>Ga0209040_10004139_pt1 | contig 11003 bp, 11 predicted proteins | sample BogFormECP12_OM3_FD_188240 | JGI IMG/M metagenome (GOLD analysis project Ga0209040, IMG submission 188240) | Bog forest soil microbial communities from Calvert Island, British Columbia, Canada - ECP12_OM3 (SPAdes) (version 2) | ecosystem: Environmental > Aquatic > Freshwater > Wetlands > Bog ... | reverse complement strand
GAGGACGTGCTCTTGATCTGCGAGGACGCCCGACACTCGGTGAGCGTGGTCTCCTCCACCATGCAGATGCCCTGGGCCCGGCGGTCGGAGCGCCAGAAGCGCCAGGCGGTCGACCGGGTGATCGGTTCCTTCGGCCTCGAGCCCTTCCGGCACCACCGAACCTCCGAGCTTTCGACCGGGACCCGGCGGGTGGTGGACCTGGCCTCCATCGTGCTGGCCGCCCCTCGCCTCCTGCTCCTGGACGAACCGACGGCGGGCATTGCCCAGCGCGAGGCCGAAGCGTTCGTGCCGCTGCTCAAACGCCTCCATCAGGTGGCAGACTGCACCATCTTGTTGGTCGAGCACGACGTGCCGCTGATCTTCGAGCTCTGCTCGACGGTGGTCGTCATGGAGACCGGCAGGGTGGTGTCCTCGGGCACCCCGGACGAGGTCAGCCGCGACCCGCGGGCCCTGGCCGCGTACCTGGGCGCGAGCGAGGAGGCACTGGCGGTATCCGGTCCGACGGGGGCCGGCGACGGGGGAGGAGACCCGGCCGATGGGGATTGACCGATCCACGATCAGGCGCTGGAACCCGGCCCGGGCCGTAGTCCGGGCGGGGCGGCGCTTCGCCCGGCGCCCGCGCTCGACGCAACTGCGGACCCTGGCCCTGGTGGTGGCGGTCGCGGCCGGCACCGTGATCTACGTGGCGGCGGCCCCGGCCTCGCCGGGCTCGACCACCTCGGCCGCCGGCGCCTCGACGGGGGGCTCGGACTCGCGCGCCATCGACAACGCCAGCACCAGTACCCGGGGCATCAGCGGCGGCACCATCAACGTGGGCTTCCCGGTGGTCTCCCTCAACTCGCTGGCCGGCAAGGAGGGCTTCGCCCAGGATGTGGAGTTCGGCGAGCAGGTCAAGGCCATCCACTTCTTCGTCAACCAGATCAACAGGCAGGGCGGGATCAACGGCAAGAAGATCAACCCGCTGATCTCCAACTTCGATCCGACCGACGAGGCCAGCGTGCGCGCCCTGTGCAAGGACTGGACCGAGGGAAGCCCCGCCGCCTTCGCCGTGATCGACGGGGTCGGCACCTGGGTCGGTGACAACCAGCTCTGCATCACCCAGGAGGGCCACACCCCGCTGATCAGTCAGTGGACGACGGTGAGCAACTGGACCCAGGAGGGCGCTCCGTACCTGTGGTGGACCGGGCCGGACGACGCGGCGATCATCCAGGCTACCGTCAACTGGGGCCTCCAGTCCGGGCTCCTCGGCAACGGGCGCAAGGTCGGAGTGATCGCCGGCGACCGGGCCAGTGACCAGGACGCTCTCAACCAGTACCTCATCCCCGACCTGCAGCGGGCCGGGGTCGACGCGACGGTCCAGACGATCGCCGCCGATCCCTCCGAGACGGCCACCACCAACACCGAGGCCCCTCTGGTGGTCCAGAAGCTGAAGGCGGCCGGGGTGAATTCGTTGATTCCGCTGATCCCGTTCAACGTCTTCTTCCCGGTGCTGCAGGCCCAGACCCAGCAGCAGTACTCCCCCAAGCTCCTGTTGAGCGACTACGAGGAGTCGGTCACCTCGGCGCTCGGGCTGATCCCCATCCCCTACGAGCAGGCCCTCGACGGCCAGGAGGGGGTGACCACCCAGACCCTGGGGGGCTTCGATGACGACCGCCCCGGGAGCCAGGGGGGTTACGACACCGGGGTACGCAGCTGCTACGACGACTGGCACAAGGCGTACCCCAACCCGGTGGGGACCTCGGAGAGCGCCTACATCGAGGAGCAGGGCCCGATCCAGGCCTGGTGCACCTCGATCCGCCTCTTCGCCACCGCGGCGAGGAACGCCGGGAGCACCCTCAACCGTCGCACCTTCGTCCAGGCCATGTCGAGGATCCAGAATTTCCCCGGCGGGTACACCCCGATCCTCAGCTATGGGCCGAACAAGTACTACGGGCCGACCCAGTACCAGGTCGTCGAGCTCCACAACAACGTCCCACCCTCGTCGGCCTGCAAGGTGAAGACCAACGGTCAGCCTCAGGGCACGTGCTGGGTCGTCGTCCACAGTTGGCAGCCCTTGCCCATCGTGACCCCGACCGGCTGACCGAGCAGGCCGGCGTCCGACCCTCAGCCCGTGGGGACCGCCCCGATGATTTCTGGTCACGTGGACGCCCAGGCCCGGGAGCGAGCGGCAGGGCCATCGCCCCGATGGTGGCCACGGCACCGGTGAGGCGGGCTGGCCTCCACCGGGGCGGGCGAGCCTCTGGCGGCCCCGGAGATGACTGCTGCCGGGTCAATCGTCCCGTCGCCTTCTCCTCAGGTCGGGCCAGCACACGGGGAACCTTGTCACCGGACAAGGCCGGTTGCAATCGGCGACCGCCGCTCGCCGGCCGGCCGGTCAGGTGAGCCAGGCGATGGTCCCCGCCTCGATGAGCACGACCACACCGATGGCGCAGTAAACGAGGGGGGACAGCCACGACCCCACCCGTTCGAGGAGGCGGACGGTGCGGGGGTGGCGGCCGATCAGCCAGGCTGCCACGCACAGGGCGAGGTCGAAGACGGTGAAGCAGACCACCACCACGGCTCCGGCCACCACCGAGTGCTCCTTGAAAAGCGGGATGTACACGGCCAGGTTGTCCCCCCCGACGCCGATCGTGACGAGGGCTGCCGTGGTCACGCCGGCGGCCACGGGCCAGCGTCGGTCATCGGGCGCCCCGTGCGATCGGACGAGGGCGACGAGGCCCCGCACCCCGAGGATGAGGGGCACCAGTCCGAGCAGCCCGATCCACCGGGTGGGGACCTCGAAGAGCGCGGCGGCGGCGGCGGCGGTCACGACGGCGAATCCGAGCAGCTGGCCGGTCGTTGTGCGCCGGACCCGCTTGGGCGGGGCGGCGGAGTACTGGGCGGTGGTCACCGCCAGGTTGTCGATGTTGGTGGCGGCGAAGGAGGCGGCAGCGACCCCGAGCAGCTCGAAACCCACGGACCAGGACCGTACCGGGCCGGGCGCCGTCTGAGGTCTGGTGCAATGAGGGGCGCCGGCCCCTGGGCTCAGGCCCGCGGCATGGCCGGCCCGAAGGGCCGGTCCCCCCGCAGGGTCACGCGGTGGGCGAACCGAGGCGTCTGGCCGTAGTCGTCCAGGGCGTAGTGCAGCGTCGCCCGATTGTCCCAGAAGGCCACCGACCCGGTTCGCCACCGGAATCGGCACGTGTACTCGGGCTTCTCGCAGTGGTGGTACAGGAGCTCGAGGATGGCGTTGCTCTCCATCTTGGACAGCCCGAGCAGCGTCTGGGTGAACTGGCTGTTGACGAAGAGCCCGTTGCGTCCGGTCTCGGGGTGGGTGCGCACCACCGGATGGAGGGCGGGCAGCAGCTTGTCGCGGTGCTCACCGTTCCACTGGTAGCCCCCGTGTTCCTCCACCTCGGCCGCGAACCATGGGTCGTAGTGGATGGCGATGAGCTTGTCGCACATCTCACGCACCGGGTCGGCCAGCCCGTCGTAGGCGTCCTGCAGGCTGGCCCACATCGTGTCCCCGCCCACTTCGGGCGCCTCGAGCATGTAGAGGATCGACCCGAGGGCCGGTGTCTCGGTGAACGTGACGTCGGTGTGCCACCAGCTGGCCCGATCGGCCCGGCTGTCGATGGCCAGCACCTCGGGATTGCCCTCGATGGACGGTAGGACCGGATGGGCCTCGGTGACCTCACCGAACTGGCGGGCGAAGTCGGCCTGCTGGGCGGGGGAGAGCTCCTGGTCACGGAAGAAGATCACGTGGTGGGTGTTGAACGCCGCCCGCACCCCGGTCGTCACCTCGTCGCCCAACGGCGCCGAGAGGTCGAGACCGAAGATCTCCGCCCCGATCAGCGGGGAGAGCGGGCGGATATCGAGTTCGGCGGCGACGGTCATCGGAACCAGTGTGCCCCAGGCCCGGCCCCGCCTCAACCGCCGGCCCACCCTCAGCCGGTGGCCGCCCTATGTTGGGACCGGGTGCCGGCGATGTGGCCACGGGCATCAGAGTGGAGGGAACGTGAGCACTGTCGGGACCGGAGAGCGGCGGCGGAACTACTCGCCGTGGTTCCAGTGGGTGAGCCGCCTGATGGCGACCACCAGGACCGACCCCCTCGACGTCAGCGACCTCGCGGGCCTCGAGCCGTGGAAGGCCCGGTGCCGTACCCGGCTCGCCGGGCTGCTCGGACCGGACCCCGAGCGGGTGCTCCCCGACGTCGAGAGCCTCGAGACCGCCAAGTGCGACGGCTACCGCCGGGAGAAGATCGTGTTCGACACCGAGGACACCATGTCGGTGCCGGCTTACCTGCTCGTCCCCGACGGGCGGTCCATGCCGGGCCCCGCCGTCCTGGCCTGCCACGGCCACGGTCCGGGCAAGTCGCTGGTGGTCGGCCTGGAGACCACAGAGGCGCCCAACGGCGACTACGCCGCACAGCTCGCTCGCCGCGGCTACGTGGTGCTCGCGCCGGACCTGCGCTGCTTCGGCGAGCGGGCCGACTGGAACCCCCCCGACCACTACGCCTGCGACACCAACCTGGTCCACGCGGTGATGGCCGGATGGAGCCCGCTGAACCAGAACCTGTGGGACCTGGCTCGTTCCCTCGACGTCCTGGCCGACCATCCTCTGGTCGATGCCAAGCGGATCGGGGTGGTCGGCCTGTCCCTCGGTGGCACGATGACCCTATTTCTGGCGGCCACCGACGACCGCGTCGCGTGCGCCGTGGTCAGCGGGTTCCTCTCGAGTTGGGGCGAGTCGCACAAGGTCCCCTGGAACATGTGCGGCTCCCAGGTCCTGCCGGGCATGTTGGGCCAGATCGAGCACGTCGACCTCGGGGCGCTCATCGCGCCCCGACCGCTCCTGGTCGAGACCGGCACCGAGGACATGCTGTTCCCGGTGGCCGCGGCGAGCGAGGCAGTGGGCCAGCTGCGCGCCGTCTACCAGCACTACGGGGCCAGCGACCGGATCGTCCACGACGTCTTCGTGGGGGACCACCAGTGGCACGGGCTCGCCGCTTATCCCTTCCTCGACCGCTGGCTCGGCCACACGCCCTCGGGGTCCCGGGCCTGACGTCGCCCTGACGTCCCGCACCCGCCGACCCGCTCCCCGGCTCGGGGCCGCGACCAGGGTGTCCCGCTCAGGTCGCCCATGAGAGGAGCCGGGCCGAGGCCGGCTCGAGAAGGAGGGTCGCGTCACCGGCCGCCCGCAGCGCCGAGGCGGGGCACGCGTTGGTGACCGGTCCCTCCAGCGCCGCGTGCACCGGCTCGGCCTTGCGCCCCTCGGGCACGACGGCCAGGACCCGGCGGGCCCGGAGCAGGGCGGGGATGGTGACGGTGATGGCCTGGGCCGGCACCGCGTCGATGTCGGGGAAGTGGCCCTCGTGGACCTGTTGAGCCCGGCAGCCGGGGTCGAGCTCGACCACCTTCAGATCGAGCGGGTCATCGAAGTCGGCCACCGGTGGGTCGTTGAAGGCTAGGTGTCCGTTCTCGCCGATGCCAAGGCAACACAGGTCCAGGGGGTGATCGGCGAGGAGCGACGCGTACCGGGCGCACTCGGACCCGGGATCGGCCAGGCCGTCGAGGTAGTGGGCCGCCCTGGGGTGGGCGGGCTCGACGATGCGCTCCCGGATCCAGCGCTGGAACCCTGCCGGGTGGTCCGGGCCGACCCCGACGTACTCGTCCATGTGGAAGACGACCACGGCGGACCACGGCACCCCGGGAGTCGAGCCCACCAGCTGGTCGATGAAGCCCAGCTGGGAATTCCCGGTGGCGAACATGGCGTTGGCCACGCCGCGGCGTTCGACCGCCTCGGCCAGGACTCCGGCCGCACGGTCCGCGGCGGCCCGGGCCAAGGCGACGGGGCCTTTGTGGATCTCAACCCCGAGGCGGTCCACCATGCGCTCGTCGAAGGGGGGCATGCCGCACTGTAGATCGATGTCGGGAAGACTGGCCGGTGATGCGCCATGTCGACAAGCCCGGCCCCGACGACCTGAAGGCGGCCTCCGAGGTTGTCCACCAGCACCTCGTCCCCACCCCGGTGGTCGCCGCGCCCGATCTCGGGCCCGGGGTGTCCCTCAAGCTCGAATCCCTCCAACCGACCGGCTCGTTCAAGGTACGCGGGGGCCTCTCGGCCGTCGCCGCAGCATGTGATCGTCACGGCGTGTCCCGGCTGGTGGCCGCATCGGCCGGCAACCACGGGCTGGGGGTGGCCTACGCCGCCGATCGGCTCGGGGCCGCCGCCACCGTGGTCGTGGCGGAGACCGCCTCGGCGGCCAAGGTCGCCGCCCTCGAACGGTTCTCGGTCGATCTCGTCCGTCACGGAACGACCTATGACGAGGCGGAAGCGTTGGCCCTGCGCCTGGCCCGGGAGGGGGGCGTTCGGTTCGTCTCCCCCTACAACGACCCCGACGTCATCGCCGGCCAGGCCACCGTCGCCACCGAGCTGCTCGACCAGCTGGCCGGTCTGGGCACCGTGGTGGTGCCGGTGGGCGGAGGAGGGCTGGCGGCCGGCATCTGCCTGGCCACCGAGGGTCGCGAGGTCCGGGTCGTGGGAGTCGAACCAGAGCGGTCGCCGTCGATGACGGCGGCGTTCGCCGCCGGGTCGGCCGTGCCCGTCACCGTGGGGTCGACGATCGCCGACGGGCTCGCCGGCAACATCGAGGAGGGCTCGGTCACCGTCGAGATCTGCCGGGCCGGCGGGGTGGAGATGCTCGAGGTGACCGAGGAGGAGATCCGGGCCGCCATCCGCTTCCTCGCCTTCGAGCACGGCGTCGTGGCCGAGGGTGCGGGGGCCGTCGCCGTGGCGGCGCTTCACTCGGGCCGGTTCGTCCCCGACGGGAGCCCGACCGCCGTCGTGGTCACCGGCCGCAACGTCGCCCCGCCCCTACTCGCTTCCATCCTCGCCGGGTGAGATCTGAGCACCCTGGCGCCGCCAACCCGAGCCTCCAACCGGGCCCGAGCCTCCAGCGGGCCCGAGCCTCCAGTGGAAAGGACCGACCAATGTCCGTCGTCGACCTCGGAGATGTGCGCCTCGCCTACCAGGCCAGGGGTGAGGGCGAGCCGGTCCTCCTGGTCGCCGGGTGCGGGAGCCCGGCCGTCGCCTGGGACCTGGGGATCACGTCGCGTCTGGTCGCGGCCGGCTACCGGGTGATCACCTTCGACAACCGGGGCGTCGAACCATCCTCGTCGCCCCCGGCGCCCTATTCCGTCGCCCAGATGGTGGCCGACACGCTGGGCCTGCTCGACCGTCTCGAGCTGCGCGAGCCGGTCCGCATGGCCGGCCACTCGATGGGCGGCTGGATCGTCGAGACCCTGGTAGTCGAGCACCCCGGCCGGGTGCGGGCCGCCGCCTTCATGGGCAGTGCCAACCGGCCCACGGCCTGGGAGAAGGCGATCAGCACGGTCGAGCGCGACCTCGCCCGTGACTACCCCGACCTGCCGCCACTCTTCTACGCCACCGAGACCCTCCGCTACCTGCCCAACTCCGAGCTCCAGGACGACGAGGTGGTGCAGGGTTGGCTCTCGCTCATCGCCGACCTCGAGCCCTGGCCCAACCCGGGCCGCCTCGGCCAGTACGAGGCCTGCCTGGCCTGGTCGACGGACCTCTCCCGGACCACGGCCTGGCCGACCATCTCGGTCCCGTGCCTCGTCGTGGCCTTCGAACATGACATCGACTCCCCGCCGGCGCTGGCCCGCCAGGCCGCTCGCACCATCCCGGGCGCCCGCTACGTGGAGGTGCCCCGGGCGAGCCATCTCGGGGTGATGACCCATGTGGGACCGGTGGGCGACGCGCTCGTCGAGTTCTTCGCTTGGGTGTGAACGCCGGGGCCGGGTGGGCTCGGCGGTAGGGGTCGGGCCGTGGGATGCCTGGTGGCGGTGGTCGCGGTCCTCTCGTCCCGCCCCGCCATCCTCTTGGTCTGGCTGCTCACCAACCAGATGGCCGTGGCCTTCGGGTCGTCCTGGGTGGCCCTGCTCGGCTTCGTGGTGCTGCCGTGGACCACCCTCGCCTGGGCCGTGGCCTACGAGCCGCTGCGGGCGGTGACCGGGATCGGGTGGGTGGTCGTCGGGGTGGCCCTGCTGGTCGACCTGAGTTCGCACCTGCATGCCGCCCGGGCCCGCCGGGCCCGCCAGGCAGGCCGGGTCCGGGCCGCCACCTGATCGGCTGGGAGCGCGGTCCGACTCGGGCCGGCGACCGGTGGGCCCGTCACCAGCTCGCCCTACCAGTCGGCCCAGCCCTCCGGGGTGACCGAGCCGGTGATCGAGCGCGGGTCCACCGGGCGGCGGGTGTCCGCGGCGGCGTAGACGGAGAAGCACAACTGGAGCACCTTGACGGCCTCCGCCGGCGACATGGCGGCCGGGGTGCCGGCCAGCAGTGACTCGATGAAATGGGCCGAGGAGCGTGTGAACCCGCTGGCCCAGTCGGCGTCCACGTCCCGGAACTCGGTCGTCGAGATGTCGTTGTCCCTGCCCCGGTAGAGGACGACGGGGGCCAGGTCGAGCATCTCGCCCGTCGCCCTGGTCACCCAGAGCATGCCCTCGTCGCCCTGGATCTCGAAGAACTCGTCGGCGCCGTAGTAGCTGGAGCGCATGTACATCTGTGGGGCGTAGTGCACCTCCATCACCCCGATGAGACCGGGGTCCTCGTACTCGAAGATGGCGGCACACGGCTCGAAGAAGAGGTCCCGCCGGCGTACCACCGACTGGACCGAGACGATGTCCTGATCGACCAGCCACAAGGCCATTGCGTACTTGTGCACCATGTCGTCGAAGAGGTGGCCCCCCGGACTCCGATCGTCGAGGCGCCATCCGTACCCCTCGGGGCGCAGGTTGGCCTGGAAGGCCGAGTCCGTCTGGCCGACCACCGTCTTGATGCGCATCGCCGTGGGGTGGCCGACGGCGCCCTCGGCGATCAGCTGCTTGGCCAGCTCCAGCGGGGGGTAGTGCACGAAGCATTCACTGATCCGCAGGGTCCGCTGCGCCTTGGCGGCGGCCCGCTCGAGGTCCAGGGCGTCGTCGACCGAATTGGCGACGGGCTTCTGGACCGAGACGTGCTTGCCCGCGTCCAGTGCTTCGAGGACGTGCTGGTGGTGCAGGTGGGTCGGGGTGAGCACCTCCACCGCGTCGATGTCGTCGTCGGCCAGCATCACGGAGAGGTCGGTGTAGACCTTGGGAACGCCCCAGCGGGCGGCTGCCTCCTTGGCCGCCCCCTCATGGACGTCGCACACGGCGATGACGTCGCAAGCCGGGTGTTGGAGGTACCCGGCGACATTCAGGTCGGCGATGTTACCGGCGCCAACCACACCCAATCGGACCCGTTCCACGGCACCCTCCGTCCCCGGCACCGCACAGTGCCGACGTTGACCATAGCGAGCAACCGAACCGGCGTCCTCGTCGGGCGCCGTCTGATCGGCGGGTCAGTCCGGTGGCCGGTCCTCCTGCAGCTCGATGGTGTTGCCTGCCGGATCGCAGAGCCAGACCTGCAGGACGCCCTGGCTGGTCGCGCTGATTGTCTGGAGCCCGAGCGACTCGAGCTCGGCCACGGCCGCCCCGATGTCGTCGACGCCCAGGCAGACGTGGGGCCCGGTCGGGTCGATGCCCGACCCGGCGCAGGGCGCGTCGACCAGGTGGATCTGGGCGTCGGCTGCAGTGAACCAGCGGCCGCCCACCCCCGGGATCTCGGGCCGGACGGCCGGGGCCAGGCCGAGGACGTCCCGGTAGAAGGGCTCGGCATCCCCCAGGGTGCCGGCGACGTTGACCGACGAGTGCATGATCCGGGTGATCTTCATGGGCTCCTCCGTCCTGGGCCGGTGCGACGCTACCCGGGGCGCGGCTTCCTCGCCCGCCGCCAGCCAGGCGCTCGCGTGGTCCCCTCGGTACAGTGTGCCCGAGCCGGCAGGAGGTTGCGACGGCTGTTCTCGCACCACCGCAGCCTGGGCCCTGTCCTCGCCGTGGGGCAGGGGGATCAGTGGCCGGCACCCGCCGGCTGTCAGGTGTGGCGCCGGCGTGGGCGAGGGCCCGTGGGACGGAGGGTTGGGCGTGGTCGAGGCACAGGTCCAGGACCTTCGTCAGGACATCTCGGACACGGCCGGAGCCGCCTTCGCTGCGACGGAGCTCGAGCCGCCCACGGTCCGCGAGATCGGGGACGCGTGTCGCAGCGTGCTGTTCGGCAGGTGTCCCATCGAACCCCACCCGTTGCGCGGCTGACGCCGGCCACCTCTGAGGGGCGCCGGTGCTAACCCTCGCGGCCTACGCCGCCGGAGTGCTCATCGGCCTGGCTGTCGCCCGGACGGGCCCGAGGCTGCAGGCCGACTGGCCCATCTACCTTCGGGCCCAGCTGATGGTGACCGCCGCCGCCACCGGCCTCTTCGCTGCCTGGGAGCTCTCCGCCCCCCACCAGGTGGTCGGGCCGTTCCTGGTCGCTTGCGTCGGGTGGGTCCTCCTGGGCGCTTCCGCGCTTACCCGCCGCCGTCGATCCCTCGGCGAGGCGGCGCTCGAGTCCTGGGCGGCCGGACCGAACGGCGCCTTCTGGGTGCTGCCGATCGCCGGGATCATCGCCGGACCTCCGGCGATCATGATCGCCGCGCTGGCCAACGCTTTCTACGCCGCGCCAAATGCTGTGTGCATCCACCTGATGCGCCGGGACGCCCCGCGGCGTCAGCGCCACGCGACCAGCTGGGTCGATCAGTCCGCCCTGCTGGCCCTGGGGGTGGGACTGCTGCTCCACCTGACCGGGCCCGCCCCGTCGTGGTCCCACATCGTGCTGCGGGTGGCGGCCCCGGTGCTGGCCTTCACCGGCGCCGGCCTGTTCATCGGATCGGTGGTCCATCCGCACAATCTGGCCGTGGGCCGGGCCCGCTCCGCCGCCTGGCGCTGGCTGTGGCTGGCCGCCGTGCGCGTCGCGTTCCTCCTGGTGATCGCGTTCGTCACCTCGTCCACCCCCCTGGCCGTCGTGGCCGTGCTCTCGGCACTCGGAGCGCCGGCTTTCAGCCCGATCCAGCAGGCCGTCCTCTACGGCTACCGCTCGGAACTCG
>Ga0209040_10004138_pt1 | contig 11003 bp, 20 predicted proteins | sample BogFormECP12_OM3_FD_188240 | JGI IMG/M metagenome (GOLD analysis project Ga0209040, IMG submission 188240) | Bog forest soil microbial communities from Calvert Island, British Columbia, Canada - ECP12_OM3 (SPAdes) (version 2) | ecosystem: Environmental > Aquatic > Freshwater > Wetlands > Bog ... | reverse complement strand
TGAGTCCCGTCTTTTCTTTCATGCTGCGCGAACACGCGTCGATAGTGCGCTCGAACTCATGGATGAAATCGCTGGGGATGATCCACTTATCTTTGTCAGGTCCGTCCGCTGCCTTAGCAATCAAGACATTCACGGCGTCCTTCATCACGATAGTTGCTACTTCAAGTTGTGGCATTACAGTTCCTCGATCTCCGTGCGGAGAGTGACCCAGTCGCAGCCATCGTCGTGTGGTATGACGTGGCTATCGCCCTCTGGATACATTCCGCATCCCAAGCAACCGTCGTTCTCCATGCCTTCTGGGTTGGCATAGTTCAACAGCTTGTTGAGCAGCGACTTCAGTTTCTTGGTCTTATCTTCTGGCTTCTTTGCCATATCAGTTTCCCAACGTCTTATCCGTGAGCGCCTTGTCCAAGAAGCACGTGTGCGGCATCACAGTCAGCCCGTTGCACACCATCAAATACTGGCACCCAGTTTTCTTGTCCGTTATGACACGGTACATGCACGTTTGTGCGCCCTGCACTCCGTACACTGCGGTGTCGAATCGCTGATCTGGAATCGTTGCATCATCGCATGAGAGCAAGAAAAACAACGGCAACAGCCATAGAAGGCGCTTCATAACTCGATGATCTCCTGAATCTGGGACGTGGTAATCACACCGTGACCATCAACCGATCCACGCTTGCGTTCTTCTGGATCAATGTCCAACATGAACTCCATGTACATGCCACGCCCGATGTAGCTCATGCGCAGCATACTGCCGCCGTAGTTGCTACCGATGATGTGGCACTTGGTTGGTACTGGGCAATACTTTTGATTGCCATGAATCCAAAACTCATCCTCGCCGCGCTTCTCGATCACGTACATCGTGTTCTGTGTCTGTACGTACAGCTTTTTTCCAGTAGCAAGGTACGGCTCGTCTTGCACGGCTGCGCCCGTGGGCTTTGTTACCCACACGCCGCCCAGCATTTCTTGCTCAGCGAGCGCGTCGTTGATCTCTTTGCTTAGGTTCGGATGCGGGGTGTATGGTGTTTTCATTCTGCTCCTGCTGCATCTGAGTTCTCGCTGCCTTCATACGCCAGCAAACCCAGCTTCTTATCGAGTTTCAATGTCTCGGTGACGTTGTCCACGAAAATATTGACCGAAGTTTTCATACCGACTAACCACTCGATCCAATAATCTTGGACAGTCAAGGCACCGCGATCCTTGCCGTGGCGCTTCATGTCTTTCTTGTACTGCGGCATGTCAAAGCCGCGCAGCGCCGCCGACCCTGCGTCAGAGATGTTGACCTTGTCGTTGATGTCGATGGTGAACAAGTCTGTGCGATACTGCTTCTCCTCGCCCTTCTTGTTGAACTTCGAGTCAAGGGCTTGGAATGTGACTGCCGCGCTCGCTACTTGCGCGTCTTCCACGAGGTTCAACAATGTGAACGCTGTGCTCACGCTGGTTTCGCCTGACGGCTCAGACGCGGCGAATAGGCGAATCTTTGCTGGCACAGACAACCCAGCCCACTGCCCAGTCTCAAGCTCAGCCAGAGCGAAGTAGCTGCTGACGATGTTCTCCATCATCTTGTCTTCGAGCTTCTCGATCTCGTCTGGACGGAAACGGCGCAGATCATCGGCGCGGTCTCTCATCTGTTTGTCGAACATGTTGCCCTCGCGGATTGCGTTGACAAACTTCACGTTCCAGTCAAAGCCGCCAAACTGCCATGCGAGGTTGTACGTCTTTACTCCAAGGTCCTCCAGCATCGTGCGGAGTGCGCCAATTTCTTCCACGTTGGTGGTCTCGGCATACACGCGCTCACCCACGAAGTCGATCAGCACAGGGAACTGCTTGCGTGCTACGACAGCGGAAGCGGCTACTTGCGACTCCACCAGTTCCTTCTCTTCCTTCTTCAGGAATTTGAAGGGCTTCTGTGCGTTCTCGTAGGCAATGCCCTCTTGCTTAGACTTCGGGTGCGTCACGTCTTCAAAATCGTTGAGGACGAACCAGAACCCGAATTGCTGTGGGCCGAGTCGGTAGTCTTCGGTGACGCCCTGAACTGGCGTCTCTTCCTCGTCGCCGCGAGGCTTGTTGTACGGGTTGATGCCTGTGGAAGGGACTTCCTCAGACTTCGTGGTCAGAATTGCAGTCGCCTGACTCACTGATGAAACAGAACTCGACGGCGCAAGCGATGCTTCAAATATCGCTTGGCTCGCCGCTTTAACTCCGAATACAGCCCATGAACCGCGTCCGAACATTAGTCTTCCTCTTGGTCTTTGGCGATGACTTGACGAGTCAACTGCAAGCCCGTTGTTGGAATCTCTTCGCTGCTTTTAGCAACGTTCTCAAGCAAGCGTCCTTGAAGTTCCAGTGTGCGTTGAATCACGTCTTCTTCAGCCGCCACGAGATGGATATGCGTGAGCACTGGGTTGCCTTGTTCGGATTGGAACTTCAAATCTCCGAACGTATCGTAAAGATACTGAAGGAACTCAGCGAACGTTTCGTTGATGGTAGTCGTTGCCGCCAGTTCTTCGACGAGTCCATCCGTCATGTCTTCAGCGGGTTCTTCCAGAACTGGAAGAATTGGGGTTGCCATTTCCTTTTGGTTTGCCATATTATCCTGTGTGCTCTGCCTTTTTGATAAGCTCCTGCGGAGTAGCTGCCTTGTCCGCGCTCGTCACTTTCTTGTGCGATGGAAGCGGCTGCCGCTCCTGACCTTCAAGATGCCAAATTGCTTCATCCGTCTCAGAGTCTTCAGGAAGGATGAGAGCCTCGATCTTAGTCGCGCTCTCGCGGTAGAAATCAACCGCCCGATGTTGATTCTCGGTGAGTGGCTTTTCAGCGCGGTCGGCGCGGGCAGCGATCTTGTTCGCTGCTGTATGATACTCGTTCGCAATGGATCGCAAGCTAGACACGTGGCACCTCGATAAGTGTAATCCCCAGCGCAGACATCAGTTCTTTGATCGTCCAGAGAGTGTTGTAGTACGTTTGACCAGAAATAAACTGGGTTGCCTTCACTTCACGGGTATCCCGTGTATTCAGGTCTGGGTTTGCAACGCTGATCGTGACTTCACTCACGTTGTTCACCCTGCTGGGATCAACGAATAAGACTCCCTCATGCCCAGAAAACTGGTCGATCACGGTGACCTTATGCAGCTTTAGCATGGGCTGTTTCTTTCTCATTGATGTCCAGCATGCGTGCAACATTGCTGGGAGAATCATGAACAAAAAACTGCTCATCCAAGCTGACGGTGACACGAGAGCCAATGATCGTTCGGGCTTTCGTATCAAAACCTACATCAGTGGTAGCGGGCGTAATGCTGGAGACTCTCTTCGGGTCGATAAGTGCGAAGGACTCCGTGCCTTCAAATTCATCGACAGTTTTAATGCGATAAAGCGTGTTGTTGGTGTAGCTCATAATTTTTCCTTCAAAAATTCTCTGACAGTCTTGTCGAGACGGTCCTGCAACTCGGTGCTGTGCAGAAGCAAAAAGGCTCTAGCCTGATCGCTGGTGAATTCGGGGTCGCCCTTCGCCTTACGAATGAGCTTACCCAGCAAGCGGAAGCGGCTAACATCATATCGCACGCCGATACCTTCAAACGGTCTCTTCGTCGGTGCGCCGCCTTTTGGGAAACCCGCCGCGTCGCGAACTTTTTCCCAGAGAAACCCGTCATCTAAAACAATCTCTTGGTCGTAGTGGCGATGACCTTCCGCATCGTCGTAGTAGTGGCGGGTGATCGGACGGTCTGGAGACCAGAATGCGGAGTAGTAAAGATTCCGCACTGCATCACGCAGCTTCTCGAACCTTGACACTGCCTTTTCAAAATCCTCGTTGGGAACCAAGAGAGGTGTAATCTTGGCGTGAACTGGCTGCACTTCGTCGCTATCCTTGTTCAATAATGCCTTCGCTGCTTCCTTAGCCTTCATGGTTTCCCCACAGGTGTAATACGATTTTTCTTCGGATACTTTACCTTACCACAAAGTGGGCACCATTTCCCGCCGTGGCGCTTGTCGATAAACAGCCACTTGTGCCAGCCGATCCAGCAGTTTGAGTGCCTTGGAGAAGTCTGGCGGGCGCAGATCACGACCAAACAAATCATGACTATGTACCCAACCAGACTCATCCATTGCATGATCACCGTGCGCTCTTTTCGAGGTACGCATTTGATACCATCTTTAGCATAACTCTTCCGAGCTTCCAGTGCTTGCGCTCCTTGAGCGGCTTGATTACGATGCCTTCCCGCATGTGGTCGGCACCGCTGATGTACGACTTTCCGTCTGCATGGACTTGCAACCGCTCGAAATCAAACGGCATAACCCCAAGAGTCGGCACGCGATGCTCCTCTGGTACCTCAGCTAGGAACTTCTCGGCATCCCAGTAATCCATGCCCTCCATGACATCGAAGGCGCGGAAGAACAGTTGGCCTTGCTTGGCTCCATAGCGGAGTGGAGCAACCCAGCCGAAAACTTCACCATACAGAATTGCCTCTGGGTGCATTACCATCCACGATTCAATCCACGGGTTCTGGTCGATGGCTCTCCACCAGTTAGAGTTGCCTTCTTTCTTCTTCCACTCCGTGCGCGACCCTGCGTGGAACGTGAAGTGGTTGTACACTTCCACCCCATCAACGATGTCCGGCCCGCGAGTGCTAACGTAACGAGCGTTCTGTCCGTCAAGTTTTTCAGACACGTATACCATCTCGCCTGCTTCGAAAGCATCAGAGAATTTGTATACAGACTCTACGTCGTACTTCGGCGCGTAGATCATCGGCGGTGGAGGAGCGAGGTCGTCGCCCTTCGCCGTGTCGTTCATTGGCGGCTCGTAGTGAGTGACTCCGAGGATGTCCGCCACATCGTCTCCGATCTGCGAACCTTCAGGAGCAGGCAGAAGCATGCCCATCGAGATCACGCCGCGCAACTTCACAACCGTAATGCGCAGACGCTTGGTGTTGGAGTCAACGCGCTTCTCCAATTCAAGAAGTTTCATATCGTAATCCAGACGTGCGAGATCGGACTCGTGTTCGGCTTGCATAGCCGTCCAAAGTGCCTCACGTTCTTTCTTGATATTTCCCGTCTCCTTCAGAAAACGGTACTCAGGCTTGTCTGGCATGACGGAGTCAGGCTGCACGTATGCAGCTTGCGTCACGCCTTGCCAGTCGGCAGTATTCACCACGCACGTGAAGTTATACACGCGCACCACCGACAACTTGTCTGCGTTCGGGTGCTTCTCCAAAACAACTGGAACTACTTCGACTTTGTGTGTGTCAACGCCCATTATGCACTTCCTTTCCATTCCCACTCTTCGTCAATGTCTATCTTGATGTGGAACATCGAATCGTATGGCTGCCCGCACTTGGTGCAAATGCTACCGCCTTCGTTGGTTGTCATGTAGTGGTGCGTCACCATGAAATCCTCTTCGATGCGTTCGATTTCTTTCTTAGGAGGATTTTCCGAATCCTCAATTGCCTGAAGCGCCCAACCGACAGAATCAAAATCAATTCTGTACTCGTCATCGCGCCACAATTTGGTTCGATCAATAAGCTCCGTCGTCTGGGGCTTCAAACCATTGATCCTGATCTTTGGACGGAAGTCGCCATCGCCATCCGCATAGAATGCTGTCCAGCGCGATGATCCCCAACTGCCAAGCTGTTCCCACGTGGCGAAGAAATCATTCAGCGCGATCTCCTGCGCCTCGGTTAAATTCTCGATCTCAACTATGATCTTGCGTTTAGTTCTGTCTCTCACGTTCCTCCCATCAAGTCCGCGTCGTCCTCGTCCTCTTCGTCTTGCTCGATCTCTTCAGCTATCTCTTCCTGAGCCAAGGAAATCAGCTTCTTCACATTGAGGCGGGCTTGCTGTTGGTACATGAGCACGAAGTTGTCGTAGACAGTCGGGTCCGTGAACTTGTCACGCCATGTCTTCCACTTCTCCATGTACGCATCGACTGCGAAATCGACCTCGTACATGACCAGCATGACCGCAACTGCATCGGTCGGGTTGAACTTCTGGTCAAGGGTGGGCTTATCAGAATCAGCCTGAATAGCCTTGGTCAATTGGAGAATAAGTTCGACGTCACTCACAGACACTAATACGCCGTGGGAGTGCGAACTTGCAGTATTGATAGGGTTTTGACTACTTTAGGAGGGCGAAGATCATCACGAGATTCATCAATGTCAAAGCACCATAGATGATCGTGACAAACAGCGGCGCGTTGTTCTTAAGGCTTCTGTGACCGCGAACAGCCCAGAACACCGCGAAGAAAACCATCAACCCAATCATTATCATTTTTTACACGCTAACTTAAGTTGGTTCACCAATTCCTGATTTTGCTGAATGAGCAAGGCGCGTTGATGTTCAGCTTCGATTACCGTCTGGAGTTGGCGACGGAGTTCCGTCCCCTGTAGTCTGATCGTTCTCGCTTGGGTTATGTCCACCCACATCACGAACAGGAACAGCCCGCCCCACACCACCGCCTTGTACACCAGCAGCCATTTTTCTGATCTTATTTTCACTTTGCTCGACCTTTTCAACGATGGTCTCGTCGATCTCTTTCTTCTGTTTATCGAACGCGCCAAGCACCCATAAAAATACTGTAACATCACGGTACTCGCGAAGCAAGACTTCGGGGTTACGAAGCTGATCGGCGAACTGTTGCGCCAGTTCCTCTTTGGTGAAGAGCGGAACAAACTTCTCTTCTTTGAGGCAATTATCGGTATTCGGGCTTCCACAGTTGGTACAGCCCACAACCTTGTGCCCCACCATGCTCGCCCCTTTGCAATTCTCTGGGCAAGGGCGCAGGTTTCGTTGCAGAAACTTACGACGATGGCGGTGGATAGTTTCCCGCGCCGCCGTTATGATCTCTTCGAGAGCTTTAAGCTTGATTTTGCTTAGAAGCGGGTCCATCACTTTACCTTAGTCAGGCGTGGGAGAACTGGATCAGGAATCGTTTGGCAGAGAGGACAAGAAATATCTTCATCGTCGTCTAAGTCAACGTACTGCGGTGTCAAGTCAGTCCCACACTTCGGACAGTGTACAGTCACATTGTACACCGAGTCCGCAGCCTTCGTGATGGTCGGCTGATGGGACACGGCGAAAATCGTAAAGCCCAGCTTCGACAAGGTTTTCAGCATCACGCTGACTCTGGGCTGATACTCTGGAGAGACGTTTGAGAACTGTTCATCCAGCGCTAGGAACGGTGCAAGCTTGAAGCGCTTGATGAGGATGATACGGAGTAGGAAGGCGACTACGTTTTGCAGCCCGCCGCCAAAGGAGTCCATCGGTTTACCGACGACATCGCCTTTCTTGATAAGCAAGCTGTAGGTGTTGCCACGTGCAGTTTCTTTCTTCTCGATCAGCAACCCAACCTTCTTGTTTCTGAAAATTCGCTGCAATCCATCCGAAACCATGCCCTCGATCTTCCCAATGCCATTGGCAGAGACGATCTGAACGCACCGATCCAGCGTGCCGACAGCTTTTACAAGCTCGGCTTTCTCTTCTTCAAGTTGCTTGATGCGGGCTGAGAGACGAGCGATGGTCGCAATCTCATACTGAAGACGTTGGTCTATGGATGAGACCGCAGCATGCACCTTCCCCAGTCGGGAGATGAGTGCTTGATCCATTAGATGGTGAGCGCCCCTGAGTGTTCTGTGACCTCTTCAATCACTGCGTGAAGTGTAGTGGTGTACTCCTTGAGGACAACACTCTTTTCGCCTTTGATCTCAATGTCCTGACGTACCTTGAAAACAAGTACGCGTCGTTCGCCATAGGGAAGGTAAACCGTTTCCACGTTCTCGTAGAAACCTACAATTTCTCCCCCGTCGTAAAGCTTAACTGTTTTCGCCATTATTTCTCCGTGTAGCTGACAACCTCGTAGTTGCCGCCGACTGCTTGAGACTGATTGACAACCAACACAATACCGCCCTCCGCGTGAAGCTTGTCGAGATACGCCGTCAAAAGACGGCTGTTGACGCTCTGAAAATCGTGTTTGCGCACCTTCGCTGGGCGACTGCGAGTGCCCTTCGGAGCCGTGGTCTCTGGCTCAGGTCGTGTGTGCGTGAACGATTCAGACATGTCGTGCTGTACGCCTTCGTCGCCGCCAAAATTATCTCCTCTTCCCATGTGGTTTCTCCCTAATGCCTAATACTGCAAAAGAAAACCCCGCTCCGAAGAGCGGGGCTGTTTCCACGTGGTAGGAAAGGGTTATTTGGCATTTCCCGGGCGGCTCGAACCATCCGAAGCACCCATCTTTGCCGTTCGCTCGACTTCCTTCTGCTCGCGGTACTCCTGAGCCAACTTCATGTCAGCCGTAGCGCGGCGGAAGGCGTGATTCGAGATGTTCTGATAGGTCGAGCGCAGAGACTCAACGAGGCGAATCCAGATTTTGCGGACGAAGTCGTTGAGCACGGTGCCCACAATTACGAAAGGCCAATAGGTGGCCCAGCGTATCAGGCGAGCCTTGTTCTCTTTGAACGACAAGGGTTCTGACTGAATGTGGATACGGTTGCCCCAGTCGTCGAACTTCTTGGTCTTTCCGCTGGCTAAGTCGTCCTGCAACTTTGCAGCCCACTCGCCTGTGAATTCCTTGACGTTGTTTTCCTTCAAGAAATCTTCCTTGAAGTCGTCGTAGAGGTGCGCCGCCTTAAGGCTGTAGAGGTACCACTTGATGAGCGAGGTTACGACACCGCCGGCAAGAAAGAGGGCAACCAATTCTGCCGACTTGAGCGGATGCTGCGTGAGGAAATCGAAGATGGGAACCTTGCTGATGTAGTTGAGACCGAGAATGGTGACAATGGCAGTGAACGTTGCCCATGTGCCCTTCTCATTTTCCACGAGGAGCGTGATAGCGCCGCCCAGTATGAGGCAGGCAATCCAAAACCCCCAAGTGCCGAATGCGAAAATTGCTGCGAGTGTTAGCAAGAACGTTGTCATGGTCGGGGTCTCCTTAACCCCACTTATATAGACCTCGGTTGGGTCGATATTTTTACAGCTTGAGCAAAATAATTATTGCCACGATGACCACGCAGACAACGACAGCGGCAATGGCGGTACACTTCGTGTACTGACGCCACGCTTCCTTATCGCCGGGATCGGGGCAGTTGGGGCAACAATCCATGTCCTTATGATGCTAATGCGGCGTCAATGGCTTCACGAAGCTGTTGCTCAACGGTCGGGTGCCAGCCGACGAACTCACCGATCTTCACGCCGCCCTTGAAAAGCAGGAAGGCAGGAATGCCCTTAAGTCCGTTTTCAACCAAGAACTTAGAGCCTGTGTCTACGTCCAGCTTGCAGACCTTGGCTTTGCCTTCGTACTCGGTGGAGAGGGTTTCGATGGAGGGCGCGGCAGCTTTGCACGGCCCGCACCAGTCGGCGTAGAAGTCCACCAGTACAGGGACTTCGGATTTGAGCACTTCTTGCTCGAACGTTGCATCTGTGATATGTGTTGTCATTTTATGTCCTCGGCTTTGATCGGTTCTGTGCAAGCTACCGATACTTTGATGCCTTTGAATTTCGTTGGGATTCTTCGGATCGTCTTAGCATCAGAGCAATCAGCGTACACGTAAAGAATATCCGCGTAGTCGGTCTTGTCTGTGCCGACGCCCACGCCGTAGACGCTGGCGTAGTGATCCAGCTTGTTCCAAAGCTCCCATTTTGCTCGGATTATGTTGTGGTGAAGGTGCTCTTCTCCCAAAGCAGGGAGGCACACCAGTGCGAGCAGTAAAGCGATGAAGAGATCACGCATGCTAGAACGAGCGGAAATTTACAGCGAACTGACCGCGAACCAATCTCATTTGCGAGGTCGGTCCTGACCCGCTCGAAGTCACTTCCAGTGTAACATAATCGCCAGAAGCTTGTGAGAGAGAATCAATAACTACTTTAGCTGTCTTGGCTTGCAGACCGAACTTCGCCCAGTCGCCAGTCTCACCCAGAGAGTTGCGGTTGTCACCGAAACTGCCCTTCGCGATGACGCCAATCTTGGGATCAATGTCAATGCGGTCGGTGTCATCGAGCAGACCCACAGCGGCGCGAAGACAAGTCAGCAAGCGCTCTGCTGGAAGTTGCGCAAGTTGAATGCCCGGCGCGTCGTAGCTTTCGAACAATTGACGTCCCAACACATGCCCTCTGGTGTACGTCACGAGATCACCGATAGTCGCGCCCCAGTATCCGTTTGCAGTGAGCGCGAGATCATCGACTTCTTGTCCACACACCATTCGCAGGAATGGCTCTCGCGGGCTGAGATTGATCGGCTGACTAGCGAGCGTCTCGCTCGACCACATCACGACGGCTCCTCTGTTCGTAGCGAGCATGAGCTTACCATGCGCGAGCACGGGTTCTGTTACGAGTGTGAAAGGCTTGATGTCCAAACCAGAAAATGTTTGGGAGTCGAGAGCAATCACGCGCTCTCCAATGTCATGAGTCTTCACTCCAGCTTGCTTCTCAGCAACGGTATGAATCTGTGTGGTGGTGTTGCTCGCAACGCCGCTAGTGCCGTACAAGCGCATGATGCCGCGCTCGTTTGTGCTTAGCTCGATGCTGTCTTCAGGGCAGTTGGCAAGAACGTTCTTCAGGTGATTGAGTGAAACGAACGTAGTTGGGTATGCTCCGTAGTCCTTCGACTGAATGATGCCCTCATTGTTGGAGCGCAGGAATAGTGGCTTGTGCCCATCCACCAACTGCACGCCGATGTAAGGAGCACCCTTTGGATCAAAGGCAGCAATCGCTTTCAACGGCTTGAGGAGGTCATTCTTAACGATGAGCATAGGCGCTACTGCGAATCCCGTGGACGGCATACGGGATAATACGCGGTTACAGGGTGATCGAGACTATGTTCGAGAAGCCCGAAGTGCCGTCTAGCCCAGAGGCCTGCACTTGGAAGTAGTAGGTTTGACCCGGAGCGAGAGGAACGTAAATGCTCTGGACGCTGCCCGCGTTGACGATCTGAAGAGTCTGGAACGTCTGTCGGATGTTCAGCACAACCGTGTCTCCAACCTGCGCTGGGTTGAAGGTGTAAAGCCCCGTCGTTGTGG
>Ga0209040_10004137_pt1 | contig 11006 bp, 9 predicted proteins | sample BogFormECP12_OM3_FD_188240 | JGI IMG/M metagenome (GOLD analysis project Ga0209040, IMG submission 188240) | Bog forest soil microbial communities from Calvert Island, British Columbia, Canada - ECP12_OM3 (SPAdes) (version 2) | ecosystem: Environmental > Aquatic > Freshwater > Wetlands > Bog ... | reverse complement strand
CGACCTCTCCGACGAAGAGGGCCACATAGCCTCCTGCCGCCAGGGCCGGGAACTCGGCTTCGACGGGAAAACTCTGATCCATCCGAAACAGATCGCCGCTGCCAATGCGGCCTTTGCCCCGACCCCCGAGGAGATCGAATGGTCCCGGCGGATCGTCGCGGCACATGCCGAGGCGGCCGCCGCGGGCAAGGGCGTCGTCCTGGTCGAGGGTCGCCTGATCGAAAACCTGCATGTCGAAAATGCCCGCCGCCTGCTCGCGCTCGCCGGCGAAATCGACCGCCTTCCGGTCGAGGCGTGAGGGACGGCCCGCGCGAGCCTCCGTTGACACTCTGGGACACGCGGTCTAAGTCACAACGCCGAACCTTCACCTCTGGGCTCGGAATGCCGGAATTGCCGTAAATGAGTTCCGCCGACAGGCCGCTTTCGCCGCACCTTCAGATCTACCGCTGGCAATTGACTTCTGTGCTGTCGATTCTCCATCGGCTGACCGGCGTAGTGCTGAGCGCCGGCGCGATCCTCCTGGTCTGGTGGCTGGTCGCCGCCGCCTCGGGGCCGGAAGCTTACGAAGGAGTCGAGGATTTCCTCGGCTCCTGGATCGGCCTCGTGCTGCTGTTGGGATGGAGCGTGGCGCTGTTCTATCATCTGTGTAACGGCATTCGTCACCTCGTCTGGGATACCGGTCACGCTCTCGATCTCAAATCGACCTATGTCGGGGGATGGACGGTCATCGCGCTTACTGCCGTGCTGACCTTGGCTGCGTGGATAGCCGGGATCTCACGCTGGGTCTCCTGAAATGATGGCATCACGGATGCGCTCGCCGCTGGGGCGAGCGATCGGACTGGGTTCGGCGAAGGAAGGGGTCGAGCACTGGTGGGCCCAACGGATGACGGCGATTGCGCTGGTGCCGTTGAGCCTGTGGTTCGTCAGTGCGGTGATTGGCTTGATCGGCGCCGACCTCGAGACCGTGCAGAATTGGGTGAGCCAGCCATTGGCGGCAATACTGCTGGTCTTACTGCTGATCGCAATGTTCTATCATGTCTCGCTCGGACTTCAGGTCGTGATCGAGGATTATGTCCACACCGAGCTCGTCAAGCTCGGCCTCGTCGGCGCTACCCGCCTGCTGTGCTTTGGCTTCGCTGTTGCCGGCATCTTCGCCGTGCTCAGCATGGCGCTCGGCGGTTCGAGCTGATCGGCCCGCAATGCCGCCGGCCTACAAGATCACCGACCACAGCTATGACGTCGTCGTCGTCGGCGCCGGCGGCGCCGGTCTGCGCGCGACATTGGGAACGACCATCGAAGGGCTGAGGACCGCCTGCATCAGCAAGGTCTTTCCGACCCGCAGTCATACGGTAGCCGCCCAGGGCGGGATCAGCGCCGCGCTCGGCAATATCGGCCCGGACGACTGGCGCTGGCACATGTATGACACCGTCAAGGGTTCGGATTGGCTCGGCGACCAGGATGCGATCGAATACATGTGCCGCAACGCGATCCCCGCGGTCATCGAGCTCGAGCATTTCGGCGTGCCGTTCTCCCGCACCGAAGACGGGCGGATCTATCAGCGGCCCTTCGGCGGCCACATGATGGAATACGGCGAGGGAGATCCGGCGCGGCGCGCCTGTGCCGCCGCCGACCGGACCGGCCACGCGATCATTCACACGCTTTATCAGCAATGCGTGCGCAACAATGCGGAGTTCTTCGTCGAATATTTTGCGCTCGACCTGATCATGGACCAGGAGGGCGCCTGCCGCGGGGTCATGGCGTGGAACCTCGAGGACGGCAGCCTGCATCGGTTTCGCGCTCATCTCGTCGTGCTCGCGACCGGTGGGTACGGGCGGACCTACTTCTCCTGCACCTCCGCGCACACGTGCACCGGCGACGGGAATGCAATGGTATTGCGCGCCGGGTTGCCATTGCAGGACATGGAGTTCATCCAGTTTCATCCGACAGGGATCTACGGTGTCGGTTGCCTGATCACCGAGGGCGCCCGAGGCGAGGGTGGCTATCTGACCAACAGCGAGGGCGCGCGGTTCATGGAAGCCTACGCGCCGCATGCCAAAGACCTGGCGTCGCGCGACGTCGTCAGCCGGGCGATGACGATAGAGATCCGCGAAGGCCGCGGCTGCGGAGCGGAGAGAGACAACATCCTCCTCCACCTCGAGCACCTGTCACCCGAGGTTCTGCACCAGCGCCTGCCGGGTATCTCGGAGACGGCCAAGATCTTTGCCGGGGTCGATGTCACGCGCGAACCGATCCCGGTGTTGCCGACGGTGCATTACAACATGGGCGGCATTCCGACGAACCACCACGGCGAGGTGCTGCGGCCAACCGCCGGCGAACCGGACGCGACCGTTCCCGGGTTGATGGCTATCGGCGAGGCCGCGTCGGTCTCGGTGCACGGGGCCAACCGGCTCGGCTGCAACTCGCTGCTCGACATCGTCGTGTTCGGCCGCGCTGCAGCCCATCGCGCTGCCGAACTGGTGCGCCCCGGCACGCCGCAGAAACCAATGTTCAACGGAGCCGGCGAGGAGGCGGTGGCCCGGCTCGACGCGGTGCGTCAGTCACGCGGCCCGCGCAAGACCGCCGAAATCCGCCTCGACATGCAGCGTGTCATGCAGACCAACTGCGCGGTCTTTCGCACGGCACAAGTGCTCCGGGAAGGGGTCAGCCGGATCGACGTGGTGGCCAACAGCTACGATGACCTCGGCATCTCCGACCGGTCGATGATCTGGAACACCGACCTGGTCGAGGCTTTGGAGCTGGAAAATCTGCTCGAGCAGGCCGTTGTGGCCCTACATTCGGCCGAGAACCGGACCGAGAGCCGCGGCGCGCATGCCCGGGAAGATTATCCCGAGCGTGACGACCGGAACTGGATGAAGCACACGCTTGCTTGGCTTGACGGCGATGGCGGTGTCAAGCTCGGCGACCGCCCGGTCCACCTCTTCACGCTGTCGAACGAGGTGCAGACCTTCCCTCCTAAACCGCGCGTTTACTGAGCTTTAGAGCATGGCTTGCATCTCACTTCGCCACCTCTGGGGGCGCTCATTCTACCCTCTCCCCCCGCCGGCCGGAGGGAGAGGGGCTCTTGTATATCGTCCGTTCTCCGTTCCGAGCCGAGACTGAGACCTCCGATGGCCGAATTCACGCTGCCGCGGAACTCGAAGATCGGCACCGGCAAGATCTTTGCTGGGCCGCCGGGCGCCACCCGGCTGCGCGAGTTCAAAATCTACCGCTGGAACCCCGATGACGGCAAAAATCCGGTCATCGACACGTTCGAGCTCGATCTCAACGACTGCGGGCCGATGGTCCTCGACGCGCTGATCAAGATCAAGAACGAGATCGACACGACCCTGACCTTCCGCCGCTCGTGCCGCGAAGGGATTTGCGGCTCCTGTGCGATGAACATCGACGGCACCAATACGCTGGCTTGCCTCAAGGCGATCGAGGACATCGAAAGCGCGGTGCGGATCTACCCGTTACCGCACATGCCGGTCGTCAAGGATCTGGTGCCCGATCTGACGCATGTCATTGCGCAATACCAATCTATCCGCCCTTGGCTGCAAACCGCGAGCCCGCCGCCGCCCGACCGCGAGCGGCCGCAATCGGTCGAGGAGCGCGAACAGCTCGACGGGCTCTGGGAGTGCATCCTGTGCTTCTGCTGCACGACCGCGTGCCCGAGCTACTGGTGGAACGGCGAACGCTATCTGGGGCCGGCAGTGCTGCTGCAGGCCTATCGCTGGATCGTCGACAGCCGCGACGAGAAGACCGGCGAGCGTCTCGACGAGCTCGAAGACCCGTTCCGCCTCTATCGCTGCCACACGATCATGAACTGCACCCGGACTTGCCCGAAGAACCTCAACCCGGCCAAGGCGATAGCGGAAATCAAGAAGCTGTTGGTGCTGCGCCGGTAGACCGAAGGCCTGTCGGAGGGCCCCCGCATCGTGCTATAGTTAAGCGCGACTTAATCTCCTCAACCAAGGGTGGGCTGCCGCAGCCATGGCCTCGATCCGCCGTCTTGCCGCGATCCTCGCCGCCGATGTGGCCGGCTATTCGCGCCTAATGGGCGGGGACGAGGAAGGCACGCACGAACGACTCAAGTCGCATCGCCGCGAACTCGTCGACCCAAAGATAAACGAGCATTCCGGACGCATCGTCAAGAACACCGGCGACGGGATGCTGGCGGAATTCCCGAGCGTCGTCGACGCCGTCCGTTGCGCCACCGACCTGCAGCGGGCGATGATCGATCGCGAAGCCGGTATGCCTGAGGATCGCCGGATCAGGTCCCGGATCGGGATCAATCTCGGTGACATCATCGTCGATGGCGATGACATCTTCGGCGACGGCGTCAATGTCGCGGCACGCCTGGGAGCGCTCGCTGAGCCGGGCGGGATCTGCATCTCGCGGACGGTGCGCGACCATATCCGCGGCAAGCTGGCCTACGCTTTCGAGGATCTCGGCGAGCAGAGCGTCAAAAATATCGCTCGGCCAGTGCGGGTCTACGCGTTGCCGCTGGAGGCCGTCGCCGATCTGCCGGCATCGAGCTCGCGGCCCTCCACCTCGATCTCGCAGCCTGCTATTGCACCGCGCCTGTCGATCGTGGTGCTGCCCTTTGCCAATCTGAGCAACGACCCCGAGCAGCAATATTTCGCCGACGGCATCACCGAGGACCTGACGACCGATCTGTCACGGATCGCGGGAATGTTCGTGATCTCGGGCAATACCGCATTCACCTATCGGAACAAGCCGGTCGACACGAAGCAGATCGGCCGCGAGCTTGGTGTGCGGTATGTGCTGGAAGGAAGCGTCCGTCGATCGGGCAACCAGTTTCGCATCAACGCCCAGCTGATCGATGCCGATACGGATGCGCATCTATGGGCCGAGCGGTTCGACCGCGACACGAGCGATCTGTTTGGCGTGCAAGACGAGATCACTAGCCGGATCGCGATCGCGCTCAATTTGGAGCTGATCAGCGTCGAGGCCGCGCGGGCGAGTGCGCATCCCGACGCACTGGACTACATTCTCCGTGGACGCGCCGCAATGTCCAAGCCGCAATCGCGTGACAGCTGCGCTGAGGCGATCGGCTTTTTCGAGCGCGCGTTGGCGCTCGATCCGCAGTCCGTAGAGGGCCAGAGCTTCTTTGCGGTCGCGCTCACGGCGCGCGTGCTCGGTAATATGACCGACTCAGCAGCTGCCGACCTCAAGCGTGCGGAAGACCTGGCTAGGCAGGCCTTGGCGGCATCGCCGCGAAGCCCGCTTGCGCATGGGGCCAAGGCCCAAGTGCTGCGCGCGAAGCGTCGATTCGCGGAGGCCATTCCCGAATATGAGACGGTGCTCGAGCACGATCGCAACTTGGTGGGCGCATTATACGCTCTCGGCCAGTGCAAGCTCTACACCGGGTCGATAGAGGAGACGATCCCGCTCGTAAAGCGAGCTATCCGCCTCAGCTCCTGTGATCCCCAGCTCGGGGTTTGGTATTTACAGATCGGGTTGGTGCATCTGCTGCAATCGCGCACGGACGAGGCAATCATCTGGCTCGAAAAGGCGCGCAACGCCACAACGGCGCACTCGAGCATCCGCGCAGCGCTGGCCTCTGCCTACGCCCTCAACGGCGAGACCGACTGCGCCGCCACTGAACTTGCCGAAGCCCGTAGGCTGATGGGCGAAGGTTCTGTTCCGAGCATTGCCCGCATACGCGCCAGGTATTGGGGAGTACCGAAGATCCGTGCCCTCTCCGAAGCCACTCTTTTCGCGGGGCTGCGCAAGGCCGGAATACCGGAGGAATGATCCGGCGTCAGATCATCATCGACACCGATCCCGGCCTCGACGACGCCGTCGCGATCCTGCTGGCATTGGCCGCTGCGGATGAATTGGAGGTGCTCGGGCTTGTCGTCGTGGCAGGAAATCTGCCGGTGGTTCAGACCGAGCGCAACGCGCGCCGCGTTTGCGCTCTGGCGGGCCGCCCTGAGCTGCCGGTCTATGCCGGCTGCGCGCGGCCATTGATGCACCCGTTGGTCACTGCCGAGCACATCCACAATGACCCACGCCTCGATGCCGTGCTGCCCCAGCCGACGATGCCGCCGCAGGCGCAGCATGGCGTCGACTTTCTGATCGAGACGTTGCGCTTTACCGAAGCGGGCACGGTCACCTTGTGCGCTTTGGGGCCGCTGACCAACATCGCGATGGCTCTCGTCAAGGCACCGGAGGTCGCCGGCAGAATCCGCGAATTAGTGGTGATGGGCGGCGCGTGTTTCGAGCTCGGCAATGTCACGCCGGCCGCTGAGTTCAACATCCATCTCGACCCGCATGCCGCGGCGATCGTGTTCGACAGCGGCATCCCGATCACGATGATCCCGCTCGATGTCACGCACCAGGTGCTCAGCACGCCGCCGCGGATTGCAGCGTTGCGCGCTCTCGGCAATCGCTGCGGCGCGGCTGTCGCCGCGTTGCTGACCACCTTTGAAAAAAATCGCCGCGCCCGGTTCGGTACCCGAGCAATGGCGCTGCATGATCCGTCAGTGATTGCATACCTGTTGCAGCCGGCGCTCTATCAAGGGCGCGAAGTCAACGTCGCGATCGAAACGCAGAGCCCGCTTACCGCGGGGATGACCGTCGTGGACTGGTGGGGTGTCACCGGGCGACTGGTCAATGCGCGGTTCATGAACACGGTGGATGCCGGCGGGTTCTACGAACTGCTGGCGAGCAAGCTGGCGCGCCTGCCTTAGCGACTATCCGACAATCCCAATCGATTGTCGGATTTCCTTACACTCTGCGCAAGCAGGTGGCGGAGAGCTAACGGGCTGATAGCTTGGGTCCGAACACAGCTTGCCCATAATGTGAGCACTCGCGTTTGTAAAATTTTCCGACAACGTCGCGCCTGGACTTTCGGGGCTCAATTCTTAACCTGCTGATCGCGCTCCTAAATCACCCTTACGCCAAATTGGCACGTCCTTTGCGTTAAGCTTAGTGATTCACCTAAAAGGGGGGTCACCATGAGCCCATTTGTGTTCAACCGCTGCTCCTCGCTAGCGTTGCGAGGTCGTCATAAACTGGCGCTTGGTGCTCTGACAGCCAGCGCACTGGCGTGGATTCCGGGACTTGCACACGCGGCTCCGTACACTTTTCAAAACATCATTAACACTAATGATGTGACGTTCAATCAAGAGCTGGGCATCAACAATACCGGTCTTATCGCGGGGTACTTTGGCAGTGGGGCGGCCGGACATCCCAACAAGGGTTACACCGTGACGCCGCCCGCCTACACAAGCTTTACCAACGAGAACTTCCCCGGTTCGGCGCAGACGCAGGTCACCGGGCTCAACAACAACGGGACGACGGTCGGCTTTTACTCAAACACGAACAACGGCCCGCCGAATGACGCGAATTTCGGATTTGTCGACATCGGCAACACCTTTACTCCGGTCAACAACCCGAACACGCCAGCCACGGGTATCACCGTCAACCAATTACTCGGCGTGAATGATAGCAACGTCGCTGTCGGATTCTACACTGACGCGGCAGGCGTCACGCACGGCTATACTTACACGATCGCGACTAAAACGTTCTCCGCCGATATCAATGATCCCAACGCCGTAGGTAACACGACAGCAGCGGCGATAAACAATGCAGGCGAGATCGCTGGTTTCTATACCGATGCTGCCGGGAACTTTCACGGCTTTATCGATAATGCCGGTATGTTCACCACGCTCGATGCGGCGGGTGCTATGGATACCAGCCTGCTGGGGCTGAACAATTTCGGCGAGGCCGTGGGCTTTGACATCGACGCGAACATGGTAATGCATGGTATCGTCTGCAGCGTCACTACCCTCACTTGCCAGAATTTGGACGATCCGAACGTACCGCCCGGCACGACGACGTTGAACGGCGTCAACGATAAGGGTCAGATCGTCGGCTTCTACGTGGACGCTAATGACAACACCATCGGGCTCGTGGCCACCCCGGCCCCGGAACCGGCGTCCCTCGCCCTTCTCGCCAGCGGGCTGATTGGCATTCGGGTGATGCGTCGTCGTCGCAAAGTAGGGTAGGGGATTTCTGCGCTGCGTTTGACTCGGCCCTCTGCCGATCTAGAATCTCCGCGCCGAACGGCAAATAGGAGCGGGTCGATGATCTTTGAGATGCGGACCTACCGATTGCAGCCGGGCTCGGTTCCCGAGGCCGAAAAGCGCTTTGGCGAGGTACTCACCGAACGCGTCAAGGTGTCGCCGCTCGGCGCCTTCTTCCACACCGAAGTCGGGCCGCTCAACCACATCATCCACATCTGGCCCTATGACGATCTGCAGCACCGCGCCCGCGTGCATTCGCAATCGATTCCGAACTGGCCGCCGAAGATCCAGGAATTCATCGTCGAGTGGAGAGCAAGATCGTCAACGCGGCCCCGTTCTGCCCGGCCTTTACACCGCGCCAGCACGGCAATCTCTATGAGATCCGCACCTATACGATGCTGCCCGGAGCGGCGCCGACCGTAATCGAGCGCTGGGCGGAGAGGATCGAAGGGCGCGTCAAGCTGTCGCCTTTGGCGGCGGCCGGCCACACCGAGCTCGGGCCGCTCAACCAATGGATCCACATCTGGGCCTATAAGGACGCCGCCGAGCGCTTTCGCATCCGCGACCAGGCCCGCGCCACCGGCGCCTGGCCGCCGAACACGCGTGGTCAGTTCACCAAGCAGGAGAACATGTTCGTCGTCCCGGCTTCGTTCTCGCCGTTGCGCTAACGGCTTTACCCTCACCCGTTATCGCTGGCGCGATGGTCCCCCCTCTCCCGCACGTGCGGGAGAGGAGCCTTGTATTTGGTATGTTGGAGCCCCTCTCCCGCACCACGCGCACCACGGGAGGGGATGCCGAGCGGAGCGAGGCGGGTGAGGGTGCCTCGCCACACTCCATTACCTTGGCCCGAAAAGCCCGAAGAAATTGTCGAAGAACCCGCCGCCCGCACGCGGCGGCGCCGCGGCCATTACCCCGGCGGGCGGCAACGGCGTGCTCGGCAGCGGCCGCACCGGCATCGCCTGGGTTGCAGCCAGCATGAAGCGACGCCAGGTCTGCGCCGGCAACGAGCCGCCCGTCACCTTGTTCATCGGCGTATTGTCGTCGTTGCCGAGCCACACCCCGGCCACGAGGTCGGCGGTGTAGCCGATAAACCAGGCGTCCCGGTAATCCTGCGTCGTGCCGGTCTTTCCGGCGGCCGGGCGGGGTAGGGCGGCGCTCTTGCCGGTGCCATGGTCGATCACCGCACTGAGCATCTCATTCATTGCAGCGGTGAATTCGGGGCTCACCACTGATCCGAGACCCGAACCGGTGCGGCGAAACACGACCTTTCCGGCACTGTCACGGATTTCTGCGATGCCGTGCGCCCATACCCCGTTGCCGCCATTGGCAAACGGCGCAAAGGCGGAGACCAGCTCCAGCAGGTTGACCTCGTTGGTCCCGAGAGCGAGGCTCATGTCCGGGGCCAGCTGGGAGGCAATCCCGAGCCGGTGGGCAACCGCGACGACATTGCCGATGCCGGCGCGCTGAGCGACCTGGACGGCGATCGTGTTGATCGACTGGGCCAGCCCCTCCGCGAGCGTCATTTCCCCCTGATAGCGGCCGATGTAATCGCGCGGTTGCCAAGTACCGACTCGAATCGGCGCGTCGACGAATTGGTCGTACGGGCGCAAGCCGGCCTCCAACCCCGCCAGATAGACGAACGGCTTGAAGGCGGAGCCCGGCTGGCGCTGCGCCTGGGTCGCACGATTGAACTGGCTCTGGCCGTAATCGCGGCCCCCGACCATGGCGCGCACCGCCCCGTCCGGCGACATCGCCACCAGCGCGCCCTGGGTCACCGCCATTCTCCCGCCCTCGCGGGCAATGACGTCTCCGATCGCCGCTTCGGCCTGCATCTGCATGCGCGGGTCGAGTGTCGTTACTACCGTCAGGTCACGATTGCCGGCGCCCGTAAATTCGCCCAGCTGCTCGGCCACCCAATCGGCGAAATAACGGGTGCCCGGCCGCGTAACCGCCACTGCGGCAAGCGAGGTTCCGCCATTGAGGGCGGCCGTCGCCTGACTGCTCGTGACAAAGCCGGCCTCGACCATTTTGGCGAGGACTTGCGTCGTCCGCGCCGCGGCCTTGTCGCGGTCGCGCGTCGGGTTGAACCGGGTCGGCGCCTTCAACAGGCCGGCAATCGCGGCGCTTTCGTAGAGGGTCGTTTGCCTCGCCGACTTGTTGAAATAGCGGTGCGCCGCGGCATCCACGCCATAGGTGCCGGCTCCGAGATAGACGCGGTTGAGGTAGATCTCGAGGATCTGGTTCTTCGAAAAGCGGTGCTCGAGCCAGAGGGCGAGCAAGGTCTCCTGGATCTTGCGAGAGAGGCTTCGCTCGGGCGTCAGGAATAGGTTTTTGGCCAGCTGCTGAGTGATCGTGCTGCCGCCCTGAACGACACGGCCAGCGGAAATATTGGCGAAGGCGGCCCGGACAAGCCCGATCGGATCGACCCCGAAATGGCCGTAGAACCGGCGATCCTCGGTCGCTATGACGGCCTTCGGCAGATAGGGCGACATTTCCTTCAGGCTCAGGGGCTGCCCGAAGAGGTCGCCAAAGGTCGTCAGCAGGCTCCCGTCTATCGCCAATATCGTGACACTCGGACGCCGCTCGGCGCGGGTGAGTTCGCCGGTGTCGGGCAGGGTGAGGGCGAAATAGCCGAGCACGATCCCGCCGATGATCGCCATCCACAGAAGCAGCAAAACGCCGAGCTTGGCGGCTCGCGGCAGGAATCCCCCGCCGCGAGCGCGCCGCCGCGGCATGCGCTTGCGGGGCGGTGGCCGGATGCGGTCGCCAGGGTCGAGCCGCAGCTTGGCCTCAGCCATGGACTGCTGCCGCCATCGTCTTGCCTTTCGACACCCCCCGCCCCCGCCAGCCAATTCGCGCGGCATATTCTCGATTATCGGGCAAACTGTGGCAGCGGTTCGACAACGAATTTAGAGGGAATTCCCGCTGCGTTGGAGGAACCTGAGGTCG
>Ga0209040_10004136_pt1 | contig 11007 bp, 11 predicted proteins | sample BogFormECP12_OM3_FD_188240 | JGI IMG/M metagenome (GOLD analysis project Ga0209040, IMG submission 188240) | Bog forest soil microbial communities from Calvert Island, British Columbia, Canada - ECP12_OM3 (SPAdes) (version 2) | ecosystem: Environmental > Aquatic > Freshwater > Wetlands > Bog ... | reverse complement strand
AACCCTGCGATCGACTGCTAAACCACTGCCCAGCAACAACTTTGACGTATCTTAAGCAAACTAGTCCACTTAAGCAGATAAGCAGTACATACTTTCGATTATAGTATAGTTGGTCCGACAACACCGCCGGCCGCGCTGCCCCGACGAACCGCCTACGGCGTGACCAGAATTTTGCACTGCCGCTCGGGGTCGGCCAGGTCATCGAACGCCTGGCCCACCCCGTCCAGGCCGACCTCTCCAGTGATCAGCGGAGAGACATCGATGTCCCCCTCCGCGATCGCGCGCAGCGACTCGGCGAATTCGGTCGGGTCATACGTGACCACGAACTGGATGTTGATTTCCTTGGGGACGGCGAAGAACGGGTGCACGGTGTCGGGCTCCATGCATACGCCGACGACGACCAGCCGGGTAGCCCTACGGGCCCGCCGCATCACGTCGTCGATTATTCCGGGCACACCGATCGCCTCGAAGACCACTGCGGCTTTGACGGTGTCGAAGGGCGAGTCCTCGGCAGGGTCGACCGTCTGATGGGCACCCATTGCGGCAGCGAGCTGGCGTCGTTTCGACGAAAAATCAGATGCCACAATGGTTTCCACCCCGCGTAGCCGAAGCGCCGCGATAATGGAGATGCCGATGGGACCGCAACCAAGCACCAGGGCGGTCTCGCCCGGTTGAATGTTCGACTTGTTGACGGCGTGCAACCCGACCGCCATGGGTTCGGTCAGGGCGGCATCCTTGAAGTCCAGGCCGTTGGGGATGGGTACCAGCAGCGGTGCTGAGAGCAGCATCCGTTCAGCGTAGCCACCGATCGTGCTGTTGCTGTACACGATCGGCTCGAAGCCCCTGGCAGACAGCAACACTGGAATCGACGTGACCAGCGTTCCCGGCGGGTGGGTCTTGGTGTCGGGTCCGGCTTCGAGTATCTCGGCACAGAACTCGTGACCCATGAAGACGTCGCGGTTCAGATCGATGCCCATGCCGCCCGTACCGTCGGCACCGCCCGTCATCTGCTCGGTCAGCTCCACCACCTTGGCTCCGTGAGCCGCGAAATGTAGGTCAGAGCCGCAGATTCCGCATGCTCGCACACCGACTAGCACCTGACCCGATTCGGGTACCGGGTCGGGCACATCGTCCCGGTAGATCATTCGGCCGTCGCGCAGCACCGAGGCGCGCATCACTTGGCCTCCATCTTGTGTTCCTCGACATGCTCGGTAATGGCTTTCACCACGGCTTCACCGGCGCGGCCGATCAATTCGTCGCGCCGACCTCTGGCCCAGTCGTGTGATGACCGTGGCGCCTCCAGCTGCCCCTTGAAATGGGGAATCACCTTGCGGGCGAACAGGTCATAGCAGTGGTAGGTCGCTTCGGGCGAGGCCCAGTCGTGGCCGAGCAGCAAAAGCGCCCCGAAACCTCCCGACCGTTCCAGCAGGTCTTCAATGTGCGCGATCGCGTCGTCAGCTGTTCCGATGCAGCAATTTCCTTTGGCCGCGTACTCTTCGACGAACTCGTACGGCGACTGAGCTCCGTCGACCGTGTTGGACAACGGTACGAACCCGGCCGCGCCGAAGTAGTTGGCGAAATCCTGTAGCCCGTAGGTGCAGTCGTCGATCGCCTGATCGCGAGTATCCGATAAATGCACGATGGACAGAACTCGCCAATCAGCACGGTCCGGCTCGTCCCGGCCGACTTTGTCGGCCTGCTCGCGCACCACATCCCAGGTGTTTTCCAGCGCCGCGTAGCCGCCGGGCACCGACATCGACAGTGACAGCAGCGACGTTCCCAGCGCACCGGCCAGCCGCGGCCCAGACGGCGAAATCATTGCGGCCGTGGCGATTTCTGGATAGGGCCAGGTGTAGGGGCGAATGTGCAGTTGCGCGTCGCGCAGGGTGAACCAGTCGGTGTGGCGGTCGACTCGCTCATTAGGCGCGGCCCGGAACAGCGCGAGGATGGCCTCGAGCGACTCCTGCATCATGTGTCGCTGATCGACCGGGTCGATACCCATCATGTAGGCATCCGACGGCAGCGCGCCAGGACCGGTACCGAAGACAACCCGGCCGCGGGTCAGGTGATCCAGCAGCACCCAGCGGTCGGCCACCATGAGTGGATGGTGGTAGGGCAGCGAGACAACGCCGGTACCCAGCCGGATGTGCTTGGTCCGTTCGGCTGCGGCGGCGATGAAAACTTCTGGGCAGGCGATCAGCTCGTAACCGCCGGAGTGATGTTCGCCGAACCACGCTTCGTCGAACCCCAGGCGGTCCAGCGCGACGACCCGCTCCATGTCGTATTCCAGTGCGACCGTTGGAGATTGGCCGATCGGGTGAAACGGTGTGATAAACACGCCGAAACGCAGTGGGGTGCTCATCGGAGCTCCAATCCCTTGAGAAAGTCCAGTAGGTGTGCGTTTACCTCGTCGGGCCGTTCCTGCTGTAGCCAGTGTCCCGCGCCGTCGATCATCACCTCGCGATACGGGCCCGTGATCACCTGCGCGGCGCGGTCGCGACGGGTGAATGACAACACGGGATCGGCTGACCCGCCGATGAACAAGCACGGCACGGAGATTTTGGCGCCGGCAAGTTCGGGAGTGGTCTCCCAGTTGCGGTCGAAATTGCGATACCAGTTCAGGCCGCCGGTAAACGCGGTACGGGAAAACTCGCTGATGTAGTGATCGAGCTCGTCCTGGCTGATCCAATCCGGCAGCCGCTCAGGTTCGGCAAGGCGATCGATGAATCCTTCCGGGCCGGGGGCCAGCATCCGCAGCGCCGCGTTCTGGTCACCCGGTGCCGGCTCACCGCCCATCAGCCGGCGCATGGTGCGGGCCGGGTCGCCGTTGAGTTCGGCGTCGGCAACACCCGGCTCCTGGAAATACAGCATGTAGAAGAAGTTCTCACCGAACGTGCGGCGTAACGCCTGCGTCGGCGGCACCTTCGCGCGGGGCACCACCGGGACGCTCAACGCGGCGACGGCCGCGACCCGGTCGGGATGTAACAGCGGCGCATTCCACACCATGATGGCACCCCAGTCGTGCCCAACCCAGGCGGCCCGTTCGGCTCCGACGTCGTCGAGCAGGCCGACGATGTCGGCGGTCAACTCGTGAATGTTGTAGGCCTCGATCGCATCCGGACGGGACGAGCCGCCGTAGCCGCGCTGATCGGGAGCCAGCACGTGGTACCCGGCGTCGGCGAGGACCGGAATCTGGGCCCGCCAGGAGTAGGCGAGTTCGGGAAAGCCGTGGGCCAGGACCACCACCGGTGCGCCGCGGTCCCCGGCCTCTATCACCCGTAGCCGCACACCATTGGCATCCACTAACCGTTCGGTAGCTGAAAGCACCGTCTCACCAAATCACAGCGGCACTGAGCTGAGAAGTGCGCGGCCTGATTGGAATTAGCCAGTAGATATCGCGGGTGGAGGCGCGGATCATATTGGTGCATGCGGTTGGACCACATAGCTTTGTGGACGAAGGATCCGCGAGTGGCGCTGGATTTCTACTCGAGGGTGGTCGGGCTTACGCCGGTGCGGTCTGGCGAGTTCGAGGCCGGCGAGGCACCGTTTCCGAGTGTGCGGGTGTCCGAGGACTCCATCATCGACCTAATGCCGCTGCAGATGGCTGACGGTCTCCGGTCGGTCGCAGGGGCCGAAGGCAGCGCCGGCCATCCGGTCAATCACGTCTGCCTTGCGGTGTCGAAGCCTGAATATGACGCACTGGATCGACGTCTGCAGGCAGAAGGCGTCGAGACGAGCGCGCGGATGAACCATACGTTCGGGGCGCGGGGGTGGGCGCCGCACGCGTACTACTTCGCCGATCCGGATGGCAACGTGGTCGAAGCCCGCTACTACGACTAATGCCGTTGAGCGTCACGCGGGAGTGGCGGCGGTTGCCCGGCGTCGCGCCAACGTGACGCTCGGTGCGGGGTGGTTTGCGGAGTTCCGGGTCACATTGGGAACTGCCGGTCGTTGGTAAAGCGGTAGCCTGGACTTTTCGAGCTGCGTGTTATCGGGGAAGGACCTGGCCGAAACGGCCGATGATTGATGAACCGGAAAAACGTGATCCGCACCATCACGGCCATCGCTGTGGTGGTGCTGTTGGGTTGGTCGTTCTTCTACTTCAGCGACGACACCCGCGGGTACAAGCCCGTCGACACCTCGGTGGCGATGGCGCAGATCAACAGCGACAACGTCAAGAGCGCGCAGATCGACGATCGCGAGCAGCAGCTGCGGTTGACCCTGAAGAAGGGCAACAACGACACCGACAATTCCGACAAGGTCATCACCAAATACCCCACCGGGTATGCGGTCGATCTTTTCAACGCGCTCACGGCTAAGAACGCAAAAGTCAGCACCGTCGTCAACGAAGGCAGCATCCTGGGCGAATTGCTGGTCTACGTGCTGCCCCTGCTGTTGCTGGTGGGCCTGTTCGCGATGTTCTCCCGCATGCAGGGCGGCGCCAGGATGGGCTTCGGATTCGGCAAATCGCGCGCCAAGCAGCTCTCCAAGGACATGCCCAAGACCACGTTCGCCGACGTCGCGGGCGTCGACGAAGCGGTCGAGGAACTCTACGAAATCAAGGACTTCCTGCAGAACCCATCGCGGTATCAGGCGCTGGGCGCCAAGATCCCCAAGGGCGTGCTGCTGTACGGACCGCCCGGAACCGGCAAGACGCTGCTGGCCCGCGCTGTCGCAGGCGAAGCGGGAGTGCCGTTCTTCACCATCTCCGGGTCGGACTTCGTCGAGATGTTCGTCGGTGTCGGCGCTTCGCGGGTGCGTGACCTCTTCGAGCAGGCCAAGCAGAACAGCCCGTGCATCATCTTCGTCGACGAGATCGACGCGGTGGGCCGCCAGCGCGGCGCCGGACTGGGCGGCGGCCACGACGAGCGCGAGCAGACGCTCAACCAGTTGCTGGTGGAGATGGACGGTTTCGGCGAACGTGCCGGTGTCATCCTGATCGCGGCCACCAACCGGCCCGACATCCTGGACCCGGCGCTGCTGCGCCCCGGCCGGTTCGACCGGCAGATCCCGGTCTCCAACCCGGACCTGGCGGGTCGGCGCGCGGTGCTGCGAGTGCACTCCAAGGGCAAGCCGATCGCCTCGGACGCCGATCTCGACGGACTGGCCAAGCGGACCGTCGGCATGACCGGCGCCGACCTGGCCAACGTCATCAACGAGGCAGCACTGCTGACGGCCCGGGAGAACGGCACCGTCATCACCGGCCCCGCCCTCGAGGAGGCGGTGGACCGGGTGATCGGCGGCCCTCGTCGCAAGGGCCGGATCATCAGCGAGCAGGAGAAGAAGATCACCGCCTACCACGAGGGCGGACACACCCTGGCGGCCTGGGCGATGCCCGACATCGACCCGGTCTACAAGGTGACGATCCTGGCCCGGGGACGGACCGGTGGGCACGCGGTCGCCGTACCCGAAGAAGACAAGGGGCTGCGGACCCGCTCGGAACTGATCGCGCAGCTGGTTTTTGCGATGGGCGGGCGCGCCGCCGAGGAACTGGTGTTCCGCGAACCGACGACCGGCGCGGTGTCGGATATCGAGCAGGCCACCAAGGTAGCCCGCTCGATGGTCACCGAATTCGGGATGAGTTCCAAGCTCGGCGCCGTCAAATACGGCACCGAACATGGCGACCCGTTCCTCGGCCGCACAATGGGCAATCAGGCCGACTACTCGCACGAGGTCGCCCGTGACATCGACGACGAGGTCCGCAAGCTCATCGAGGCCGCGCACACCGAAGCGTGGGAGATCCTCACCGAATACCGCGACGTGCTGGACACTCTGGCCGGCGAGCTGCTGGAAAAAGAAACCCTGCACCGGCCCGAGCTGCAAGCGATCTTCGCCGATGTCGAAAAGCGGCCCCGGCTCACCATGTTCGACGATTTCGGTGGCCGCATCCCGTCGGACAAGCCGCCCATCAAGACGCCGGGCGAGCTGGCGATCGAGCGCGGGGAGCCCTGGCCGAAGCCGGTCCCCGAGCCCGCGTTCAAGGCAGCTATTGCACAGGCTAGCCAAGCCGCCGAGGTCGCGCGAGCGGAGGCTGATGGAAACCCCCACGGCGCCAACGGTTCTCACGGTGGTCAAGGGGCCGATGATCAGCCAAACGGCCCCACTCAGCCTGACTACGGTGCTCCGGCCGGCTGGCATGCGCCGGGATGGCCGCCGCAGCAGCAGGGTTACTGGTATCCGCCTGCACCGCCCCAGCAGCCCTACTGGCCGCAGCCGGCGCGGAGTTATCCGGGCCAGCCGGGCCAGCCGTCATACCCGCCTTACCCGCCCTATCCGCCACCTGGTCAATCCACCCCAGACGCCGGTAAGTCACCTGAACAGCCAGACGAGGACGTGAGCCGGTCCAACCCGCCGGCCCAGGGCTGACGAACGGAGAACTTAGATGGCGCTGCCGGATAGCCGCACCGCGACTCCGCGCATCCGCACGTTCAACCAGCAGCGCGCCGAGGCCGCGATCCGCGAGCTGCTGTACGCGATCGGCGAGGACCCGGACAGGGATGGTTTGCTGGACACTCCGGGCCGCGTCGCTCGCGCCTACCGCGAGATGTTCGCCGGGCTCTACACCGACCCCGATTCGGTGCTGAACACCATGTTCGACGAAGACCACGACGAGATGGTGATCGTGAAGGAGATCCCGATCTACTCCACCTGTGAACATCATCTGGTGTCGTTCCACGGAGTGGCGCACGTCGGCTACATCCCCGGCGACGACGGCAGGGTGACCGGCCTGTCGAAGATCGCCCGGCTGGTGGACCTCTACGCCAGACGGCCACAGGTGCAGGAGCGTCTCACCAGCCAGATCGCCGACGCCCTGGTGAAGAAACTCGATCCGCGCGGCGTAATCGTCGTGATCGAGGCCGAGCACCTGTGCATGGCGATGCGCGGCGTTCGCAAGCCCGGCGCTGTGACGACGACGTCGGCGGTGCGCGGTCAGTTCAAAACCAGTGCCGCTTCTCGAGCCGAAGCGCTCGACCTCATCCTGCGCAAGTGAGTCGATGCACCTGTGCAGGTTATGGGGGTTCTGAACGTCACGGACGACTCGTTCTCCGATGGCGGGCGTTATCTCGATGCTGACGCCGCCGTAGCGCATGGGCTGACAATGGCCGCCGAAGGCGCGGAGATCGTTGACGTCGGGGGGGAGTCGACTCGCCCCGGTGCCATTAGGATCGAACCGCAGGTCGAGACGCATCGTGTGATACCTGTCATCAAAGCGCTTGCAGCACAAGGGATTACTGTGAGTATCGACACCATGCGCGCGGATGTCGCACGGGCCGCGCTGCAGAACGGCGCGCAGATCGTCAACGACGTGTCCGGCGGACGGGCCGATCCCGCGATGGCTCCTCTGCTGGCCGAAGCCGGTGTGCCGTGGGTGTTGATGCACTGGCGGCCGGTGTCGGCCGACCGCCCGCATCAGGCTCGGTCCTACCGCGATGTAGTGGCCGAAGTGCGCGCCGAGCTGCTCGCCAGCGTCGACGACGCGGTCGCCGCAGGTGTCGATCCTGCAAAGCTAGTGATCGACCCCGGGCTTGGATTCGCCAAGACGGGCCAACACAATTGGGCGCTGTTGCGCGCGCTGCCGCAGCTGGTGGCCACCGGTATCCCGGTATTGTTGGGCGCCTCGCGCAAACGGTTCCTCGGCGCATTACTCGCCGCCGGGCCGGATGGCGCGGTACGACCGCCGGATGGGCGGGAGACGGCGACCGCGGTGATTTCCGCACTGGCCGCCCTGCACGGAGCCTGGGGTGTGCGGGTGCACGACGTGCGGGCCACGGTCGATGCCCTCAAGGTCGTCGGGGCTTGGCTGCAGACTGAGACGGGATGCGATGGCTGACCGAATCGAGTTGCGCGGCTTGACAGTTCGCGGCAGGCACGGAGTCTACGAGCGCGAGCGCGTCAGCGGGCAGGACTTCGTCATCGATATCACAGTGTGGATCGACCTGGCCGACGCTGCCGTGGGCGACGACCTGGCTGACACCTATGACTACGACGCGCTTGGCCGGCTGGCGGCCGGCATCGTGGCCGGACCCCCGCGCAACTTGATCGAAACGGTCGGGGGCGAGATCGCCGACCGCGTGATGGACGACGAGCGCGTGCACGCCGTCGAGGTGGTGGTGCACAAGCCGCAGGCTCCGATCGCGCAGAAATTCGCTGATGTGGCCGTGGTGGTCCGGCGTTCGCGGCGCGGCGGTCGCGGTTCCGTGGTTCCCGCCGGCAGGGTGCTATGACCCGCGACGACGACGATGATGCCGGCTCGGATAGTTGTCAAGCCGGGATCGTGGGGGTACCACCCGCTTGCGGGGGAGAGTGGCGCCCATGACTCGGGTCGTGCTCTCTATCGGCTCCAACCTGGGCGACCGCATGGCCCGGCTGCAGTCGGTCGTCGACGGGCTGGGCGACGCGGTAGTTGCGGTCTCTCCGGTGTATGAGACCGACCCCTGGGGTGAGGTAAAGCAGGGACCATTCCTCAACGCCGTGCTGATCGCCGATGACCCGGCCTGCGACGGGCACGCCTGGCTGCGCCGGGCCCAGGAGTTCGAGCGGGCGGCGGGTCGGGTTCGCGGGCAGCGCTGGGGCCCGCGCACCCTCGACGTGGACCTGATCGCCTGTTACGGCCGTACCGAAGTGATCGCCCGCGAGCCCTACCTGACGTTGCCGCACCCCCTCGCTCATCTGCGGGCCTTCGTGATGGTCCCGTGGCTGGCTATCGACCCTGATGCTGAGTTGACGATCAGCGGGGGACCACAGCCGGTGGCCCGGCTGCTGGCCGAGCTAGAGCCGGCCGACCGGGAAGGGGTGCGGTTGTCCCGGCTGGCGCTCAAACCGAAATCAAGCTGATGGGACCCACCCGGAAACGTGAGCTGACGGCCGCGGTGGTCGGCGCTGGGGTGCTGGGCTACCTGCTGGTGGTGCTGCTGTACCGATGGTTCCCACCGATCACCATTTGGACCGGTCTGTCGCTGCTCGCGGTTGCTATCGCCGAGACCCTGTGGGCGCGCTACGTGCGGACCAAGATCAGCGACGGCGAGATCGGTGACGGGCCGGGCTGGCTGCACCCGCTCGCGGTGGCCCGCACTGTGATGATCGCCAAGGCGTCGGCATGGGTAGGTGCGCTGGTGCTGGGTTGGTGGGTCGGGGTGCTGGTGTATTTACTTCCGCGCCGATCATGGCTGCGGGCCGCCGCCGAGGACACCTCCGGCACGGTCGTGGCGGCCGTCAGCGCGCTGGCTTTAGTGGTCGCCGCCCTGTGGCTGCAGCATTGCTGCAAGTCTCCACAGGACCCCACCGAGCAGGGCGAGGGTGGGGAAGGCGAGCCGATCGGCTGACCCAATTACGCCCCGAATCAGCCCAGGTGAGAATCGCCGGAGTCGCGCGACACGCGGTTTGACCTCGCCCAGGTACAGTCAGGCCATGACCGTTCTGTCCCGCGGCGCCCGGGTACGGCGCGGCGGCCGCAGGCCGGGTTGGGTGCTCTTGACGGCGTTGCTGGTCCTCGCGATCGGGGCCAGTTCCGCATTGGTTTTCACGAATCGCGTGGAACTGCTCAAGCTCGCTGTGATCCTGGCGCTGTGGGCCGCAGTCGCCGGTGCCTTTGTGTCGGTGCTCTATCGCCGGCAGAGCGACGCGGACCAGTCCCGGGTACGCGATCTGAAGCTGGTCTATGACCTGCAGCTGGATCGGGAGATCTCGGCCCGCCGCGAGTACGAGCTGACGGTGGAGTCGCAGCTGCGTCGCGAGCTGGCCTCCGAGCTGCGTGCCCAGGCCGCCGACGATGTGGCGGCGCTGCGGGCGGAATTGGCCGCATTGCGAACCAGCTTGGAGATCTTGTTCGACACGGACCTCGAGCACCACCGGGCGCTGGAGAAACCGCAGACGCTCGAGACGGACGCCGCCGCCGCACGCGCTTACAGCGATTGGGCCCGCAACGGCGAGAGCGCACCCGTTGACTGGGTGTCCAGCGATCGGGTTACGGCGGTCCGCCCGGACAGCTCGCTCGGCCAAACTGACGGCCGCGCCGACGAAACGTCAATCATCGACGTGCCCGAGGTGGGGGTGCTTCCGCACGACGAGCGGGTGGGGGTACTCCCCCGCGACGAGCGGGTGGGGGTACTCCCCCGCGAGCGGGAGGTGCCCCCACCCTCTGGGGGCGTGCCCCCACCCTCTGGGGGCGTGCCACTACCCGCGGGCGGGGGACCGCTGTTGCCGACCCGACAACCGGCGCCGCCACACGATCGTGTCCGGCCGCCCTATGAGGCCCCGCCGCCGGCGCCCGCGCCGCGATTCGAGCCACGCCAGCCGCCACCACCGCCTCCGCCACCACCGCCCACGCCGCCACCGGCGGAGCCGCAGTTGCAGCCGCAGATGCAGCCCGAACCCCAGGAGTGGCAGCCCGAACCCCAGGAGTGGCAGCCCGAACCCCAAGAGTGGAGGCCGGCGGCGGCCGAGGGACAGTGGTTACCCGCCGGCGCGCCGGGCAGCAACTGGTCCGGCGTCGATTCGACCGGTACACCGGCTGCCGCGCCGTCGGGCCGTCGCCGGCGCGCCCGGCATTCCAGCCCGGACGCACCTGGGGACGGCCCACCTGCCGAGGCCGAGCCGCCGTACAGCGGGTCCGGTCGCCGTTCGCGATCGCGCCACTCGACGGAGTACCAGGACCACGGTGTTTCGGCCATGCCGGGCACCGGGATGGGCGAGCCTTCGCCGCCGCCTTCTGCTGCGCCTCCGCCACCGCGGCTGGCGCCGGCGCCACCTTCCGAGCCCGCCCCCCGGCATCGCAGCGCGGACTCCTCGCCGGAAGAGCCGGATGGGCATGCGCCACGAAGCGGTGGTCAGTCCGTCGCGGACCTGCTGGCGCGACTACAGGTCGAACCGACCGGTGGCGGCCGGCGCCGTCGCCGTGACGGATGACACCCTGTTGCCTCATTTCAAGATGCCCGCATCGATTGATTCGTTGACTCATCTGAAGATGCCCGCGTAGCCGGTACGGAGACGGCGGCCTTGGTCTTCGGC
>Ga0209040_10004135_pt1 | contig 11008 bp, 28 predicted proteins | sample BogFormECP12_OM3_FD_188240 | JGI IMG/M metagenome (GOLD analysis project Ga0209040, IMG submission 188240) | Bog forest soil microbial communities from Calvert Island, British Columbia, Canada - ECP12_OM3 (SPAdes) (version 2) | ecosystem: Environmental > Aquatic > Freshwater > Wetlands > Bog ... | reverse complement strand
CACACAGAGAGGGCGACCCTGAGACTTTACCCAGCGGCTACATTCGCAACATTTACTGGCAGCAGCGACAATTGATGTACGAGTCCGACGACGGATACACGCGAGTCATCGGGCCGATTTGTCATCACCCAGAGATGCTGCCTGTGTGGGTTGGTGAGCACGTGTACCAAATAAATTTCCGCTGGGTGCCGCGCTACACCGAGGGCGACACTTACGCGGGAGAGTGCTACACGCTGGACTGGGTTGGTCACGATCCTGTTAAAGATGTTCACGAGAACGCAACCCCGAAGGATGCTTCAGGCGTCACAAATGAGGAGCCATGAAAGCAACGGTCACTGAGAAGCACCTTAATGACGCAATCGCGATAGTCGGCGACCGCTCGCCGTCGAGAGCCTGTGTAGCCGCACAACTCTGCCGAGAAGTGTATGGAGAAAATTTCTCTGGCTGCGCTCAGGGCGTCATTGGCTTAGTGGAGGGTGACCTCATAGTCACCGATGAGAAGTTCAACAACCTGATCGCCAAGTTTGATCTCAAGCTGTACGAAAGCATCCGAGCCACGCTCCCACTCGAAGTGGAGCTACCAGATTTGCCAGTCAAAACACAAAATGAAAATCCTGTCTAAAAAGACCGAGAACGGCATCACGACGATGGACGTAGAGATCAAGAATCCCTACGACGGGAAACGCATCTACTGCGTCATCGCCGACACTGTTCAGCATCCGCTGGACGAAGTCATGATCCCATTCACGAAAACCTATCCGCTGGGCAAGACCCACAAGCGGAACGAATTCACGCGCACCATCGAGCAGGTTCCCGGCAGAGCGGTAGCGCAGGGCGAACACGCCGTGAGCAAGGTGCGCCACATGATGCTGAGGGAAGAGATACACCGAGCGACCGCCGTCGCTGCGAAGAACAAGCGCAAAGAGGTTTGGTACTTGGGGCAGAAGCTAATGTACTTCCCCATCACCACGATCAATCTGCTGGCGCGTGACAGCTACGAACTCTACCACGTCCGTGGGTTGCTGAGAGCCGCAGGGATCAAGTACGAAGTTTTCCTCGACGAGAACCCGCCCGTGTACGGTGAGGGCAAGGTGTTCACCGCGATTGCCACGCACCCAGTATCTCCCGACGAGGTCACTGGGATCACCGATTACCTGCCGCTCTGGAAGCCGCGTAAAATTACGGCTCCAAGCCCAGTGTTGGACGTTGCCGCCGACCTGTAAACCCCTCATTTTGGGGCGTTTATAGCTGGACGCTCCTTGCCTTTTTCGCCTATACTGAGGGTGATGCCACGCAAACCTAAATCCGACAAGTCAAAAAACTTCGGACGCAAACCCGGGTACTTCGAGAAATTGAAGATGGGCACGGCGCACGAAACCTACGATGAGAAGGAAGGTCGCGGCTCCCCTGCTCAGTGGAAAGCTGCGTTCAACGTCCGCATGGGATTCGCGGAAGCACAAACGTACAAGGGTCGCAAGTGGGGAAGCGACTGGAAGAAACTCGCCGACCTGTCGGGAATTCACCTTGACGAAAAGTCCATGTGGTCGGACGTCAAGAAGGCGTTCCGCAAGGCTGCGATGGCGAACAATTTCAATTACGACCGCTCGAACAAGACCGAGGCGGAAATCACGGCGGCGGAAGTCGGCTTCATGGAAGCGCAAGCCGCGTATGCGATGCTCGAAGATATTTATCGGACTGAGGGGAGACTCGATTGAGCGAAACCGAAACGACAAAGAAGTACCGCATGTACTCCGAAGACGAAGAAAAATTCGTTGGCAAGCAAACTTACGAGATGACGGAGAAAGATGCGGAACGTCGTAACGGTGCGATGCCGAAGTGGTCAACCCTGCGGTGGAAAGAGGTCACGAAGTGAAATCCAAATACGCAAACGTGAAGTACGACCGTTGCACAGGGAAGATCGAAGGCGAAACCAACATGGGCATCGGCAACGCCATGTACCAGTTCAGTGCTGGTGTCCAATTGCTGGCAGTGAATCTGGCGATGGAAGTCGAGCCGCAGTCCATCACGCAGTTCATGGCGCTGGCGGACGGCTACGGCGAAGCGGGACTGTTTCCGAGCGGCTACGACTGGAGTGGGATTCGAGACTCGTCGGACATGTCGAAAATCTTGATGGCGGAAACGGCGATGCGCATTCTCGCGCCGCACACCAAGACCCTGACGGCGATAGGTCTACCTGCCGCGCTCGTGGCGGATTTGACTGATAAGCCGACCGTGGACGAACCTGTCGGAATGTTTGACGAGGTTGTAGTGACTCCCAAGCGAAAGAAGGTAAACTAGCATGAAATATTTTTTGCTGATCGCGGGATTCGTGCTCGTCATTGGAACACAACATCCAACGGTAGCGGCGATAGTAGGCACCATGTGCATCGCAGTTTCGGTTGTTCGCCACATCACAGGGAGAGCATAAATGCCAAGGTATCTGGTTCAGGAGACGCATTTCGCGGGGTACTACCACAACCCGTTCAAGCCGAACCGCAAGGGCAACAAGAAAAGCAAGTGGCTGACGGTGGACTCGGTGGAGACTCTCGGTCAAGCCGAGCAGCAGTGGGAAGCATTTCAGGCGCACCGCAACGCGGGGCAGCTACAGCACTACCGCGTGACTTACAAGGGCAAAGTGATTATCAGTGATCGCGGCGTTGAGCGCGAGGTCGTCACAGATGACAGCGGCACGTGGATGCGGTATGTGAAGCAACTGGCTGGCGGCGTGGAAGTGTAATGACAGACGAAGAACAACAAGCGATCAAAGACTTCATGCGCCAGTCGAAGGCGGCGCTCGACAAGTTGAAGCAAGCAACCACGACGCTGGCTACCCACCAGCAGACGTGTTGGATTTGCAGAAACAGATTATGGCGTTCACTTTTTCACTGCCATGATCGTCGCTTTTGACCATGACCTACTTGATGGAAGGCATCACAGCGACGCCGTATGCTAACGCTCTTGAGCAGTTGAAAGTGCAACAGCCTGAGATTTACAAGCAAGCGGAGCGGCTGGCGCAGCAAGATCAGGCAGACGTAGCGTGGTTGGAAAAATTATCCAAGCTGGAGGACAAACGATCATGAAGCCAGTTCAACTTTGTCAGAAGCATGTAGTCGAAGCCGTCACCGAAGCAAGATTGGCGGCGAAGATCGGCAAGAGCGCCAGAGAAATACTGACGTACAACGATCTCGTTTACCTGATGACCGCCGCGAAGTCCACGATCAAGGTGCTGCGCACCGTGGCGCGGATGAACAAGCATCCTGAGAACTGGAGCCGCGTCGAACTGGCGCGAGGCACGCCAAGCTGGACTCGCGTGGCAGCGGAGAAGAAGGAAGCCGACCGCATCAAAGCGATGGCCCGCGCAATCCGCCGCGCTGAGAAGGTACTGGCAAGCGCATAATGAAAAACTTCGACCAACGTCGGCGCTTTATCATCGAATACCTTAGGGGTCAGGATAAGGCGGCTCATGTGGACATTCTGAACGCAGCGTTCAGTGACGCCTACATCGACTTCTCTGGCGCGAAGGCGCACTTGATGCCCTACGGGGCGCACAAGTGCAAGCTGCTGGCGACCGATCTGTCACGGATGCAGATGGAGGGCACTCTGACCCGCCAGCGCACAGGCATCAACGGGTTGCGCGGTCAAGGCTTCCCGACTTGGGTGTACACGTATCATCTTGCGGAGCATTTGCGATGAAATGGCTTAAGGTTTTCACACTCGGTTTTTGGCGGCGGCGCAAGGCGCTGCGCGTTCTGCGTCACGCAAGATTTTATGCGGACAGGAATTACGAAGCAGTTCACATTTTGATCGACGCACAATTCAAGGTGCTACGAGATGCTGGAACGGTATGTGGACAGTGAACCTGCCCCTCATCACCAGCGTGCTGTCGATCCTCTGCATCGTGACCGTGGGACGGCACAAGTGGTGGGGACACCTGATCGGCGTAGCGAACTGCGTAGTGTTCATGGTGATCGCGTACCACGGGCAATGGGGATTTATTCCGAGCAACATCATTTGCGGGGCGCTGTACATCCAGAACGCATGGCGGTGGAGGAAACGTGAGCATCCTGAAATCAGAGCAACGGGACGAGCGGTCGTTTTGGAGATGGGTCGCGGGACTCTTCGGCGCGGACTGCAAATCGTTCCTGACAGGGTACGGGACTAAGCGGCGCGACTGCAATCTCCCCGCAGGGCACGCGAAGAAGCACACCGATGGTTCTGGACTTCAGTGGGGCTACGGCGACAACTGGCTGGAGGGAAACTAATGGATGACAACATGGCAGTGCGGACATCTTGCGGTCGCCGAGATATGATGATCGCGGCGATGGGTAAGGGCGACAACATCTGGGTCGTCAATCTCTGCCTCACCATTCTCGTTCTTACGTTGGTCGTGGTTCTGAGCATGGCGTTGTACACTGCGGCTCACCCAACAGACTCGCAGGGCGTGCCCTGCACAATCTCCACGGCGCAGAATGCCGATGGATCACGCGAGTGCGGAAACTAATGGCGAAGAAGAAACTCAAGAAGCTCACGGCGACGAAGATGGTCAAGATGATGTCGAGGAATGTCATCGGCACCATCAAGACTACTTCGAAGGTGCCGAGCAAGAAAAAGAAGCTCCTCGAAGAGGCACGCTGGAAGGATATGGCAGATGGCTGCGAGTAGACCTTTCACGCTTGGCTTAGACCCTTCGGTGCTGGAGCGGCTTCGCGCCCGTGCAGCGGAGCGCGGAACCTCGGTGTCGGCAATCTGCCGCGAATTCATTGAGGACTCGTTGGATGAACTGGACGAAGCGGACTTGGAACTAAAGAGGAACGGGTGAACGATTGCATACAATGCGTTGCAGGTAAAGAGTGCCGAACGTGCGAACGTCAGCGCAAGGTGCTCGAACTGGGATTCGACATGGTCACGTCGAAGTCGCTGGTGCAACGTTGGCTTCACACGTTCGTGGGCATGATGCGCGGTGAGCACAACACCTGCAAGTCCGAGCGGCAGGTGAACGGTGTGTGGACATTCGTGCCGAAGCAGAATTACAAGTCGCAGGAGACGTGCGAGAAATCTGCGGCAGAGATGACCATCAAGAACGGTCGTCCGTTCGATGCTTACCAGTGCTGGTTCTGCAATGGCTGGCACATTGGCAATGCGGCGAACCTGACGTTCGGGAAGTTTTGGAGCATCATGTGGGTTTGGATTCAAGGGAAGAAACGTACCACGCCGAAAGTTCGACCGTGGGAACCGAAACAATAGGAGAGAACATGCCTGACGATGCCGTAGTACCGCCCGTAATGCGCGATGACACAACTGAAATTGTTATTGGCGACCGAGCACTGACTGACGAAGAGCGGAAGATTCCTGTCTTCGTGTTCGGCAGCAATGAGCGTGGCATCCACGGCGGCGGGGCGGCGCGTGTCGCCCGCGAGAAGCACGGTGCATTGCTGCATCAGGGCTTCGGGCCGCAGGGCAACAGCTTTGCACTGCCGACCTGTGCGCTCCCAACTGGGGAACCGAACCACGAGATTCCGTTTGAGCGCGTGAAGTATTACGTCGCGTGCTTCCTGATGTACGCCACGTGGCACCCTGAGCTTAAGTTCCAAGTCACTCAGGTGGGCTGCGGACTCGCTGGCTGGACGAAAGAGCAGATCGCACCGCTCTTCGCATCCGCGCCTGAAAACTGCCAATTCGACACCGACTGGCAGCCGATCCTCGGCGACCGTATGCCGCATGGCGCAACGCGCAAGTATTGGGGTCACGTTGGCTAACTGGCGTCCAATGCGAACCGCGCCACGAGGTGAGACTCAGGTACTCGCCTGCGTGCGTAACAATTTGGGAAAGCTTGTAGCTGTCCCAGCAATTTGGGGACAACCAGATGGCTACGTTGCGCCGGGCTGGTGGGCGATTTCATTTTCACTGGTGACTGGTGACCCGATGCGCGACATGCGCGAACTTCGCGGGAATCTGATACCAATCATGCCTGTTTATTGGAAACCGTGGCCCGAAGGGAAATCATCGTGAAATTGTCTAAGCTACAACTCGCAGTCCTTCGCGCTATTCGCGGCGGCGCTCCACTCGTAGAGTACATGACGCCTGACCGCCGCAAGTATTGGTTCCGCACGCTGGGTGCATACGTGCCCGCGAAGCTGAACTACATCCTCGACGGGCGGCGCGTTCCGTACCGCACGTTCTGGAAGCTGTTCAAGTTCAACCTCATCACACCGTCGAAATACAAAGGCTCACCATCGCCGCAGGATGGACTCACAGGATTCCATTTGACAGAGCGCGGCTATCTGGCGTGCGAACGCAACGGAAAGATTTAGGAGAAAACAATGAAACGCTTAGGGAAAGTTCTTGTCTGGTCGTACTTGCCCGTCATGCTGACGCTGCTCGTGGCATCGGTACTGGTCGCGCTTGCTCAAACACCCACTCTAGCGTCCACTCCAACTCAAGCTGACTTCAACGCGCTGGTCGCAAAGCGCGTCGCTTTCAATGCTGACTTCAAGAAAGAACAGGAAGGAAAACCGAGCCTCGACGCTCAATGGAGCACTGTCCATGCGCAGCAAGCGGTGTATGATGCAGCGCTTGCCAAGCATAACGAATGGGCGAAGAACCCACCGTCCCTTGCAGAGCGCAACGCACACGATGCCCAGTCGAAGAAACTGACAGAGTTAGTTGCCTCTCAAGTGACTCAGGTCAATGCTCTGAATGTCCGTATCGCCGATTACAAACAACGCCGCGACACGCATAACGCTAATCGCTGCTACTACCCACCGAACAATCCGAGCTACTGCGATGGGTACAACAAAGAGCAAGAGGCATTCGCTGCCGAGGCAGCCAGCCTCATTGCTGAGATGAACCAGTTGAACCAACTAGCTGCCCAGTACAACGGGCAGAAAGCTGAACTGGATGCGCAGAAGGAACGCTTCGCCGCCGAGAACACTCGCATCGACGCAGATGCGAAGGCAGTAGACCAGCAAGGGACAGAACTCAATGCCGCTATCGCCAAGTACAAAGCGAACGTGGCCCCGTGGTTGAAGACGTGGGATGCGAATGAAGCGAGCATCAGCGGCATACTCGCGACTCTGAAAACCACTGGAGTCAAGGTGGACGATTGTCAGACCGCGCTGAAAAACACACGAGACAGCGCACAAGAAAACATCCGCACTGTTTGTGGGACAATGTTCAAATGAATGGAGGCAAGCTGTGAACCACGAAGAATACAAAAAGCTGCCGATGGCTACGCCGCAGTACGTCGTCCAATTGGCGAAGGTGCTTGCGGAAACTTTCAAGAAGCCGCTGACTGCCGACCGCATCGACGAAGCGATAAAGCACATGGAGGATACGTGGCAGTTCGATGTCACGACTCGCCGCGACGCCAAGCTACTCCTACTGGTGGATCAGAACCCAGACGTGGTGCTGTACCAGAACTCGCGCACGAAGTTTGTTGTAGCTGGCGAAACCACACGCTGGCAGAACATCAAGCAGGTGGGCAAGCAGACAAACTTGGCAGACTTCCGCAACTTGGTCAACAGACTGATCGCAGAGCATGGGACGGAAGCTGCGTTCTATATGGACAGCGATCAGGGAGACGAATACTTCATCCTCAAAATAAAGTGATAGGCAAGAATCAATGTCGGCTGTGCGGTACGCCTGACGTCCAGATCAAGGACGGTCACCAGACGTGTGCTGGCTGCGGCAAGGTTTGCCTGTACGACCTGAGCCTGTACTTGCAGCGGACGCGCAAACGCATTACATTTGACGAGGCGACCCGAAGATACGAAGTCACCAAGAAGCGCTGCCAAGTTTGCGAGTCGTTCGGAAACTGGTTGATCGGGCGTAATTTTGAAGTGATCGCTAAGCCATGAAGCCACGTCTCGATGAAGACCTCTGCTACTTTCGGCTGGCGCTTATCAAGTCCTCAATACAGGGCAGGGGCGTAATTGCCAAAGAAGCCATCCCAGCGCGGCGAAACGTGATCGAGTACACTGGGCGGCTCATGAACCGTAAGCAGTACGCCACGTTCCACAAGACGGTAAAGCGTCGTCACGAATACATCTGGGAGATCAGCCCGTACTGGGTCATGGACGGCGGCATAGACGGCAGCGGAGCGCAGTACATCAACCATTCATGCGATCCCAACCTCCGTGTTAAGATCATCGGCAAACGCATCTGGTACGTCTCCCGCCGCGCCATCAAGAAGGGCGAGGAACTGACCATCGACTACAGGTTCGACCCAGACCCGAAGAACCCGACGAAATGCGCTTGCGGAGCCAAGGGGTGCCGTGGGACAATCAATCTATGACTCCGCACTTCATGTTTCCGTGCTCGCCGTTAGACTCGCGCATGATCGACGAGCCATTTCAAGACCAAGCCATCGCGCTCAAGCAAGCTGGCTTCGGTACGTCGTGCTTCTCGCTGGAAGACAACCGCATCACGGGCGCGGTACCAGAGGGCGTCACTATCGTGTATCGCGGCTGGATGATGACCGAGGCTGAGTACGCTTTCTTTTACGGCTGGCTGCGTGGGAAGAATCTGACGCCGCTGACCACGATTCCTCAGTACGCCACGACGCATTACCTGCCGAACTGGTACGCCATCGTAGAGGATCGCTGGGGCGTCGGCAATTTGACGCCGCGTACCGAGATCATTACGGGCGATGAACTCGCAGGGCGAGCGGAAGCTATCGTCGCCGCATACAAGTGGCCCAAGTTCCAAGTCAAGGACTTCGTGAAATCTCTCAAGACGGCGGGCGGTTCCGTTCACACCGATCCCAAACAGATCAAGACCATTATGGAAGAAATGGAGAAGTATCGCGGTGTCATTGAGGGCGGTCTCTGCCTCCGCGAGTGGGAAGACTACTATCCCAACTCCGAGAAGCGGTACTTCATCCTCGGCGGCAAGTTTTACGGACAAGACGTTTCGTTCGATGTCCGCGCAATGGAAATCCTCCAACGTTTGGCGCGAGACATTCCTAGCCCATTTTTCTCTGCCGACATCGCGGAGCGCATTGACGGACGCTTCCGAGTTGTAGAGTTGGGGGATGGGCAAGTGAGCGATCTCGTGGGCTGGACAGACCAGCGCTTCACGGAGATTTGGAAATGAACATACTAGACACACTTCGGAACTCTCTCGACTGCGCCCTGCTGGAACACGATCACGGCGACATCGAGCCGCTGCGCCAAGCATCCGTTTACGCGGACGGCTTGGCTGGTAAGGAACCTTCAGCCGCCGATGCTGAAGAGCTACGCAAGCTGATCCAACGCGCCATCTGGGAGTCGCCTCTGGACTTCAGCGAAGAAAGTCCGAATCACCCGCTTACTGTAGCGTGGCGGATGAACCATCAACTGTATTGCGCTACACGACCGTTTCCAGTAGGCACCAGAGTCGCTCTGCAAAACGATGCGCGAGTTGTCGGCACCGTTTCGTACATCAGGGAAGACAATGGCAAGACGGAAGTCCGCTGGGATGACGGCTTGATGTTCGGCTACAAAAATCCCGAAACCGATCTCGTGCTAACCGACAAAGCTATGGATCATGGAGCACAACAACAGTGAATATCCCACCGACGCACAAAGTTGAGGACTGCATCTGCGGCGGCTTGCATCCCGACGAGGGATTCGCGCCAGCAGAGCACGACATTGTGTGCCCAGCGTGCGACGGTGTTGACATTGTAGAGATGCCCAAGAAAATAGCCAGCGCCGTCAACTGGGGCGGCGTGAACATGAGCACCAAGAAAAAAGAAGCGGTGACGCTTCAGGATGTGCTGGACGAATCCGCAGAGAAATTCGCTAAGAAAGATTTATGATCAAGGAACGTAACGCGAGCGGTAAAGCAAAGCGCCCCAGCGTCGGCATCGGTGTGCTCGTCGTGAACAGAGACGGTCGTATCCTCTTGTCCAAACGCAAGAAGAAATACGGCTTCGGAAAATTAGCCTTACCCGGCGGGCACGTGGAGTGGATGGAATCCCTCGTGGAGACTGCCAAGCGCGAAGTGCTCGAAGAGACGGGCGTTCGACTCAACGAGGTTGAGGAGCTTCGAGACTACACCGAAGAACTTCGTCCAGAGGACGGCAAGCATTACGTCACGTTCTATCTGATCGCACAGATGCCAGAAGGTCAGACGCCGCGTGAAATGGAACCAGAGAAGCACGGTGCTTGGTCATGGTATGACCCTTTCAAATTGCCGAAAAATGCTTGGAGTCCCACCAAGCGTCTCATCAAACGAAGTGGACATTTAATCCGTGCGTTCATTAGCCAAATGCTTTGGGATAAGGAACAAAAGCGACAGCAAGAAGCTTCGACTGGAAAACGGCATGGCACAAAAAGGTGAAATGCAAACTCATTGCGACCGTGGGCACGAGCTTACCGAGAATAACTCCTATCTCGGAAAAAATGGTCGCCAGTGCCGAATTTGTAGGGATTCTGCACGCGCCACAAACAATTTGCGCCGACGTTATGGATTTCAAACTCCTGAGGAGCGAGATCAATTACTGAAATCACAAGGTAATGCGTGCGCGAGTTGCGGACGCACTGATTGCCGCTGGGGTAGAGGATGGTTGAACACATGGCACGTGGACCACAAGCCCGGTGAAAATGGAACTCACCGTGGTATACTCTGCGCGAGATGTAACATTCTGGTTGGTATATTGGAGTCATCCAGTGGACTAATCCAAAAGTGCATCAACTATCTTGCAAAATTTTAGGAGCGTAGTTATGGCAATCAATTCCCCCGAAGAAAAACTGGAACGCATCGGGCAGATCATGGGCAAGCTCGATGGTTTCTATCAACTGCGTGAACGAAATGATGACGGTTACATTGACCTCGGAGCCGACGAAGCCAGCGAGCTAATTGACGAGATGGAAACGCTCGTAAATAGCTGATTTTCCAAGCCTTAAAACCAGCCAAAGCAGCCTATTTTCGACTATACTGTGGGTGGAGGACGCCTTGCCCATCGCCATCTACGCCGAACTGCTTGAGGAGATGCCGTTTGAGACGGTGAAGGCTCGTACTCTCGATG
>Ga0209040_10004134_pt1 | contig 11008 bp, 12 predicted proteins | sample BogFormECP12_OM3_FD_188240 | JGI IMG/M metagenome (GOLD analysis project Ga0209040, IMG submission 188240) | Bog forest soil microbial communities from Calvert Island, British Columbia, Canada - ECP12_OM3 (SPAdes) (version 2) | ecosystem: Environmental > Aquatic > Freshwater > Wetlands > Bog ... | reverse complement strand
GACCGGCTCCTCCGCTTGTGGCTCTGGACTAGAGTTTCGTCAAACAAACTCAGCCTAACCCACGACTAGCGCAGCGGGCCGGTCACTACATAATGACTAACCAGCAGGAAATAGTTGGGGCTGAAGCAGACGAGAACCAGGAAGACCATGAAGATGATCATTTCGGTCACAAACATGGTCTTGCGTCCGAAATAATCGGACAGGCCGCCGAGGCCGATCGCTCCTACAAGAATGCCGGCGAGGCTGGCCGCCCCCACCACGCCATGCTGGGCCGGCGTGATTTGGAACTCGTTGGCGATCAGAGGCATCGCGACGCCGGTCATGAATACCACCAGCCCTTCGAAGAACTTTCCGGCGGCGGCCAGCGTCCAGATGCGCCACTGCATGCTGGTGAGTGGCGTAGACGTCAGGGCTGTCCCGTCCGACCAGACAGGTGTCTCATCGATATAGGCTTGTACGGATTTTGCCGGGGTCTGGGAAGGCGCTGGGGTCTGGGAAGGCACTGAGCTCTTGGAAGATTTGGAACGGGTCTCTGGGCTCATGGCGGAGCACCCCCCTCGTGTGCTGAGGAAGATACTCTGCCTGACCGCCACCAGGCGTTGTCGTTACGTTAATTTCTGCTCTATCGAAGCCGGGGGCGGGGTGGAATTGTGCTTTCCTCGCGGACACGATGAGGTAACACCCATCAGTGGGTTAAAAGCGCTTAATTAACTGCATGTTGAAAGAGATAAGCCGCGCCCACTTCATGGGGCCGTCTTGAACCGGGAACGCTTGGGCTCGTATCGGGATCAGGCCGCTGTTGAGATCAATAAAGTATCGATATGTGGCAAGGGCTTCAACTCCGGAAGCGTTACCTGCACGTAGCTTCCATTCGCAACATCCGTAAACACCTGGTTCGCGGTTTCTTCCACCCGGGTGGTGTTGATGTGAAGCTTGCGGACGGCAATCATAGCTACCGTGGACAAAAGAAAGCGATTAGGAATCTGCACTCCCGCAGAATAGATCAGTTCAGAACGCATGTTGCCTCGTTTCGTACCAGTGAGCTTCAGAAGGCCAGACTCAGAAAAAACGAGGAGAGCCGAAAAGGGTCTCAAAACCCTGCCACGCCCGTAGAGCGCCGCTGTTCAAGCATACGCTCTCAGGCCCTTATCCGCTAGAGAAATCGGGGCCAGTAAATAGGCGCGTTCTCCGCACGGCGATATCGCAGACCGGCTATTCGTCGTCGCTGAGCAATCTGTCCAGCTTGACCTTGTGCTTCGACGTGCGCTTCTGCTCACGCTGGACATTCGGGATCACCCGCTCCGGCTTGGGCTGGCCCACCCGATCCCGGGCGTTGGCTTTGACCGCCTTCACTGCTGAGAATGTCTTCTTTTTCGCTCGCTTTTTCGCCATTTTACGACTCACCTTAGCACTTCCCCTGGACCCCGGCTATCCATACAATGAATTTGTAACAGCGACAGGTGGCCGCCATGGAAGAGCGCGATTTTTTTGACGAGAGAGCCGAGCTGAAGACGCACACTTTAACCTGTCCGCACTGCGGCAAGGCGGACGAGTACCAGCTCTCCTGGCTGGTGCGGCACAAGAAGAGTTCCCTGCCCCGGCACGCGGACGAGCGTGATCGCGCCCGCTTCGCCAAGGCGCAGTCCTACATGGTTCGCAAAGATGATATGGCCGCGTGCAAGAACATCCGCTGCCGGAAACGCTTCGATGTCGCGGGTCTGCAGTCGGTCGCATTCCTGCAATCGGCCTGAATTCGGTTTCGCTTACTTCTCCTGCACGACTGCGGCTTCGAGGCCAGCTTTCGCGTCGAGCTTGCTCAGGCGGTACATCAACAGTGCAGCACGTTTGGTATTGACTGGCTGCGCAGACAGATCAATGGTCTCGCCCGGCGCGTGCGCTCCATCGCCGGTCGCGCCGATTCCTGCCAGCCCCGGTAGCGGCGGTGAAACGAAGGCAATATCTCCCGCTCCACGCTTCATCGGATCGAGCTCCGGCATGGCGGCGAAGCCCAGGCTCCGGTTCACCTGGTTCAGGATCCCCAGCAGGGCGCGGCTCCCCGCCGTGGGCGCCATGGCCGGATACCCCTCGCCAAATTTCATCGTGGCACCCGTCTTCGGCAGATGCTGGGCAACAATGGCCTCCATTTTCTTTTCGACGCGGTCGCTCTGTTCATTCGAGATCGTGCGGATGTCGCCGCTTGCGAAGGCCGCGGGCGGGATGATGTTGTCCTTGCCGGTCGCGCTGCCCGAGATGCCGTCATTGTCGACCTTGACGCTCGTTCCACCAAGCACCATCCCCACATTGAACGTGAGGTATTGCTCCGGCAACTGCGTGCGGAAGGCGTCGAGAATACGCGTGAGCTCGTAGATTGCGCCGTAGCCTTTGCCCTCAGAAAAGATCGCCGAGGAGTGACCGCTCTCACCCGTCGTCTCGATCTTCCAGGAGATCGAGCTGCGCCGGCTGACGCTGCCATAGTAGACGCCGTCCAGGCGCGGAGTCGCCTCGAACTCCAATGCCACATCACTGTGCTTAGCAGCAGCCAGCATGTCACGCCGCGCGATGTCTACCGGCTCGCCATGCTCTTCCTCATCGCCGCTGAGAACGATGGTGATGTCCATCTGCTCCAGCACCCCGGCAGCCTGCAGAGCGTTGAGCGCGAACAACATGTCCACCAGACCGCCCTTCATGTCGTTCACGCCCGGCCCGGTCGCAATGTGCCCGTTGACGGTGTAGGTCTGGAACGGGCTGTCCTTGTCGAAGACGGTGTCCATGTGCCCGATCAGCAGCATGCGCTTACCGCACCCGTTTTCCGTTTTGGGGCCGGGCTGGGGGCAGGGATGCTCGGCCACCAGCGTCCCGGCCCGATGCACCTCGTCCATCGGCACCCACTTCACCTTGAAGCCCAGCTGCTCCAGTTGCGGCATGAGCACTTTGCCCACCGCCCGCACGCCGTCGAGATTGTGCGTGCCGCTGTTGATTTCCACCAGCTTTTCGAGCAAAGCATTCGAAGCCTGCTCGTTCGCATCGATGTAGGCCACGATGGCCTTCTCCGCAGTTGAAAGAGATTGCGCCGACGCGCCGGCAGCCAAAGCTGCTGATAGGAAAAATACTAATCCGCTCCGCATGATGGGAAAGGATAGCATCGAAAATCAGGAACGATTGGTTCTGATGATGCGCAGACTCCTTACAGTGCTCGTGCTCTTCACTGCGCTTTGCAGCGCCCAGGCTGGCCGGCACTATCTCGGATTCGACAAGAATGATTATCCCGGTGATGAACTGCTTCCGGCCCTGCACAAGACCTTCGCCTACACCGGCTACTGGCTGGACCATCCCCCGGGAATGACTTCGAATCCCTGGGCAGGCAAGCGGGCGCAGGTACGAGCGGCCGGTTTCGGTTTTCTGATTCTCTTCAATGGTCGTCTCGACGCCGAGCTCAAGGGACAAGATGCGGCGGCGCTCGGCGCGGCGGACGCAGAGACCGCAGTGCAGGCTGCGCGGCGCGAGGGCTTCCCTCCCCGCGTCGTCATTTTTCTCGATCAGGAAGAAGGCGGCAGACTGTTGCCCGAGCAGGCGGCGTATCTGGGCGCGTGGTTCGCCGGCATTGTCAAGGCGGGAATGCGCGCCGGCATCTATTGCTCGGGCATTGATGTGCCAGATGGCAGAAGCCCCATCTCCACGGCAAGAGACATTGCGGAGCGCTTTCCCGGAGTAACGATATGGATCTTCAACGACCAATGCCCACCTGCTCCCGGATGCGCCCTCAAGGCTGCCGATCCAGCGAAGGGAGGGATCAAAGATGCGCTGGTCTGGCAGTACGCACGGTCGCCCCGATCGCAGGTCGCCGCCTCCTGCAAAGCCGGTTATGCATCTGACAAAGCTTGCTACGCCCCGGGCTTGGCGCAATCCAGCAGAACGCAGATCGACATGAACACCAGCAATAAGACAGATCCTTCAGCCGGTCGTTAGCCGATTGGCGACGCAGGCTAGAGACACGCTATACTGACGCGTTTGCTATGAAGATTCTTGTATGCATCAAGCAGGTCCCGCAAAAGGACGCTCCACTCAAGCTAAACGATGACGGCACGTGGATTCGCGAGGACGTCTCGTATGAAGTGAACGAACCGGACGCCTACGCGCTCGAAGAGGCTCTGCGTCAAAAGGAAAAGCATGGCGGCGAGGTGACGGTGATCACCGCCGGCCCGGCGCGGGCCTCACTGGTGCTGCGCGAGGCGTTGGCCAAGGGCGCCGACCGGGCGATCCATCTCGAAGACGACAAGTTCGTGCGACTTGACTCCGCCAATACCGCCCGCGCCATCGCTGCGGCCGTCGCGCCCCCCCTCTCAGAGGAAAATTTCGACCTTATCGTCACCGGACTCCAGTCGGACGATTATGGCTGCGCACAGACCGGCGTGTTGCTGGCCGAGATTCTGGGCCTTCCTCACGCCACCATCATCATCGGCATCGAGAAGACGGACGGCGGGCTGCACCTCAAGCGCGAACTCGAGGCCGGACACTACCAGTTCATCGATATGAAGCTGCCTGCCGTGCTGACGATTCAGAGCGGCATCAACAAGCTGCGCTATGCCACGCTGATCGGCATCAAGCAGGCGAAGATGAAGCCCATGCGCAAGGTGGCCTGGGCTGACGTCGAGTCGAAGTTGAGCAAGAACCAGCAGGAGATCGAGCGTCTTTACATCCCGCAGAAGCAGAAGAAGACCGAAATGATTCAGGGATCGGCGGGCGAGGCAGCGCGAAAGCTGGTGGAGTACTTGAAAAACGAAGCTCGCGTGATTTAATGGCTGTAAGCCACCCCCTAAGAGGAGACGAAGGCACCATGGCAAATCTGACCATCCCCGCCGAAGAGCGCGTCTTAGCGCCCGAGCAGGTTGAAACCTTGGACAAACGCCGCCAGTGGGGGCTCACCTTTCAGGTCATCGCCGGGCAGTTCGCCTTCTTTGCCGTACTGCTGACGCTATGGACCGGCCAGGATCTGACGTATTCGCCGGGTTGGGTGCGACCCATGTTCTATCTGAACGTGCTGACCGGCGTCCTCGCCGTAACCTTCGGCTTGTACGGAACCTGGCTGAAGCGCGGCGCGCAGGAGTTCTAAGTGGCAGATAGCATTCTGGTAGTGGCGGAGCAGCGCGAGGGCAAGCTGAATCGTGTGTCGTTCGAGGCGATTGCGGCGGCACAGGCAATATCGAAGGACGCCGGCTGGCCGGTCGAGGTTGTGCTGGCCGGGAACGGCATCGCCGCTCTGGCTCAGGAACTGGCGCAGAAGGCCGTCGCCAAAGTCTATGCGCTGGAGGCTCCTGCGCTTGTTGCCTACACCTCCGATGCGTATGTCTACGCGCTGAAGCAGTTCATCTCCGGGAAGCAGCCGAAGCTGGTGCTCTTCCCGCATACGTACCAGGTCCGTGACTTCGCTCCGCGGCTCGCGCTGGCGCTCGATCGGACTCTGATCTCGGACTCCATCGGCTACAAGCATGAGAACGGCAAGCTGCTCTTCACGCGGCAGATGTTTCAGGGCAAGTTCGCCGCAGATGTGTCGTTCGCCGGAGAGGCTCCGTGGCTCGCGACCATCCAGATCGGGGCGTTTCGGGCCGACCAGGCTGAGGCTGGATCGGCTCCCGTTGAAAACGTTAGCGCTGCGTTTGCGGAGAGTGCGGCCCGCGTGACTCCCCATGAGGTCTTTCAGGAAGCGAAGCAGGCCGTCGATCTCTCACAGGCCGAGGTCATCGTCGCCGTTGGCCGCGGCATCAAAGAGCAGAAGAATCTCACGCTCGCCGAAGACCTTGCCAAGGCGCTCGGAGGCGAGGTCGCCGCATCCCGCCCCATCTGCGACAACGGCTGGCTGCCGCTCGAACGCCAGATCGGGTCGTCGGGGCAGACGGTCGCGCCCAAGCTCTACTTCGCGCTCGGCATCAGCGGAGCCATCCAGCACATCGTCGGCATGAAGGGCTCGCGGACGATTGTCGCCATCAACAAGGACGCCGAGGCTCCGATCTTTGAGATTGCCGATGTGGGCGTGGTGGGCAACCTCTTCGACGTTGTCCCCGCGGTGACGGAAGAGATCCGGAAGGCGAAGGCGGGAGCCTAGTTCCTTTTTGGGACTGGCCTATACCCACCCCCTCCCCCTTTTACCCCTTATCTGAGCATTTTCTCGCAGATGATTGATTCCATTGGCCTTTCTCTGCTTGTCTGGTGCTATCTCGTTGATTCTAAATTATTCTTTTATCACTTCATTGAATCTAAAGCACTTCCCTGTTATTCGTTGACCCTGTTGAGGTTGCCTGACTGGTCATTGATTCTGAAAGGGTTATGTAGGATCCGGTGCTCATCCACCCAAACGAAAAGGCCCGGCTGGTTTGGCAGCCGGGCCTCTATTTGTCTCTACTTCTATTTTAGCGGATTGAGCGGTAATTCTCGGCCAACTTCCTGGGGCGCTTCTCCAGCTGCATGGTCGCTCTGTTACGGCAGCATGGCTGCGAATGGTGCATGAGCTGCGTGATCGTCATACACTCATCCGGAACGAAAAATACATTTCTGGTTGAGGAATAGATGCGACGGAGCTTTCTTGTCTTAACTTTCGTGGCGTTTGGCGGCCTTGCGGCTCTCGCTCAGGGGCCGGGTGCAAACTGGGTGGGAACGTGGGCGGCTTCGCCCGTAGGCTCTGCGGTGAATGCGGGTCAGCCCGGGCCGGGGAACACGACGTATCGCAACATCGTGCATATCAGTCTCGGCGGATCGGCGGTGCGGGTGCAGCTCACGAACGAATTCGGCACGGAGCCGCTGACAGTAGGTGCGGCGCACATTGCCATCAGCGCAGGCAGCGGGGCCATTCAGACAAATACAGACCACGCGCTCACCTTCAATGGAAAGCCGACGGTCGAGATTCCGGCAGGAGCCTTTGTGCTCAGCGATCCGGTGACAATGCAGGCGGCTCCGCTGTCGGATCTGGTGGTGAACGTCTACGTGCCAGAGCAGCGCATTCGCAACACCACCTGCCACACCTTTGGCGATTCGACCAACTACGTTTTCAAAGGCGATGCTACTTCCGCGGCTACCTTTGACAACTCCAGCCCGATCTATGCCTGGTGCTTCGTGAAGGGCGTCGACGTGAAGACCGATGGGAGAGCCGCAGCCATCGTTACCTTCGGCGACTCCATTACCGACGGCGCTCTCGCCACGCGCGATGCCAACCATCGCTGGCCCGATGTGCTGGCTGCCCGGTTGCAGGCAGACAAGAAGCCACTCGGCGTTCTGAATCAGGGTATCGGCGGCAACCGCGTGCTGCATGATGGATACGGCCCGAGCGCACTGGCACGCTTCGACCGCGACGTGATCGCGCAGAGCGGCGCGAAATACCTGATTATCCTCGAAGGCATCAACGACATTGGGCGCCTGAAGGAGCCGCACGAGCCGGGCGACAACATTACCGCCGACGACCTGATCTTCGGCCTCACGCAACTTGTGACGCGCGCGCACCAGCACGGCATCAAGGTCTTCGGCGCGACGCTCACGCCGTACCTGCCCGCCGGCTATTCATCACCGCAGGGCGAGCAGGTTCGGCAGGCCTATAACCAGTGGATCAGGACAAGCGGCCTCTTCGATGGCGTGATTGATTTCGACAAGATCACACAGGACCCGGCGCATCCGGACACATTTCTACCGGCTTACGATTCCGGAGATCATCTGCATCCGAAAGACGCGGGATACAAGGCGATGGGCGATGCGATAGATTTGTCGCTGTTCCACTAAATTTGAGGCTGCCTGTATCATAGCCAGTCGCCCATGATCACTTTTCGCAAACCCCTTGAAGACATCGACCGCCCGCAGATGGAAGCCGACGTTGTCATTGTCGGCGGAGGGCCGGCGGGGATGGCCTGCGCGCTCAGGCTGGCGCAGCTCATTGATGAGCACAACGCGGAGCACCCCGATTCGCAGCTCACGAAGGAGAACATTTACGTTCTCGAGAAGGCGCGCGAGGTCGGTCAGCACTGTTTGTCAGGAGCGTTGCTCGATCCCCGGTCGATGAAGGAATTACTCCCGGGATTCGAGAGCGAAGCGCCGATCGATGCGGAGGTTACGAAGGAGTCGGTCTACTTTCTCACCAAGGACAAGGCGCGCAAGTTCCCAATTGTGCCGCCGCCGCTGCGCGATCACGGAAACTACGTCATATCCATCAATAAATTCGTCAAGTGGCTTGGACAGAAGGTCGAAGAGGCGGGCATCACGGTGTTCACGGGCTTCGCAGGGTCAGAGTTGCTGTTTGAGGATGGGAACCGCGATGTGGAGACGGCGCGCGTCGCCGGAGTGCGAACGGACGACAAGGGAGTCGACAAGCAGGGCCAGCCCAAGGCCAATTTCGAGCCGGGCTACGATCTGCGGGCGAAGATCACGATTCTGGCCGAGGGCACGCGCGGCAACTGCGCAAAGCAGCTCATCAACCACCTGAATCTCGAAGATCCGAACCACGCGCAGACCTATGGAGTCGGCATCAAAGAACTGTGGGAGATTCCGGCAGGCCGCGTAGCCAAAGGCGAAGTGATCTATGCGCTGGGCTATCCGCTGACGACGAAGGAGTATGGCGGAGCCTGGATCTATGGGATCTCAGACACGCTGATCTCGGTCGGCTATGTGACCGGGCTGGACTACGAAGATCCGCGGACCGATCCGCACCATGTGTTCCAGGACTTCAAGCTGCACCCGCTTATCCTCCGCATGCTGGAAGGCGGCAAGATGGTTCGCTACGGCGCAAAGAGCCTTCCGTACGGCGGATGGCTCACCATGCCACGCATCTATGGCAACGGCTGGATGCTGCTCGGCGACTCGGCCAGCTTTCTGAATTCTCAGCGGCTCAAGGGCATTCACCTGGCCATCAAGAGCGGCATGCTGGCCGCGGAAACGGCCTTCGACGCGATGCTTTCGGGCGACAGCTCGGCCGATACGCTGAGCGAATACAAAGCCTCCGTCGATTCGAGCTGGATCAAGGACGAGCTGTACGCCGTGCGCAACTTTCACCAGGCGTTTGAGAACGGGCTGTACGACGGATTGGTTCGCGTCGGCATTCAGCAGTTGCTGCGCGGCGGCAATCTGGGGCCCGACTCGACCAATCATGCCGGGTATCTGCGCTTGAAGCACGCGGACGCGCTGAGCATTCACGGGGACGGGCGCGAGCACTTCCTGGGCAACGCCAAGGGAGACGGCAAGCTCACCTTCGACCGCCTGACGGACGTCTACTACTCGGGCACGCGACATGACGACGACCAGCCGGTGCACCTGGTGGTCGAGGACCTGAACATCTGCAGCACCCGCTGCGTGAAGGAGTTCGGCAATCCCTGCCAGTACTTCTGCCCGGCGGCAGTGTACGAGATGGTCGAGGCCTCATCTGAAGAGCCCGGAGCCGGGCCAACCAAACAGCTTCACATCAACTTCGCCAACTGCGTCCACTGCAAGACCTGCGACATCATGGACCCCTACCAGATCATCAACTGGGTTCCTCCTGAGGGCGGCGGCGGGCCGAATTACGACGGTATGTGAAGCTGGCGGCCCTCGCGCGCATCGAATACAGTAGTCATCAGGCCCATGTCTCTACTAACCGGCACATTCGGCGCGCTTGAAGGGGACCCATTCACCGCCCCTTCGATCCTGACGGACCGCTACCATCGCGCCATCACCGATCTGCGCGTCTCCATCACCGATCGCTGCAACTATCGCTGCGTCTATTGCCGGACAGGCAACGAAGGCCCGCAGTACTCCGAACTGCCTATGGCGGATTACCTTCGCCTGGTGCGCATTTTCGTGAGTCTGGGGATTGAAAAGGTACGGCTGACGGGCGGGGAACCTTTGCTACGCAAGGGCCTTGTGGAGTTCGTGCGTGAGCTGGCAATGCTCAGGACCAGAGCCGGCGAGCCGCTCGATTTGGCGCTTACCACAAACGGCCATCTGCTCGAAGGCCTCGCCGAGCCCCTCAAGGATGCGGGCCTGACCCGCATCACGGTCAGCATGGACGCAGTCGACGCCGCAACCTTTGCCCGCATCACCCGCGTGCCCGGCAGCTTTGAGCGGGTTGTCAGGGGCGTTCGCGCAGCACAGCGCGCGGGTCTCGATCCCGTTAAGGCGAACTGCGTTCTGCTTCGCGGCTTCAACGACGACCAGATCGTTCCCTTCGCGAAATTCGCGCGCGACGAAGGCGTGATCGTGCGCTTCATCGAATTTATGCCGCTGGAAGAAGATCGCCTGTGGACTCCGGATACCGTGATCCCCATCCGCGAGGTGGTCGAGAAACTGGAGATCTTCCGGCCTGTCGTCCGGCTCACACCGAACAGCCGCAGCGAGACCGCCGTGCGCTACACCTTCGATGACGGCATTGGAGAAATCGGCATTATCGCGCCCGTCTCGCAGGCTTTCTGCGGGCAATGCAGCCGCCTCCGACTTACTTCCGATGGAAAAATCCGCACGTGCCTGTTTTCGCAGTTCGATCACGATCTCTACGGTGTGATGAAGCGCGGAGGCAGCGATGACGACCTGGCCGCATTCATCGATCGCACCGTCGCTCTCAAGGAAGCGCGACACCACATCGGCGAACCGGACTTCCTCAAGCCTTCGCGCAGCATGGTTCACATCGGCGGGTAGCGTACCGCTACGGGTATACGCGCCTTCGGCGCCATTCGAGGCCCAAAAAGCGGCTTGCCTCAGGGCCGCGACCGATGGTCGCTCGTGATTATTGTGAGTTTGCTCAGCGCATGTCTGCGGGCTGCGCGCCGACTTTGGCGGCCGCAGCCACTTACCACAATTTAGTCGCGTACACTTGGACGCCGGTCTCACTTTGCTCCAGTTGTTCTTGTCTACCAGCAGCGTATCCGGGAGCTGCAAAGAAAACATATCGAAATTGGGCAGCGTCGGCTGCCAAGCGTTGTATGTCTTTAAAATCCAACTTTTTCAAATCGTACTTTTGAAGGAATATCATTGGTTCGCCGTCGAACCCCCGAAACCATCTAGCCGT
>Ga0209040_10004131_pt1 | contig 11013 bp, 5 predicted proteins | sample BogFormECP12_OM3_FD_188240 | JGI IMG/M metagenome (GOLD analysis project Ga0209040, IMG submission 188240) | Bog forest soil microbial communities from Calvert Island, British Columbia, Canada - ECP12_OM3 (SPAdes) (version 2) | ecosystem: Environmental > Aquatic > Freshwater > Wetlands > Bog ... | reverse complement strand
ACCGCAACTTGGACGCCGTCGATTGTCAGCTGCACCTGTCCAGCGCTCATAGGACTCTCTCCTCCCGCATCGGGCAGACGCCTTCGGGGCATTGTTTCTTGAAGACGTGCGCCTCCACCTCCTCGCGGAAGTGCTGCATTACGGAACTGATGGGGGCGTGCGCGAACTGCCCCAATCCACAAATGGACGCCAGCTTCAGCGCGTCGGTCAGCTCATCCACCAGCTCGAAGTCCGCTTTAGTGCCCTTGCCGCGCGTCCATCCGCCGAGAATATCCACCATCTTCTGCGAGCCCATGCGGCACGGTACGCACTTTCCGCACGATTCGTTGCGGTAGAAACGTGTAGCATTGAGCGCCATATCTAACATGCATCTGCCTTCGCCGCACACCACAATCGCCCCCGACCCGACCATGGATCCCGCTGCCGCAACCGCGTTCCAATCCAGCGGCAGGGTCGCCATCGATGCCGGCAAGTATCCCGAGGACGGACCGGATGGCGCAAAGGCCAGAAGTTTGCCTCCATCGGAGATGCCACCGGCATTTTCGTAGATCAGTTCGCTATACGTGGTTCCCATCGGGACTTCAAAAATGCCGGGGCGATTCACATCGCCGCTAATGCCTACAAACTTCATCCCTACCGATCCATTTTTGCCTTGCGCTTTATACCAATCGGCGCCACGAGCCAGGATCACAGTCGCCAAACAAAAAGTCTCAACATTGTTGATGACGGTGGGTTGGTTCCACAAACCATTGGTGACCGGGAAAGGAGGCTTGTTGCGCGGTTCCGCGCGCTTGCCTTCAATAGCTTCGAGGAGGGCGCTTTCTTCTCCGCAGATGTAGCCGCCGGGGCTGACAAAAATCTGCAGATCAAAAGCCAGGTCACTGCCCAGAATTCGAGACCCCAAAAAACCCAGTTGGTAACAACGATCAATTTCTTTCTGGAGGATCTCCGTCGGGCCTTCATATTCGTGCCGGATATACAGGACCCCTTTGCGTGCTCCTGTAACCAGCCCGGCCGTGATCATACCTTCAATCACGAGATACGGGACATTCTCCATGATGCCGCGGTCTTTGATGGTCCCGGGCTCGCTCTCATCCGCATTGCACACGATGTACTTCGGGGAGCCGGGCGCATTGCGCACCAGTTCCCACTTGCTGTAAGTCGGAAAGCCGGCGCCGCCCATGCCGCGAAGCCCAGCGGTTTTTAAATCCGCAATAATCTGCTGCCAATTACGGGTTTCGACAAAGCGGCGCACCACCGCATACTGGCCTTGTCCCTGATAAGGGTCGGAGACCACCGCCACTTTTTCGGCGTTATGGTGGGCTCCGGGGAGAGGTCTGCCGGCGAGCACATCTTGCGCCATGGTGACGGCATCCCGACCGTTCACATGGGCGTAAATATTGTCATTCACCATGATCGCCGGGGCTTGATCGCACCTGCCGAGGCACGAGACGTCACGGATAGAAACATCTTTCGGGTCGGCGCCTTGAAAGGCGGAGTCGAGAGCGGACCGGGTCTTGTCCCCTCCGCGAAGATGACAGCTCATGTCGGCGCACACGCGCACGTCGACCTTCGGTGGAGGGCTGAGATGAAAGTGTGGATAAAAGCTGGCTACCGCATGGATCTGACTAACCGGAACATGGATGTTCGCAGCGAGGATCTTGAGCTGATCGGCGGGCAAGTAGCCGAAATCGCGTTGTATGGCCCTCAGTTCTTCAAACACGACTCCGGACACTCCGCATAAGTAGGTGAGGTCAAACCGTACTTTAAGATGGCGAGAGCGCAAATCCTACAGCAAATTGGATTCCGTGTCTAGCAATTGGCGGGATCTTGTTTCGTTTTGACGACGTGCGTGAAGCGCTCGCTGCTTTTGATTGATTTTTTGGCTTATTCGTCGTATAACCAAGCCCCGACAAATTCATGCCCGTGCGTTGGTATTGATTCTTGGGAAACGATTGAACGCCGGAACGAGGCAATGGTAAAAATGCGAAAGGAACTGCTCGCGGTCGTCTTGACGCTGCTCGCGCTCGGGAGCGCGGCCTTAGCGCAGACTCCTCGTTCCACCGGCCAGGCAGCGGTGCAGAAAGTGGATGTCATCCGCGAGGGTGACTCGGTTCGCGTGGAAATCACGGGCCACGGGCCTTGGACACCCAAAGTCGGGACTATGGATTCGCCCCCTCGCGTGGTTGTGGCCTTCCCGGATACCGTCATGTCCACGTCGCAGAAACACATCGATGTAGAGGGCCGTTACGTCAAGGCGGTACGCGTGGGCACGGATCGCGGCACTACCCGCGTGGTGATTGATTGTCTGGAAAAGTGCCGTTACGAATTGCTGCCGGGCAGCGGTGACAGAGTGATTTTGCGGGTATTTGCTGGCAGTGCCCCGCCCGTAACCACGGCGGTTAAGCAGGCAGCTCCCGCCCCGGAACCAAACGCGCAAAAGCCGATTAAAAGCGGACCACCTAAAAGTAAACCACCGGAAAGCAAGCCACCGGAAAGTCCGGTTCCTTCCCTCGTAAGTGCGGCGATGGAAACACCTCCAGTGGCGCCTCCGCTTTACGAGCAGAAGACGGTCGCCGCAGGTAAGTACAACGGCCCCGGTGGATGCGCGGCCAGCAGTTGCCATGGCAGCGTGCAACCAAAGAGTACCACCCGCATTTTTCAAAACGAATACACGATCTGGATCGCGCAAGACAAGCACTTTCGGGCGTTCGCGGTGCTACGCAACAGTGTTTCCGAGCGCATCGGAAAGATCCTGAATATCGGGCCCCCGTCCCAGGCTCCAAAATGCCTGGTTTGTCATTCACTTTATGTGGCCCCGGAGCAGCAGGCCCAGACATTTGAGCTGAACGATGGAGTGAGTTGCGAGAACTGTCACGGCCCAGCATCGGGCTGGCTGGGGCCGCATACCACCAAGAACTGGCCGCATGAGAAGTCCGTCCAGCTCGGCATGTACGACACGCGCAACCTGGAGGATCGTACTGCAAAATGCCTCACCTGCCACCTTGGGACCGCAGACAAGTTTGTCGATCACGAGATGATCGCCGCCGGACACCCGGACCTCACCTTTGAGCTGGGCTTGTTTACCTTCGTCATGCCGTCCCACTGGAAGATGCCGGAGCAGGATAAGCCATGGCGGCAGGTGCAGGCATGGGGCGTTGGGCAGGCTGTGCAATTGCGTGAATCACTCAACCGACTAGCGCGGCGTGCCAAGGGCCCGATTTGGCCGGAGTATGCTGAGATCGATTGTTTTGCCTGTCATCACAGCCTGACGCGCGTAGAGGATAGCTGGCGCCAAGCGCGAGGGTATGCTGGCCGCCGGCCCGGCAACCCACCCTGGAATGAGTCTCGCGTGGTCGTATTCCGCGATTTGGTTGCGGAGCTGAGCCCGAACTCCGGCAAGCAATTGGACGATCAAGTCGCGCAACTGGCGAGCCTCATGAGTCAACTCAACGGGAACCGTGAACAAATCGCGGCTTCGGCGATACGGGCCGCCGCCCTGGCGGACCAGGTGGTAAAGCAGGTTGACGCGCAGGGCTACGACTCAGCATTAACGCTGCGACTGATGCGGCGGGTTGCCGGCGACGGAGTTGCCATTTCCAACGAGGGTGAGCGGGCAGCGGAACAGGGCGCTTTCACCCTAGACTCGCTGTTCAGGGCCTATAACCAGAATGAAAGGCCAGCCAACGGTCCCGAGGTACGTACAGCGATTGACGGACTTTTTGCGCTGCTGCAAGATCCGTCAGCCTATTCGGCGCCTCGGTTTGCGGCTCAAATGCAAAAAGTCAGCGAAATCCTAAGCCGATAACGACGCTAGCTTTCATGAATTTCGAATGCATGGGCCTGGTAGGGCGCCAGCTTTACGTAGAGGCCGGTGCTGTCCAGTTCCGAGCGTTCCCACGTGTACTCTTCGCCATTCAACCAATCGCAGAATTGGCACTTCTCGGAACTGCCCACGCCTGCTTTAAGGATCTTCCCCTGCGCCGTTCGATTGCCCAGGTTCACTACGATGAGCCTGTGATCAGACTGGTAATGCCAGGAGTAGGCAATCAGGTCCTGAAAACTGTCGTCTCCCGCAGCCTGCGCTTCGAGAAGTTGCCACTCCCCAGCGTGAAACACGTCCGCATCAGCCAAGCGAAGCGTCTGTTCGTACAACTTCCGAATCTGCGCATCATCGGGCTCGGGCCGCGCCTTGCGCAGAGGCATAGGCACGAAGGTCTTCAGGCCGTCGAACTGGCCGTGATGGTAAAAACGCATACCGGGCAGTGTCGCAAGCAGAGTGGCTACGGAAGCGATTTTTTCCCGCGGGAACACCGCTGCGCAACGCGGTTCGTCGTGATTCTCGAGAAAGCGTGCCATTCGGCTTTGGTAGCCTATGTCTGCGCCTAAGTGGGCACGCACCTGCCCGGGCGAACTCTCCCGCAAACGATCGTAGAGTCGCTTATCGTAGGTGAACTGAAACCCCAGCTCCTGCATTCTCCATTCCATGTCCCAGTAAACTTCCGCCAGCCACACAAAGTCCGGCACCTCCGCAATCGCCTCCTGCCAGAATTCGACCGCTGGCTCGGGCCAGTCTTTGAGGAAATTACCCCAGGTTCGTCTAAAAATTTCATTCGTAACCAGCATCGCCATGTCGCAGCGCACTCCATCGCAAAACTGGGCGATATTCTTAAGGACGCCAATCATGCCCTGGCGGCATTCGGGATTGAAGTAATTCAGCTGTGCGACGTCAGACCATGGCGCGAAATAGGGATCCCGGCCGCGAGCGACAAACAGATCCTGCTCACCCTCCGACTCCGTCGGTTCCCGCTCAATCAGGTAAAAGGCCGCCGGATCCCGTCGAAAATCTTCCTGGCTGCCCAGGATGTAGCGATCAGGATACTGCGCCACCCAGCCATGATCGAAGCCGGTATGATTGGGCACAAAGTCGAGAATTAACCCCATGCCTCGCCGTCGCAGTTGGTTGTGTACTTCGCTCAAGCTCTGAGCCGTGCCGACACGAGGATCCGGACTGTAATCCTGAATCGAGAAAGGCGAACCGACTACGTCACGAACCTTCCAAGCGGGCAGTGCGATATCAAAATTCGGAAAATTATGCGGGTCGGTACGAAAGATCCGCCGCCCAGTCATACTCCGCCGCCACACTCCCATCAGGTAAACAAAATCGAATCCCAGGTCGGCGAGGCGGTCCCATTCTTCGCCCGGTACATCTTGCAAGGTCAGGCAGCGGCCGTGTTGGACAGAAAGTTCTTCCAACCACACCCAGGCGTTGATTTCGTACAAATGCGGGTGGGCGCGGTAGGGGAGCTTGGTCAGCGGTTCTCGATCAGGGCTGGGCGTCACGTTGCCTGTTCCTCGCTAGCAATGAATAAAATTTCCAGTAGAGACGCGTCTGTCCGCGTCTCCCGGCTTTCCGCATCTCTACAGCTTGAGAGTTTACTAGCCTCCGGACGCAATCCCCCTGGTTTTTCTTGAGAATTGTTCCGAGCAATTGCGGCGGCAGTCGGGTCGCACACTCCACAAAAGATGCTGAATGAATTCGCGGAACTTTCGGATACAATTTCGCCCTCAAGGTTTGCGCCTTTCAGTCTTATAGTTGAAGCACAGGAGGACAATTGGCCAATCGCAAGCAGCGGACGGTACGTTCTCCGCAGATCAAGAAGCCCGTCACTACCAAGGAACACGCCCGCTTAGCCGAACCGCATGCCGTCGGCCCGGTCCCTCCATGGCGGAAATGGGGGCCCTACGTCGGCGACCGGTCCTGGGGAACTGTTCGGGAGGACTATAGTGCGGACGGGAACGCTTGGGATTTTCTTCCCCATGATCAGGCACGCAGCAAGGCCTATCGCTGGGGCGAGGATGGTATTGCCGGGATTTGCGATCGGTATCAGCTGCTGGTTTTTGCATTGGCATTTTGGAACGGCCGCGATCCCATTCTGAAAGAGCGCATGTTCGGCCTCACTTGCGGCGAAGGAAATCATGGCGAGGATGTAAAAGAGTATTGGTTCCACCTCGATAACACCCCCACCCATAGCTACATGCGTATGCTCTACAAGTATCCGCAAAGGGAATATCCGTACCAGCAATTGATCGAGGAGAGCCGCAGGCGAGGGGAAGGACCGGAGTTCGAGCTGCTGGATACCGGCATCTTCGATGACGACCGGTATTTCGACATCTTCATCGAGTACGCTAAGGCGTCGCCGGAAGATATCTGTATCCGCATAGAAGCGTTCAACCGCGGTCCCGACGCGGCCGAACTCCACGTTTTGCCCCATCTATGGTTTCGCAACACCTGGAGTTGGACAGATCCGCCCAGCGGAACGCCCAGCATCAGGACAGTAGCCGCCGGCAAACAACATCTGATGTTAGTGGCCGACGATTCCACGGCCAAACCGCTGGAAAACATTCAATTGCAATACGCTCTCGGTACGCGGTACTTGTATGCAGCCTCAGGCGGCGAATTGTTATTTACTGACAATGAAACCAATGCCGCCCGCATCTATGGCCCCTCCGCACACAACCATTCCCCATATGTGAAAGACGCATTTCACCGCTACGTGGTGAACGGCGAGCAGTGCCTTAATCCAAGGCAATTAGGGACCAAGGCCTGCGTGCACTACCACGGCCACGTGCCAGCCGGAGGCTCGGTTGTCTACCGGCTGCGCCTGACCGACAAAGACCTGACCGTCAAAGAGACGACCGGCGAGGAGATAAGCGACCCGCTTTCCGACATCGACAAAATTGTAAGAGAAAGGAAGGAAGACGCTGACGAATTTTACGAAGCCATCCATCCCCGCCGAGCGACCAAGGAAGAAAAACTGATTCAACGGCGCGCCCTCGCTGGCATGTTGTGGGGGAAACAGGTTTATCTCTTCGATGTCCAACGCTGGCTGGAAGGCGATAGCATTCCGACGCCGGAAAGTCATAAAAAAACTCGTAATGTCCATTGGCGCCATTTGAATTCCATGCGGGTTCTCACCATGCCCGATAAATGGGAATTTCCCTGGTTTGCCGCGTGGGATTTGGCATTTCAGTGCACCACGCTATCTTTGGTCGATCCGGAGTTTGCCAAGGAGAATCTCCTGGCGATGTTGTTTGAGCAGTTCCAGCATCCCAACGGTCAGATTCCCGCGTACGAATGGGAGTTTTCCGATCTCAATCCGCCAGTACACGCGTGGGCCGTCTGGCGCGTCTATCAAAACGAGAAGGTCCGCACCGGCAAGGGCGATCGGGCTTTCCTCGAAAAGTGCCTGCACAAACTGCTGATGAACTTCTCCTGGTGGGTGAATCGCGTAGATAGCAACGGAAACAACGTCTTTGAAGGTGGTTTCCTGGGACTGGACAACATCACCGTTGTAGATCGCAGCGAAAAGCTTCCCGGAGGCGCCATCCTGGAGCAATCGGACGCGACCGGTTGGATGGGTTTCTTTTGCCTCTATTTGATGCGCGCCACTCTTGAACTGGCCAAGTACGACGGGGCCTACGAACTGCTCGCCACCAAGTTCTTCGAACACTTCATCTACGTCGGCGCGGCCATGAACAAGATGGGCGGCCAAAATTACCAACTATGGGATGAGCAGGACGGTTTCTTCTACGATGTTCTGCGCCTGCCCAATGGAGACTTCAAAAAATTTCGGCTGCGCTCCATGGTCGGATTGATCCCACTCTATGCCATTGAGGTGCTGGATCGGGAAGACTTGGATGCTCATCCCGAATTCCTCGGGAATGTCGAGTGGTTTATCAGGAATCGACCAGACCTGACACGGAATGCCTGCTACTCGGTCGAGGGACAGCGTTACGTACTTTCGATCGCGGATCCCGGCCAGTTTGCCCGCGTTTTGCAGCGCATCTGGGACCCGAATGAATTTCTGGCCCCGCATGGAATTCGCAGTCTGTCCAAGTATCACGAGCAGCATCCTTTCTGCTATCAGGGAAACTGTGTCGGATACGAGCCGGGCGAATCGAGCGTGAAAATTAAGGGCGGCAATTCCAACTGGCGCGGCCCGTTGTGGTTTCCCACGACCTATCTGTTAATTCGTTCACTGATGAAGTTCGGCCGCGCGCTGGGACCTGGCTTTACGGTAAAGACGCCGGGTAGTAACGGCCAACCAGTCACCCCGATGGACATGGCAGGGGAAATCGCCGATCGCATGATCGGTTTGTTCCGCAAGGATGAGCAAGGACAGCGGCCTTGCTTCGGCCCCTACCGTAAGTTCCAGGAAGATCCGCACTGGAGGGATTACCTGCTCTTCAACGAGTACTACCATGGAGACAATGGGCAAGGTCTGGGGGCAAGTCATCAGACGGGCTGGTCGGGCATGGTGGCTAACTTGATCGACGAGTGGCGTCGCTGATGCTTCGAAGGCGTCTGATTTCCGCGGGAATTCTGTTCTTCGGTCTGCTGGCGATAAGCGTGACCGGCTATCGCTTGCTGGGCGGCTCTTCCGTCTCCTTTCTTCAAGCGCTCTACATGGCAGTCATCACCCTGGCCGGGGTTGGTTACGGCGAAATTGTGGAGACCGCTCATAACCCCGCGCTTCGCATCTTCAATATGGGTGTGGTCCTGTTCGGCGTGGCCGTAACCGTCTACGTCTTTTCCGTGGTGGCCGCGTTCCTGGTAGAAGTTGAAGCGACAAATCCGTTTTGGAGACGAAGAATGCAGAAACGAATCAGTCAACTCCGGGAACACTACATCGTCTGCGGTCTGGGAGATACTGGCCGCCACGTGGCGCAAGAAATGCACCGCACCGGGACGCACTACGTAGTCATTGATCTCCACGAGGAACTGGTCAAGAAAGTGGCGGAGGTCCACTCGGATTTGTTCCGAGACATGTTGTACGTCGTGGGTGACGCTACCGAGGAAGAAACTCTAAGCAGAGCCGGCATCCAACATGCCAAGGGCTTGATTGCCGCTCTCCCCGAAGATAAAGACAATCTGGTGGTCACCGTCATTGCCCATCAGGCATTCTCAAATTTGCGCATTGTGGCCCGCGCCTCCGATCAGAAATTTGCCGAGCGCATGTTACGGGCAGGCGCCGCAGCCACCGTCTCACCGAGCCACATCGGCGGACTCAGAATGGCCAGCGAACTAATTCGGCCCCACGTCGTGGGGTTCCTGGATCTCATGTTGAAGGACCAATCGCAAACTCTGCGCGTGGAGGAGATTGAAATCGGCTCCACTTCGCCCTGGGTCGACAATCCTCTGAGCGAAATCGGGATTCATGCCAAGCACAACCTGCTCGTGCTGGCGGTAAAGAGTGGCGGCGGATCCGCGACTCCAAAGTTGTGGGTGAACCCACCTGATAAGCTGATGATCCGAGGGGGCACGGCGATCATTGTGATGGGCGATGTGAACGATATTCGCAAGGCGCGGAGCGAAGCCAAACCGGCCGGTGCAACTGCTTGAAAACCACGGCAAGACAGCTTAACATTGCCCCACTTCCCGGGCTGCGACCCAGACCCTTCGTAACGATCCAGTCGTCGAGTGGTGCCGAGCGAAGCCCCGTAGCCTGATCGCATCTGGTAGAGACGGTACTGATGTCAAGTTTCGGAACATTCTTTATACTCTCTCTTTGTTGACGCCCTATGGCTCCCGATAGCTCATCGCAAGTACTGGACATGGCCCACGTGTTGTTTCTGGACATCGTGGGATTTTCTCTGCTGCCGATGAGCGAAGAACGGCAAATGCTGCGAGATCTTCAGAAGGCCGTCATGAGCACGTCTGACTTTGCTCGTGCGCAGCAAAAAAATCAGCTCATTTCGCTACCCACCGGCGATGGCATGGCCCTGGTTTTCTTTGGCGATCTGGAGGCCCCGGTGCGGTGCGCCCGGGAACTGAGTCGCGCTTTGGCCGGCGCGACGCCACGAATCAACCTGCGCATGGGAGTTCACACCGGGCCCGTCTATCGAGTCGCAGACATTAATTTCAACAGTAACGTCGCGGGCGGAGGGATCAACGTAGCCCAACGGGTGATGGATTGCGGGGATGCAGGACACATTCTGGTCTCGGGCACCGCGGCCGAACTGCTCCGCCAGACCGGCAATTGGTCGACGAACCTGCATGACCTCGGTGAAGTGAAGGTGAAGCATGACCAAAAGCTCCGTCTCTCGAATCTGTACGGAGAAGGATTTGGCAATCCGGACACGCCCACCAAGGTAAGAGAACACATTCCGAGCAAAGCGAAGGAAGTTACGTCGGCGCGGCTGAAAGAAAGCAGCCTGCGGAACGAAAAGGCTCCAGCTTCGAGCGTGTCCGATCCACTGATCAATCGGACGGTTTCCCACTACCGCATCCTGAGAAAGCTGGGCGGCCAGGTCAGTGTCGTTTACGAAGCTCAGGATCAACGGGTCGGCCGCCCCGTAGCTTTGAAGGTTCTCCCCGAGGACCGGCCTTCCACACCTTCTACACTGGAGCGTTTTCGGCAAGAGGCGCGGGCGGCCTCGTTATTGAAGCATCCCAATATCTGCACCGTACTCGATGCTGGAGAATTCGAGAATCGTTACTTCACTGTGATGGAGCTTTTGGAAGGGGAGACGCTGAAGCACCTGATGGGCCGAAAACGGCTAGGTGCTGACGAGATCGTGCAGCAGGGGGTCCAGATCGCGGACGCTCTCCATTGTGCCCATTCGCAAGGCATCATCCACGGTGATATTCGACCCGGCAACATCTTTGTGACGCCCCCCAACCGGGTGAGAATCCTGGACTTTGGACTGGCGAAGTTTACTTCTATTTCCCCCGATCGTGCGGAAAAGAGAGAAGCCCATGCTTCAATCGATCCGCGCACCAGTCTGGATTTGAGCGGTTCCGGCCAATGGATAGGGACGGTGGGCTACATGTCACCGGAGCAGGCGCGCGGTTTGGAATTGGACAATCGCACCGATCTGTTCTCCTTCGGGGTCGTGTTGTATGAGATGGCTACCGGAATCCAGCCCTTTCGCGGTGATACATCGGCCGTTATTTTTGACGCTATCCTCAATCGTGAGCCAGCTTCGCCCGCCCGCCTGAATCCGAAG
>Ga0209040_10004130_pt1 | contig 11013 bp, 8 predicted proteins | sample BogFormECP12_OM3_FD_188240 | JGI IMG/M metagenome (GOLD analysis project Ga0209040, IMG submission 188240) | Bog forest soil microbial communities from Calvert Island, British Columbia, Canada - ECP12_OM3 (SPAdes) (version 2) | ecosystem: Environmental > Aquatic > Freshwater > Wetlands > Bog ... | reverse complement strand
GCGCTCTATTCGCTGGTCGCGCTGGGCTTCTCGATGGTGTACGGGGTCCTGAAGCTACTCAACTTCGCGCACGGCGACGTGTACATGATCGGGGCGTACATCGGCTTTTTCGTGATCCAGTGGTTCGGCGGCGCGGCGCACGTGAGCATCCCGGTGCCGCTGTTGCTGGTGATCATGTTCGTGCTGGCGGCCGGCGTGACCGGAGGACTGGGCGTCGCGATCGAGCGGTTCGCCTACCGGCCGCTGCGGGACGCGCCGCGGATCGCTCCGCTAATCACCGCGATCGGCATCTCGTTCTTCCTGGAGAACGCGGTCCTGCTGCTGTTCGGCGCTCAGTACCGCATCTATAACACCCCGGAGTTCATCTCGCTCTCCAGCGGAATCCGGATCGGATCGGTCACCATCGACACCGTCCAGATCATGGTCGTGCTCCTGAGCGTCGCGCTGATGGCCGGCCTGCAGCTGCTGGTCAACCGGACCAAATGGGGCAGGCAGGTACGGGCGGTGGCGGCCGACCGGGAGGCCGCCGAGATGCTGGGGATCAACGTGAACTTCACGATCTCGATGACGTTCTTCCTCGGCTCGGCCCTCGCCGGCGTGGCCGGCGTCATGGGCGGGCTGCTGTTCAACCAGGTGACGAATACGATCGGGTTCATCGTCGGGCTCAAGGCGTTCACCGCGGCCGTGGTCGGCGGGATCGGCTCGCTGCCCGGCGCGATGCTCGGCGGCCTGCTGATCGGCCTGGCGGAATCGTTCACCATCGGCTACATCTCCTCCACGTACTCCAACCTGCTCGTGTTCGCGCTCCTGATCATCGTGATGCTGGTGCGGCCGAGCGGGCTGCTGGGCCAGGCCCAGCTGCAGAAGGTGTGAAGCGCCCATGAGCGTGGAATCGCAGGGGCCGCAAGTCGGAGCCGACGAGTGGGTCGCCCGCCAGGCGCACCGCCGCGAGTACCTGCCGTCCTGGCTGGGCCGCGCGCAGCGGGCGGGCGAGTCGATCGGCTGGTGGCCCAGGCTGGCGGTCGCCGGGCTGGCCGGCCTGGCGCTGCCGCTGCTCGGCCTCGGCGGCTTCCAGCTCCAGGTCGGGATCGACGCCCTGGTCATCGCACTGTTGGCCGTCGGGCTGAACATCATGGTGGGCTGGACAGGGCTGCTCGACCTCGGCTACGTCGCGTTCTTCGGCTGCGGCGCGTACGGGTACGCGCTGCTCTCCTCGGCCCAGCTCGGCAGCAACGGCATTCACCTGCCGTACTACCTGTCGCTGCCGATCGTGATGATCGGCGCGGCGCTCATCGGGCTCTGCGTCGGGCTCCCGTCCCGGCGGCTGATCGGCGACTACCTGGCCATCGTGACGCTGTTCTTCGGCGAGGCGTTCGTCGAGTTCACCAACAACGTGGCCCCGAGCAAGCTCGGCGGCCCGAACGGGATCACCAACATCGACCCGATCAAGATCTTCGGAGTCCAGCTGACGAGCAACGCCAGCTATTACTACCTGCTGGCGATCGTGCTGGTCGTCACGATGGCGGTGCTGCGACTGCTCGAGATCTCGCGCACCGGGCGGGCCTGGCGGGCGGTCCGCGAGGACCCGCTGGCGGCCGCGGCGATGACCATCCCGGTCAACCGGGTGAAGCTCCTGGCGTTCGCATGCGGCGCCATGGTCGCGGCGCTGGCCGGCACCATCTACGCCGCGCAGCAGGCGAGCGTGTTCCCGACCGACTTCGACACCCCGATCCTGATCCTGATCTACGCCGGGCTCATCCTCGGCGGGGCGGGCAGCATCGCGGGCGCGGCAACCGGCGCTCTGGTGGTCATGGTCATCTACGACGGAGTGCTGCGGAGCCCGGCCGAGGCCAGCTACCTGTTCTACGGACTGATCCTGCTGACCCTGCTGGCCAAGCTGCGGCCGTGGCGGCGACTGGTGGCGGTCCTGGCCGCGACGGTCGCGCTCGGCTTGGCGGCGCACGCCATCGCGGCGGCCGTGTCGGCGAGCGCCGTGGCGGGCGGGCCGCAGTCGGGCGGCTGGATCGCCGACGTGCTGCGCGACTGGGTGATCGTCCCTGCTAGCGCGCAGACACTTGGAAACTTCGGATTCGTGGTGCTGATCTGCCTGCTGGTGGCGCTGGTGCAGGTCAGCAGCCGCTGGCGGACGATCCTGCTGCCGCCGACCCTCTACCTGGCCTCGTTCGTGTGGGAGACCAGGCTGGTGGTGGAGCCCTCGATCACCCGGCAGCTGATGATCGGTGCCATCCTGATCGTGATGATGAACGCCCGGCCGCAAGGATTGCTCGGCCAGCGGCGCGTCGAGGTCCCGACGTGACCGCCGAGCCGGAGGCGGTCCCGGTCCTGGAGCTGGATCAGCTCTCGCTGTCCTTCGGCGGGCTGCTCGCTCTTTCCGGGCTGGACCTGCGGGTCCGCGACCGGGAGGTGGTCAGCGTGATCGGGCCGAACGGCGCGGGCAAGACCACGGTCTTCAACGTGATCACGGGCGTATACCAGCCGAGTTCGGGGGATGTCCGGTTCGCCGGGGAATCGGTCGCGGGCCGGCCGCCCCACATAATCGCCCGGCTGGGGATCGCGCGCACCTTCCAGACCTTGCGGCTGTTCATGAACATGTCCGTGATCGAGAACGTGCTGGCCGCCACCTACGGCGGCACCAAGGCCATGCCGTGGGAGTCGGTGCTGCGACTGCCGCGGGCCCGGCGCGAGGAGCGCGAGGCCCGGGCGCTGGCCGAGGAGGTGCTGTCGTTTTTCGGCCAGCGGCTCGCCGGATACCGCTGGGATCAGCCCGCTTACTCGCTGTCGTACGCGAACCGGCGGCGGCTCGAGATCGCCCGGGCGCTCGCCACCCGGCCCCGGCTCCTGCTGCTCGACGAGCCGGCCGCCGGCATGAACCCCACCGAGACGCACGAGATCACCGAGCTGATCGGGCGGCTCCGCGACGAGCGGGGGGTCGCGATCCTGGTGATCGAGCACGATATGCACGTGGTGGCCGGCTGCTCGGACCGGGTAGTCGCGCTCGACCACGGCGTCAAGATCGCCGAGGGCGGCTTCGACCAGGTCGCGGACCACCCAGCCGTCGTCGAGGCCTATATGGGGCGGCATCCGGAAGACCTGGCGGAGGCGGAATGACCGAGGTGCCGCCTACGGGTGAGACGACTCCTCCGGCCCCTGTCGGGCGAGGGGCCCTGCTGAGCCTGGATCAGGTCACTACCTACTACGGCCAGATGCGGATCCTGGAAGGGATCTCGCTGCATGTCGACGAGGGCGAACTGGTCTGCCTGCTCGGCGGGAACGCGTCCGGCAAGTCGACGACGCTGAAGACCATCCTGGGGATCGTCCGGCCGCGCGCCGGACGGGTGCTGCTGAACGGCCAGGACGTGACGCGCTGGCCGGTGCCGCAGCGCATCGCGGCCGGGATCGCCATCGTGCCGGAAAACCGCCGCCTGTTCGGCCAGCTGACGGTGCGGGAGAACCTGGAGCTCGGCGCCGTGCTGCGCAAGGGCGGCCCGCTCGCCGAGGACTTCGACCGGGTGCACGAGCTGTTCCCGCGCCTGCTCGAGCGGCGTAGCCAGCTGGCCGGCACGCTGTCCGGCGGCGAGCAGCAGATGGTCGCCATGGGCCGGGCGCTGATGTCCCATCCGCGGCTGCTGCTGATGGACGAGCCGTCGATGGGACTGTCACCCGCGCTGGTCCTGCAGAACTTCCAGATCATCAAGACCATCCACGCCTCCGGCGTAGCGGTCCTGATGGTCGAGCAGAACGCGACCATGGCGCTGTCCATCGCCGACCGCGGCTACGTCCTGTCGACCGGGGAGATCGTGCTGGAGGGCACGGCCGCGGAGTTGTTGCGCGATGAGGAACTCAAGCGCGCCTACCTGGGACGGTAACTACTGCTGGTTCACGAAGGCCTGCTGGGAGAGCGGGTGGTCCGGGCCGAGGACGAGCGGGGTGTTCGCGCTTTCCGCCGCTTGCTTCTGCGCGTCCAGCTGCGAACCCGGCGTGGCGAAGAGCACGTGGACCGACGCGTTTCCGCTGCCTCGGGCGCCCACCGGCGCCACCGCGGCCGGATTGCCCTGCGCGTCGGTGACCCACAGCTGGAAGTCGTCGTACTTGAAGAGCTGGATGTCCACGATCGGCGTGGGATAGTGATGCACCCCGGCGGGCTCCTGGCTCGGGGCCGACGCTGCGGTCGTGGCCGGCTGCTGGCTCGTGGCCGGCTGCTGGCTCGCAGCCGGCTGCTGGTCCGCAGTCGAGGTAGACGCCTGGGCCCCCTGTGCGCCATCCGTACCCGGGGCAGAATCCTGTCCACCCTGCAGGTCGTCCGTGGCCGCGGCAGAAGCCTGGGTACCCTGGGCACCGCCTTGCGGCAGCACGCCGATGTGGAAACTTTGCTGCAGGGGTACCCCGGCGTTGAAGATCGAGTCTGTCCACGTGGCCACCCCGGCGGCGTCCTGGATGGGCGTGTCCAGCAGGCCATTGGGATCGAGCTCTTGCTTGATCTCCGGCGCAAGAAGGTCATACAACCGTTTGGCGTTCTGCCGCAACAGGTCTACTTTGGCCGGATCAGCGCAAAATTGGGCTGACCATTCGATTCCGGCCAAGTTCCTGACGAGGAACCAGCCTTGGGCGTCTTTCAGCCACAGGGCGCTGCCGTGGTGATCCTGGAACGGCGCGGATCCGTAGATCAGGCCGGTCGTGTTGGCCGCGAGCTCAATCATCTGCTTGCGGGCCGCCACGTACTCGGGGGAATCCGCGCGCGTCGGATGGTCAGGGACGTTGATGTCCCATTGATGCTCCTCCGACTCTGAGTGGACGGGGTCAGGACTGGTCATCGGGCTCTCCCACTCAGGCTTTGCGCAGCGTGCCGACGGTGACGTGCGGCCAGCTCAATCCGTTGAAGTTCAGCAGCACGGTCTGCGAGTACTGCAGCTGGTTTTCGGCCGGCTGACCCTGGACCGTCTCCAGCCAGAACGTGGCGACGACGCTCGCCGTGACCGCGTTCGGGCCCTGAGGACCGCCCTTCAGGAATGCGGTGTTCGCGGTACCGCCGCCGGGCACCGGGGTGTCGCCGGTAGTCACGTGCAGCGTGGTCGTGGAGGTGATGTGCTGGCCCGCGATCGCGGCGTGCAGCACGCTGTTGGGGTCATTGACCATGGCCTGGGTGACGCCGACCAGCCCCGCGGCGGGGGTCCGGAAGCTGGTCTGGTTGGTCAGCGTCTGCTCGGGGAAGTCGAAGGTCTGGGACGGCGGGTTGATGGTGAAGGGCTTAATGCTGGCCGTAGGGATGGCTGGGGCCGCGGCCGCGGTGCTGGCGGTGCCCTGGACCAGGATCGTCGTGCCGTGCGGGATGGAGGCCAGCCGGGCTACGGTGGGCGGCACGTTGGGGTCACTGGTCTTCGGTATCGCCACCCACAGACCCGGCTCGATGTGCAGCCCCGCTTTCAGGTTGGCGTCCGAGATCTGCTGCAGGTAGCGCAGGCCGAACATGTTGATGTCAGGCTGCAGCAGGCCGCGATTGGGGATCTGCCCGGGGATCGCGTCGAATTCGATCTGCTCGCTGGTCACGTTGAGCTCGAGGAAACGATCCTGCCCGGACGTGCTGTTGGGCCGCCAGATGACGTTGAAGCCCCGGCCGCTCCACTTCCCCACGAGCCCGGCGAGCGGGCCTAGCGGGCTCGCCACCTCCGGGAACGGCTGTTGTACCGCATTTTCCACGGCCGGCAGCGGCTGGAAAGAGAAATCGGGCGCAAGTTCCACGAAACCCCCCAGAAAACTGAGTTAGGCCATCACGCGTGAGTCCGTCTGTCACTTCGGTTACAACGCTCAACATTCGACCCGCGGCCATGGCATTGTCAAGAGCCAGATTCGGGGAGCGGCGGCTAGTGACAAGCCGGCCGCCGGACGGCTAGATGGCGGTAGCAAGGGCGCTTTGGAGGGGGAATCATGGCCGAGACCATCATCGCGCCGGTTCAGGAACATATGGCGGCCGAGCTCGGCCCGATCACGGCCGACATGGGCATGATCGTGACGCGGGCGGCGCGGCGTTTCGGCTCCAAGACGGCCCTGGTCGCCGCCGGCCGGACGCTGACCTACCAGGCACTCGACGACCTGTGTGACCGGGTGGCCGGCGGCCTGTACGACATCGGAGTGCGGCCCGGCGACCGTGTCTCGCTGTACTCGCCGAACCGGTGGGAGTGGGTGGTCGCCTACCACGCCGCCCTGCGGGTCGGGGCCGTGGTCAACCCCATCAACGTGATGCTCACCGCGGAAGAGGTGGCCTTCGTCCTCAACGACTGCGGCGCCGCGGCCATCTTCACCTCGGGCGAGAAGGCCGAGGTAATCGCCGGCCTGACCCGGGGTTCAGGGTCCGTGCCGACCTTGCGCCGGGTCATCAGCTTCGACCCCGCAGGCGGCGGCGTCACCGGGTTCGAGGAGTTGCTCAGCCACCCAGCGGCGGCGCCGGACGTGCCCAGGCCGGCCCCGACGGACCTGTCGACCATCGGCTACACCTCCGGCACCACTGGCCACCCGAAGGGAGCAATGCAGTCGCACCGGGCGGTATTCCTCAACACCGCGGCCGTGTTCGCGGTCCAGACGCGGACCGACCGCGACGTGATGCTCAACGCCCTGCCCCTGCCGCACGTCTACGGCAACGTGGTGATGAACGGCACCTTCATGGTCGGTGCCACGCTGGTGATGATGGAACGCTTCGATCCCGCCGTGACCTTGGCCGAGATCCAGCGGCACCGCGCGACCGTACTCGACGGCGTGCCGACCATGTACGCGATGATGCTCGCGGACCCGTCGCTGCCCGGCGCCGATCTGTCCTCGCTGCGGATCTGCACGGTAGGTGGCCAAACCATGCCGGCGGCCAAGATGGCCGAGTGGGAACTCCGGTCCGGCGTCCCACTGCTCGAGATCTGGGGGATGACCGAACTAGCCGGCGCGGGCACCAGTAACGGCAGCTACATGCCCAACGTGCACGGCTCGATCGGCTTCGCGCTCCCCGGAGCCGACGCCCGGGTCGCCGCTATCGACGATCCAGGCGTCACCGTGCCCGACGGCGAGGCAGGCGAGCTGATGATCCGCGGGCCGCTGGTCACGCTCGGCTACTACGGCAACGAGGCGGCCACCCGGGCCACGATCGAGCCGGACGGCTGGATGCACACCGGTGACATCGCCGCCCGGGACGACGAGGGCCACTATTTCATCGTCGACCGCAGGAAAGACCTGATCATCACGGGCGGGTTCAACGTCTATCCGGCCGAGATCGAACGCATCGTGGCGTCCCATCCCGCGGTGGCCATGGTCGCCGTCGGATCGGTACCGGATGAAACCCACGGTGAACTGGCCCGTGCCTACGTGGTGCTTCGCCCGGGCGCCACCGCAACCGAGACCGAGATCACCGAGCACTGCCGGCTGCACCTGGCCGCCTACAAGCTGCCCCGCTCGGGTCCGGTTCGTGCCCGACCTGCCCAAGACCTCCACCGGCAAGGTGATGCGCCGCGAACTGAAGACCCTGGACGGCTAAGGTCATCCGGCGGCTAAACTCCGGCGGGTGACCTCGGCTGCCAGGAGCGCCAGGCGGATCGCCGCTGGCGAGATGATTGCCGTCGTGCTCGCGCTGGTCACCGCCTGTGCGGGCCACCCGCGGCCATCCGCCGCGGCCACGACGACATCGCCGCCGTCGCCCGCGAGGTCGGCAACCCCCTCCGCCCGCCCGACGACCAGCGCCACCAGCCCGCCCGCCGCCGTCGGGATCTCCGGCCGTTACCGGGTCGGCGAGCGGCAGCTGACCTTCGTCGAACCACCGCACACCGGCCCGACCGGCGAGTCCCTGGGCCAGCGCACGCTGGCCACCACGGTCTGGTACCCGCTCGCCGGATCGCATCCGGTCGCCGGACCACTCCCGCTGATCGTCTTCGCTCCTGGTTTCATGATGTGCAGCGGACCATACTCCGCCCTCCTTCAGACCTGGGCCAGTGCCGGCTACGTGGTCGCGGCAGTGAACTTCCCGCGCACCAACTGCCATCTCGGCGCCGCTGTCTGGGAACCAGACCTGGTAAACCAGCCCAGGGACATGACCTACGTTCTGAGCAGGATGCTGGCGCTGAGCGCAGAGCCGGACGACCTGTTCTACGGCCTGATTGACCGCCATGAGGTCGCGGCGGCCGGCCAGTCCGACGGCGGCGACACGGTCGCGGCACTCGCGGCCAACGGGTGCTGCACCGATCACCGGGTGACCGCCGTCGCGGTGCTCTCCGGGGCGGAGTGGCCCCCGATGCCCGGACGGTATTTCCCGGACGGAGCCAGCGAGACACCGCCCATGCTGTTCGTACAGGGCAGCGCCGACACGATCAACCCGCCGTGGACGAGCATCCAGCTGTACCGGGCCGACGAGGCGCGCGCCCGCTACTACCTCGACCTGCTCGGCGCGGACCACCTGACCCCGTACACGGGAACCAACCCGGTAGAGCGGCTGGTGGCCGGGGTCACCCTGGCGTTCTTCAACCGGTATGTGCTCGGACAGGCCAGCGCGCTGGCCTCGATGACCAAGGATGGCAACATCAGCGGCGCCGCGGTACTGGTGAGCGGCGGCGAGCCCCCGCCTTAGCGCTCGAGACGGCGGCAGGAGAAGCTATAAGCCTGATGCAGACGCCCATTGACACGAGCGAGCCGAACATAGACCGTTACGTGCCGGAGAGCCAGACGAAGCCCCAGGGGGGCAGGTCGATCCGGCCGCCGCGGATGTCGAGCTGGCCGGCGCTGGAGTGCACGTGGAAGGGTCCGTAGAGGCCGGCCCGGGCGATGATCCCAGCGTCGGCTGACTGGGGGATGTCGCTGAAGTTGGTCAGCGAGAGGAACGGCGCGCTGCGCGGGTGCGCCCGGCGATAGGACAGCACGCTGTGGTTCTCGGTCGGCAGGATCTCGGTGCTGCCGCCGGCCCGCAGCGCGAGCAGCGAGCGCCGCGCGGCGGCCAGCCGCCGGATCGCGCCGAACACCCGGCCCTCGAGCGAGTCCGGGTCGTGCCGCCGCCGGGCCAGGTCCCAGTCCATCAGCGGCCGGTGCATCCACCGGTTGTCATGCGCGTGCGCCGGGTCCGCGGCCCACCTGGGGTCGCTGCGCACGGCCAGTTCGTCGCCCATGTAGATGATTGGGATGCCGCCGAAGGAAAAGGCGATGGCGTACATCGACTCGAGCCGCCTGACGGCGGCAGCGGTGAGCCCGCCCGGGTCGGAGCTGCCATCAGAAGGCTCGAGCGCGGCCTCGATGCCACACAGGGACGCGGCCATGCCGGAGATGCGGGCGTCGCCGGTGGCCGGGTTGTCCTGGAACAGCGCGCCGCGGCCGAACGATCCGGGGAAGCGCCCGGCGTAGAAGTCGGCCAGGAAGCGCCGGTGGGCGAAGCCGTCGATACCCGCGGCGGCGGCGTCGGCGTCGGATACCGCCCAGCCGATGTCGTCGTGGCAGCGAACGTAGGTGACCCAGGAAGTCGGGGCGGGGGCGGCGCGGCGGTGCGAGAGCGCGCGCTCGGCCAGCCGGACATCGCGGGTGGCCAGGCTCGACCAGAGCATCACCATGAGCTGGTTGTCATAGGCCAGGTCGCACTCCGGGCGGAACCGGTCGTGGCCGCCGAGGTACTGGGCCAGCATCTCCGGGCTGACGATCGCCTCGGCCTTGAGCACCAGGCCGGGGGCGGCCAGCCGGGTCAGCGCCCGGAACGCCTGCAGCAGCAGGTGCGCCTCCGGCTGATTCTGGCAGTCCGTGCCCATCCGCTTCCACAAGAACGGCACCGCGTCGAGCCGCAGCACGTCGATGCCCCGGTTGGCCAGGGCGAGCATGGTGCCCAGCATGGCGCGGAACACCGCCGGGTTGGCGTAGTTCAGGTCCCACTGGTACTCGTGGAAGCTCGTCCACACCCAGCCCAGGCTAGGGACCTGGGTGAAGCTGCCCGGAGCGGTATCGGGGAACACCTCGGGCAGCGTGCGCTCGTAGGCGTCGGGTTCGGTGCGGTCCGGGTAGATCAGGTACATCTCGCGATAACCGGGCTCGCCGGCCAGCGCCTTGCGGGCCCATTGGTGCTCCCGCGCGGTGTGATTGAGCACCAGGTCGACGCACAGCGCGATGCCGCGCTCGTGCAGGTCGCCTGCCAGCGCCTGCAAGTCGGCCATGGTGCCAATCCGCGGGTCCACCTGGTCGTAGTCGGCTACCGCGTAGCCGCCGTCGCTCTCCCCGTCGCGCGGCCGCAGCAGCGGCATCAGGTGCAGGTAGGTGACGCCAAGCTCCACCAGGTAGTCCAGGTGCTCGCGGACCCCAGACAGCGAGCCGGCGAACCGGTCGGCGTAGCAGACGTAACCGATAATGCGGGACCGCTGGAACCAGGCCGGATCGATCTCCCGGCGGCGGTCGAGCCGTCGCAAGTCCGCCTGGCGTGCGGCGGCCGCGTGTAGTGCGTCGAGCACCAGCTGGGTCGCGAGTTTGTGCACGTCCGCCACGCCGCCGTAGAGGAGGCCGAGCGGCCCGGTGATGTCGAAGGACAGTGCCTCGAGCCGCGTCAGGAACGCGTCGGCCTCCGCCGGGCCTAGCCGCGACCGCGCTTGAAATTCCACCGCGGGACCCAGTTCGGGCACGCACGACTCCTCACGGCACGGGCTGGCGGCGAGCAGCCAAAGTGATCGTCGATGGCGACGATACCCGGAGAATTACCGGCCCGGAAGCTTGGCGCCCATCAGCCGGCTGAGCCGCAGGATTTCGGTGTCCCGCGCGTCGAGCACCGGCTCGATGACGTTCATCGCGGCGTGGACGGCGGTCTCGAGATCGCCGACAATGCCATACCGCAGGAAACTGCGTCCTAGCGCGCGCCGGAGCCGTTCGGCGGTGACGGCCAGCAAATCGGCCGGCTCTTTATGCGCACCGGCTTTCCCGGTCCCGGCACCTCGATTGGCGCGCCCGCCTGAATTCGGCCGGCGGCCGCGCCCGGGCGCGCGCGTCGCGTGGCGGCCGGGCGAAGGG
>Ga0209040_10004129_pt1 | contig 11014 bp, 9 predicted proteins | sample BogFormECP12_OM3_FD_188240 | JGI IMG/M metagenome (GOLD analysis project Ga0209040, IMG submission 188240) | Bog forest soil microbial communities from Calvert Island, British Columbia, Canada - ECP12_OM3 (SPAdes) (version 2) | ecosystem: Environmental > Aquatic > Freshwater > Wetlands > Bog ... | reverse complement strand
TTAGCCGCATTGGCCAGACGGGTTTCGCCCTGGGAAGGATGTTTGTCCGCTGTGCAACCTGGAAGCAAAGCGCCCAGCATTGCACTGATCACACCAAGCATCAGCTTGTGTTTTAGCGCCACGCTGCGATCACCACCGCGCCACCCGCCAATCCACGGCACACCCAGAGATTCTCTCGTAAGTTTAGTCAAGGTGCATTCTCCTTCACAAGAAAAGCTTTCTAAGTACCATCCACGTCTGGCTTAATCGCGGTCGTTCGAGATGCACGTCAGCTGATGCCCGCTAATATTGGAGATAGGCCTTTCACAATTCCGTGGCTCGATAAGAATGGCAGCCATCATCAGCCCGCGGGTCCCGATCTGGAACCTTGCCGTCTTTGATGTCTGTCCCGACCTTTGGATATAAGAAAACTCGTAGGATCTGGTTCAACCCCTGGTTAGGAGCTTTTCCGATTTCCGAGTCGGTGTAGAGTGGAGGTCATGGAAACACGGCTTATGCGTGCTCCGATTCTTGCCATGACGATGTTTGTTCTGGGTATGGCTAATCCTCGCAGTGCTCTCTGTCAGAACGACCAATGCCACCGAAACGATTGTGCCATCAGTGAAAACCAATGGCGGCTGCCGGATTGTGGACCACGCCAACAGACTTGGCCAAATTTGCAATTGAAATCGCACTTTCCAAACACGGTAAGGCCAATCATGTGCTATCCGAAAAAATGACCGACACGATGCTGACTCCGGTGAAGGATCAGGCCGGTCTCGGGTTCTTTATCGAAAAAGATGATCCTGACCAGTTCGGTCATAACGGGGCCGATGAAGGCTTTCAGGCGATCCTGACCATGAATGCCGGGACCGGTAAGGGCTTGGCGATTATGGCCAATTCCGATCGCGGCATTGCTGCGGCTCAGTTCGTGGTTCAGGCTGTGGCCCAGGAGTATAAGTGGACCTACAAGCCGGCACTCGAAACGTTTTCGACGCTGTATCTGCTGACAAGAGTTAAGGGAACTGCGGCGGCGTTGGACTGTTACGCGGAATGGAAACGCGCCGCAGCAAAGGACACCCACATCGATGAAGGCACGTTGAACGCGCTCGGATACTTCCTGCTGCAGGATGGTAGAACCCAGGACGCCATTGCCATGTTTCAGCGCAACGTGCAGGAGTATCCTCAGTCCTCAAACGTCTACGATAGCCTGGGCGAAGCTTATATGAAGACGGGGCAAAAAGACCTGGCGATCGCCAACTACGAGAAATCGCTGCAACTCAACCCGAAGAATCAGAATGGCGCCGCGATGCTGAAAAAGCTCAGAGACATTCCATAAAAGAGAACCCAGGTTGGTTTTCCTCGGATTCTGGTCGCTTTAGGCTGTCATAGTTACTTTCTTGTTTGCTTTTCGAGTTCCTTAACAAGACGTTCCCCGACACTGTTGACACCTGTGAGGACTCCACCCCACAAATGCTCGTCGCTCCAGAGAATATCCATCGTTTTAGTGTCAATCACCGTCAGATATGCATATCTTGTCGGAGATTGCTTGTTGTAATTCGGAACGGAGTCTTTGGTTACGTGACCGTCGTCCACGCTGCCTGTCTGGCCACTGGCGAAGATGATGTTGCCCCCTTTGTAAGGGTCGGCGGAGAGAAAAGATATTAGGTCAGCCTGCTTTGGGTCGTCTACGAGTTGGAACTTCCCCCACTTCCGTAGTTGGGCTACCGCATTTTTCCCCACTGCGTCGGAGCCAGTTTGATTATTGAAGTAGATCGACTTAGCCGAGAGGATTCGCGGTGATTGGGCCAGTTGTTTCTGGGCATCAACTGGGGTTACAAAAAGCAAACTTGCGAAAGCAACAGCAACTGAAAAATATTCGGAGATTCGCATCTGTACCTCCGAGAAAAAAACAACAACATTTTACACCGCACCATTGGGTCAAGTCCTGGGAAACGACAAATGAGAAGTTAGGAGGATGTTTTTCATTCGAGATTGGATTTTGGCTCCCACAGCTGTATTATTTCTCAAATGGCACAGAAGGTCCGGCGCGCCATGTTCGCATCGATGGTTTTTCGGGCTTGGATAGCCACAGCAATTGCAACCTGTCTGCTTCCTCGCAACGAGGTCTTAGTCGCACAGGAACCCCACAGGCAGGCCACGAACCCGTCAAGAGACCAAAAGCCAGATCCTGAGGCATCCAGGGGTAATCCAGCGGCATCGGTTACAACGGATGCGGAATACAGGATTAGGCCACAGGACGCTCTGCAAATTGACGTTTGGAAAGAGCCCGAAATCAGTCGAACCATTCCGGTAGGTCCAGACGGGAAGATTCCGCTGCCGCTTCTGAATGATGTGCAAGCTGCTGGATTAACTGCAATGCAGTTGGCTGGTTCAATACGCGAGGAGCTGACCAAGTTTCTGACGAATCCACAAGTTACTGTGACCGTCATCAGTATCGCAGGCCGACCTGTATCGCCACCTGTATCGCCGGACCTCAAACAGAAATGTTGTGTTGCATGGATTTCCCTAGGGAGTCTGCGGAACGTCCACAACTGAACGGCTCAAGTCCGGCTAAAACGGCCTTACCGCCGAAGCGGCTCATAGTACCTAAAAGTTGCGACCCGGAACATCCGGTTTTTGCTAACTATTGACGAGAAAGGTCAGGGCTTCGGCGAAGTCGCTTGGAGAGTGATTGAAGACAACTTTGCCGACAAGACCAAACTGGCTTCCTTCACATACGCCGATGGGCTTCATGTCCGAAATCAAAGTTGGCGCGTCGCTTCCGCTTTCAGATAATCCCTCGCTCGACTCAGGCCGTTCAACTCCCCCTGAGGGTCAACTCTCGGTAAACACCATAACCGCCGAAGTTCGTACCAGGAACAACTTCTCTGGTTGATACCTAACCGGGGACTTGGCAGCAATCGGACAGTTTTGATATAGACTTTCCCGAATCGGTCTGACGCAGAAACTCTGTGTTGTGTAAAACGGCGGCAAAATGGACCATCTCATTGAATTTGTACGCTCGCATGCTCTGGCTCTGCCAACGCTAGCAAAATTTGCCTTGGCGCTTGCGATCATTGTTGGTATTCCGCCGCTGTCTCGTCGGGCCCGGCTCCCTGCTGTTGTTGGGTTCTTGCTCAGTGGAGTCATAATCGGACCTCATGGTCTCGGATTATTCGGAGAGAACAGACCTATCGCGGACTTCTTCGCCGAATTGGGGAAGCTGCTTCTCATGTTTTGCGCCGGCCTAGAAATGAACTTGGCTCTCTTCCGACGGAATCGAAACAAGACGACGATTTTCGGCCTCCTCACTACCCTCCTCCCTTTACTGCTGGGCACGGCCGTTGGCCTCCTCTTCGGGTACCCCCCCATCCCGGCGGTTGTACTCGGGTCACTACTCGCATCGCATACGCTACTGGCATTTCCCATCGTAACTCGGCTTGGCGAGACTGGCCTGGAGCCGGTCACAATTACGGCAGGTGCGACGATGATGTCCGACACGCTCTCTCTGATCGTTTTCGCTATCTGTGTTCCGATGTACCAGAGTGGTTTCTCGGTGTCCGGACTGGCAATACAACTTATGGAGATTGCCATCTTTTTTCCGCTCGTTCTGGTTGGTCTAAGTCGAGTAGGAGCGTACGTACTTCGGAAGGTGGGGGATCACGAAGACGCATACTTCGTTACCATGCTCTCGATCCTTGCGGTGGCGGCACTCCTGTCACAAATTATCAACCTTCCTGGCATCGTCGGGGCATTCCTTGCCGGTCTGGCGGTGAACGCAGCAGTTCATAACAAGCCAGCAAAAGAGAAGTTGGAATTCTTCGGGAATTCTTTATTTATCCCGACCTTCTTTATTGTGACCGGGTTCCTAATTAACCCCGAAGCCTCTCTCCATAGTTTGACTAGCGATTTTGGTTTAGTGGCAGCGGTCATCGGAGCGCTTGTCGCTGGAAAGTGGCTGGCAGCAGAGATTGCAGGGCGGGCCTTCCGTTATAGTTCAGATGCACGCCTGACAATGTGGTCGTTGACCCTGCCGCAGGTGGCGTCAACGCTTGCGGCCACACTCGTCGCCTTCAATACTCTCAATCCCGCAGGTCAGCGCCTCGTGGATACCCGGTTGATTAATGTGGTGCTGATTTTAGTGCTTAGTACTGCCATTCTTGGCCCGATTTTGACTGAGCATTTCGCGCCGCGTCTGCTTGGAAATGATGCAAAAAAGTAGAGTCGAAGGGTCCAAGGTTCTGGAACGAACCTTTCCGGTTTGCCGACTTCACAGGCAAGTGGAGTTATTTCGGGTCCTCCGTCATTCAGTTGAATCTAAGACTACGCGAATTTCAACGCGCCAAATGCCTCGAAGTCTTTCTTGACCATCAAATTGGCGCTTAAGGTGAAACATTAGACAAGCGCCCCTGTGAGCCTGCGAAGGGATGAACACGCAGCGCCCCGTCAACGATGGCAGCGAGAAGTCGGCTCAACGCTGGAAGGGTCGTGCGGTCGTATTTTTCGGCGTCTTCGTGGCTTTCCCAGAAAGTGTAGACATAAAACATTTTTCCATGGGTTGAAGGGAGGATGAGCTGGTCGAGAAAACCCTGTTGTTTGCGAAACAGTGGGACCACATCATGTTCGATTTTTTGCAGGAATTGGCTGCCGGATTCTGACTTCAAGCATAGAGAAACCTTGCGAGCGTACATAAGAGACTCTCTTTCTTTTGACCAAGAGAGCGGTTCAGGAGGACGGTAACCAGTCTTGAAAGCCTGAGCGCGGCCTCGAATGGTGCGTGCGAGAATTTCCAAGGCCAGTATCGTCTTTCGGCGGTCTGGCCGGGAACTAATTGCGAACCCTACACTCAAAATGACGTAAGCACTATCCAATATGAGACAGTTTTTCGACAATTGGTTCGGTCAAGCCGTAGGATTTGTACCCTGATGTAGGCGTATAAGCCTTCTTTAGTCAGTCACTTTTGGCCAATAGGTCGGCGGCACCGTAGCCATATCGAAGATGGCCGAACCTTTGACGACTTTCTGCGTGTTATCCGCGGCCATGATGAAGATGTTCCAAAAGGGCGTCGCATGGCTGAAACCGTCGTCGAGGACAAAGGTAAGGTGGCCTCCGAACATCACGACACCATCGCCTTGCCAGACCTGTTCGATACTGTGGTGGTATTGTGCAAACTGGACGTCGAACTCGCCGACAGTCTTGATCAATTGATCCGGGCCTGTGAGGTTGTAGTGCGCGAATTCCATGATGACGTTGTCCGCCATATACTTGCGAGCGCCCGCGAAGTCCTTCTTGTCAATGCGCGAGAACATGTCTCCCAGCCACGCTGGGATGGACTCGAGCTTGTTCAATTGATTTGTGGACATATGTTCCTTTCTGGTTCATGACAAATTCATCCCCGTTGATGGTTGCGTTCGTTATTTCTTGCCGGGCCATCGCCGCCGCGATACCCTTCACAACTTTATCGCCGAACACCATGCGGAACATCCGAAACCGGAACACCGAAACTGAAACCCCGCCGACAGCGAGTAGTAGAGCGCCTAAATAAGCATCAGCATTGGCCGCACTCCAGAATTTCGCAGCAATTAAAGTATGCCTGAACGTGGCTAGTCGGCCGGGACCTTGGACTCACGTCATCTGTTACAGATGTCCGGCAACCGCTTTTATTTCACTGCGACAACGACCACAGTGAAGTCATCCTGAAAATTTCCGTTGCAGAAGCTGACTACCTCTTTGCGGATTGCAGACAGCAATTCGGCGGGGTTCAAGGCTATGTTGTTACTACACAGCTCAAGCAACCTTCCCTCTCCAAATTCCTGCTGATCCGAATTCATTGCTTCGGTTAAGCCATCGGTATAAAGCACCAGGCGGTCTCCCGAGGACAACGGAAAAGCTTCCTCTTCGTAATTCCAGTCAGGAAGGATTCCCAGCGGGGTTCCTCCTACTCCGCTAAGGGGAATTCCCAGTCCCGATTTGTGGAAGAGAATGGGCGGCCAATGACCGGCGCTGGCGTAGGTCAGCCTGTTTTCGTTCGTATCGATCGTGCAGTACCAGAAGGTAACGAATTTATCTGGAGCGATATTGTTCGAGATTACCTCGTTCAACTTCCTCACGAGAGTGCTAGGCGAGACCTCTTCCGAAGCGAAGGCTCGAAAGCTGGCCTGCAGGTTGGCCATTAACAACGCGGCGCTGATCCCCTTTCCAACCACATCACCGATGCAGACTCCGATCTTCTTCTCGCTGAACTTCAGCACATCAAAATAATCTCCGCCAACCGTGCTTGCAGGCTGCCACGTTCCCGCCACGTCGAGTCCTCTAATCTGGGGGATTTTCTTGGGTAAGAGCCCTTCTTGAATCTCTCTGGCCTTGGCGAGTTCTTGCTCTTGCTGGTTCGATCGCGTATTCCCCATTTCGACTGCGCGTTGAAGTTCAAGATTCTTGCCCTCTAGGTGCACTTGGGATTCCTCATGCAAATGGCGGATGCTCCCAACGATTAGAACAACCACGACGACAAGCCTACCGGCGGTCCACAGTTGCGAGAAATAAGAGCTGATAGGAATTCGATACACCGGCATTATGATCGCCACCGTCAACGCCGCGATCACGACCGCCGTAAGGAACAAAAATAACAGGTACGCGACCCAGTTCCAGGGAAAGCGGAGGCGTGAAGACAATGGCGAGAGACGATTCATCATCGGCGTCGTCAAATTGCCGATGAAGAGACCGTAGAGGAGTATTGGAAGTAAGCTCATGCCCGGACCGCGTACATTCGCGACCCACAGAATCGCAAACAACGCTGCCGAAACCATAACCAACACTAGCTGCCTTGAGAGGAAGGTGCGAAAGCCGCCCGAGCGGGACGAGAGCTTCGCGCTGGTAACCATCATAGGTCTCTTCCGGCGTGCTATTGCGTGGGCTTAGGAGTCTATGAGCATGTTAGGTGGTGCCTGCACGCGAGTCAACGTGGGAGCACCTGATGTGGGAGCACCTGATGCACCTGATGGTCGGACGTCCCCTTCAAGTGAACAAGAAACTTCACCTTTATCGATCGTGCCCGATTTGTCAGACGCAACACTCAGGTCGAACCCAACTTGCGTTGAAAACAAAGGTTAAAATCGCTCGCTAGGGTTAGATCAGCCGGAACACTAACCTGGCTAGGTTTTGACCGAATACAGCCAAACAGATCGCTTCTCCTAAACACGCTTGCCCGGACCTGTAGTCGTGATCTATCACGGTGTCCGGGAGACCATCTCCGAATGGGTTCAGGGGCAGCGATTTCTCCACAATCACTGTGTTTCATCCGTGGTGTTCGATTACACCGGCAGCGGAATCAGGTATTTGGCCACTTAGCTTTCGGTTAGCCCTGTTTTCGAGAGAAATCCAGAGAGAACCAAGGGAGCAGCATCCGAGGCAAAGGTCAGACCCGGGCCTCTTTCACCAATGACGTATTGCGCTTATGCAGCTCTTTCATGCGGTAAAGAGCGCGGTCGCTGGCATCCATCAAGGTCTCTACGGTGTCACCGTCTCGGGGGTAAATGGCGAAACCTCCGCTCAGAGAGATGGTCGGTTGCTTGCCGTCATTGGTAACACGATCGCAGATGCGGCTCAACACCCCCTGCGCACCTTGATCCGTTGTTTCCGGTAGGACCAATGCGAACTCATCACCTCCGTGCCGTGCAGCGGTGTCGATAGCGCGGGAGTGAGAACGGATGACATCGGCGGCGCGGCACAGTGCACGGGTACCAACCTGGTGCCCGAACTGATCGTTGACCTTCTTGAGGCGGTCCAAATCAAACAGGAGGAGAGCGAACGGTCTCCCGGTCCGGCCTGTTCTTTGGATTTCTATTTCGAGCGAATCGATAAAGTGCCGGTAGTTGGCAAGCCCGGTGACCGGATCGGTCACCGCTAAGCGTTGAATATCTTGAAAAAGATGAAGGTCGTCAAGGAGCGTCCCGCCGAGGAGAACGGCGTAACTACCGAACTGAAGAACCGCGGCTAGGGCGAAAGTTGCATCCAGCCCGCGGTCTGATTGAGCGGCAGCGACCGAGCACCAGAAATTAATTGCGGCTGCAAAATAAAGCGAACGGTCGAAGGGGGTGGAAGCATTCTTCAGGCGCCGATGGTAAGCGAGTGCGGCTAGGAGAAAGAAAGCCGCGGGAATCAGATTTCCCGGACGCGGAAAGAAATGTCCCGGTTGAAAAACAAGATTTGATGGAAGATGCCGGTGCATCATGCTGAGGAGCGTGGAAATCAGAACGACCAAAACGAGAGCAGCAGCAATATCGCGGATCGGATTGCGCGACCAAGGATGCCACTTTTGAACCAGCAGCGCGGACACGAGCAAAATGGCAAGCAGCGTGCGGCCGATCACCCAGGTCATGGGATCACGAAGAGTCGCAGTGGAATCGGGCAGTGAGAGAGTCGGCAAGCTGAGGCTGGAGCTCGCGAGGGTGATTCCAACAATGACGAAGTCAGCGGCCAGAATCAACGGAAGACGGTCTCGAGTTGCGCGAAATCTGACGAACGCCGCTCCCGCAAAGGTGATAGCAACGATGCCGCTGGTAAATTGAAGCTGTCCGAAGAGCAGTGGATCAGGAGAACTCTCAAGGTTGCGGAGCAAAGCAGAGAGGATTAGGACGCCAATCCCCCCAATGAAGGTCAACCAAACTCCGAGAGCCCCCAGGAGAGAGTTCCAGGCTTGATCTCGTCTGTTCATGCCGCACCCACGCGCTGCCGGGCTTCAATTTAAGACTACTCCGACACGAGAGCGAAGGTATCGAGTGATTGAAGAGGAGTTTCTATTCGTTTACCTAGCCCGGACCCGTCGGAAAATTTTTGAGGGAACTACCCTGGCTAGGTTTTGACCGAGTACAGCCAAACAGATCGCTTCGCCCGGGGAAGCATTGTCGAATCAACGCATTGTGTTGCATCGACCGGTTGAGCTGGCACGGCAAATCGGAGAAGTTGACCCGGCATTTGCTTGCGAATTGCCAAAAGCGGCCACGCCAGTGGATTATTTTGAGGACATGAAAGAGGTAGCTGGGGAACCCGAGGAACCTTTCGAGCCCCTCTGGTGTCCAACTTCGTTATGCGAATGCGTCTGCCTCAGTCTGTGCTGCACCTTTTCTTCCTGTTGAGTGTACTGATTGGGTTAATGAGGGTCGCTGCCGCGCAGTCTGACAACCTTGCAATTACCCACGTCACTATCATCAATCCGGGAATCTCGCATACCCAATCCAACATGACCATCCTTATACGACGGGGCGGGATCGTTCTAGTCGGCAAATCTCAAGTTGTCCATGTGGCTCGCTCGAGCAGGGTGATCGACGGTACGGGCGAGTTTGTAATTCCCGGACTATGGGACATGCATACGCACTTCCGCGATGCTGACCGTGATCTAAAGATGGATTTGGCAAATGGGGTGTTAGGGATCCGCAACATGGGAGGAGCAGCCAAAGAGGTGGTTCCGATGCGAGACGCCATTGCCGCAGGCCAACGACTCGGTCCCAAAATCGTGGCCAGCGGCCCGATTGTGGATGGTCCCAATTCATGGTCGAATCCGAAGTTTACGGTCTCTGTGGACAGTGCCGAGAATGCGCGTTCAGCTGTGATTGCGCTCAAGAAACAGGGCGCTGATTTCATAAAGGTTTACGATGGGCTTTCGCCCGCCGCGTATTATGCGATTGCTGACGAAACGAAGAAACTAGGTTTTCCCTTCGCTGGCCACCGGCCCAGTGCGATCAGCGTGCGGGACGCCTCTAACGCCGGCCAGCGTTCAATTGAGCACGGAGTTGTACTCTCCGGCGGGTCAACCACCGAGGACGAGTACGTCAGGCAGGCCGTCGATTCGTCGACATTCGAAGAAGCGCTTCGGACAAAGAATTTCTCGCTCATTCCCGCGAAGATTGCCAAAGACGGCACAGCGATGTTAGATCATTTCAGTCAGGTGCGTGCCGATCAAACGTATCGCTTACTGGCCAAGAACAAAACATTCCTGACCCCGACACTGGTCACGGAACGGGCGCTAACATTTATCGATGATCTCAATGCCAATCCCGACCCCAAGATGGTATATGTCGCCGCCGAAGAGTTGCAGTGGTGGAAACCGGAAAATGGGATGCTCACGAAGTACCGAACCCCAGAGTACATCTCCTTCCGCAAGCGGGAGTACGCGAAGATGTTAGAGGAAATCCCCCACGCAGAGGCGCTGGGCGTGCGATTCCTGGCGGGGACCGACATTACGATTCCTTATACCTACCCAGGATTCAGCTTGCATGACGAACTTGAACTATTCGTCGAAGCGGGCCTCACGCCTATGGAAGCGCTCGAAACCGCCACGACGAATCCAGCCGAATTGCTAGGTCTGCAGGATCGCTGGGGCCAAGTCGCGCCTGGTTTCACGGCAAATCTAGTCTTGTTGAAAGCCGATCCACTGGCCGACATCTCGAACACGCGGAAAATCGACGCTGTAGTGGTGAGCGGAAAACTGCTGGATCGTTCTGAACTAGACCGATTGCTTGCAAGCGCTAAAGTGGCGGGTCCTGCTAGCCTTCTTAATCACCCCAGTCAGTGAACTCGTATCTCTACTCGGGTCGAGGTGCCGACGTTGTTATGCATTCATGTAAGTAATGGAACCCCAGACGTGGAGGCAATCCACTAGTCCAACAAACCGAGCACACGACAGACTCTCCAAGGGTCATCTGATTGTCGTGAGAGCACCACGATTGTTCTTGAGTGAGCATGCACTTGCTGCCCACCCTGAATTGGCGTAAGTTCGCTCTCGACTTCGCTTATCTCAAAAGCCCATTTCTCACGAACAATCACTTCGATCGGTGAAACTTTCTGGTCGATTGCGAATCGGCTAAATCCCTCTAAGAAATCAGCTTTTACGGCCTCCTTGCCACACACGCACCGCCCGTTGCCGTGGACTACTACAACATCGTCGGTCAACATCCGCGCTAGAGAGTCAGCATCGCTCGCTTTCACTGCCGCGAGCCAGTCTTCGCGCAAGGCAGCAATCTTGGAGCGATCGGAA
>Ga0209040_10004128_pt1 | contig 11015 bp, 13 predicted proteins | sample BogFormECP12_OM3_FD_188240 | JGI IMG/M metagenome (GOLD analysis project Ga0209040, IMG submission 188240) | Bog forest soil microbial communities from Calvert Island, British Columbia, Canada - ECP12_OM3 (SPAdes) (version 2) | ecosystem: Environmental > Aquatic > Freshwater > Wetlands > Bog ... | reverse complement strand
GTCGTTTGCCAGCGTGGGAACCAGTACCTGCTCGACATAGGCGAGGAACAATTCGCCATTGATCGCCCCGTTGAACACGTATGGAGCCACCATACCGTCCTGCCGCAGACTGGCGATGAAGGTTGAGGTCAGCCAGTGTCCATGCGGTACAGCGGCGACCAGGCGATGGCCCACCTTGGCGCGGCCGTAGAGCCTGGTCATATTCGTCTTGGTCCAGGTTTCATCGATAAAAACCAGCTTGCCAGGCGTCAGTTCTGGCTGTTTGTCGCGCCACTCGGCACGTGCCCTGGCGACGTCCGGGCGATCCTGCTCGGCTGCCCGGAGCGACTTTTTTTAGCGTCAGGCCGAGCGAGGCCAGCGTGTGCCAGATCAGCCCGACGCTCGCCGAGACCTTGTAGGTCTCGAACAGCCACGCCCGCAGCTCCTCGATCGTTGCGTCCGGCCGAGCCGTCACGTGATCGCGGATCGCGTTGTGCAGCGCGGCGAGCTTCGGCGGCATATGGCCATGCTGCGGTCGTGCCGCGGTCTCTCCCGTCATACGCCGTCGCCCCAGAACCTTCGACACATACGACACGCTGACCCGCAGTAGCCGCGCTATCTGGCCAACCCGCGCACCATCGTCAGACGTCGCAAACACCCGCTCTCGCAGATCCTGCGAATAGGCCTTCCCTTGCTGCCAAAGCATTCTTGCCTCCGGTCATGACCAACCGGAGACCCATGAATCACAGGTCGCGCCCGTTTCGGAAGTCCCTGATTCCAGCTACCCTGAAAATGCTCTAGTGGAAACGCAGAGGAGAAGAGATGCTTGAGCTTGTCGGCAAGGCCGCATTCGTGACCGGTGCGGCGAGCGGCATCGGGTTCGCGCTCAGCCGGACATTGGCGGAAGCGGGCATGAAGGTGGTGCTCGCCGATCGAGACGAATGCACTGACCGCCGCCGTTGAGAGCCTGCGCGACTTTGGGCCGAATGTGCAACCAGTTGAATGCGACGTTGCCGATCCTGTGAGCGTCGAGCATGCGGCCAACGCTGCGTGCATGGCATTCGGAAATATCCATGTAGTCTGCAACAATGCGGGTGTTGGGGGTGGGAGCGGTATCGACGACATCTCGCTCGAGACCTGGCGATGGGTGCTCGACGTCAACCTGATGGGAGTCCTGCACGGCACCCGAGCCTTTCTGCCTCACATGCGCGCCCACGGTGAAGGCGGTCACATTGTCAACACCGTGTCCATGGCAGGGATGAACAGCGGCCTCGGGTTCAGCCCTTACTCGGCGAGCAAGTTCGCTGTCGTCAACATGTCCGAAGGGTTGGCAAAGCAGGTCGCACCGCTCGGCATTGGCGTGACTGTGCTCTGTCCCAGATTTGTACGAACCCACATCTGGGAAAGCGGGCGTAACCGCCCGGAACGCTATGGCCCGATGCCGGTACCGGCCGCCACAAGCGTGGCCGGAAAGCTGCTCGCCCAGCTAGCCGAACTTGGCCAGGGAGGGCGCGATCCATTCGAGGTCGCTGCGCAAGTGCTGACGGCGATCCGTAAGAACGAACTCTATGTTTTCACGTATTTCAGCGCAGACTGGCGGGCGGACGTCGAGGCACGATTTGCCGCTATCCTGTCGGCGATGGACCGAGCGGCGGCCGCAGCTGCGGTGGAAGTCGCGCAGTCCGGGTCGTTATAGGAACAATGCCTAAGACCGGGATTTTACCCTGGGACTCCGCGGATCGTCTTGAGACAGCCGAGGACATTGCCGCCGATCTGGAAGCCGTCTTCTAGGACGGCGATCCGGCGCTGATCAACCACGCCCTGGGTGTCCTGGCCCACGCGAAGGGCATGACCGAAATCGCGCAACGCACCGGAATGGGACGCCGAAGCCTGTACAAGGCGCTGCCGGCCGACGGACATCGGGCGTTCAGCACGGCCGTGAATGTGGTGCGTGCCCTTGGCCTGAAGCTGACTGTCACCCCGTCCTGACCTACTCTTGGGGACCCGCCTCGCCAGGAGAGCAGCATGAAACCCGAAGACGTCATCGCCGACCGCACCCGCCCCTACACCGGCGCGGAGTATATGCGGTCCCTGCGCGACGGCCGCGAAGTGTATATTGACGGCGAGCGCGTGCAGGACGTGACCAGCCACCCTGCCCTGCGCAACTCGGTGCGCTCGATCGCGCGCCTGTACGACGCGCTGCACGACCCGAAGCGGCGCGACGTACTGACCTGCCCGACCGACACCGGCTCCGGCGGTTACACGCACCGCTTCTTCCGCGTGCCGCGCTCGCGCGAGGACCTGCGCGGCGCGCAGGCCGCGATCGCCGCGTGGTCGCGCATGACCTATGGCTGGATGGGCCGCACCCCCGACTACAAGGCAGCCTATTCCAACACGCTTGGCGGCAACGCCGAATACTATGGCCCCTACGCCGGCAACGCCCGCGCCTGGTACAAGCGTGCGCAGGAAACCGTGCCGTTCATGAACCACGCCATCGTCAATCCACCGATCGACCGCCACAAGCCGGCCGAGCAGGTGAAGGACGTGTATGTCTCGGTGCAGAAGGAGACCGACGCCGGCATCATCGTCTCGGGCGCCAAGGTGGTGGCGACGTCGGCGGCGATCACCCACTACAACTTCATGGGCCAGAGCTCGAAGACCGCGACCGAGGATCTGGACATGTCGCTGATGTTCATGGTGCCGATCGACGCGCCGGGGCTGAAGCTGATCTGCCGCACCTCGTACGAAAAGGCGGCCCTGCTAAACGGCTCGCCATACGACTACCCGCTGTCGTCACGGTTCGACGAGAACGACGCGATCTTCATCCTCGACAACGTGTTCATCCCCTGGGAGGACGTGTTCATCTACCGTGACCCCGCGCGCGTGCTAAGCTTCTACCCCCGCTCCGGCTTCATGCACGGGTTCCAGTTCCAGGGCTGCACGCGGTTCGCGGTGAAGCTCGACTTCATTTGCGGCCTGCTGGCCAAGGCGTTGCGCTGCACCGGCGGCGATGAGGCGCGCGGCAACCAGGTGCAGTTGGGCGAGGCGATCGCCTGGCGCAACCTGTTCTGGTCGCTGTCCAACGCGATGGCGAACGATCCGGACCCTTGGGTAGGCGACGCGGTGCTGCCCAATCTGCGCGCGGGGCTGGCGTATCGCGTGTTCGCACCCGATGCCTATCCGCGTATGAAGGACATCATCGAGCGCACGGTGACCTCGGCGCTGATCTATCTGCCGTCGTCGGTGAGGGATTTTGCCAATCCGGCGATCGAGCCGTATCTGCGGCGGTATGTGCGGGGTTCGCACGGCATCGAGTACGTCGAACGCATCAAGATCATGAAGCTGCTGTGGGACGCGATCGGCACCGAGTTCGGCGGCCGGCACGAGCTGTACGAGCGGAACTATGCAGGGGGTTGGGAGGACATCCGCGCGCAGACGCTGACCGGTGCGGAACGTGGCGGCGATCTGGCAGCGATGGAGGCGCTGGTCGATCAGTGCATGGCGGACTACGACGAGAAAGGATGGACGGGGGAGACGTGGTGCGGGGCGGACGACGCGGGATGAGCGCGGTTGCGACCGCGTGGCCGCGCAGCTTCTGCATTGCCAGCGCCTGCTTGGATGACGCGGGGCTTTGCTTGTGATTATTCAATCGGTTGTACCGCATGTACGATAAGGACATCATTATGTATTGTGCGGACAGCAGGCCCTGCCTTGCGTGATGTGTTGGACGCACCTGACAGAGGGATTTTGCAAAAAAGTGCCGTGTTGATCGATGTTTCGTCCCCCCTTGGAGATGTCCAGCGATAAAGAGCATGACGTTGCTTGCCCGGCGGCCTGACCAATGCACGAACAGTTCACTCGGCACTGGATTGAAATACACGCACCGCTGGTGCGCGCCGTCCCGGGGGCAAGACGATATGCACCATTGAGGCGAATGTCGTCATTCCGCCGGACGCGTGACCGCATTGATGGAAACTGGCGGCAATCGGCGTTGGATGCCCGCCGCTAGTGCGCGCTCTTCTATGCACGTGACCGCGCCAGCTTGATAAATCGACCGAATAACGATGTTTGGCACGCTTCCGCACCCGTTGCACCGTCACGCTCTGCCTCAAGTTCCGCACCCTTGATGGTTCGCTCAAAGTAGTATCAACAGGCACGACCTACGACATCAACCCGCCTCCTGCGTATCCATGTGAAATCCAGTAGGATCACCTTGTAAGGCAGGAGCATCTTGCCTTCCGGAGTCTTTTCGATCACCCTGGGCAGATACAGTGCCGCGCCATGTTGATCGTGCTCGCTGCCTCAGCACTCGTCAGCGCCGCGATGGACCCCGGTGACACCCACACCTGGCGTGCGGAACGCTCGTGCCACCGACACGCTGGCGATGTCGCAGCCGGTGTTCGACGAGGTTCTATGTGCTGAATCGACCCCGACTGGCGCGTTTCGTGGATGCAGATCTGCGGGCGGATCTGCATGCATCGAAGTTCTCGATCGGAGTGCGGAGTTAGCAATGTCGGCCGGCACGGCCGCAGAATGTCTGACCTTCGTGCGGCAGCGCTAGATGGCGGCGCAAATGGAGCAACTCATGACGCGACCGGGCGGCGAGACCATCGGCTACCCTTGATCTGGACCATTACATGGTCCAGAGTGCCGATCATGAAGCTGTCTGTCAGCCAAGCCAAGGGCCAACTCACTGAACTCGTGCGCCTTGCGGAAGCCGGCGAGGATGTCGTTCTTACCCGCTTCGGCCGCGACGTCGTTCGCCTGGTGCCGCTCAGAGACATCCCGCCGGCGGCGGAACGCCGCGCGGCCATGGAGCGGGCGCGCGAATATGGTCGCAGGCACGCGAAGCCGGGGCCGTCGGCAGCCCGCAGCCAGGACTTCTTGTACGATGCCAGGACCGGCCTGCCGAAGTGATCGTGATCGACACTTCGGCACTCATGGCAATTGTATTGAACGAGCCGCAGGCTGAGGCCTGCATGGCGGCAATCGAACAGGAACCGGAGCTGGCGATCTCGGCTGCCACCCTCGCCGAAGCCCTCGTGGTGGCAACGCGGCGCGGCATTGGCCCGGCAATGGATGAACTTGTCCGCGACCTGGCGATGGAGACAGTCCCGGTAACGGAGGCTGAGGCGCGACGCGTATCCGCCGCCTACTCCCGCTGGGGACGCGGCGTGCACAAAGCCGGGTTGAACTTCGGCGACTGCTTCGCCTATGCGCTGGCGAAACAACGTCAATGGCCGTTGCTGTTTGTCGGCAATGACTTTGCCAGGACCGATCTGCAATCCGCGCTCCGCTGAAACACCCAGAGTCATTCATGGACTTCCTCGTCATATGCGCCTGCGCGATCCCGCGGACGCGGAGAGGCAGCGCCGTCGCCTACCACACCCATCTGCTACCCAAAGGCTGAGGCCCTCCGCCGGACTGCTTGCGTCTGCAACCGTCCACCTGCGAGGATAAGCCAACAGCAAAGCTCGTCAGGAGGAAACCGGCCATGAGCCCGTCCGGAGCCATCGCGTCAGCCGACATCGCCGGCCCTCTGGAACAAAGTTATCGCGACCGCTCCGCCGCATTCCGCGCCGCGAGTGACTCGACACGCCTCACCCGCACGCACTGGCACATCGCCATCGCCATCGCCAACGGCCTTGGCTGGGGCTTCGATGGCATGGACGGCGTGATCTTCGCCCTGGCAACGCCGCTCGTCATCAAGGATTTTGGCATCACGATTCCAGAGTATCGCAGCGGCCTGCAGATCGCGCTGCTGGTTGGCATCCTTGGCATGTATGCCTGGCCCTGGCTGGCCGACCGATATGGCCGTCGCAACCTGCTGGCCATCAACATTGCGCTGTTCTCGCTGCTGATGCCGATCGCGGCACTGACCACGACCTTCGCCGCCTTCGTCGTGGTGCGCAGTGCGATCAACTTCGCGCTGAACGGCGAATGGTCGCTCGGCTCGATGCTGGTCGCCGAGACCTGGCCGGCCCACATGCGCGGCCGCGTCATCGGCATCAATCGCGGCACCTGGTGTTTCGGCGCGGCACTCGCCGGGGTCATCACCACCTTCATCATCGCCGAGTGGGGCTGGCGCATCGCCTGCGTGGTGCCCGCGGTGGTGGCATTGCTCGCGGTCTATGTGCGGACAGGCCTGCCGGAATCGCCCTATTGGGTGCGCCTGCAGGACCGCAAGCGCCGCATCAAGGAGGCGCAGGCGGACGGACGGACGCTGCTGCCAGCGGATCAGGCCTGGCTCGACAAGGCGGTGAAGGTCCCCATAAGCCAACTCTTCCTGCCAGACATGCTCGCCGGCACAGCGGCGGCGACGTTCATCGCCTGATGCAGCACGATCATCTACGGCACGGTCGGCGGCTGGATGCCGCTCTATCTGGCGCAGGAACGGCACTGGTCCACCGCGACCTATGGCACGTTCTACATCTGGTGGGGATTGGTAGGTTTTCTCGGCCTGCTCGCGGCGGGATTGATCTCCGACCGTTTCGGACGCAAACCGGCGTTCTACATCATGCTGGTACAAGGCGCGGTGTTCCTGACGCTCTGGATATTCGCCGAAAGCGATACCGCGCTGTGGATCTACGGATTGCTGTGGAGCATCGGCTTCCTCGGCTTCTGGGCGCCGGCCATGATCCTGACGGCGGAGATCTATCCGACGCGCATCCGAGGCGTCGGCAACGGCTTCTCCTGGGCGGTGGCGTGGCTGGTCGGCTTCGTGCTGTGGCCGTTCGTCACCATCGGCATCCAGCAGAGCACCGGCTCGTTCGCCAAGGCGTTCCTGATCGTGCCGGTGGCGATGCTGCTGATGGGTATCGGCATCTGGCTGTTCACGCCCGAGCACCGGGGCAAGGAACTGGACGCGATCGCGATCTAGCACCGCAAGCAACAGCATGGAACGGATCACAAGGTGCTGCTTCCATGCTGCGGTTATCGGACTGACGCTTGCATCGGCCTCGCTGGAGGGATGCGCCGAACCCCAGACCACGCAGCCCGCCCAGCAACAGCAGGCGGCGAACACACTGGCGAAGGAAGGGCGCCTGTTCTATATCGGAATCGGGCTCTACTCGGAATCGTGGTCCGAGAACGACGTCGTCGAGCTGGCTGACAAGCTACAATCCGCCAGCCGGTACCAGGTCGTGCCGATGATCGCAAGCAACGTCGCATCGGCTGGAAGGCGGTATCCGATTGCCGATGACGCCACAATCGCTGCGCTGGTGGGCGCGGCGGCCGCGCAGGCCGGACCGGACGACATCGTGTTCGTCGATATCAGCTCGCATGGGGGGCGCCAGGTGCTGGCACGCAAGGTCGGCAACAATGCGCCGACCGCACTGTCGTCGCGCGAGCTCGCGCGCAAGCTGGAACCGCTCGCCGGCCATCGGACCGTCATCGTGGTTTCCGCCTGCTACTCCGGATCGCTGATCGGCGATCTCCGCGCACCGGAGCGGATCATCATCACCGCAGCACGCGCGGACCGCAGCTCGTTCGGCTGCGCGCCCGGCAATCGCCACACGTTGTTCGGCGAGGCAGAGTTGCACGCCTTCGGCCAGCCGGACCGTAGCCTGCATCAGGTGTTTACCGACATCCGCGACGACGTGGCGCGCATGGAGTCGAAGCAGCGTTACCAACCCTCCGAACCACAGGTATGGGTCGGCGCCGACGTCGCCGATCTGTACGATGCGCCGGGGTTCCAACGTGGCGCCCGCCAGATTAGTGCTGGTGCGCGTGCGCAGCGAACGAACCGATTGCAAGCGGATGCGCGAGAATGTCGCGAATCCGTGCAGCGAGGACGCGCGGGTCAGTCCAGTCCTCGGCATCGCCGGGCCGCCACGCGGCATGCAGCCAGCCATTGCGATCGACAAGCAGCTGCGTGCCCGCCAGTGCGTCCGGCGACAAACCGAGGATGATGGCCAGCGCCGTCCACGCCTGCGGCTCGGTCGCAACGCACGCAGTGCCGGCCGGTCTTGCTGCAATGTTGCGCGGCACGAGGATCGTCGTCACATCGACATCGCCGGGCATCGGCGATTCGACCTGCTCATCGCCGGATGCGGCGACAATGCGCAGCGCGCGACCGTGCAGATCGTCGAGATCGATCATCTGTCCGTTGGCACACTGCGCGTCGAACTGCGGCATTGGCAGCGGCTGCGGCCAGCTTCCGGTCCGGCGCATGGCGTCGCCGGCGTTGTGGGCGCGCAGGTAGTCGATCAGATGCCAGATCGCCTCGCTCGACAGCACACCGGAGAAACCCGGCATCGCGGTTGCACCTTCCGGCGTCGTGAAGCCGTGCGAGATGAACCAATAAAGCTCGCCATCGTTATGCGCCCGGAAATGGGCTGCGGTGAGATCCGCGGGCGGCGACGGCGACGACCGCGCGCCTGGACCATCGCCGCGTCCCTCGACGCCATGGCACATAGCGCAGTTCCCGGCGAACAGCCGCGCGCCATGCACAATCGCGGTGGCGGCGAACTCGGTGGGCGAGGTGAAGAAGCTGGTCGGATAGGCGGCGACGAACAGCAGATCCAGATGCGGTGTCGCCAGAATCACGATGACGACGGCGATCGCCAGTGCAGGCCATCTGATGCGGCGCCAGATCGTGCCGGTCACCGCAAGGGCAACGCCGGCGGCAGCGGCAAGCAACGCGACTAGCAGTTCTGTCCTCAGATCGGCGTCATTCAACGCGGCCGGGTTTGGCCGCCAGGGAAATGGCCAGACCGGCTGCTCGTGCGTTCCCGGTGTGCTAGAGGCAAGCCAGCCAGCGGTGAGGATGACCAGCGCGCCCAGGACCATCTCGATCGCGATGGAAATCCGCATGTAGTGTCGCGCCGCGCGCGGTGCGGCGCCGGCCAACCGATCGGTCAGCACGAAGCGGTTGAGAGTCGCAATGGTCAGCAGCACGACGAACAATGCGAGCTTCAGCAACGCGACGTGGCCGTAGCCAGTACCGAACAGCCCGGGCAGGCCACCCATGAATACAGCGACCTGCGCGACCGCGGTGCCAGCCAGCAGCAGCACGGACGCGAGGCCGATCGGTGTGAAGCTGCGGCATGCCGCCGCCGCTGCATTGTGCGGCAGAACGCTGATGGCGAGGAACAGCGGCAGCAGACCACCCAGCCACGCGCCGGCAGCCAGCAGGTGCAAAGTTTCCGACCCGATCAGCTCCGCGCCCACACCGCCGCCGATGGCGCCGGCATGCCCGAGCAGTGGCTCAATGGCGAGGGCCGCGCCGGCCGCAACGCTGGCGACCACGAGTCCGAAGCGACGGACGGAAAGCAATGGCGGTACTGCGATCAGCAGGGCACAACGCAGCAGGAACCCTCGGCCGTACTGAGTCTGCAGCGCAACCACCGGTACGGCTCGCAGCGTTGCCGCAAGGCTGTCTGTGCCGGCAATCACGGCAGTTTCGCAGCCAAGCCACGCGAGCCCCGAGAGCAACGCTGATGCCGCGGCCATGCGCACGAGCCTGAGCAGCAGATGCCGCAGGTGCCCCGAGGTTGAGCCGAGCCCCGCCACCGCCATGAGAAATACCAGCGTGCCGAACAGCGAAATCAATGCGGCAACATGTACGCCACGCAGCAGTACAACACTTTGGTCCAGAATGGTCACGCGCTAACCGGGCAACAACGTCCGGCACACCGCATGCCTGTCCTGATCGTTGCCGGGACGCGGCACGCCTGTCCGAATCACGGCTGCTTGTCGCTTTCGTGCATCGGCATCGTCATGTGTTGCGGCATGGCCTCGGTGCCGTGCATGCTGGCACCCGGCTTTGCCACAGTGGCAGTCGCTGTTATCTGGCCGGCGGTGGCGAACTTCAGGGTGACGGAAAAACTGTCGCCAGGCTTCAGCGTCTGCTTCAGGTCCGTCAGCATGATGTGATAGCCACCGGGGGCCAGTGTCGCAGGCTTACCCGGTTCGATCGGCAGAGATGCCACTGGTCGCATCTTCATCACGCCGTTGTCGTCGAAGCTCTGGTGCAGTTCGGCCTTTGCCGCGACCGGTGTTGTAACACCGATCAGCTTGTCGGGTGGGCCCGTGTCGGTGATGGTCAGATAGACCACGCCTTGATGGCCGGCAGTCGCCGCGCGGGACCACACGTTGTTGACCTGGACTTCTGCCTGGTCGGCCGACACGGCGACCGGCCAGGCAAGCAGGATGACGAAAGGCAAGATGCGCATGTTTCTATCGCCTTTACTTTGCGGTTGTGAACGTTGACTCAAGGGGCAACCGTGAACTGGTAGCTGCCTTCGGTCTTGTGAGTATCGACCGACGTCGCATGCCAGATCACCGTATAGCGCCCGCTGCGTAGCGCCGGCAGGTCGATGACCAATTTGCGATTGTCGTCCGGTGCCGTGCGAGGCTTTCCGGTTGCCACCGCCGCGCCCTGTGCGTCGTGCAGCTCGATCGCGCTGAACAGCGGCTCCACGCCCTCGGTGAAGGTCAGCACGATCTGGCCTGGCGGCGTTGCAATCTCGCTGCCGACCGGCGGAAGGGCGCGCTCCAGGAAGGCATGGGCATGGGCTTGCGGCGCCGCGGACAGCACCGCGAGTGTGATCAGGCGGGCCGCACCCATCACTGCCACCAGTCCACGATCGGTTTACCCAGGCTGTTGGGAAACAGATCGTCGAAGTAGAGATGGAACTGCGCGATGACGCCGGCATGCGAACCGGTCTGCCGGTTGCCGGGGATCAGCGCCTCGACGGTCAGCGCGTAGGTCTGCGCGGTGTAGTTGAGGCCGACCCCGAACAGATACTGCGTGCTCGACTGGCTCGGCTTGCTCGCTGGTAACGACCACGAGACCTCGACGACCGGTGTGAGCTTGTTGACGAACTCCGGCAGGCCGAGATCCTTCACCTGCGACTGCAGATAGCGCATGCTGTATTGCAGCGAGAGGCCGCCAGTCCACAGATTGGAAGTTCCGTTGTTGAACAGTGGATTGCCTGAATCAGGGTCGATGCCGGTGACCTTCAGTTTCTCGTCGGCGATCTGGTAGCCGAGCGTGCCGGTGAGTGCGAGCGGCCGCAGAAAACCGATCGGCA
>Ga0209040_10004125_pt1 | contig 11020 bp, 9 predicted proteins | sample BogFormECP12_OM3_FD_188240 | JGI IMG/M metagenome (GOLD analysis project Ga0209040, IMG submission 188240) | Bog forest soil microbial communities from Calvert Island, British Columbia, Canada - ECP12_OM3 (SPAdes) (version 2) | ecosystem: Environmental > Aquatic > Freshwater > Wetlands > Bog ... | reverse complement strand
CCTCGCCGGTTGCCAATCCCATTCGCACCGGCAACTGCAACTCCCGTTGCGCGTCGATCGCGGCGTTCACGGCGGACATCGGCGACGCGAAGGCCGCCAGGAGGGTGGCTGCTGACCCCGTTCCTTCAGAGCATCGGGGCCGAGGCCGTTGGTAGGCTCCGGGCCCGTGTGGCCGCGGAGCTCACCACGACGTTCGCGGGTACCTACACCCGGGAGGTTTCACTCGCCGGCATGCTCAGGCCCGATGCGTTCCATGCCTACGTCAAGCGAGCGACCGGGGAGAAGTTCCTCGTAACTCCGCACGCACACCCGTAACTGCGACATGGAGAGCGCCAGCGTCCGTCGGGCTAGATGGGGAGGGGTGTCTTGGAAGATCCTTGGGATCGGGCCACGCAGTTACCGCTGGTGAAGAGCTGTTCGTGGCGGATGGGTGGCTCGCTGATGCTTCTTTTCGGCGCGTCGTCGCGGCGAATCCCCGGATCCGTGCGCCGGTCACTTTGATCGGTGCCCCCGCGGTTGCCGAAACCATTAGCCTTATGCCTGGCACGCCATCGCTTACTCGGGTCCGGCGCAGGCAATGACCGGCGCGAAGGCGCTCCCAGCCGGTTTGCGGCGGGCGGTTGCCGGGTGAGGAGTCGGGATGGGTGATACGACCGCGGGTTTGCGGGAGGGTTCGGAGTTCGGACCGTATCGGCTGCGGCGGCTGGTCGGTCGCGGCGGCATGGGCGACGTCTATGAGGCCGAAGACACGGTGCGGGAGCGGATCGTGGCGCTGAAGCTGATGTCGCAGACCCTCTCCAGCCGGTCTTCCGCTCGCGAATGCAGCGCGAGGCCCGCACCGCGGGGCGGCTGCAGGAACCGCACGTCGTGCCGATTCACGACTTCGGTGAGATCGACGGGCAGCTCTATGTGGACATGCGACTGATCGACGGCATGGACGTGGCCACCATGTTGAGCCGCTATGGGCCGCTGTCCCCGCCACGGGCGGTGGCGATTGTTCGCCAGATCGGCTCGGCGCTCGACGCTGCACACGCTGCCGGGGTGATGCACCGCGATGTGAAACCGGAGAACATTCTGGTCAGCACGGATGACTTCGCCTATCTCGTCGATTTCGGGATTGCCAGCGCCACCTCCGACGAAAAGCTGACGCAGTTCGGCACCACGGTGGGGACCTTCAAGTACATGGCCCCGGAGCGGTTCAGCGAGTCCGAAGTGACCTACCGGGCCGACATCTACGCGTTGACCTGCGTGTTGTTTGAGTGTTTGACCGGGTCCCCGCCGTATCGGGGCGACCAGGTCAGCGTGATCAGCGCACACCTGAACCAGCCGGTCCCGCGGCCCAGCCTGGCGCGGCCGGGCATTCCGGTCGCCTTCGACCGCGTGATCGCCTGCGGCATGGCCAAGAATCCCGCGGAGCGCTATGCCAGCTGTGGTGATCTGTCAGCGGCCGCCTACGCCGCGCTGGCCTCACCCGATCAGGATCGCGCCACCGACATTTTGCAGCGCAGCCAAATGGCGGGAATACCGGCCGCGTTTGCCGGCCAGTCGCCGCACGGTTTTGCACCGGCGCCGCCTGTGCCGGTTACCCACGGTCTGACAGGGGGGCCGGCGTGGCCCGCGACGTCGGCTCCCGGGTTACTTGGTCCCCCGAGCGGACCGGTGCCGCAGCCGACGCCGTGGGCCGGTGCTCCTGCCTGGGGTGGTCAACCGTCCCCCGGGGATACCCGTAGCCCTGGTTCTGGGTTGGCGTCGCCGTCGCCGTCGTGATGGCCCTTGTGGGTGGCGCGCTCATCGTTGTTGCCCGTCCTTGGGAGTCGTCGCCGTCGGCGCCGCCGACGCCGCCGCCACCACCGGCTGATGCGGTTGAGCTCCGGGTCCTCGATGACAGTGTGTATGTCGGCAGCTCGGTGGCTCCGATAACGATCGATATTTTCAACGAACCCATCTGCCCGCCATGCGGCAGCTTCATCAGGTCGTATGCGAACGATATCGACACCGCGGTGGACAACAAAAAGCTCGCGGTGCGCTACCACCTGCTCAACTTCCTCGATGACAAGTCGCACAGCAAGAATTACTCGACTCGCGCGGCGGCGGCCACATATTGCGTCGCGACCCAGAACGACCCGAAGCTTTATACCGCGTTCTATTCCAGCCTGTTCGCCAGCAACTTTCAGCCCCAAGAGGGCGCGGCGGAAGATCGCACCGATAGCGAGCTGGCCCAACTGGCTAAGACCGTCGGCGTCGACGCCAACGTGATCACCTGCATCACATCAGGAGATGACGTCGCCACCGCCAAAGCCAAGGCCGCAAATGGCAATACGACGCTTTCCGGGCTGAATGCCAATGGCACGCCGTTCGTGTGGGACGGCAACAAGGTCGTGAACTATCAGGATCCGGGTTGGCTCACGAAGCTGATCGGGTAACATGCAGCCGCTCTTTGCTGTGGATCGCGACGCAACGGAAATGGGGTGAGCGAGTGACGGCCCAACATTGCTTGTGTTGCTCAAGCCTGTTGTGCGGCAACATATGTAGCACCAGTAGGGCCAAATCGCGCAACGCCGCTTCCTGCATTGTTTGCTAAGCCATGCGCGTGGCAGTGGGGAAGGCTTGGCCGGTCGCGGCCGCAACGGCGCTGTTGGCGATCGCGGCCTGCTCGTCGGGCACGTCCACCATCGAGTCTGGGAAACCGAGTGCCGAGAATTTGAGCACCCCACCCGGAAAGGCTCTGACGATCTCCCCGGGCCAGCTGTTGGCCGCCACCCACGGGGTGACGCCGGTTGCGTTCGGCAAGCCCGCACACGGCACCATCACATACGGTGCGTACGGTTCGATGGTTTACACTCCCGACGCCGGCTTCACCGGGACCGATGACCTGCTGGTCACCGTCAGTCAAACCGTCAAGCTCTACGCGGAGGACGAGACGCCGCGGATCATCATCGGCGACGTTGCCATCCAGCCCAACGCGCACGGGTCCGGGATCGCCCCGGTGCCCGGTAGCGCCGACGAGATCTACGGCCTCACCGACCGTGGCCCCAATGTGGAAGGACGTACGCCCAATGAAAGGGTGCTCCCGGTACCCGATTTTCACCCGCAGATCGCCAAGCTCAAACTTGCCGACGGTGTTGCGTCGGTGCAGCAGATCATCACACTGAGCGGGCGCGATGGCGCGCCCTTGGTCGGCCTCATCGACCCGCGGGCGTCCACCGGCGAGGCGCTGGTGGACCTCAACGGTAAGCCACTCGCGCCTTCCGATCACGGCCTGGACGGCGAAGGCCTGGTCGCCATGCCCGACGGTACGTTCTGGGTGTCCGATGAGTACGGGCCGTTCATCGTCCATTTCGATGCCAGCGGTAAAGAGCTGGAACGCCTTTCGCCGTTCGATGCAACTCTGCCCAAGGAGCTCTCGCTGCGCAGCCCAAATCAGGGGATGGAGGGCCTGACGATCACCCCCGACGGAACGACGTTGGTGGGCATCATGCAGTCTGCCCTGCAGACGCCGGGGCTGGTCGGGTCGGCCAAGGCTGTCCCGCTGACCCGCATCGTGACCATCAACCTCGCCAACCGCAGCGATGTGCACGAGTACCTGTATCCACTGGCCAATCCGCAGCAGACGAAGGTAGCGGTGTCGGAGATCACCGCGGTGAGCAACACGACTTTCCTGGTCGACGAGCGTAACAACGAGCCACAGCCCAACGGCAACAAGAAGTTCTACGTTGCGGACATCTCCGGGGCCACCGATGTCGGCCCCCACTCGACGGTGCCGGGGGCGACCTATCAGGCCGACGCCGGCGGTCTGCTCGTCAACGGTGTTCCGATCGAGACCTTTGTCGGCGTCAGCACCGACGCGGCGGCCACGGACAAACTCAAGGCCGCCGGCGTCACCGTCACCACAAAAGCGCTCAAGCTCGATCTGGGCGACCTCCTGCGTTCGCTGTCCCCCAATGGCGATTTCTTCGCACATGACAAGATCGAAGGCCTCATCACGCCAGACGGTGGAAAGACGCTGATCATCGCCAACGACAGCGATTTCGGGCTGGCCGGGTTGGCCAACGACGACCCGCCGTTGCAACTCAAGCCCAAGATCCTGCCCAACGGCACGCAGGACAGCGGCGAGATCCTGAAAGTCGACGCGACCCAGCTGCCCCCCGAGACGGAACCTATGACGGTGCCGATCAAAGTTGGCTGAGCCGTACAGCGCCCGCCGCGCTCAGTCGGCGATCGGGCGCAGGCGGAAGACCCTGATCTCGCGGGGCGCGCAACTGGCGCGGTAGCGCTCGTAGCCCGCGTAGAAGTCGACGGCCGTGGCCCATGCCGCTGCGCGGGCGTCACCGGTGAGCAGTTCGGCCTTGTACCGCCCGGGCGGACCGATGAACTCGACATGCATTCGGGGTGGGCCAGCAGGTTGGTACTCCAGGCCCGGTGGTTTGGCCGCCCGTAGTTGGACCCGATCGCCAGCAGCCCTTCTCCGTCGTCGACCAAGGTCAGCGGATGAGTGCGGGGCTGTCCAGACTTGGCGCCGGTCGTCGTGACGAGCCCGATCTTGTCGAATCCGAGCGAGCTGAAACGCCCATTTGTCCGAGGGATCAGCACCTTGTCGATGCGCGGCGCCGCCTGCAGCAGGAACTGGAAGCCGACCGGACTCATGAGGAAGCGCTCCATCAGCGCTTCATCGATCCGTAGTCGCCGCCCGCGAATGGGGCTTTCCCGCAGCAACGCCATGGGTAGACGGTACTCGATTCGCGGCCCGGTCCGCCCCCCGCGCAATTCGGTAGGTTGGTTGCGGCGGGGCGCACCCGAACTAGCATCCGACGAGCCGCAGGCGCTCCGCATCTCCGCAACTAACAAGGAGCATCGCGATGAACGCGCCCAGTCCAGATGCCATTCGCGCAGAGACGATCACCATCACCGGCCACGGCGGCGACGAAATCGAGGCCTACCGAGCCATCCCGCTCGCCGAGGGATCACGTGGCGGAATCGTTTGGATCCACCACATGCCCGGCTATGACCGGGAAACCAAAGAGTTCGTCCGGCGGCTCTCCGTCGACGGCTATCAGGTGGTGGCCCCGAACCTGTATTCACGCGAGGCCCCGGGCGCCGCTCCCGATGACGCCGCCGCGGCGGTGCGGGCCGCCGGGGGAGTGCCCGATGAGCGATTGGTCGGCGATGTCGCCGGCGCGGTGGAGCACCTGCGCTCGTTGCCGGGCGCGAACGGGAAGTTCGGTGTCATCGGGCATTGCTCGGGCGGGCGGCACGCGTACCTGGCGGCATGCTCGCTGCAGTTCGACGCCGCGGTGGACTGCTACGGCGCGTTCATCGTCGAGGATCCGCCGGAAGGCATCCCCAAGGCGATGCAACCGATCCTCAACCTGGCACCCAACCTCAGCTGCCCGCTGCTGGGCCTCTTCGGGGTCGAGGACCGGTTTCCGGCACCCCCCGCGGTGGCCACGCTGGACGCGGAGTTGACCAAGCTGGACAAGCCGCACGAGTTCCATTCCTACGACGGCGCCGGCCACGCGTTCTTCTCCGTCGACCGTCCGGTGTACCGCGTGGAGGCGGCAGTTGACGGCTGGCGCCGAATCGACGAGTTCTTCGCCACCAACCTGAAAGGCTAGGTGTCCCAAGCCATGTGCACTTATCTCACCGAACACGTCCAGATCGACGGTAGCGGCAAGGGCGCAACGGGGTGGTTCGGCGCCAGCCGCGCCACGGTGTACGTCGACCACCCGGCCCACGCGCCCTACGGCCACACGGTCAACATCGACGTGATCAATCCGCAGCTCGGCCCGTCCGCGCGGGTCGCGCTCGAACTTACCGAGGAGAGCGCGCTGGCACTGGCCGACGCCATCCGTCAAGCGATCGCCCACGCGCCAGCCGGGCTGGCCTCCAAGAACCAGTAGGTGACATATGACTACCGACATCAAGGACCGTGATTACCCCCAAATGGCTGCCGCGCGAGGAAGAATCGAGCCCGCGCCGCGTCGGGTCCGCGGATATCTCGGTCACGAGCTGGTCTTCGACACCATCGCGGCGAGTTATGTGTGGGAGGTGCCGTACTACCCGCAGTACTACATTCCGCTGGCCGATGTCGGCGCGGGGTTCCTGCGCGACGAGAACCATCCGCAGAAGGTGCAGCTCGGTCCGTCGCGGCTGCATTCCCTGGTCGGTGCCGGGCAGACCCACCAGTCAGCCGCGCGGGTGTTCGAGGCCGACAGCGACAGCCCCGTCGCGGGCACCGTGCGATTCGACTGGGATGCGCTGCGGTGGTTCGAGGAGGACGAGCCGATCTATGGTCACCCGCGCAATCCCTATTCGCGGGTCGACGCGTTGCGTTCGCACCGACACATCCGGGTAGAACTGGACGGCGTCGTCCTCGCCGACACCCGGTCGCCCGTGCTGCTCTTCGAAACGGGTTTACCCACAAGGTATTACATCGATCCAACCGATATCGCCTTCGAGCATCTGGAACTCAGTTCGACGCAGACGCTGTGCCCGTACAAGGGAACGACGTCGGGCTATTGGTCCGTGCGTGTGGGCGACACGGTGCACCCGGACCTCGCGTGGACGTACCACTACCCGCTGCCCGCGGTCGCCCCGATCGCAGGCCTGGTGGCGTTCTACAACGAGAAGCTCGACATCATCGTCGACGGTGTCGCCTTGCCCCCAGCGAACACCCAGTTCAGCTAGGTCACCGGGGCGCGGTTGGTGGCCACAAGCCCGACCCCGCGTCGCGGGACGATGGCGATGCCACGCGGCACCGAGCGGGGAGGCTTCTGCGCCGCTCCCGCTGGGGCATGCTCAGCTCCACCGTGCGCAGCATCGTTGCGACTGCAACAGCCATCTAACAATTGGCGAATGCGGCTCCCTGAAATGTATTGCGGGTATCGATTCCGACGATGTCGCCGGCCGAGAACTGAACACCCGTTCGACCCCCACTTACTCCGGCGATGTTGCGGCGCAATTGGTTTGGCGGAGCCGTCGATCGGTGGAAGCGGCCGATATGGCCATGCCTTCGTGAAGCCGTCGGCGCGAAGCAGTTTCGCGCATGCGGCGGTGGACGATTCGAAAAGTCTCTGACGGTGTGACCTGCTAACCACAGCTGGATTACAGCTAACCGTCAACCAGTCTCAACTTAGCCGTCATCTCTGCGGACAGGCCGCGCCGGCGAACAAAGCCCTGTACGACGACGTCCAGATGTGACGCATGTCGTGGGCACACCGAAATCAAATGTTAAACCGTGGCACACACATCGGAAACATTCCCATTCGATGCTTCCACCCGTCTACGGCTTAAATATGTAGGCACCGCAGCTGATTCCAGTAAGCCCGTTGGCTCGAAGAATTAGGGGTGTGTCTGAACCATGGTGCCCTATCCCGATTGGCTAAATTCCGGAGATAACGCCTGGCAGTTGGTGGCGGCGACTCTGGTCGGCCTGATGAGCCTTCCCGGCATCGCCGTCCTGTACGGCGGCATTGTCCAGAAGAAATGGGCCGTCAACACCATGCTGATGGCCTTCACCGGGTTTTCGCTGGTGCTGGTCGTGTGGGTGCTGTGGGGTTTCAAGATGGGCTTCGGCCAGCCGCTGAAGCTCGGCCCGGGCATCCTGAGGGCCGCGGTCGGGATCCCCCACACGATCCTGAGCAGCAACAACCAGCAGATAGCCTGGATACCGCTGTTGGACGGCACCATGCCCTCGTTCCGCTTCTCGGAGACCACGCTGGCCTACTTCCAGTTCGTGTTCGCCGCCATCACCCCGCTGCTGTTCCTCGGCAGCGTGGTCGGCCGGATGAACTTCAAGGTGTGGCTGATCTTCGTGCCGCTGTGGTCGACGCTGGCCTACTCGGTCAACGCGTTCCTGTTGTGGGGCGGCGGCTGGTGGGCCCAGGCGGGTGCCCTGGACTTCAGCGGTGGGTACGTGATTCACCTCGCCGCAGGAACAACCGGATTCGTCGCTGCCGCGGTGATCGGCCCAAGGCTGCAGCGGGACCGGGAACGCGCGGTGCCCAACAACCTGCCCCTGGCCGCGGTTGGTGCCGGCGTGCTGTGGTTGGGCTGGAACGGGTTCAACGGCGGTGACCCGTACTTCTCGGGTGCTGACGCGTCACTTGCGGTGCTCAACACCAACCTCGCCACCGCCGTCGCGTTGCTCACCTGGGTGATTTGGGACATCTTCGCGAGCAAGCAGCGCAAGCCGACATTCCTCGGCGCCATAAACGGCATGATCACCGGCCTTGTCGCGATCACGCCGGCGGCCGGCTTCGTCAATAGCTTCGGCGCGATGATCATCGGTGCCGTCGCCTCTTCCCTGGTCTGGATGTCCTGGAATTGGCTCGGCACGACGAGGCTGTTCAAGAAGGTCGACGACACCCTGGGTGTGGTTCACACCCACGGCGTGGCAGGTTTGGCGGGTGGGTTGCTCGTCGGAGTACTCGCCGACCCGCACATTGTTGAATACCTGGGCGGCAGCACAGGGCAGGACGTGACCACGGCTGGTTGGCTGTACGGTCACCATCCCAAACAGATATTGATCCAGGCCGGCGCAGCAGGCACGGTCATTGTCTGGGATGCCCTCGTCACGTTTGTCATCTTGAGAGTGCTTGGCCTGTTTATGAAGTTGCGGGCGCCCGACGAGGTCCTGGAAGCCGGCGACCTCGGTGTGCACGACGAAGAGGCCTACCCCGACGAGACGCTCGTCACGGGCCGGCGGATCGACACGTTAGTGGAATCGCGTTCTGGGGCGGCGGCCTCCAAACCCGCAGAGCCAGTAGAGGAATGACGGCATGAAGCTGATCACCGCGATCGTCAAGCCGTTCACACTCGATGACGTCAGGCATGCCATTGAGGCTGCCGGCGTGCTGGGCTTGACCGTCACAGAAGTCCAAGGGTATGGCCGGCAACGCGGGCACACCGAGGTCTACCGCGGAGCCGAGTACGCGGTTGACTTTGTGCCGAAGGCGCGCGTCGACGTCGTGGTCGACGATGAGTATGCCCAACGAGTCGTCGACGCGATCGTCAGAGTGGCCCGCACCGGGAAGATCGGCGACGGCAAGGTCTGGGTTTCTCCGGTGGAGACTCTGGTCCGGATCCGGACCGGGGAACGCGACCACGACGCGCTCTGACAATTCGGCGCGTCAATCTCCCGACGGCAGCCGGCCGGGTTCGTATCCGAACACCGCCGAGGTGGGACCTATCAGGGTGGCGCACCCTGACCTTGGCGAAACACCGGCGCGAAGTAGTTCCGCGCATGCGCCGGTGGAGGATTCGTAGCCCTCGCGCGATTCCAGCATGATATTGAGGCTGGACAGGCCCCCGGATTCCGATTCGAACACGCGCGCACGACGCAATGTGATGAATGCCTCTTTTGGGCGTTAACCCTGAGAAGTTCTTATCCAGACGCTGCTCGACGTGGCAACCGCTTGTTAGCGGCGGATATGAAAAGAGCTGCTGAATGGCATAGCATGAGATTGCTACAGCGCGCCTGCTGGAACCTTGGATAATCGCAACCTGAGCGGAGTCTAAGGCCATTGCGTGACTTAGGTAACAGTGCCGAATTTGAATTCTTTTGGCCGGAATTCAACCGCTAGACTTCTTCGAAACAGGCGTGACGGTGCCTTTAGGCGCTGAAATCCGGTTGATCCAGGGCCGCCAGTGTCGCACAGAGTTGTCGCGATGACTGTTGCCCGCGTGGTTCGACGAACACAGCAAAGGCGGTGCCAGCGTGAGCCTGGACAATGATGTGAACGGCCAAGAGGCCGTCCGTGATGGCCTGGATGGCAGCGGCCTCGGCTTCGACGCCGCCGTGGGCTTGCCGATCTTCGTCGAGATTCCCGTGAACAACGGACCGATCAGTGGCATCGCGACCAGCCCCGACGGCAGCCGACTGATGGTCACCAACTACGGCCACAACAGTGTCTCGATCATCGACACCGACAGCTGCCGAGTCTTGGAGACTGTCGCAGGCGTCGACGAACCGTTCGCGATCGCCGTGGGCGGCCCAGAAGGCATTGCTGCCAACCGGGCCTACGTCAGCAGCGTGTCCAGAGCGTATGACTCGATCGAAGTCATCGACGTGTTCACCAATGCGGTTATCGCGACTCATCGGCTGGCGCTCAGTGTGAGCGACCTGGCGGTGAGCGCCGACGGAAAATACGTTTACGCCACCCGAAATGGCGCAGGCAGTGCTGACGTCGTCGTCCTGGACACCGCCACGGACCGGGTCGAGGTCGTCGACATCGCTGGACCATCTGCAGCGCCGGGCACCACCACCGCATGTGTGCGCGACAGCGCTGACGGGAGTCGCCTGTACGTCGGCACCAACGGGCCGGCCGGCGGGCGGCTTGTCGTGATCGGCGCTCAGGCACCGGCCGACGACGGCCGTTCCGGCGGACGCGCAGGCTGGCGCCGGAAGAAGTCCACGCGGCCGCCGGGCAAGAGCGCGCAAACGGCCTCGCGAGCGGGCTTGGGCGTCATCGACACCGTCGGGATCGGTCTGCCCATTCGTGATGTCGCGGTCAGCCCCGACGCTGCCGTCGTCTATGTGGCCAGTTTCAGCCCCGAGTTGGGCGCGGTGGTCGACGTTATCGACGCTCGGACCAACAAGATCGCCAGCACGCGCAAGATCGGCGAGATCAGTGGCATCCTCACCGGCTTGACGCTCAGCCGCGACGGCGATCGCGCCTACCTGGTCAGTGACGACAGCATCACGGTGCTGTGCGCGCTTACGCAGGACGTCATCGGCACTGTCCGAGTGACCAAGCAGCCGTCGTGCGTGGTCGAGAGCCCGGACGGGAAAAGCCTGTACATCGCCTACTACTCGGGCGCGGTCAGCGTGACGTCGGTTGCCTCGGTTGCTCCGTTAGCCATCGAGGGTGCGGCGCAGCAGAGCGACGCCTCGGCTGCGTGGGCCATGCCCGAGCTGCTGAAGTACGAGCCAGCGCTGGCGTAACCCGGCGTTAAACCCCCTTCTTCGGGGGAGCCTGTTTCTCATGGTTCCACGCGGCGATAGCATTCGCCCGACCGAACA
>Ga0209040_10004124_pt1 | contig 11020 bp, 10 predicted proteins | sample BogFormECP12_OM3_FD_188240 | JGI IMG/M metagenome (GOLD analysis project Ga0209040, IMG submission 188240) | Bog forest soil microbial communities from Calvert Island, British Columbia, Canada - ECP12_OM3 (SPAdes) (version 2) | ecosystem: Environmental > Aquatic > Freshwater > Wetlands > Bog ... | reverse complement strand
GATATGGGTTATCGGAACCTTGCGGCCATCCGGCCTGCCGATCTGGATATCCTTGAGCCTGAACGGAGGCTGGATGTCCGGCGGCGGAGGCCCGGGTTGCCGCTGGCATTCGACCGAAGGTCTCTCACCTCGATCCGGTATCGAAGCTGCACCGTCGCCCGCGCGCTGATCTTGATCGGCGGCCGACCGGGTCTGGTCGTTTGCCGCGCTTGCGCATTCTGTTGTTGCCTGGGCCGCGGCTGAGGTGAGAGGCACGACTATCCGGTCGGTCAAGGTGTCGCTCATCACATTCCCCCTGGGGCAACCTTGGCGCTGGTCCGTCGGTCAGTTTAGACAGGCGCGCGGCGCCGATCTGTGAGCCGGGTCACATTCCGGGGAAATCTTTCGGAGCGGCATCTCGGCCACTTTTCCGCTGCTGCTCCTTTTCCGAAGCAATCGACCAGCCGGTCACGAGGCGTTGCAGGGCAACCGGGTGAACGTCCGGCCCGCCGGAGTGGTTGGATAGTCCACAAGAAAGGATTCAACACGAAGGACGATCGAGGACCACGAAGGGCCACTGAGGTCAATTATGGCGGGCGCACAGTGCATTCTATCCGTTCTCCGTGGCCCTCTGTGGCCCTCGATCGTCCTCCGTGTTGAAGTTCTTCTGCCTTTCGGTCGCTCCGGTCGTTCACCCGATTGCCCTGCGAGGCGTTGGTTCGATCCTGGACAAGACAATGGGCTTCTGATACGTTTTGCAAAGCGTGATTCTCGGGATCATTCGAACGGAGATGCCGGTGAATAAGCGGATCGGCAACGGACAAGTTCGAACCTGTATTTGAGCGAGCGGGTGTCGTTGCAATGGATAACCGGTATAAGGGGCACGAAACGCCATGGCGAACTTGGAGAACCCGCCGGAACAGCCTGCCGGCTCCGGCGCATCGGATTTCTATATCGCCGACAATCCCGCGAGCTTCGTAGGTCAGCGCGTTGGGGACGGGGAATGCGTCGCCTATGTCCGCGCCGCGTGCCCAGCACTTCCCAACACGCACCAATGGAAAAAGGGTGTCGCGGCCAACGGAGGTAACCTGCCATCAGGGACGATAATAGCGACGTTCCGGGGTAGTGATGGAGGCTACAACGCCTCGGATGGGCTGCAGCATGCGGCGGTCTTCCTTAGCGAGACGCCAACCGGTCTGCGGGTCCTGGATCAGTTCAATGCGCACGGGAACAATCCCGGCCAACACGTCCAGGAAAGGCCACTTCCCTATGGTAATCCATCTTCGCCTGTCAACGACGGCAATCAGTTTTATGCGATCCTGAAAGCATAGCAGTTATCGCGCCGCGGGTTAGGCACACGCCCGGACTCCGCTCACCATGAGCGCTTGCGATTGCGACCGGAATCCCGGCCGTCTGCCCCACGACCGCCAACCTCGGCCAGACGACTACAGCGCCGCGACGATGGGGGCGAACAGGGTCGATAAGGTGTTGGCCAGGGGGGTGAAGCCCGCCACAATTGCCGCCACGATAATGCTGCCGATCAGCGCGTATTCCAGCGATGTCACGCCGCGGCGATCGGTCGTCAGTTCGATCCGGGTCCTCGAGCACGGCCGGAGGCTCCCAGTCCCCGAGGAGATATGCTGCTGCGTCCCGTAGCTGTGCGCCTTGTGTTGTCCGCACGTAGCGGCTGACTGCGGGGAGAGGATACCACATCGGAAGTTACAAAAGGGTTTCGTCACGGTCAGGCGTGTCGTGATCGGCATCGACCGCATCCTCTCGCTGATGTGGTTGCCCCGACGCGCCCGCCCGTGGCAGACAGCGCCCCATGTTGAGCCGACGCTTGCTCTTGACTGCCTCGCTGTCCACCGTTTGTGCCGCGCCGGAGGGCTTCCAAGGCTTCCTCGCCGGGATGCGAGCCGAGGCACGCCGCGCCGGCATCTCGGCCGCCACGCTGGAGCGCGCGTTCGCCGGCGTGCAGCTGAACCAGAAGGTGCTGGAGCACTATAACCACCAGCCCGAGTTCACCATGACCTGGGCGCAGTACCGCGCCCTGCTGATCACCGATCAGCGCATCGCCAACGGCCGAGCCGCGTTCCAGCAGAACCGCGCGCTGTTCGGGCGCGTGCAGGACCGGTTTGGCGTCGATCCTGGCGTGATCACCGGCATCTGGGGTCTGGAGTCCAGCTTCGGCACCGGCATGGGCGACTTCCACGTGGTCGAGGCGCTGGCGACGCTCGCCTGGGAAGGCCGTCGCGCCAGCTTCTTCCGCAGCGAACTGCTGGCCGCGCTGCACATTCTGGATCATGGCGACGTGGCGCCGGCGCACATGCTCGGCTCCTATGCCGGCGCGATGGGCCAGCCGCAGTTCATGCCGTCCTCCTACCTGCGCTACGCGGTGGACTTCGAGGGCCACGGCCGGCGCGACATCTGGACCAGCAAGCCCGACGTGCTCGGCTCGATCGCCAACTATCTGGCGCAGTCCGGTTGGCGGAGTGGCGAGAATTGGGGCCAGCCGGTGATCCTGGCCGGGAACTTTGCCGGGACCGCGACCGGCCGCGACACCCGCAGGCCGGTCGGCGAATGGGTCCGGCTTGGCGTGCGCGCGGCGGATGGAAGGCCGCTGGCGCGGGCCGACACGCAGGCCGCGCTGGTGCTGCCGGACGGGCCAGCCGGCGATGCCTTCCTGGTCTATGCGAACTTCACCGCGATCCGTCGCTACAACCCATCGGACTACTACGCGCTGGTGGTCGGCCTGCTGGGCGACACCGTCGTCGCGTGAGACTGGCGTTCGCGCTGCCGTTGGCACTGCTGGCGGCGTGCAGCCACCGCCCGCCGCCAGCGGTCAATCCACACTATGTCCTCGGCGCGCCGTATCAGGCCGGGGGTGTCTGGTACTATCCGCATGACAGCTATGAAAGCGAGGAGACCGGCCTCGCGACGGTGTATTCGCCGGACCACCCGGAGCTGACCGGCGGCGGCGAGGCATTCGATCAGACGGTGCTCGCAGCCGCGCACCAGACGCTGCAGCTTCCCGCGATCGCGCGTCTCACCAACCTGGAGAACGGTCTCCAGGTGCTGGTGCGCATCAACGACCGTGGTCCAGCCACGCCCCACCGGCTGGTCGAGGTAACGCGCCGCACCGCGACGCTGCTGGGATTCTCGAATGACGATGCGGTGCGGGTGCGGCTGGAAGTGTTGCCGGCGGAGAGCCACGCGGCGGTCGATGCGGTGCCGGGCGCGCCGAAGCTGGACCTTGCCGCCGCGCCGGTGGGCGAGGTGGAGCAGAGCGATCTGCCGCCGCCCGGCAGTGCAGAGCCGAGTGGCGCCGGCTCGAACGTTGTCCCGGTGCAGGAACCGGCCGCGCCGGTCGCCGCACCGATCACGCAGCTGCCCGAAACGGTGGTGCAGGGAAGCCCGGATCTGGGCCAGTTGTTCATTCAACTCGGCACCTTCCACACTTACGCATACGCCAACATCCAGCGCGCGCGAGTCGCCGGCCTCGGCGCGGACATCGTCAGCACGCGCAACGGGCGCACGCAGACGCATCGGGTGATCATCGGCCCACTCGCGACGGTGCAAGAGGCCGATATGGTGCTGGACCAGGTACTCCAGTCGGGAGTAACCGATGCGCGGATCGTGGTGGAATAGGAGTCGAGTCGCGATGCTCACGCGTCGGCAAGCCCTGTTGGCGTCAGCAGTTTTCGCCGGCGGGACAGTGCCCGCCATCGCGCAGCCGCGTCACCCGACGCAGCAGAAGGCCGGAACGCACGGCGGGAAGAAGGACGTGCCGGCCGGCAGTCCGGCCGATACCCCTCTGGGGCCGGTGGATACCGCGGCGCGCTGGGCATACATCCAGGACTTCAACACCGGCGCGTCGCTGATGGAGAAGAACGCCGATGCGGAGATGCCGCCGTCGTCGATGACCAAGCTGATGACGATCTACCTGGTCTACGAGCGTCTGCAGCAGGGCAAGATGAAGCTCGACGACGAGCTGCTGGTGAGCGAGCGCGCGTGGAAGATGGGCGGCTCGAAGATGTACGTCCAGGTCGGCACGCAGGTGAAGGTGGAGGACCTGATCCGCGGCGTCATCGTGCAGTCGGGCAACGACGCCTGCATCGTGCTCGCCGAAGCGATCGCGGGGTCCGAGGAACAGTTCGCCGAACTGATGAACCAGAAGGCAAAGGAGCTCGGGCTGACCAATTCGAACTTCCGCAATTCCACCGGCTGGCCGGATCCCGAACAGCACATGAGCTGCCGCGACATCGCCACGCTCGCGCGGCGGATCATCCATGACTTCCCGGATTATTATCATTACGACGCAGAGAAGACCTTCAAGTACAACAACATCGAGCAGGGCAACCGCAATCCGCTGGTGCAGAAGGGCACCGCCGACGGACTGAAGACCGGCCACACCGAGGCCGGCGGCTACGGTCTGGTGGCCAGCGGCAAGCGCAACGAGCGGCGGGTGATTGTGGTGCTGAACGGCCTCGAGTCGATGCACCAGCGCGCCGAGGAGGGCGAGCGGCTGATGGACTGGGCGTTTGCGAATTTCGAGGACGTGACGCTGTTCGCCGCCGGTGACGTGATCGAGCGGGTCCCGGTGTGGCTGGGCACCAGTCCAACCGTGCCGCTGGTCGGCGGGCGCGACCTGGCGGTGACGATGCCGCGCAACTGGCGCAAGAGCGCATCGGTGAAGGTGAGCTACGATGCGCCGATCCGTGCCCCGGTGGCGAAGGGCACCACGCTGGGCAAGCTGGTGGTGACGGGGCAGGGGGTGCCGGACATGGAGGTGGCGCTGCTCGCCGGGGAGGATGTTGCCAGGCTGAGCATGCCGGGGCGCGCGATGGCCGTGCTGTCGCATTATGTAACGGGTGGCTAGCTTCATCACGCTGGAAGGCGGCGAGGGCGCCGGCAAATCGACGCAGGCCCGGCTGCTGGCCGACGCGTTGGTGGACCTCGGCCTGCCGGTGCTGCGCACGCGCGAGCCTGGCGGTGCGCCGGGTGCCGAGGTTCTGCGCGGCTTGCTGCTCGGCGGCACGGTGGACTGGTCCGCTCCGGCCGAGACGCTGCTGCACTTCGCCGCCCGCGCCGAACATGTGGAGAAGACCATCCGCCCGGCGCTGGCGGCCGGCATGTGGGTGGTGTGCGATCGCTTCTACGATTCCACCATGGCGTATCAGGGCTACGGCCAAGGCGCGGACCGTGACATGATCGCGACGCTGACCGGGCTGCTGGGGATCGTTCCCGACGTCACGCTGGTGCTCGATGTGAGCGAGGCGGCGGCGGTCGCGCGACAGGTGCAGCGCGGCGCCGATCCGGATCGCTACGAGCGGCTCGACGCGTTGTTCCATGCCCGGGTGAAGCAGGGTTTTCGCGACATCGCCGCGGCGACACCGGAACGCTGCGTGCTGATCGCGGCGGATGGCTCCGTGGCCGAGGTACATGCCGCTATCATGCAGACATTGCGCGCGAGATTGGCGGTGCCGGATTAGCGCGCAATGGGACAAGTCCATGGCGCACGCTGATTTCACCGTCATTGCGAGGAGCGCAGCGGTGGCCGGGCTTGACCCGGGCGAACGCGCAAAGGGGATGCTTCTCAGCTCGATATCGAATTCTGTTTACCGCTTCTGATACGAGTGGAAAATGTAGTCTTTTGCCTTCACAATCGTATGGCACGCGTACCCGCAGTTGACGATGCTGTCCTTATTGGGCGCGAACGTGGCGGACGCGGCATTATAGTCGAACGCCACGTATCCCCATCCGCTGGTGGTTGGAAAGCGCCTGCTGTCCTTCTCAATGAAGAAAACGTCTTGCAGGACGTCCGGCACGTTCACGTCAAAGGGGGCCTCTGTACTCTTCTTGAACTTGTATTCGATCTTCGCGATCTTGGAGCCGTCAGGGAAGGGTTTGCCGTTGCCGGGAATGCCGGCCCGGTAGGCGTCGATCATCGTGGGATTCGCGACCATCACCTTTAGCAGGTCGGGCGTCTGGCTGACGGAGACAACCTGCCAGCTTTCGTATCCCCTGAAGTCGGAGAACGCGAGGCCTTTCGGATCTCTCACGGTGTACCTGTCCTGGGCCGCGAGAGCGATGCCGGCAGCGGTGGCCAGCACCACTGCGATGGTCGCGACCGCTGGAAGATGCTTTCTACTCACTATACGAACTATCGTGTTGCTGGACATGATTGGGCCTTCCGTACGCTCACGATGCAACGAAACTGCTGTCGGCCATGCAAGCACAAACAGCCTCCGAAGCCACCAGTCCGAATGTCCCGTACGACGAATTTCCGGTTCTGAATAGCGCCGCGCAAAGCGGACAGGCTGGAATCCACCCGAAGCGGTCACTGGATCGGGCCGTTGGTATAAATCGACCCGATCAGGTGAGTCCACCTGATCGGATTTTGCCCTGGATTTCTGTTCACGCCGGCTGCTTCAACGAGGCAGTATCGATCGGCATCTTTCTCAGGCGCTTGCCAGTTGCCGCAAAGATCGCGTTGGCGACTGCGGGCACGATCGCAGAGGTCCCGGGCTCGCCCATCCCGCCTGGCGGCTCAGAACTCTTGACGATGTGGACCTCGATGGCCGGCGCCTCGTTCATGCGCAGGATTTGGTAGGTGTCGAAATTGGCTTGCTCGACACGGCCGTTCTTCAGCGTGATCTCGCCATAAAGCGCCGCCGTGATGCCGAACATGATCGCGCTCTGGATCTGCGCCTGGACGGTATCGGGGTTGATCACGGTTCCGCAATCGACCGCGCAGACGACGCGCCGGACACGCACCGCGCCATCCTTCGACACTTCGACTTCGGCGACCTGCGCCATGTAGCTTCCGAAGACGAACTGCAGAGAGACACCTCGACCGACCCGTCCAGACAATGGCTGTCCCCAGCCGGCCTTCTCAGCGGCAAGATCAAGGACAGCTTTGGCGCGTGGCGACTTGTCGAGCAGAGCGCGTCGATAGGCGACCGGATCCTGCTTCGCCGCCGCCGCCAGTTCGTCCATGAAGCTCTCGACCACGAAGACGCTGTGCGACGGTCCGACGCTGCGCCAGAAGGCGGTCGGAATGCCCGGCGGCTCCACCCGCAGGTACTCGACGTGCATATTTGGCAGGGCATAGACCAGATCGATGGCGCCGTCAGTGGTATCGGGGTCAAGGCCTTTGTTGAACGCGGGAGGGAGAAATCTCGCAAGAATCGAGGAGCCAGCGAAACGATGGTTCCAGGCGACGGGCATGTCTTTATCGTCGAGACCGGCAGACATGCGATCGAAGAAATAGGGCCGGTACATGTCGTGCTGAATGTCTTCCTCGCGTGTCCACACGACCTTCACCGGGCCGTCAACATGCTGCGCGATCTGGACGGCGCGAATGACACCATCGATCTCCAGCCGCCGGCCGAACCCGCCGCCGATCAGGTGATTGTGGACCACGACCTTGTCCAATGGCAGGCCGGTGGTCTTCGCCGCCGCGGCCTGGGCTCGCGCGATGACCTGGCTGCCGACCCAGACTTCGCAGCCGTCCTGGCGGACATGAACTGTGCAGTTCATCGGCTCCATTGCAGCGTGCGCGAGGAACGGGACCTGATAGGTCGCCTCGACCTTGGTGACGACGCTCGCCAGGGCCTTGTCGATATCGCCGATATTCTGGGCGACCGGCCCCGCTTTGAGCGTCGCCTGTTCGAGTTCGCCCGCTATCTCGTCCATGCTGAGTTTGGCGTGCGGACCGTCGTCCCATTCGATCACAAGGGCGGCCAGCCCTTTCCTTGCCGCCCCCATATGGTCGGCCACGACGGCCACGGCGTCGTCGAGCCGCACGATCTGACGCACGTCCTTGACGGCCTTGGCAGCTGTATCGTCCACGCTCTTCACACGACCGCCGAAGACGGGCGATTGCGCCAGGGTCGCGATCTTCACGCCCGGCGGCCGAACATCGATGCCATAGACGGCCGTTCCGTTGACCTTCGCCGGCGCGTCCAGCCGCTTGGCTGGTGTGCCAATGAGCTTGAAGTCCTCCGGCCGCTTGAGCGTCACGTGGTCGGGGACAGGCATGTGGGCGGCATCGGCAGCAAGTTCGCCGTACTTGATGCTTCTTCCCGTTGCCCCGTGCAGCACTTCGCCGATTTGTGCGCGGCAGGAATCCGGCGCGACGTTCCAACGCTTCGCCGCCGCCGCGACCAGCATCGTTCGCGCTATCGCACCGGCTTCGCGCATCGGCTTCCAGGTCGCGCGTATCGTGGTCGAGCCACCCGTCGCCTGCACCCCGAGGAAGGGATTGCCGTAGAGCTTTTCGTCGGGCGGGGCATGTTCGAGCCGCACCTGTTTCAGGTCCACCTCCAACTCTTCGGCGATCAGCATCGGGACGGAGGTGTAGGTGCCCTGGCCCATTTCGACATAGGGCATGGTGAGGACGATGGCGCCGTCACTGCCGATACGGATGAAAGCGTTGGGCGCGAAGCCATTGGCATCAACCGCTTCGGCATCGCTGTTTCGGAGCGGCAGGCTCAGGCTCAGCAGCAAGCCCCCGCCGGCGGCTGCTCCGACCTGCAGGAAGCCGCGGCGAGAGAGACCGTTCAGTGATGGCGATCCATCGGCGTCGGCGGCTCGGGACGCGAGGTGATCGAGGATCATTGAACGCTCCCCTGTTTGCTCGTTTGCGCGGCTTGCTTGATGGCTTCGCGAATGCGGAGATAGGTCCCGCAGCGGCAGATGTTGCCGGACATCGCGTCGTCGATGTCGGCATCGGTCGGACGCGGGTTGCTCGCCAGCAGCGCCGAGGCGGACATGATCTGGCCCGACTGGCAGTAGCCGCACTGAACGACCTCGCGGTCGAGCCAGGCCTGCACGATCCTGGCACCCGTCGGTGTCGCGCCGATTGCCTCGATCGTGGTGATCTCTGAGGTGCCGATGCTGTCGACAGGTGTAATGCACGAACGGGTGGCGACGCCGTCGACATGAACGGTGCAGGCGCCGCAGAGCGCCGCGCCGCAGCCGAATTTCGTGCCGGTCATCCCGAGCACGTCACGCAATACCCAGAGCAGCGGCGTGTCGCCATCGACATCGACGCTGTGTGACTTCTGGTTGACTTTGATGGTCAAGGCCATGGTTGCTACCCCTCCCGATGCGAGCGCCCACGTGCTACACAAGGAACTTCACGAGCTCGGCATTGCTCTGCTCGGCATGCGTCCGCAACATCCTCCGCATGCAGGTCGCGCATCAAGGCATCGACATCAGCGAAGCTGGCCAGCTTGCCGTGTCGTGCCTCTGTCATCGCGGCAATCGTCTCCTCGTTCGGGGTGAGCGGTTCGAAGGGCAGGGCCTTCTCGCGGGCGATACGGGTCAGCAGCAGGCGGACGGCGTCGGAGACGCTCAACCCCATGGCGGCCAACACGGCGGCAGCTTCCTGCTTGATCGCGGCGTCGATCCGGGCGCGGACGACTTCGTTTGCGGCCATTGGGGGGTCTCCGGTTTGTCAGCCACAATGTGGCTCATGGACCTCGCAATTCCAGCGGTCTTCCGGCGTGCACGCGATCCCCTGCTGCCGCGGTATCGGGCACGCGAGTGCCAGGTGGCCGCGGCGACCTGCGGTCAGCCGGTGGGCCCCGCGTCGGGCGGAGCCTTTGGGCTGGGTGCGGGCTCTGCCGCGGTGCTCGGAGTTCCCGCCAGGTTCAGTGTGTCGCCAAGGCCGGTCGGGCCGTACGACACAGCGAGCCTGGCCGCCGCGGGCGCCGCGCAAGCCGGCTGCTCTGGCTACGGCCGTCACGTGTCGTTCGCATCCCCCTTGGCGGCGACCAGGGCCTCGAGGTTGGCCGCGATGGTTCGTGTGGTGGGATGCTCCGGGCCGAGCACGCGCTCACAGCCCTCCAGCGCCCGGCGGTAGAGCGGCAAGGCCCCCGCCGCGTCGCCCAGCGCCTGCATGCACAAGGCCAGATTGTTCACGCTGGTGAGCGTGTCCGGATGCTCCGGGCCGAGCACGCGCTCGTAGCTCTCCAGCGCCCGGCGGTAGAGCGGCAAGGCCCCCGCCGCGTCGCCCAGCGCCTGCATGCACAAGGCCAGATTGTTCACGCTGGTGAGCGTGTTCGGATGCTCCGGGCCGAGCACGCGCTCGCGGCTCTCCAGCGCTCGGCGGTAGAGCGGCAAGGCTCCCGCCGCGTCGCCCAGCGCCTGCATGCACAAGGCCAGATTGTTCACGCTGGTGAGCGTGTCCGGATGCTCCGGGCCGAGCACGCGCTCGCGGCTCTCCAGCGCCCGGCGGTGGAGCGGCAAGGCCCCCGCCGCGTCGCCCAGCGCCCGCATGCACCCGGCCAGATTGTTCACGCTGGTGAGCGTGGCCGGATGCTCCGGGCCGAGCACGCGCTCGCGGCTGTCCAGCGCGCGGCGGTAGAGCGGCAAGGCCCCCGCCGCGTCGCCCAGCGCCCGCATGCACTCGGCCAGATTGTTCACGCTGGTGAGCGTGTCCGGATGCTCTGGGCCGAGCACGCGCTCGCGGCTGTCCAGCGCCCGGCGGTAGAACGGCAAGGCCCCCGCCGCGTCGCCCAGCGCCCGCATGCACTCGGCCAGATTGTTCACGCCGGTGAGCGTGTGTGGATGCTCCGGGCCGAGCACGCGCTCATAGCCCTCCAGCGCCCGGCGGTAGAGCGGCAAGGCCCCCGCCGCGTCGCCCAGCGCCTGCATGCACAAGGCCAGATCGTTCACGCTGGTGAGCGTGTCCGGATGCTCCCGGCCGAGCACCCGCTCGCGGCTCTCCAGCGCCCGGCGGTAGAGCGGCAAGGCCCCCGCCGCGTCGCCCAGCGCCTGCATGCACCCGGCCAGATTGTTCACGCTGGTGAGCGTGTCCGGACGCTCCGGGCCGAGCACACGCTCGCAGCTCTCCAGCGCCCGGCGGTAGAACGGCAAGGCCCCCGCCGCGTCGCCCAGCGCCCGCATGCACTCGGCCAGATTGTTCACGCCGATGAGCGTGTGTGGATGCTCCGGGCCGAGCACGCGCTCATAGCCCTCCAGCGCCCGGCGGTAGAGCGGCAAGGCCCCCGCCGCGTCGCCCAGCGCCTGC
>Ga0209040_10004122_pt1 | contig 11022 bp, 13 predicted proteins | sample BogFormECP12_OM3_FD_188240 | JGI IMG/M metagenome (GOLD analysis project Ga0209040, IMG submission 188240) | Bog forest soil microbial communities from Calvert Island, British Columbia, Canada - ECP12_OM3 (SPAdes) (version 2) | ecosystem: Environmental > Aquatic > Freshwater > Wetlands > Bog ... | reverse complement strand
ACTTCGAATCCTCAAGCGATCAGGTCTCCACGTCTCGCCTGAGATCGATCTTGCTCACGGACCTCCCGAGCGAGATTCAGCGATCACGCCGCCACCGGGGCTCCCAGCTCCGACGCGATGCGCCCTGCCCATGAGCGGATCTCCTCCCAGTCGCGCCGGTCTCGATACTGCGCTGGGGTGTTCTCGACCATCGAGCGCTCGATCGGACCGCGCGGCTCGGTGGGCACCCTGCCGCCGAAGACAACATGATCGCGCACACCGAGCTGTTGCGCCCGGTCGATGATCCGCGGCGGCTCAAGCCACGAGGCGTTGGGCGTCTCGCTCGGGTCCCCGACGGGGCCCGAGCTGAATACCCAGAATGGCAGCCGTGCAAGCTCCTCGCCATGCTTCCGTAGGAACTGCTTGGCGTCGCCTCGCCAGCGCTTCATGTAGACGGCGCTGCCGAGCACGACCCCGTCGTAGAAATCGAGGCTTCCCACCTCCCCGGCCGACTTGCAATCGACGTCGATCCCGGATTGCAGCAGGACATCGGCGATCGCGTTGGCGATCTCGGCGGTCGATCCACGCTTAGAGGCATAAGCAACAAGTACATGCGACATACGAGGAGGGTCCAGCTCTCGCCCCAAGACGTCATCGGGGATCTGGCGCAGTTATGCGTGGTCAGTTACGGAGGGTCGTGGTAGTCGCGACGATTCGGGTGAGCCGGAGAGCTTTGCTCGTAGGTCAGAGACCTCTGCTGCAAGCTGCTCCCGCGCCTGTCGCTCATCCTCGATCGCCTTGTCCAGGTCATCGCTGGCGGGGGTGAACGCCCGGCGCCCGATGCCAACCGTGCCGAGCAGCGCGAGAACCGCGACCACGACAACCACGGGCCATGACGAACTGCCGCCCCCGGCATCGGTTTTCACGACGTTCCCTCCGAAGACGCCCACAAACAGCACGGCGAGCCACATCGAGATGATTGACAAGCCTCCCCAGAGCTCCCTCGCGTGCAGCCAGGACGAGGACAGCCGGGACGTGGGGATGGGATGATCCGAAGGCAATGACGGTGCAGACATCTCGCGCTCCTTTTTTGGACGAAGTCCTCTATCGTCACCGTCGCATCCCGCGTGACGCACCGCTTCCCGAGAAGGCCGCACATTTCGTGGCGGGAATCCCGCGAACAGGCCCCAGTTGCCTGGCCCGGCGTGGATACCGGCGGGTACCCGGACATCGCTCGCAGCTCTCGACGTGGTGCCGATCGGCTTCAAGCAGCGCTCGAGCGAACGTGTTGCTCGATGCGGCCGCACTCGGGCTGTTCCTCAGGGTCTTACGTAGCGATGGATCGCGAGCGCTGCTCAACCGCAAGGGACTCGCGGAGGCGACAGCATGACGGATATTCGACGGCTAACGTGCTTGCGTGGGCGACGGAAGCGACGGCTTCCCAAACTGCTTGCAAGCCTCGCGCTCACGGCGGTTTATTGGTGGCCTGTCCGGCGTTGGTTCGAGCGCTGGGGGACGACACCCCAGGAGCTCGCGCGCGTGATGCCCGGCGATGTACTGATCTCCAATCCCACCAACACCGCTACCGGCGCGGTGACCGTGAACGCGCCTCCGGAGGACATCTGGCCGTGGCTTGTACAGATGGGGACCGGGCGGGGTGGGTTGTACAGCTACGACTGGCTCGACCGACTGTTCGGCTTCCTCGATCGCCCGAGCGCAACTCGCATCCTCCCCGAGTTTCAGCAGCTCGCGGTGGGCGAGAAGATCCCCTGGGGACGCGACGAGCTCACGGTCTCGGTTCTAGAGCCGCTGCGTGCGCTCGCCCTGAGCCTGGACGCCCACGGGATGGAGTGGGTGTGGCAGTTTGGTCTCTACCCAGTCGACGATCAGCGCACCCGACTGGTTGACCGCGGCATCGAGCGTGTCCCGGACACACCGCTCTGGTGGCTAGCCATGCGCGTCATGGAGCCCGCGGCGTTCATCATGACCCGCCGCTTCATGCTCGGCGTAAAGGAGCGCGCCGAGGCGCTCCGAGCCGCTGGCCTCTGAGGGGCTCTCCTTATGGAGACTTGCGCATCCGCGTGAAAGCAGTCGCGCGCCCCTATGTCGAGCAGACGCCCGCTGGCGGCGAGGAACAGGAGTCTCGCGCCAGGGGTCGCTCACGCCTGCCTTCGCGGCGAAGCGGGCGTCTCGCCCGTCGCCGAGTGGCTCAGGGATGACTGGGCACGGGAAGGCGCGAACAACCGCGACTTGTAGTCGGAACCTACGCGCAGGGACCCCGTTGCTGGGCCTCCGTCCGTTCGGTTGCTGGAGGAGCAGGTTGCTCGCCCCCGTGGTCGGCGGGCGCGCTCAGCTGCCCTCGATGTGCCGCTTGAGCTCGTCGGCGCGTCCGTCGATGAATATCGCGCGCATGGCCGCCTCCGCCGGCCCGCGGATTAGGAGCCCCAGCACGCGGCCGAGATCCGCATCTAGCCTGTACGTCGCGCGCGTGCGGTCATTGCCGAGATCCTCAAGCTCCCAGACACCATCGACCGACTTCATGTCGCCCTTCTCCTGGCTCCATGAGAGGCGGGTAGGCCCCTCATAGCGGAAGCGGACATACGCCTTGATCCGCCTGACCTTGAGGTCGTTCTCGGTCTCGACGAGCGTGGGGCGGCCATCGGCGTCGTGCTCGAGCGCAGTCATCCGGTCGAGTCCGCCCTGCCACTCCGGTGCCGTCATCACGTCCTCGACGAGCGCCCAGACCTCCTCGAGCGGGCTTTCGATCTCGGCGCTGGCGCTGCCGACCAGGTGTGCCACCACAATGCCTCTATGTTGCGTTGAAAGAAGTCGCTGCGTAGACCCTATGCTAGAGCCAAAAATCAGCCCTTTCGCCGTTCCCGCTCTACCAATCTTCCACCAATTCTGCAGAGAAGTGTGCGCGGTCTTGACGGTGCGTGGTCCCGACGGTTAGGCTCGCGCGGTGGCTACCTACCTCGTCAGTTACGACCTAGTTGGGACCGACCCAGAGTCCGAGAACTATGCGCGTTTGCGGGAGACCCTAGAAGCCTTCGACGACTACGCCGAGGTGCGCGGGGAGGCCGCATGGCAAGACGTGCGGGGGGCTGATCAATGGCTCCGAGAAGCCCTCGCCGGCTAGGCCGCGGCTGTGGCTGCAAGCCGTTCTCGCGGCTTCGTAGCTCAGCGCGGCTCGCCAGCGTCGTAGAGGTCGTGCTCGTCAGCCGCCCGCGATGAATTCGCGCAGGGCGGCCTTGCCGCCGCTGACTAGTGGTTCGCCATGCGCGAACAAGAGGTTGTCGAAGTCGAGATCGAGCAGCCCATGAAGCGCCTCACGCAGCCGAGCCCGCACCGCGGTGGGGTCATCGCCCAGCAGGAACTCAGGCACGAACGAAAGCCCGCCACCACGAGGCCTCGTGACGCCGTCAGCGAATGCGAGCGCGCCGCCGCCAGCGGTGCGGATATGCAGCGCAGTGTCGTCCGGGCAGATGGCTCCGAGCTGGTGTGCAGTGATCCCCGGCGCTAGCTCCTCCCCGAAAGCGAAGCCCTCCACTTTCGGGCCCCGCCTGAACTCATGCAAGCCGGGCTCGCTGCAGCGGATCGGGCAGTCGAAGGTCTCCGCATAGCGTTCGCTTTCGCGGAGATGGTGGCGGTTGGTGAGGACGATCTGGTTCGGAGGCTCTCGCCCCTCGAACCACTCGAGGCCCTCGCGCGGCACCATTGGGTCGAGAACGACGCGGGCGGACTCGATGTAGAAAGAGTCCACAGGCAGCCTGATCTTCGGGTGGATCGCGGTCCAGTGGTGGACGCCGGGAAGCACCTCGCGGATCGGCCGGTGCGATGCGAGCTCGAGAACGAGCGGACGAACGAACTGAGGCCACGCCGCGCCGGCGAGCTGCACGCCGTAGCGGGCCTGGCGGGTGAGGCGGTCGAGCGGCGCCATCGTCGACACCTTAGAGGTGTGCGCGACATTAGCTCTCACCAAGCCGCGACACTCAGCCGCATGCGGAAGGGTTGAGAGCGATCCCGCTCGCGCGCTGAAGGCGCTCGATGCCGAAACCCGATCGCCTTGCGCGACAGCGACCCGGACAGGCAGGCGTCTCACTTAACGCCGATGACACGCTCGCAAGGGATGGAGCACCAGGCGTCTCGGGGTAGCTCGTCTGACTTCCACATCGCCATGGCGAAGCGGTTGTTTCATGGCCGGAAAGACGCCGCGCCGGTCGTGTGGCCCGGGCTGGGGCGAGGGGCAGTCACTCGCTCCGCCGGGAGAGGCGCCGCGGTGGCAGCTCAAGATGCTGCAACGCGCGCGCGAGGGGTGTTTCGAGGTTGCGAAACATTTCGCGGATCTTCTCTAGCGCAGGCTCGACGGGCACCTTGCGCTGCCAGTCGCGCCTCGTGTAGAGCAGGAGACCGAGCGCCATCGTGGCGGCGGCGAGCACCAGGTCGATCAGGTCGTAGGAGAAGATCTCCCCCAGACACGCAACGCTCGCCAGGATCGGCAGCAAGGTGCCGCCCGGGATCCTGAAGCCGGCCCCCGGGAAGCCTCGACGGGCAAGCGCGAGGGCTGCCATGTTCATGATGAAGATCGCAGCCAGGGCGGTGATGTTCACCAGCACGATCACGCGGTTGATGCTCGCGAACAGGATTAGCATCAACGCGACGACACCGATCAGGCCAACGCTGGCCGATGCGAACCCGTCCTGCGTCGTCGTGCCCAGGAATGCGGGGATGTCTTCCTGCGCGGCGAGCCGTAGCGCTAACTCGTTACCGCCGAGCACCATCGCGTTGGCACCGGACAGCGTCGACAGGCACGCAGCGACGGCGATCAACTGGGCGCCCCAGTGACCCATGAGCACCTCCGCGGCCTGGCTGACGCCGGTGAGACCGAAGTGGGCGATGCCACTGCCGAGCATCGCGAGGACGACGAGCAGATACATCGCGATCGAGATGAGCATCGCACCGATGATGGCGCGCGGCGCCGTCTTGGCGGGATCGCGCACCGAGGGGAGGATGTTCGTGACGACGTTAAAGCCCGTGTAGGCAGTGAACAACAGCACGCTCGCCGAGAAGACCGCGTGCGTTCCGTGTGGGGCGAACGGGCGCAATCGGCCGGGCGAGAGCGCGGACACGCCCCAGCTGATGAACACGAGCAGCAGGGCGATCTTGACGCCTACGATCCAGCTCTCGGCGCGGCCGACCCACACAGCGGGCCCGAGGTTCAGCACGACGAGCAGGACCAGGCACACGACGCCGGCGACGGTCACACCGGCGCCGTGCAGGAAGTAGGCATGCAGATAGGCGCCGAATGAGTCCGCGAGGAACGCAACTGCCAGCAGCGCGTTCACGTAGAAGCCCCACATCACGAGAAAGCGGCTCGGTCGGCCGAGCAGCTCAGCGACGGGCCCGTAGCCGGACTCGCCCTCTTTGGCGCGTGTCGCGACCGCAACGCATGAGAGTGCCGAGAGGAGCATGATCGCCCCCGCGATCGCGTAGCTGAACAGCGCGGCGGGGCCGGCGCGGTTGATCGCGATACCGGACAGCGTGAACACGCCGCCGCCGATCATCGCCCCGACCGCGAACGAGAGCACCGGCACGAAGCCCATCTTCTTGCGGCTCTGCGCGCTTGGGGCGCCAGATGAGGACGTGGCGGCCACGAGATACGGGTGGGCCGCGCCATGAGATATGGCGAGACGCGCTTGACTCATCCGCGATAACGAGCACAGATGGGCCTCCCGCAAGAAGTAGAGCGGTCGGTCCTGGCTTGGCGAGAAGGCGGTGGCCCGCTGCCTCCTGTCGCGTGCGTCCGCGTAAGCTGTCGCGGTGAGGAGCGGGATGAACGATACGAGCACCGGACACAGCAAGGTCGTCGTGAACAGGTGTATGTCGCTTGACGGCTTCATTGCCGCTGCCGGCCATGTGATGGACTGGGGCGCTGGTCGCCAGCTCGCCGACTTCGTGGGGCCGGACGAGTTCCACGAGATCGCGGCGGCCACCGGCGCGATGCTCGTCGGCCGGCGGACCGCCGACGTCGGCGAGAGGATGGAGGCCGAGAAGCCGGGCAGCGTCGACTACCCCTTTTCCGGACCCGTGTTCGTCCTCACCCATCGGCCACCGGAGCCACCGGGTCCCGACATCACGTACCTCACCGGTGACATCGGGGAAGCGGTCGCCACGGCGCGCAGCGCCGCGGGCGCCAAGAGCCTGGAGATCCTCGGCGCCGACGTGGCCGCCCAGTGCCTGCAGCGGGGCCTTGTCGATGAGATCCTGGTGTACGTACTGCCGGTGCTGCTCGGCGACGGCATCCGCTTCTCGCCCCCGGGCCTCCCCCGGATCGACCTGGAACCGGTCAGCACCACGCGGTCGGGAACCGTCTCCATCCTCCGGTTCCGCGTCCGCAAGTGATCCCTGCGTGCGGTCTCGGGCTTGGGGCCCCGCGCTTCACTACCGCAACGGACGAGATCCGAGACCCCCCGAAAGCGGCGCCTGACACCATACCCCGGATTACTGGGCGATCTGCTCTGGTTTGTGCCAGGTGAGTGCGTCGAAGCGCGCGAAGTCGCGGTCGAAGGACACCAGTTCCGCGGCGTGCTCGACTGCGATGGCCGCAAGCTGGGCATCGGCAACAAGGTCGCCCGACGCTTCGGCGGAGCGGCACAGCTGCTCAAGTAGGCCGAGATGCTGCGCTCCGGGGGCGAGCATGATGTGGGTCGGCTGGGCGCGCAGCGCCTTCAGGTAGGCGAATGCTGCGTCGAGCGGGGTGGGGATCGGGAAGATGCGCCTGTTTGTGGTGATACGAAGGAAGGCACCGGCGACAAGGTCGACGACCGCGAATGGCGATCCCTCGTCGAGGGTCTGCTGCAGCCAGGTCCGTGCGACTTGGAAGTCGGGATGGTCGTCGCGATGGGCCGCGAGGACCACGTTGACGTCGAGCAGCTTCAACGTAGGTCGGCGATCTCGCTGCCGCCGTCGAGAACCTCGGCAAGAGCCCGATTGGAGCGGAGGTCAACTCCGGGCTCAGGGCCACTGCCACCTCTGAACACCGGTATGTCGACGGGCTCCGCCGTCGCGGGCTCGGCGAGCTCGCGTCGCAGCGCGTCCTCGACAACCTGGCCAAGTGTTTGTCCGCGCGCCCGTGCGCGCTGCTTTGCTGCCGCGAGAAGATGGTCATCCACAGCCACTGTGGTGCGCATGATGTGCACCATAGCGCATCTGCTGCATCAACGTTGCCTATCCCCGCGCGCCGAGGTCGGCGGTTCGAGTCCAGCTTGGCCCATTCGTTGCCGCTATCACAACGAGCCTGCCGCAAACGCGCATGTTCTGATGTCCGGTCGCTCGGCTTCAGCACGGACCGAAATCAACGAGACGCTGCTACGCGGGGCGAGCCTCCTTTCCGCGCGGAGCAGGTGTCGGCGGACCCGCGGGCTCGGACATGCTCCCGAGATCGGAGTCGACTGTCTCGACGACCGTCCACCAACGATGCCGTGGGTCTCGTAGGAGGCGAGGACCAGGTGCAACCCGACGCCCGGGTCGAGATGTGCGTTCGGCTGGCGCGCGAGTGTGGGCGGTACGGCGTGGACTGCCTTTGTCTGCTGCGGGAGTCAGCCGGAGCAGTACTGGCCAGACCTTGGCTCCCTTCATGCCGGGTGTACGGGTGTGGGATGCTGGCTTGATGGAACGTCCTTCCGTGCGTGAGGCGCCCGCGACCAGCTTCACCGCGGTCGACGCCTATATTCGGAGACAGATGCAGGATGCTCGGATTCCGGGCCTGGCGGTCGGGATCGTCCGGGATGGTCGGCCTGTGCACCTGCGGGGCTTCGGCAGGGCTGATGACTCCGGGCGTGCGTTTACTCCGCAGACGCCTTTCTTCATCGGGTCGAATTCCAAGTCCTTCACCGCCCTGGCGATCATGCAGCTGGCTGAGGCCGGGAAGGTTGATCTGGATGCGTCGGTCCGACGTTACGTCCCTTGGTTTCGGGTGGCTGATGCGGAGGCGTCCGCGCGGATAACAATTCGTCATCTGCTGAATCAGACCAGTGGCCTGAGCGAGGGGGCTGGCCGCGGTGCGACGTTGGCGGCTGGGATGCAGCCTTTGGAGCCCGCTGTCCGGGCGCTCGCCACCACCGAGCTGGCTGGCCCTCCCGGCACGGCGTTTGAGTACTCCAACCTCAACTACACGGTGCTGGGACTGGTCGCGGAGATGGCGGCCGGAGAACCATTCGAGGCGTACCTGAAGTCGCACATCTTCGAGCCTTTGGACATGCACCATACCTACACGACCATCGTGGAAGCGAAGCGCGACGGGCTCGCCTCCGGTTACCGGTACTGGTTTGGGTTCCCGGTCACGTTCGACGCGCCCGCGCACGGCAGCACAGTTCCGACGGGCGGCATCATCTCCACAGCCGAGGACATGTGCCGATATCTCGCCATGTACCAGGGCGGGGGCCGCTATCACGGCCGCGTGGTCCTCTCTCCGGCTGGTATTGCCGAGATGATGCAGCCGGGGCCTCGGGAGAAACACGGCGTATTTGCCGGCGCAGGCTACGGCATGGGCTGGTTTATCGGGCCTTGGGGCGGGGTGCACGCGACCTACCACTTCGGCGACGAGCCAGGCGCTCATACCGGGATGGCCCTCGCACCACAGGGAAACTGGGGCGTCGTCGTGCTGTTCAACGTCGGTACTCATGGCGGCGCGTTGCCGGGGCTACTGGCGATCGAGCAAAGCGTGACCGGGATGGTTGCCGGCGGGACAGTGAGGGATACCGGTATCGGCACGTTCTACGCCGGGTTCGATACCGCTGTGGCAGTCGCCCTGGGCGCCGAGAGCTGGTCGCTGGCGCGGCTGGCCCGGCGGGACGCCGTTGTCGCGCAGGGTCCCCGTGGCGCCCTGCCACTGCTATGGGAGTTCGGGATCCCGGCGGCAGTTGCCGTTGTGCCGCCGGCGGCATTCAAGGTGAAGTGGAAGGGACTGTTCCTCTACGGCCCGGACATGAGCTGCGCGCTTGCTGGGATCGGCGCGCTCTCCGCCCTCAACGGGCTTCTGCGCGTGATCAAAGCGGGACGTCCGGCAAGGACTCGGCCGCGGGGTCCGTAGTAACCCGGACGTGTCGGGTAGAAGCTGCGGATCAGGTGCGCGACCGTCGGGGCTACGGTCTATCGGTGACTGTGACCACTGGCCCGTGAGTTCGGCGGACGCCGGAGGCTTGCCTGCGGGCGGCTCGTGCGGATGGGACCAGCCGGCGGCGGTCGCGGAACCGCCTGGACTGCTAGGCACGCGAAACGGAGGAATTGCCATGAAGAACGCCGGCGGTGGCTCGATCATCGACATATCGTCGATCGAGGGACTGGTCGCGCTGCCCGCCACAGCGGGCTACGTCGCGACCAAGTTCGGCGTCCGCGGGCCGACCGAGGCGGCGGCTCTCGACTTGGGCAGGTACGGCATCCGAGTCAACTCCGTTCACCCAGGCTTCATCCGTACCGCGATGACGGAGGTGACGCCTCCCGATACGAGTGGCGTTGCGCTGGGCCGAGCCGGCGAGCCCGAGGAGGTGGCGAAGCTCGTCGTGTTCCTCGCGAGCGACGAGTCGTCGTTCTCGACCGGCGCCGAGTTCGTCATCGACGGGGGCGAGACCGCAGGCAACGCCACTGGCGGCTCGCTCAGCGGACTTCTCGGCCCGGCGCACATCGAACAGGCCATGCAGGCGTTGACGGCGGCCGAGCAGACCCTGAGCTGAGCGCCCGCCGACCAGCGACCCTCACCTCCACACCCTTCACGGACCGCCAAAAAGGAGATTTCCATGAGCAGCAGCACGCCACAGAGCACGCGACCGGCAAGCCCCACGCCACAAAGCCCTGCACCACATGGCACCATCCCGCAACCAACCGCCGCCGACCAGGTCGAGACGTCGACCTGGCGGATCGATCCCGACCGCTCGAGCGTCGAGTTCCGTTCTCCAGGGTTTTGGGGGTTGGCGACCGTCAAAGGCCGCTTCAGCCGCTACGAAGGCACACTCGACCTGGGGCGCGAGCCGGCGATCGAACTGGCGATCGACGCGACGAGCCTCGACACGAGGAACGGGATCCGCGACGCGCACCTGCGCTCCCGCGACTTTTTCCGCGTCAAGGAGCACCCGCATGTCCGCTTCATCTCCGACAGCGCCACGCTCGACGGCGAGCGGCTGAAGGTCCATGGTCGACTGCACGCCGGCGCAGGCAGTATGCCGCTCGAGATGGACGCCGAGCTGCGGCGTGTGGGTGACGAGCTGGAACTCGACGCGCGCACGCATGCCGACCACCGCATGCTCGGCATGACGAGAAACCCGCTCGGCATGATCCGCACCCCCAGCGAGCTGATCCTCCACGGACGGCTGGTGGCGGACCCATCGACTGCAAGCAAGGGAGAACCGAGATGAAGGCGCTCGTCATCACCGACTATGACAGCGCTCCTGCGCTTCGAGACCTGCCTGTCCCCGAGGTCGGGCCGGGCCAAGTTCGCCTGCGCGTGAAGGCCGCAGGGCTGAACAAGATCGACTCGATGATCGCAGCCGGCATGCTGAAAGGTCAAGCGGAGTACCGGTTCCCGGTAGTCCTCGGTCGCGACGCCGCAGGCATCGTCGACGCGCTCGGAGAAGGCGTGGAAGACGTCGCGGTCGGCGACGAGGTGATCGGCCACGAGCTGCTGGCCGAAGGCACGCTGCACGACGGGACGCTCGCGGAGTACGCGATCCTTCCGGGCCGCGCGATCGCCCCCAAGCCGGCGAGGGCGGACTTCGTCACCGCAGCCGCCGTGCCGCTCGCCGGCGCCACGGCGCTGCAAGCCGTGGATGCGGTCGACGCCGGACCCGGGCGGACGATCCTGATCGCGGGCGCCAGCGGCGGCATCGGTTCCTTCGCGGTGCAGCTCGCGGTCTCTCGCGGCGCGCGCGTCATCGCCACCGGGCTGCCGGACGACGCCGAGCGGCTGCGCGGCCTCGGCGCCGCCGAAGTCGTGGACTACCGCGGCGACGTCCCCTCGCTGGTCCGGGCGGCGCACCCCGAGGGTGTGGA
>Ga0209040_10004121_pt1 | contig 11023 bp, 8 predicted proteins | sample BogFormECP12_OM3_FD_188240 | JGI IMG/M metagenome (GOLD analysis project Ga0209040, IMG submission 188240) | Bog forest soil microbial communities from Calvert Island, British Columbia, Canada - ECP12_OM3 (SPAdes) (version 2) | ecosystem: Environmental > Aquatic > Freshwater > Wetlands > Bog ... | reverse complement strand
GGACATCGCGACGCCGCCAAGATCCGGAATGACCGGCGGGGGCAGACCGCGGAGCCGCGCCCACGCTCTCGCGAGAATGCGCCGGCGCACCAGCCACGGTTCGACGAGCACCGCCAAGACCAGGACCACGCCCAGAAACGCCGGCACTGCGCCGGGCGGCAATTGCGAGATCGCCGCAACCTCCATCTTCTCGTCGCCGACCTGAATGACGCGCGTGATCGGCACGCCTTCGCGCAACACCTTGTCGATCAGGCCGACGAGGATCGCGCCGAGGCACGATCCGATCACGCGTCCGCGGCCGCCAAATATCGCAGTGCCGCCAACGATCACCGAGGCGATCACCACCAGCTCGGCGCCAAGGCCGAATGCCGGGTCCGCGTCCTTGCTTTGCGCCAGATTCATCAATCCGGCCGTGACGGCGCAGAGCGAAGACAGCACGTAGGAACGCATGCGAACAAAGCCGGTGTTGATGCCGGCGTAGCGCGCGGCCTGCTCGTTTCCGCCGGTTGCATAGGTCGTCCAGCCATACGACGTATAGGCGAGAGCGACGGCGCCGATCGTCGCAACGATGAGGAAGACGATGATCTGGTTGTTGAAGCCGAGCGCGTTGATCTCGCCGATGCGGAAGAACGTCGGATATTTATCCGCCTTGAGTTCGAACGCGATGTTCTTGCCGCCGGTCAGCCCGAGAATCACGCCGCGGCCGATGAACAGGGTGGTCAGGGTCGCGATGAACGCCGGCACCTCGAGAACCGTGACGAGAAAGCCGTTGGTCAGGCCGATGACGAGGCCGAGGGCGAGACAGGCGAAGACGGCGGTCGTGACATCGAGGTCGAAATAGCTCGGCGCGAACAGCATGCCAAAAAACGTCGCGGTAAGGCCGAACGTCGAGCCGACGGAAAGGTCGAGCTCCTTATTGACCAGGACGAACGTCATGCCGACGGCCATGACGCCATAGCGCGACGCATCGCGCAGCACCGAGAACAGCGCGGACGTCGAGCCGAAGAATGCGGGATTGAGATAAAGGCCGCCGAGATAGAGCGCAGCCATGATCACGAGCAGGCCGACTTCCCATCCGCCGAACAAGAGCGTCGAGCCGCGTCCGCTCTCGATCGGGCGCGTGACCGCTGTTGTGGCGCTCATGGGTTCAGCCGCTCAGTCCATATCGGGGCTCGGGGATGCGCAGGAAGCCCGCTCGCGGCCCGCGCATCCCGGATCAAACGCGCGCCTAGTTTTCGAAGCGCTTGCCGACCTTGTCGACGTTCTCTTTGGTCACGAGCTGAGCCCGCGTGTCGAGGTTGGCGGCGGCAATATTGCGGTCAAGCTGCAGATAGAGCTGCATCACGGGATAGAAGCCCTGCAGGAACGGCTGCTGGCCGAGCGATCCCATCAGGGCGCCGCTCTTGATCTGCTCAAGTTGCTTGGGGCCAAGATCGAAACCATAGGCGCAGACCTTGCCGTTCAGCTTGAGTTGCGAAATGGCGTCGCCGATCGCCGGCGTCACGCCGCCGTTCGGACCGAACAGGCCAACCACGTCCTTGCGGCTCTCGATCAACTGGACGATCGGGCCGGCGGTGATGTCGGTTCCGACGTCGACGCCGATATTGTTCGGGCCCGCGTCGACCTTGAAGTTGGCCAGCATATTGTTCGCCTTCAAGGCCTTCAGCGTCGCCTGGAAGGCCGCCGTGACGCGATTGTTCACCTCGATATTGCCGACCGGCACGGTATTCGGGAACAGGATCGAGCCGCTCTTGATGTTGTTCTTCATCAGGCACTTGACGATCGCCTCGCCGCCGATCGCGGCCGCGCTCGCGTCCTGGCCAGTGTGGCTGATATTGCTGCGATCGAGCAGCGTCCCGTCGAACGAATTGGTGGTGGCGACGACGACGCCCTTTTCCTCGAGCTTCTTCACGATATCGTTGTAGGCGCCGACCTGCGGCGTCGTCATGATCACGCCGTTGATCGTGGGGTCGTTGACGATCTGGTTGAGGATCTGGATTTCGCGCGGGATGTCGTCGACCGCCGACTCCGATCCAAGGCGGATCAGATTGATCCCGAACGCGTTGGCGGCGACTTGCGCGCCCACATAAACGGGGTCGAAAAAGCCGTTGCCGGCGGTGTGGGTGATGATCGCGAAGGTGAGCGGCTTGCCGTCTTTCTTCGTCGTCGGCGCCTCCTTGGCCGCGTCCTCGAACGAATAGCCGCCGACGGCCTTGTTGATGGCGCCGGATTGAGCCATCGCTCCCGAGCCCCAAAGGCAGCCCAGGGAAACGAGCACGCCCACACGCAGAGCATTCCTCATCTGATTTCCTCCCGGTTGTTGCGACCCCCGCCATCGCGCGCTTTGAGCTTAAGCGCGCGGCAAGGGTCGTCATTTTTCGTTTTCACGAGTCCAGACCTGACGGAACTGGATTCTTTATGTCTAGCCCGCAATCGGCGGTGCGAGAAGACCTTTTTGGCGGCGCCGAGGCGAGCGTCAGCAATAAGGCGCGCTGCAAGGCGAGGTTCGGCCGCACGAATGGCGTTGGGCAAAACACTTGTCGCGATCTGTTCGGCGCTTGGAGTATAAAATGCGCGCGCATCCTGGAGTCGCCGGGCCTCTCTCCGATCGGACAACCCCTGATGACCACGCCGAGCATCGACACGAACCCGCTTCTCGAAGACTGGACCGGGCCGTTCGAGGCGCCGCCATTCGAGCGCATCGAGCCCTCCCATTTCCGGCCGGCGTTCGACGCGGCCATCAGGCAAGCGCGGGCGGAGATCGACGCCGTCGCCGCCGATCCGGACCCGCCAACCTTCGTCAACACCGTCGAGGCGCTCGAGCGCAGCGGGCGGAGCCTCGACAAGGTTGCGGGCGTCTTCTTCAATCTCGCCGGCGCCGCGACCAACGACGAAATTCAGGCGATCGAGCGCGAGATCGCCCCCATCCTGGCGCGCCATCGGAGCGAGACCTATCTGAACGACGCGCTGTTTAAGCGCATCGACGCCTTGAAGGCCGGGCAGGAGAAGCTCGGGCTTTCCGCCGAACAGGCGCGCGTGCTCGAGCGCTATCATCTCGATTTCACGCGCGCCGGCGCCGGGCAGCCGCCTGAAGCCAAGGCGCGCCTCGCCGCGATCGCCGAGCGGCTGGCGACGCTTGGCGCCGAGTTCGGTCAGAACGTGCTGGCGGACGAAAAAGACTGGCTGATGCTCTTGGACGAGAGCGATCTCGACGGCCTGCCGGATTTCTTCATCGCCAGCGCCGCGCGCATCGCCGCCGAACGCGGCCATGCGGGCAAATACGCCGTCACGCTGTCGCGCTCGAGCATCGAGCCCTTTCTGCAATTCTCGTCGCGGCGAGACTTGCGCGAAAAGACCTTTCGCGCATGGGGCCAGCGCGGCGAGAACGGCGGCGTGACCGACAATCGCGCCATCGCCGCCGAGATGGTGCGGCTCAGGGCCGAGCGCGCGCGCCTAATGGGCTATGAAACTTTCGCCCACTACCGCCTGGCCGACACGATGGCAAAGACTCCGCGGGCTGCGCTCAATCTTCTCGAGTCTGTCTGGGCGCCGGGCGTCGTGAGCGCGCGCAAAGAGCAGGAGGCGTTGCAGGAGATCGTCGCCGCCGAGGGCGGCAATTTCGAAGTCGCGCCGTGGGACTGGCGCTATTTCGCCGAGAAGCGGCGCAAGTCCGAGTTCGACTTCGATGAGGGCGAAATCAAACCCTATTTGCAGCTCGACCGGCTGATTGAGGCGGCGTTCTACGCGGCGAACCGCCTCTTTGGACTGAGCTTCGCCGAGCGCTTCGACATCAAGCTCTATCATCCCGATGCACGCGCCTGGACGGTGACCGGGCGCGACGGGTCGCCGGTCGCGCTCTTCATCGGCGATTATTTCGCGAGGGCCCCGAAGCGGAGCGGCGCCTGGATGAGCCAGTTCCGCGGACAAAAGAAGCTCGACGGCCCGCAGCTGCCGATCGTGGTCAATGTGATGAATTTCGCCAAGGGCGGCGAGGGTGAGCCGAGCCTATTGAGTTTCGCCGACGCGCAGACCCTCTTTCACGAATTCGGTCATGCCCTGCATGGGATGCTCTCCGACGTGACCTATCCCTTGATCTCCGGCACGCATGTCCCCGGCGACTTCGTCGAGTTTCCCTCGCAGATCTATGAGAACTGGATGGAGCAGCCAGAAATGCTGCGCCGCTTCGCGCACCATTACAAGACGGGCGAGCCGATGCCGGAGGCGCTGCTCGACAAGCTCCTGAGCGCGCGCCAGTTCAACCAGGGGTGGGCGACGGTCGAATACACGGCCTCGGCGCTGGTCGACCTCAAGCTCCATCTCAATCCCTCGCCCGACATGATCGACGTCGTCGCGTTCGAGCGGCAGGAGCTCGCCCGGATCGGCATGCCGAACGCGATCGCCATGCGCCACCGAACCCCGCATTTCCAGCACATCTTTTCGCACGGCTATTCGGCGGCCTATTACTCGTATCTTTGGTCGGAAGTTCTCGACGCCGACGGCTTCGAAGCCTTCGAGGAGAGCGGGGACATCTTCAATCCCGTCGTGGCGAAGCGGCTGCGCGATTTCGTCTACGCCGCCGGCGGCAGCCGCGACTACGAAGAGGCCTATGAGAGCTTTCGCGGCCGCCGGCCCTCGCCCCACGCGCTCTTCCGCAAGCGCGGCTTCGAGGCCTGAGGGGATCGCTTTGAAACGTGGGCCTTTCCGAGGTCCAATTTCAAAGCGTCGGCGACGGAGTCGTTCGCCGACTGATGGCGCGGGGTAAGCATGATGCAGGACGGAGCGAAGACGGCCTCGGGCTACGCAACTGCGGGCGCGAAGACAGAGAGCCGTCGCGCCGATCCCGATCTTCGCGATGCCGGAGATGGCGAGCGTCCTCGGCGCCGACGCCCTTTGGACCTCGTGTTCGCCAGCGGTCGAAAGGCGTTCAGGCTGGTTCAGGAGTGAATCTGTCGCCTCAAGGGAGCTGGCGTCGCCGGCGCCACGTCGCGGAAAGCGAGCTCTGGATCGTTGGGCGGCGGACGTCGCCCGCTTCAGACGGCGATGAGGCCGCTCGCCTGGGCGAGACTCTTCAGGAAAGGCGCGCCGACCTTCAGCACTTCGTCGGCCCCGCTCGCGACCGGGCGCCAGACTGACAGCGCCGCGGCGAGCTGCGGCATCGAGGTGACGAAGGACTCGACTACCAGGTCGCCAGAGAAATGGGCGCCCTTCAGCGCGGTCATCACGCTGCGCCAATGGACGTTGCCCGAGCCCGGCACGCCCCGGTCGCTCTCCGAGAGATGGACGTAGCGCACCCGCCCGCCGCCGTCAGCCAGCGCGTCGGCAAAGCTCTTCTCCTCGATATTGGCGTGATACGTGTCGAGGTGGATCATCACGGCCGGTTCGTCGATGCGGTCGATCAGCGCGCGGGCTTGGGCTGCGGTGTTGAGGAGGTGGGTCTCGTAGCGGTTGCAGGGTTCGAGCCCGAGGCTCATCCCGTAGTCCGCCGCGCGCCTGGCGACCGGCTTCAAGACTCCCGCGATCGCGTCATATTCGGCCTCGGTCGGCGCGGCGCCGGAGCGGTAGCCGAGCGCCGAATAAGTGACGCCCGACAGCGTATTGCATCCGAGCGCATGCGCGACGTCGAGCGCGCGCATGAGAAACGCCCGCGCCTCTTGCGGATGACGCGTCGCCTCGATCGCCTCGGGCAGGCAGAGCGAGGCGGTCGGCGCGACGCCGTAGCGCGCAAACAGCGACAGCGAATGCTGGATGTCGATCGCGTCCGGCTCGAGGAGCGCGATCTCGACCACTTCGAAGCCATAGCGCGCGCATTCGGCGACGCTCGTTTCCGCGCCATCGCGCGTCCAAGCCGAGGTCCAGAGACTGGAATGCATGCCGAAGCGGATCATGGATGGGCTTCCTGGCGGGGCGCGTCGGTCGCGCCGACGATGTGGGCGACGACCGCGTTCATGCTGGTGTCGCGCGCCGCGTCGTCCGCGATGACGGCGCCCTGACGCAAGACCACGATGCGGTCGCAGACGGAAAAGACGTCGGTCAATCGATGGCTGATGAGGATGACGCCGATGCCGCGAGTCTTGAGCGTTCGGATGAGGTCGAGCACATGCTCGACCTCGCGCACGGCAAGCGCGGCGGTCGGCTCGTCCATGATAACAAGCCTCGGGTTGAAGGTGAGCGCGCGCGCGATTGCGACCGATTGCTGCTGGCCGCCCGAGAGCTGGCCGGTCATCTGGGCGACCGAGGGGATGCGGGCGCCGAGCCGCGCAATCATCGCCTCCGCTTCCGCGCGCATGCGCTTCGAGTCGATGAGCCTGACGCCAAGGACAGACCGGGTCAGTTCCCGGCCGAGGAAGATGTTGGCGGCGACGCACCGCATCCGCGCGAGCGCCAGATCCTGGTAGATCATCTCGATGCCGGCCTGACGAATGGCGCCGGGGTCCTTGCCGACGAGCGACAGCCCGTCGAAGAGGATGTCGCCCCCGTCGGGACGATAAACGCCGGTGATGGTCTTCATCAGCGTCGATTTGCCGGCGCCGTTGTCGCCGACAAGGCCGACCACGCTCCCCTCTTCGACCGAGAAGGTGACGCCGCGGAGCGCCTCGATCGCGCCGAAAGTCTTGCGCACGTCCTTGAGCTCGAGGAGACTCATCGCCGCCAGCCTTGGGAACTGTTGATGCGATCGAGCCAGACCGCCAGAATCAGCACCGCGCCGATGGCGATCTGCTGGTAGAACGGCCGGACTGCGAGCAAATTGAGCCCGTTCTGCAGCACGCCCATGATGAGCGCGCCGATCAGCGTGCCGAGGACGCTGCCCCGTCCGCCGAAGAGATTGGTGCCGCCGAGGATCGTCGCGGTGATGGCGGTCAGTTCGTAGCTGATGCCCGCGGTCGGCTCGCCCGAGTTGATGCGCGCGGCGAACAAAAGACCGGCCAGGCCGGAGAGTAGGCCGGAGAGCGTATAGAGCAGAACCTTCTGCCGCTCGACACGAACGCCCATCGCTCGCGCCGCGCCCTCATTGTCGCCGATGACCTGCGCATAGACGCCAAAGCGCGTGTGCGTCAGCAGAATGTGGGCGACGAGAGCGGTGAGCAAAAGAATGACGACCGGCGTCGGAACGCCGAAGGGGCGTCCCTGGCCAAGCCAGACCATTTGCGGCGGCAAGCCATAGATCGATATGCCGTTGCTCAGCACGAGCGCGAATCCGCGCCCCACTCCCAGCATGCCAAGCGTAACGATGAAGGGAGGGATCGCGCCCTTGGTGATGAGAAAGCCGTTGAGCGCGCCGGTGAACGCGCCCATCGCGAGGCAGCCGGCGATGCCGACCCACCAGGGCAGATCAAGGTTGGAGGTCAGCATGGCGCCGACGACTCCCGACAGCGCGAGGATCGAACCGACCGAGAGATCAATTCCGGCCGAGCAGATGACGAAGGTCATGCCGATCGCCAGCACCCCGAACACCGAGGTCGACAGGAGGATATTGAGGACGTTGGAGACGGAAAGGAAGGCGCTCGACAGCGCCGCCATCACCGCACAGAGCACGACGAGGACGAGCAGCGATTCGACGCGGATCGCGGCGCCGCCGACGATGCGTTGGCGCCACGACGGCGACGCGGCGGGGGTTGTGGTCGAGGCCATCGGCGAAATGCCTTTGAAACGCTGCGAAGCGCGCCGCCCGTCGGCGCTTCAGGCAAACGGACGGCCGGCGGAAGCTTACTTCACGTATTGCAGCAGCGGATCCTTGTTGGCTTCGATCACCTCCTTGGTCAAAACCAGCGTCGGCACATAGGTGAACTCGGGAACCTTGTCGCCGGCCAGCACCTTCTTGGCGTCCTCGACCGCCTGCATGCCGACGAGATAGGGCAATTGGGCGACGGAGGCGTTGAGCCGACCCGTCTTGATCGACTTGACCGCGTTGGTGTTGCCGTCGACGCCGATGACGATGAGCTTGTCCTTGCCCGCCGAACGCGCCGCCTCCACCGCGCCGAGCGCCATGTCGTCATTGGCGCAGAAGATGGCGACCAGATCAGGATTGCGCTGCAGCGTGTCGTTGGTGATGTTGGCGGCCTTCAAACTGTCCCAGTCGCCGGGCAGCGAAGCGACGATGTTGAGGCCGGGCGCCTGCGTCTTCAGTTCCGCCGCGAAGCCACGCGCGCGCTTCTCGCCGGTGATGTTGCCCGACAGGCCTTCGATCACCAACACGGGGCCTTTGGCGTCCTTGCCGAGCACGCTCGCGAGATAATCGGCGCCCTTCCCGCCGGCCGCCTCGTTGTCCGAGCCGATGTGGAAGGCGACGTCGACGCCGGCCTTCTTGGTGATCGTCGGATCGAGGTTGCCGTCGAGGTCGACGACCGGAATCTTCATTTCATTGGCGTGCTTGAGGCAGGGCAAAAGGATCGTCGAATTGATCGCCGCGGTGATCATCACCGCCGGTTTCTTCTCGAGCATCGTATTGCAGGCGTTGAGCTGCGGCTCGGCCGCCTGGTCGGATTCGACCGCTTGCAGGAAGATGTCGACGTCCGCCTGCTTTGCGCCTTCGTCGACGCCCTTCTCCATCGCGCCCCAGAACGGGTTCGACAGAGTTTTCATCAGGACGCCGTAAACCGGCTTGTCGGCGGCGAACGCGCTCGACGCCGCGAGGCCGAGCGCGAGCGCGGCGATCGAGACGCTAGCGATGCAATGTTTCAGCATGTTTCTCTCCCTTCACGTTCTTGACTTAGCAATGGGCCTCCGCGACGGCTTTCAATCGCGAGCGGGCGGGCCCGGTGGATTCCCGAACCTTGAGGGCGCAGGGAAGTTCGATATTTTCGGCATTCGCGGCGTCTCCCGAGAGGCGGCGCATCAGCAGGCCCCAGGACGATGAAGCGAAATCATCGACGGGTTGGGCGACCGTCGTCAGATAGGGCCGGAGCGCGAACATCCAGTCGAAATCATCGAAGCCGACAATCGACACCTCGCCGGGAATGTCGAGGCCGAGACCGCGCGCAGCCTTGATCGAGGCGAGCGCGCAGATGTTGGTGAGGGCGAAGATCGCCGTCGGCCGCTCGGCCCGATGAAGCTCCATCTCGATCGCGCCGCGCAGGCTCTCGAGATCGTGTCCGCCGCAGACGACGCGCTCGCGGCCCTGGAGACCAGCTTCGTGAAGGGCGCGGCGGCAACCGGCGATGCGCTGGGCGATGTTTTGATAATGCTCCGAATGGGCGAGAACGGCGATGTCGCGATGCCCAAGGCTGATCAGGTGGCGCGCCGCCGCGTAGCCGCCCGCCTCGCAATCGGCGCGAACCGTATCAAATCCGTCCGAGGCCGCACCGCGGTCGAGCAGCACGGTCGGCGGCAGGCGTGGCTTATCGTCGCCCTTGAGAGAGAGCATAGAGTCGTCGCGCGCAGGCACAACGACGAGGCCGTCAATCCGTCGCGCGATCAGCGCCTCGATGCGCCTCCGCTCGACAGCCGGGTCTTCGCTGGAGGAGGCGATGAGAAGATCGTAGCCGTCCCTTTCGGCTTCCCGCTCAACGCGATCCACGAGGCCGGCGAAAAACACGTTATTGATGTCGGGGACGACCATGCCGACAAGGCGCGTCGACTGTCCGCGCAACGCGCTTGCCGCCCGATCGAGCCGATAGCCCAGCGCTTCGATCGCCTCGACGACCCTGCGTCGGCTCGCCTCGCCCACCGGCCGATTTCCGTTGACGACATTGGACGCGGTCGCAACCGACACCCCGGCGCGCAAAGCCACGTCTCGGATCGTCGGCCTTTTCTCCAACGGACTTTCCTCCCGGCGGACGAAGCCGCTCATTCTCTATAACGTTCTATATCCCGGCTCCCCGGTGGCTGTCAAGCCGAGCGACGGTTCAGCTGCGTTCGATCGGCTTCGAGCGCGAACGCGCGACGGTCTCGCGCTGGGCCCGCCGGCAGGAGAGCGGGGGCAGGCCTTTGAGGATGAGGCCCGCGTCGGCGACCGTCTGGCGCCCGATCTCGAGAAGCGAGTCCGTCATCGCGCCCGCCCGATGAGGCGAGAGGATCAGGCCTTCGACCTTACGCGCCGGATCGTTGGCCGGCGCCGGCTCGACCGGAAAGACGTCGGTCGCGGCGCGGAAGCGTCCGCTCTCGATCTGGCGCAGGAACTCGGGAAAGTCGACCACGCCGGCCCGGCTCATCAAGAGCACGACCGAGCCCGGCGCGATCATCTCGAACTCGCGCTTGCTTAAGAAACCCTGGTTCTCGCTCGTCACGGCGGCGAAAATGACGATGACCTGGCTCGTGCTCAAGACCTCTTCGAGCGAGGCCGGCGCGACGTCGAAGCCGGCCATGAAATGATCGGATATCCACGGATCGTAGGCTTTGACCGCGCAGCCGAAAGGCTGAAGGAGCGGCGTGAAGGCGCGGGCCAGATCTCCGAAGCCGATGAGGCCGACGCTCGCGCCATAGAGCGAAAAGCAGCCCTCGGCGCCATCGAACAACCACTTCTCGCGCCCCGCCCGCATCGCCCGATCGGCTGCGGTTACGCCGCGACAGAGGTCGATCGCAAGGCCAAGAGTCATTTCGGCAACGGGGCGCGCGAAGGCCGAGCCCGGGGCGAGCACATGGATTCCGCGTACGAAGCAGGTCTCGTAATCGACGTTCTGCAGAAAGTTGGTTTCGACGTTGACGATGGCGCGCAGCTTCGGGGCGCGGTCGAGCCGGGCCTTCGGCATGTCGCTCTGGCCGATGAGAAGCTCCATTTCAGGGAGAAGGGATTCAAACCGCTCCGCCGACATGCGGCCTGCGCCCTGGTGCACGGCGAGTTCGCCGAGGCTCTCGAGCCTGCTCCAGGCGGCCCGGTCGAAAAACTCGCTGAGCGCGCGCGGCTCAGGATCGATCACGATCAGCGGTCTCGCCATCCGGTTCCTCCCTTTCGGCAATGACCTAAATCGATTTAGGCCGAGAGGCAAGAGATTGTCCTGGCTCAGGACATGTGGGACGGGGGAGTTTCGTTGGCTCGGCGGATAGCGAGGTACTCGGCTGGGGTTTTTCCTGCAAGGGCTGCGTGGGG
>Ga0209040_10004120_pt1 | contig 11023 bp, 17 predicted proteins | sample BogFormECP12_OM3_FD_188240 | JGI IMG/M metagenome (GOLD analysis project Ga0209040, IMG submission 188240) | Bog forest soil microbial communities from Calvert Island, British Columbia, Canada - ECP12_OM3 (SPAdes) (version 2) | ecosystem: Environmental > Aquatic > Freshwater > Wetlands > Bog ... | reverse complement strand
GGCTTGCTCCGGAGCAGCGATAATGGCCTTGGTGCTGCCATCGGCCGCCACCAGATACAGCTCCTTCACGAGCACGGCGCCACCGGGCATCGGCGTACCGATTGCGGTGACCACATGCTCGATCGTGAGCGGATGATCCGGGTTGGTTTTGTCAACGTTCTCATGCAGCAAAGCATCTGCCACAGGCTTTACGTTGGCTCCGATCACCGTGATCCGGGTGAGCTTGCCATCGGTGAACTTGCCAGTGAGGGTAATGTAATCCTCACCAGTGCGGCCGAAGCCGGTGCCCTTGGCTTCTTCGCCAAAGCCAGACACGTTGCTCAGGACAAGGTTCTTCACCATGTCCAGATTCGTGGTGGCTGTAATCATACGCGTCGGATTCAGAGGATCCGCGCTTGAGACTGTCCGCTTGACGCGGCCGGCAAAGTACTCGCCGGTAAACACTTTCGTCTTCATTTGTTGCTCCTTAAGGTACCCCATTGAAGGGGCTGGATTGTGTGCTGAAGGTACAGGCCTTGAGCACATGTCATGCCTTGGTAGGTATGACTTCTTTCGGGCGATATAATGCCCGGAACTTGTTTGTAGCGTTGGGTTTACGCCATTTCATCGAGGGTGTAGATTTAGAATAGCTGTGTGGAAAGGGGCGTATGGGTCGCAGATGAACTGCGTTCCCGGCGGGCCCAATAGTTCTTTTCCCGAACCACATCACGTGGTGTCTGAAAGCCCTTACCAACGCAACTGAAACAGTCACCCAGATTGCCATATCGGCCTGAGCCTTGGCACTTGGGACACGTTGGGAATCCATGCGGATTCAGTTTCTTACCAGCCTTAGGCTTGGATGGCGTAGGAGCTGGAAGCTCCACGTCTACCAGCGCCTCTTGCAATGCGACGATGCGATACTCGACATCCTCTTCTTGCTGATGAGGCCAGCGCTCTTCGATGTCGAGCAACGCGCGCTTGGCCATGTTAACCTGGCCGCGCTCAAGGCAGATCTCTGCACTGTTAAGCATTGTCTCCAACGCGGAGTCCATAACTGTACTCCTTTCTTAGAGTTATCCTACCGCGGTGATACACACAGTTTATCTTATCGCGGTAGGTCTGCTTGCCTATTACATCTAAGCAAGATCGGTTAGGAACTTGACTGGTACGCTCAGACATAGGGTCATAAGACCCATAGTCATAAGCATTTGGCTGAGATCGAGCAAGGCTTTGCTATCCACGCTCGTACTCCTCAGTGATGGTCCCAATGATGACCTGGGCTCTGCGCACGTCCGCATTCTGACGGTAGCTCTCGATTATCACGTGAGCATCGTCCTGAGTGGGACACGGGATCAGATCGGCGCGTACACCTTCGCCTGACTGATCATCGACTTCGGCGTAAATGTATACAGCCATGAGAGTTACCTCTTTCCCTTGCGGATAACAGCGACTATGTCTACCAGGCTGAACGGCCGGCCCTCACCAATCTGGTTCTCTTCGGCCATACTGAAGTACAAATATCCACCAACAGACTGAAACTGAATGAGATACAACTCATTCACTTTAGTCTGAGATACAATGTCCATTGCTTCACGGTACATACCGTTGAAGCGAACAGCATTGATCACTGCTGCATCCCTGTTGGATGTAGCCAGACCAGAGGCTGGATAGGGTATCAGCTGATGATCGGAGATTAAGCGCTCGAGAAGCGGCATTGAGTCCCCCATGCTGAATAGATTTGGTGTTTCCACTCCCTGGACATAGGTATGCCAGTCGTAGACCTGGTGCCTTTCCAACAGGTTGGCAATACCCACTCGCGCATGCGTGAGCCTCGAAACATGGCATGTTAAGAGGGAGAGTGAGTGGACATGCTCCAAGGAGTTAAAGCACGCCACTCACTCTCACGAGATGCGAACTAACATCACATCATCGAGGGTGTTAACACACTATATAGTAAGATACTGCATGATATGACGATATAGATTGCATTGTGTGCGCGGAGGCGCATACACCATCCCGAGATAGGTTTCCCTTAGGGTATTCCCATTTGGGATGTAAGCCCTTCTTTCACTAGGGCTTACAACCCAGGCCTATTGCTAGGCCCGGGATGTCAATCTACTTCAGGATATTCAGCGCCTTGCTCAGCAGTTTGCCGAACGGGCTCTTGCTATCCTGTTTGTTATCAATCACTTGCTCGATGGCCGGCGTATCCTTCTTGGGATACAGCCGGGTTAGTGGCGCCTGCGCGGGAATGAGATATTCCTCGCTGGGCTGACAGATCGGTTGGGACTTACGATACTCGATGAGCCCCGAATCCATACGGAACTTGCCGTCTGGACTCTTACCGAACAGGAAGCCTACCCAGACAGTGAACTGATCATCACTGTCCTGAATGTAGACATTGTGGGAACGGACCTCGACAGCCACGCTCTTGTTCATCAGCTTACGAGCGAACTCGGAGCGCAGCTCGACTACTTTGTAGTAGCCGCTGAGCTTCTCGTTCCTCAATGCATTGATGAAGTGGTTGCCGAACAACGGCGACCAGAGCAGGCCATCAGGGAAGTTACGGAACTTGCCCGAGACTTCATCAGTCTTGGGATTGTTCTCGTACTTCTTATAGGTCTGATAGTACAGCTCGACAGCGAGCCGCTCCATCAGATCTGTGTCCTCCATGGGCAGGATGCTAGCCATCCGCTTGCAGATGACTTCATACGCATCCTCATGGTTCCTGTCCTGTGACATCTCAAGACGCCACAGGTTATTCCAGGTATCCATCAGCTTCGGCTGGTCAGGGTTCTGATCGACCCATACACCATCCTCTTTCTTCCAGATACCACGAACCATCTGTACCAGCTCCGCCTCACGCCCATAGGGCAGAGTCTTTGCCGGCACGCCATGGGGACGGAATGCTCTGTCCGCTGGAGCGACCAGAGCCCATTCACGTTCCACGAATACCTCAGTCAGCCGTTGAATCAGAGCATTGATCTGCTCTAATGCACGGCATGTCAACGAGCGCGCGACCACGAACTGACCAGTCACAGCCACCCTACGAGGGATACGGCTGCGAAGATGGTCTTCTGTGATCACGCCATTGGCAACAGCCAGGGCATTACCAGCGAAGCAAGCGGGATATACCCGTTGCGCCGCGTGATATGCCTTGATGATACCGGCGACGTCACCCAGCTTGTTCAGCAGGGTAGCGTCCTTGACGTTACCATCAATGACGATTTCCAGATTCGTCATGAACCGAGCTGCCTGCCATGGCTCACGTTCCTCAGCCAGCCAGCCCTGCTCTTCTGGATGTTTCTTCAGATCTTCGATCATGCTCTTCACATGATCAGGATCTGATTTGAGCATGTCATCGATGCCGAAGTTTACGACAGGGCCAATGCCGGCTCGCGCCTTCTTGGCCATGTCCATCTGCAACTGAACATGCTTGTGGGTATAGTCATCCAGACGATTGCTCTGCACATCGTGCAGGAGCTCGTCTGTGAAGCTATCCAGTTCGGACATCTCCTGAGAATACAGATTCTGTTCCTCAGGAGTTACGTCCGCGGATATCTTCTCCGTTTCAGGATACGGGCGCATTGTGTGGAATGCTTCCACCCAAATAGGATCATGAACGATCACGAACTGATCGTCCATATCTCCACCGCCCAGCCGAGCCAGAACGTCATGAGCGCCTTGCCCGAGCATACAAATGCCACGGCCGGCATATTTCTCATAACCAGGTCTGGATACAACGGTGAGTGCCACCCAAGCATTGGAGTTCTCGCTTGGCTGCCGATAGCAGACCACGCGAGTGCCAGGCTTCAAGTCAGGCACAACGATCGTGCCTTTGTTGATGCCGCGCTCAGGCAGTACTTCGCCTTCGGTTCCGATACACGGATCCTCAGGCAGGACATATGCATAGAGCGCTTTGCTATAGCTGTCGCTCTGCATTGGAATGCGTGCACGCGAATCGCATGCCATTACCTTCTTCATCAGGTAACGAACCACGCGACGATACAGGCCAGGGAAACGCAGGAAGCTGACGCCGAATGCTAACGCACGACGCAGCACCCATGCTTCCTGATCCATATCAGCGTGCTTCATGTCCTTCGTGTGACGCAGGAACAAACGACGAAGTTTATCTTCGTCCTTGCTCGCTGCGATTACTTCACGCATATACTGCTTGGCTAGATCAACCGCCAGTCCCTGGCGATGATAGTGGAAGTTCACGAACGCCTGAATGTCAGTGTGTGGATCACCGGCATGCAACGGTCCCATGTTACCGAAGAAGAACTTCTCGGTCTTGAGGATCGTCTTGGCGCCGTAGATGACCACGTCATGGCTCAGGTGAGGAACATACTTGATATGTCCCTTGCCCAGGCCCCGCGGAGTACCAAAGGTACCGCGCCAGGCCATGCCAAGACGTGGCTCGTTGGACAAGCCCAACGCGCGCACTCCCTTCTCATTGACAGCGATGCAGCCATCGACCAGAGCTTTACGCTCATTGTCGAGGGTCTTGAGGTCGACATACTTGACAGAGATCAAGGTGTCTTCCTCATTGAGGTCGTCATGTGGATTGAGTTGAATCAGAGCATACTGCTCTTCCTCATTCCACTCGACCTCTGTACCCCATGCTGGATCGCTTCCACCATAGAGCTTCTTCGGCAATGCTGCGAACAGTCTGTTCGCATACTTGTCGAACTTGAGGATATCCGCGCCAGACTTCATCTCGGCGCGTACCCCAATGCTCTTCATGGTGATGTTCGCTGAACGAGGCGCCAGGAATGCATGGCCTTCCTGGTCCTTCCAGAATGCGAAGAACGGTGTCCAGACTTGCTTGTCTTTGTCGACGAAGCCATTCTGGAGCAGGTCGCTCATCTCATCGGTGTTATCGGTCTTGAATGTGGCGTATGGAACGCCGTTCAAGGCCTCCGTGAGATAGTCGCTTTCTTCGAACCACTGGAAGTGTTCGGCTGGGTTATACTTCACTGCGCCCTCAGGAACGAGGACGCGTAGTTTGGGATTACCATCGACGTACTCGAATGCGAACTTCTTTGTGCTTTTCATGATATTACTCTCCTTGTGATTTACGGTTGACTGGGATGCCCCAGTTGTTGGTTGTTTTGAAGAAGTCCTTAAAACGTTGCCAAGCTTGAGCGTGCGGGGCGTTGTAGAACTCCCGCACTAAGTTAGGCAACGGGTCTTCTTGGACTTCGCCTATTGCTGATGATCCGCAGGACATACACCGGTACGTGGTACTGATGTCTGCCTGCATACAGTCTAAGCAGCGAAGCATACACCCTCCTTGTGCTATTCCATTTGGAACGAGACGAGCTTGCCCATGGCAGCCCATTCGTTCTGCTTTGTGCGTGCCCATGACTTGACCTGTGCCACTGTTTCACACTCGGCACACTCCATGCGTTGACCCGCATACATGAGCACTACCTTGAGCTTTAATGTTGTAGAGCCCAGGATGATATTCTCCTGTGCTCTGTTGTAAGCATTGATCTGTGAACGCGTCATTGTAATCTCCTTGTTTTGTTGATGTTAGGTTGAATGTTGGTAAGAGTTACTTGGACTCGGTGCTCTTCTGCTCCTTGGCAAGGGCGGACATGAAGTCCAGCCCGCGGCCGAACAAGTTCTTTGCTCTGCCTGCCATGGGAGCAACCAGTACCAAGCCAACACCCAGTGTGTTGACAGCTGCTTTGTAGCCAAGCACAGAGACAGTCTTGACTGCCTGTGAGCTAGCAACTCGGCTGGTGATGTTCTTGGTTGATTGCTTCAGTGCTTCAGCTTTCGGTGCTGCATCCTGCATCAGTTGATTGAACATTGTATTCTCCTTGAGACATTAGTGTTAATCAGACCCCCCGGGGCTCGAACCGAACCTTGACACCCCTAGCCTACTGGGTGATTAACCTAGGCTATTCATCCGGTGACCCGGCGAGCTCTCAAGAGCTCGCTAACGCCTATAAGATGCTCTTGAGAGCCTGAGGTCCTAGGAAGATTCCTATAAACCACAAAGAGTTTTCTGGTCTCGCATGTGGTTGAAAACATTACTCCCGCGGGCTGACTGGATTGGATACTACCCAGGTCTATGTGTGCTGCCGCCCATGCCGCCCGACTAGACCTGATCCGTAAGGGACTCACCCTGTGCGACTGTGGTGGGACTCTACGGGTGACCTTTGACCCTCCTGTCATGGTCTGCCTTGCCTGTGGCATACGCTGGGAGATGCCGCATACCACCCACTACGCCATGACTCGAGCCAAGATAGCAGAGCTCCGGAGAGCCTTGTTCCCAGGGTGCCTGCCTGAGGAATGTAGGATGAACTGGGATCTAGAATATGACTTCTTCTCGGTAGTGAGGTATCCCTAATGTGCATCTGCGGTCTGGATCCAGGTATGCATTGGTACGTAGATCCGGTCAACGCTCCCAACCTATGGCAGATCGGGCTGTCCCCTGAGGAAGCTGAGCACAATCTCAGATCTTGGGCCGGCAAAGTTGTCCGCCTGGGCCACCAGCACCTGGATATGCGCCCTATTGCTGCTAGAGTACTGAAGCTCAAAGTCCTTAGCATGACCGCCCTCTGTGACCCCGGCTGCCCGGCCGAAGTCCATCCCGGCGTTTTCGAATAGCACTGCTCTGGGGTATAATGAATCTTGAGGTGGAGCTATGCACAAGTTCGAAGGAAGACGCAGTATGACGAAGAACTGGCCCGGTGGCCGCCGTAAGGCCACGGTCATTGTCACGGCCGCCAATACCCTGGGTGAGGGCTCGGTACCGGACTGGAACCGGCAGATTGCTGACTTCAAGAGACCGTACTGGCCGCCGGCCAGTGAAGTAGAAGGACTGGGACCCGTGACTCCAGAGCTGGCAGCCGAGGCAGTCAAGAACATGAATCCCCGGATCGAGGTAAGCCATGGCGCCGCGCCAGGCACTGTTGCGGTCATCGGTTAGGGAGATCTACCGCGGCCCGGTCCCAGACCCTCATGTGATGGTCCTGCCGGACTGGACAGAGCTCTGCTTCTTCACCGACTGCGCGCATCATTACTATGAGACGATCAAGTCCGCCAACTGGGGGAATCCCAGGAAAGCAAAGAGGATAAGGTTTCATGTCGGAACGGAAAGAGCTGTATCGAGGCCCGGTACCCTTGGATAAAGGACTTGACTTACCGGACGGGACCCGAATCGCATTCATGGGCGACAGCATTTACCGGCTGTATGGGGTTGCAAGGCCTGGTAGAAAAGCCCGCAGCTACGGTCATTATCTGAAAATACGGACGCGAGCCGTAGCGGCGAGCAAGGATTGAAAACAAGATGGATCAGCAGATAGGCGCGACGAACTCGACCTGGTGTGGAGAATGCCATCAGCATAAGGCGATCTGTACCTGCGACCCGAAGGTCCACATCTTCCTGGTGGACTATCATCTGGTTGTGGACACTGGCGTCATGCCGAACTGGTGTGATGAGCAAGTGAGGGTTGTGGCTTACGACCAATATCTTGCTATCAGCAAGGTCAACAACTGGGTCCTGGCTACTGACGTTATCTGGTGGAACGAGAACGGCGAGATCACCGAACATCGGGTGCCTTTGGGCGCCCGGGAAGTAACGATTACCAAGGTGGAGATGTATGCCGAGGATGTGGGCGAGATGTTGAAGGCCTGCCCACTCCCGGAGCTCTTCCCACATGAGGAGTAACTATGTTTGGATACAAGGCACGTTTGATCAGAAGTATAAACGACCAGCTGGAGGCCTCCAGAGCAGAGTGCCACCGTTCGGATGTATCGCGCGAGCGGTACATGGAGCGTTTCGAGCAGCTGCGCACCTTACTAGGAACGCCGGCGAACTGTTCCCTGGATATTGAAGCCGAGAGCATGAAGTCGGAGATCTCTCGCTTGCAAGAGATGTCCAAACCATTGCTGGGCATCGCCGATCCTCTGAAACGAGTGGTCAAGAGACGTCGCATCGTGAAGAAGAAAAAGCACTAGACGATAATGGTCGTATTTTGGACGAAAGTCATCGTCGCCGTCCTGGCAATCGTGGGCGGATTCCTGTTCGGCAAGTACGTGATACTGCGAGACAAACTATGATCCCCATTGAAGATATCGATCTGAACAACCCGGTCTTCGTTTGGCCGAACTCACCCATCGCTGAGTGGAAGAGAGCTCTTCTGGTACGGCTGGGTAAGATGTTTGACCTGAAGACTCTCATCGAGACTGGCACCTGTATGGGTGACACAGTTGAGGCCGTCCGGGATCACTTTCAGGATGTCTATTCTGTTGAGCTGTCTCCTGTCTTCTATAAGGTCTGCCAAGAGAAGTTTGCGGGCGTCCCGAACGTGCACCTGTACTTTGGCTCGAGTGACAAGGAGTTGCCGACCATGATCGGCCTGACCACAGGTCCTGTCCTGTTCTTCCTCGATGCCCACATCACCGGCGGACCATCTGCCAGCAATGGAGATCAGACCGTGTCTGAGATGCGCACCATCGAGAGGATGTGTCCGGAAGCTCTGGTAGTTATCGACGACATAGCTCCCGCTATGGATGACATTTACATGTCCCCAGACGGAGCTCCGATCTACGTGCCAGAGGGATGGACCGGCAAGTACGTACATGGAGAGCTCATTCTCCATCCTGGCATTTACCACATACCCGAGAGGTTCTAGTGATCGTTCAACTAAACGGCGGGCTGGGCAACCAGCTCTTTCAATACGCATTCGGCCGGTCTCTGTCCACAGAGTACAAGGCGCCTTTGTTCTTCCACAAGAGCGATCTTGACTGCGGCCGGCGTCACTTCGCCCTGGCTCCGTTCAATGTGAACGTGCAGTTCAAGACTCCCGTTGGAGTCCTGCGTTTCGAAGAGATACAGTTCAACTACGACCCGCGGGTGCACACAGCCTCGCCCAGTGCCTATTACGTAGGCTACTGGCAGACCGAGCGCTACTTCGACTTCGCTGCGCCACTGCTACGACAGGAGCTCACCCTGAAGGCGCCGGTGAGTACTAAGACAGCCGAGATAGCCCGACAGATCCTATCGGAACCCGATAGCACTTTCATTCATGTGCGACGAGCCGATTACCTAGATCCCCACACTTCGGCCTACCATGGCAACATGGGACTGGATTACTACCGAGCTGCGATGAAGATGGTCAGCGATCGCTATATGGGTATGGAAGCCTTCTTCGTATTCTCCGACGACACCGAGTGGTGTAGGAGAGAGTTCCCTGACTGTGTAATCGTAGATCACAACAAAGGCAAGGGCAAAGAGGTTGAAGATCTGTACCTCATGAGCCTATGCAAGAACGCGATCTTTCCCAACAGCTCATTCGGTTGGTGGGGAGCTTGGTTGGGAGATACTCGTCCCGATCGTATGTGCATCGGCCCAAAGAAGTGGTTCGCTGGGGCCAAGCTGAACACTGACGACATCATCCCGGAGAGATGGATAAAACTGTGACTAGATCGGAAAGCCTAAAAGCTTGGGTAGCGGACGACGGAGATAACACACTAGCGATCGATTATCAGCTGACCGATGATAGTGTGGTATTCGACGTCGGCGGGTTCTATGGGCATTGGACTAAGGCTCTGCTGGAGAAGATCTCTCCAGTTAAGCCTCGGGTCTTTGTCTTCGAACCAGTCGAGAGGTTCTACGATGCGCTAGCCTACCTATTCAGAGATGAGAAGAAAGTTCTCGTTATAGGAGAGGCCTTGTCAGACAAGGGCGGTGTGGCTATGATCTCAGACGACGAAGAGGGATCTAGCATGCATCTGGCAATGGCGGATACATCTATCAACACAGTAGAGGTGGGAGATTTTCTACTCACTTACGACTTGACGAAGGTGGATCTGATCAGTATCAACATCGAAGGACATGAGTTTCCTTTGCTCAAGAGGATGTTGGAAGTAGGAGCGGAGAAGTTCGAGAACCTACAGGTCCAGTTCCATGCCTTCTATCCAGACGCCGGCCGATTGAGAGAAGAGCTTCGTAAAGAGCTGGCCAAGACTCATGTCGAGACCTATTGCTACCCCTTCGTATGGGAGAGCTGGAGAAAGAAGAGCTAGTATGGATTTCGTTTCGTGTAGCCAGGCTGGCCAAGACGCTTTCGTTTACGAGCGCCTGGTCAAGCCCACCAACTACTTATCTGGCACGTTCCTCGACATCGGATGTGGTGAGCCTTTCGAGATCAGCAACTCTGTAGCTCTGGAGAGATTGGGATGGCGAGGGTTGCTAGTCGACATGGATCCGGTGAGAGTTGCCCTGTGCCGGCAAGAGCGAAAGAACCCAGTCATCGAGCAGGACGCTACTACGATCGATTGGGATGCTATATGCAAGCAGTACGGTCTTGGGAAGGAGATAGATTACCTCTCCTTGGACATAGACGATCAAGTTGGAGAAGCTCCCAAGTCGATGGTCGTACTCAGGAATCTGATAGCCGCCGGCTTCATCTTCCGAGCAATCACTAGTGAGCACAATAGATACTACCTGCACGACGTAGTCAGAGATGCCCAGCGACAGATGCTGTGGGAACAAGGCTACGAGCTGTTTGCAGGAGACGTTTCGGATCACGATCTGGAGTTCGAAGACTGGTGGGTAAGAAGCTAATGAAAGCTCTGATCACAGGTATCACAGGACAGGATGGGTCTTATCTGGCCGAGCTGTTGCTGGAAAAGGGCTACGAGGTTCATGGCACACTACGCCGGTCGAGCTCGTTCAACACCGGCCGCATTGATCATATCTTCGATCGCCTGAATCTGCACTACAATGACTTGGCAGACGGCAGCGCCTTGAGCCGGCTGATTGGAGATGTGCGGCCGGATGAGGTCTACAACCTTGGCGCCCAGAGCCATGTAAGAGTGAGTTTTGATATTCCGGAATACACAGCGGATGTAACCGGTGTCGGCGCACTCAGACTGCTGGAGTCTATCAAAGCACAATGCCCAACGGCCAAGTACTACCAGGCCTCATCGAGCGAACTGTTTGGCAAGGTGGCCGAGACTCCACAGAGTGAGACCACACCATTCTATCCACGAAGCCCGTACGGAGTGGCTAAGCAGTTCG
>Ga0209040_10004119_pt1 | contig 11026 bp, 7 predicted proteins | sample BogFormECP12_OM3_FD_188240 | JGI IMG/M metagenome (GOLD analysis project Ga0209040, IMG submission 188240) | Bog forest soil microbial communities from Calvert Island, British Columbia, Canada - ECP12_OM3 (SPAdes) (version 2) | ecosystem: Environmental > Aquatic > Freshwater > Wetlands > Bog ... | reverse complement strand
ATCTCCCGCTCGCGCGTGCTCAGCGGAGAGCGCTCGCGTGCTTTGCCGGTCCCGCCGCCGGGATCGTTGGGCGAGGCAAACTGCCGCATCACCGCCGCGGTGGTGTGGGAGTCCAGCCAAATCTCGCCACCATATACCTTGCGGATGCTCTTGACGATCAGATCGGGTGCGGTCTGTTTCAAGACGATCCCCGAACAGCCGAGCTTCATCGCCTGGACGAACTCGTTCTTGTCTTCCGATGCGGTCAGGACAATCACCCGCGTCCGTTTGTTGGTCTGCTGCAACGTCTGCAACGCCGACAGTCCATCCAGATTCGGCATGCGCAGATCGAGCAACAGTACGTCCGGATCGAGTTCCAGCACCCGGTCCAGGACCTCGCAGCCATCGTTGGCCTCGCCCACGACTTCAAAGTCGTCCTCGAGCAAGAGCAGTTTGCGCAGTCCGTCGCGGACAATCGGATGATCGTCGGCGATCAGAATCCGGATGTTCTTTTTGGTCTCCGCCTTGGGCTTCTCTACGGTTTCCTCTACGGGCGCGGAGATCGGTTCGGTTAATTCGGCTTGCAACATCCCTTCGTTCATACTTTCTTTATCGGCCAAGAAGCGCTTTCTCCAAAAGAGGTACTGGTACGAGATAACGGTCCAGTATGCCTAATCCCGCCAGGCAGAAATCATTTAGTCTTAGAAGACCAGCTTACCAATTGCTGTAGAACTTTGGTACTGCGACCCATCGGCGGCCGTTATCTTACAGTACCGGACCGATTCGCCACGGCACAAACTCCTGGTGCCCCAACCGCTCGCTCGCGGTGCGCTCACCGGAAGCCACACGCAGCAGCGCATCAAAAATCTCCTGTCCCACAGCAGCAATAGAGGCTTCCCCATCGGCGATCGGGCCCGCGTTCACGTCCATGTTGTCGCCCATGCGGCGAAATAATGGCGTGTTGGTGGCGATCTTGAGCACGGGAATGGTGGGAAAGCCAATGGCGCTGCCCCGCCCAGTGGTGAACGCAATCAGATTGCATCCGCCGGCCGCCAGCCCGGTAAGCGAGATCGGATCGTAGCCGGGCGTATTCATAAAGACAAAGCCCGGACCGTGAATCCGCTCGGCATAATCCACTACCTCATTTAAAGGAGTGGTCCCGGCCTTGGCCGCGGCGCCGAGCGACTTCTCGAGGATAGTAGTGATCCCACCGGCTTTATTGCCAGGCGTCGGATTGTCGTCGAAGCTGGCGCCGAAACGGTCGAGGTACCCGCGGTAGCCGCGCACCATGGCCAACAGCCGCTCTCCGATCTCCCGATTGCGCGCCCTGCGCAACAGAAGATGCTCGGCGCCGACAATCTCGGTAGTCTCGGCGAGCGCAAAGGTCGCGCCAATCTCGGCGAGAATATCGCAACAGGCCCCCAGCGCGGGATTGGCGCTGACGCCCGAGAACGAATCGGAACCGCCGCAGTTCAGACCCAGAACAATCTTTGACGCGGGAATCTGGGTGCGCTCTTCGGCGGCTGCGCGCTCGATCATGCGCGCGATCGCCTGCCGGGCCGCGTCCAGCGCGCCCCGCGTTCCACCGCTCGATTGCAGAGTCAGTCCCACCACGCGATCGCTGCCCAGGTACGGGTCAATCTGGTTGACTTCGCAGCCGAGCCCCAAAATCACCGCGGAAGAAACGTTGGGGTGATGCAGAACACCGGTTAGCGTGCGCGTCAGTTGCTCGGTGTCGGGACCGATGGAATGCCCGCAGCCTTCCGAATGCGGGAACGCCACGACGCCATCGACATTGGGCGGCAGGTTCTCATAGCTGGAGGCAATTAGCTCGGCGGTGTGTGACGCGCAGTTACTGGCCGCCACTACCGCGATGTAATTGCGGGTGCCGGCGCGCCCGTCGGTGCGTGGGTAGCCAAGGAAGACGGGCACGTTCTTGCGAAACGAAATCGGCTCTGGGTCGGTGGCTGGAAACTCGTATTCGGCGGCGAAGTCTTCGTAAGCCAGGTTGTGGGTGTGAACGTGACTGCCGGCAGCGATGGGTGTGCGTGCGCGGCCAATCACTTGGCCGTAGCGCCGGATCAGTTCGTCTTGCGCCAGATCCTCGATCGCCACTTTGTGCCCGGCCGGAATCGGCTCGCGAACCACGATCGACCGCACCTGCTGGCCCGATTGCAGCGTGACGCGCGCGATGGCGATCTGATCGGACGGGTGCAGCACGATCACGGCGTTCTCGACCGTAGCGGGCTTGGCGATTTGTAGCAGGTCCATAAACCCTATTCGATTGCCTACTGCATTATACCGGCGCGAGTTTCTGCGCTGCCCGTCTAACCCCGAACGTCAGTGAGGGGATTCCTGCGGACGCAATCCCCTCACTGACGTTCGGGGCTAGACGGCAGGGCAATCCCAGACTGGGGGCGTCGTACGATGGCCCGCAGTACACTTGGACATTGGTCCGCAAATATGTTCTTGCGGCGGGTTGTCTGGCCGCGTTGCTACTCTGCTATTGCTTCGGCCTCACACGCACGGGGATGTTGGGTCCGGATGAACCGAGGTACGCCGCCGTCGGCCGGACCATGGCGGCCTCGGGCGATTGGATCACGCCCCGGCTGTGGGGATCGCCCTGGTTCGAGAAGCCGGCGCTCTTATATTGGATGACCGCGCTCGGGTTCCGCGCTGGGCTGGACCCAGACCTCGCACCGCGGCTTCCGGTGGCTTTGTTGAGCGTTGGCTTCGTTTTGTTTTTTGGCTGGCGGATGCGGCGGGAGTTCGGAGACCGCGCGGCCGCTTATGCCACAGCGATGCTGGCCACTTCGGCTATGTGGCTCGGCTATAGTCACGTAGCCGTTTTCGATTTGCCGCTGGCGGCGACTCTTGGCGCTTGCATGCTGCTGGTCTTGAGCGAACGGCGCACGCGCTTCGAGATGGCCGCGGCCGGCGCGCTGCTAGGCGCGGCATTGCTGGCCAAGGGTTTTGTGGGTTGCGTTTTGTTTCTTCCTGCACTGTGGAGGCTGCGCCGCGATTGGAAGCAAATAGCCCTGATCGCCGCCGCCGCCTTCGTCGTCGCCGCGCCCTGGTACGCCCTGGTAACCGCTCGCAACGGGTCGGCCTTCATCGACGATTTCTTCTGGAAGCAGCAGTTTTCGCGGTTTACTACTTCCGAGCTGATGCACGTGCGGCCGGTCTGGTTTTATTTGCCCGTGATGCTGGGCGCTTTTTTCCCCTGGACGCCGCTGGGGGTGGTCCTGCTGGAAGAGCGCTCCATTTTTCGAAACGAAAGGGTCCGGTTTCTGCTGGCGTGGCTGCTGTGGGGCTTGGCGTTCTTCTCGTTATCTCTAAACAAGTTACCTGGTTATGTTTTGCCGCTTTGTCCCGCTCTGGCCGCGCTGGTGGGCATCGGTCTCGCTACGAAACGAAATCCTTGCCAATGGCTATTCGCTCTCTGCGGAGCATGGGTGTGGTTGTTTCCCATTGCGGGAGGGAAGCTTCCAGCGATCCTGCTGCATGGACTGTCGCAGGTCAACCTTGATATTTCTCCTTGGTGGATCTTGCCCGCTCTGGCGTCGGCGATTCTGGCTGGCTGGCTGGAAGCGCATGGCCGGCGAGGCATGGCGGCGGGTTTGATTGCCGGCCTGGTTGCGGTGTTCTCGGTTGGCATCGTTTTCGAAACCTACCCGGTTCTCGACCGGACGGTCTCGGCACGAGAGTTTTGGAGAACCCACCCGTTGGCTCAGTGCAGTGAAGAGATCAATCGCGGCTGGCGCTATAGCCTCGACTATTATGCCAACCGGAATCTGCCGCTGTGCAAGTAAAACTGGAGTAAAACTGGGGAACGTCTCGTCCGTCCCTGGTTTTTGCGGAGCGCAATCACCCTGCCAGTAGTAGAGATTATGACTTCGCTTTGTGAGTTAGCAACCAGAACCTAATCAGTGGGTTACAAATATAGCCGCATCTAAGTTATTGCCAGATGCATCGTAACTAGCGTATTATCATAGGAAGCAGTAGAGATTCCTCCATGCCTGTTACCCACGAAGTTCCCACCTTATCTCCAACCGAGTTGGAAGCGCAATACGATCAGACCGTTCGGGAGGACATTGAGGCCTTTCGCGCTTCGTCTGAGAAATGGATAGCGGGCGAGATCAACGACGATCAGTTTCGCGCCCAACGCCTGCGGCGGGGAGTGTACACACAGCGGCAACCCGGCGTGCACATGATTCGGACCAAAGTGCCTAGCGGATCGGTGACCGCCGATCAGATGGATCAGCTCGCCACGGCCGCCGATCTGTTCGCGGCCGGCAAGGCGCATCTCACCACACGCCAAAATGTGCAATATCACTTTGTGAAATTGCCGGATGTTCCGGGGTTGCTGCATTTGCTGGCCGATGTTCGGCTGACCACGCGCGAGGCCTGCTACAACACGGTTCGCAACATCACCGCCTGTCCGCTCAGCGGATTGCTCGAAGACGAGCCGTTTGATGTGCATCCCTACGCACGGCAGGCGGCCTTTGCGTTTCTGCACCGGGAGCTGACTGACGCCATGCCCCGGAAGTTCAAGATCGCATTTTCCGGGTGCAAGGAAGATTGCATGGTGGGCGGCATTCACGACCTGGGCTTTCGCGCGACGATCCATCAGGGCCAGCGCGGTTTTCGTGTGGTTGCCGGCGGCGGACTCGGGCCATTGCCGAATGAAGCGCAGGTGCTGGACGACTTTCTGCCGGCTGAACGACTGGTGAACCGCTGCGAAGCGGTGCTCCGGGTCTTCAATCAATACGGCAATCGGGGCAACAAGAACAAAGCGCGCTTGAAGTTCGTGGTTCGTGAGCGTGGCTTTGCCTGGTTCAAGGAGCAGGTGGACAAAGAGTACGCGGACATCCTGGCCAAAGGAGGAATTCCGACACCGGACTCGGTCCCGGAAGGGTTTGGTGGTTTTCAGTCGGTACCACCACCGCTGGGGACAGGTGAACTGCTTCCCGTTTTGGCAACCAACGGACATCCGAATCGGGATTATGAAGCATGGCTCGCAACCAACGTCCGGAAGCAGAAACAGGATGGATATTTCATCGCGACGGTAAAAGTTGCTCAAGGAAATCTGGTGGCCAGCCAGATGCGCGGCCTGGCCGACATCGCGCGCAAGGGCGGCGACAGCGTATTGCGCTTCGGCATCGATCAGAACGTCATGCTGGCTTGGATTCCTCAACGCAATCTTAAGCGAGTATATGAAGCGCTGCGGTTGATCGGCCTGGCGGACTCGGGCGCACACGAAATCGACGATGTGGTCTCCTGCCCTGGCGCCTATAGTTGCAATTTGGCGCTGACCAAATCGATGAATTTGGGCGCAGCTTTGGCTGAGTCGGTGAAGAAGCACTCCGACCCGCTGGTGCGCAAGTTGAAGATCAATATCAGCGGTTGTCCCAATGCCTGCGGGCAGCACTGGATCGGCGATCTGGGTTTCTATGGGAACGCTCGCAAGATCAACGGTCAAGAAGTCCCGTATTATTTGATGCTGCTGGGAGGCGGTTCGGACGGAACCGGCGTGATCCGCTTTGGCTTCGCCATTCAGAGCATAGCGGCCAGGTTGGCGCCGTTGGCGGTGGATCGCGTTTTGGAACACTATGTCCAGAATCGGGCCGAAGGCGAAAGTTTCCGGGAATATGTGCAACGTTTCAAGATTGAAACCTTCCGATCGATGACCAACGATTTGGCGAAGCCAGCGGAGATGTTTCCGGAAATGTATCAGGACTGGGGCGATAACACTGGTTATTCGTTGCAGCTTGGGCGGGGTGAGTGCGCTTCGTAGATGGCGGGAGTTGCTAGTCTAGCCCAGTCTAGCCCCGAGTAGTCTAGCCCCGAGCGTTAGCGAGGGGACGCCAGTGGCACAATTCTCGAAGCCCGTTTTCTCGCCCAAACAGCGGAAAACGGTTCGGTCACATCTTCGCCGGTTTACATAATAGGTTGGGTTGACATGGGCGTATTTGCTTCGGGGTGTTGGCAAACCTAGTCTAGCCCCGAGCGTTAGCGAGGGGACGCCGGTGGCACAATCGAAGCCCGTTATCCCCCCCAAACAGCGGAAAACAGTTCGGTCACATCTTCGCCGGTTTACATAATAGGTGGGGTTGACACGCGGACGGCTTGCTTCGGTGGTGTTGGCAAAACCGACCAAGATGTTTCATGCGCCGCGTAAGTTTGCGCGACTCGCGTCCCCTCGCCAACGCGCGGGGCTAGTTCGAGGCGCGGTGCTGATGCAGGCGGGCCAATTTAGTGGGTTGCATTGGCGCGCGTTGTGGCAAGTGCGCAGTATTCAACGCTTCGGCTAGCTGGCGCGGCGTTTGGCGTTCGCGGGCCGGGCGGCTTCCGCGGCTGCGGCGCTGGCGAGCGCTAAGCTCGGCAATAGCATCGACTGATCGACCAGTTCCGCCATCATGTGTACCGGCAAGCTTTCCGCTTCTTTGAGAAACGTGATGCAAGTATTGTTCGCATCGAAGTCGACCTTGATGCAGTCGCCGCCGCGCACCTGTTCGGTGGCGATGAGGTTGGACATCGGCTGTACCACCAACCGCTCGATGGCGCGCTTCAGGTGGCGTGCGCCGTACTTCATATCGGTGCCCTGTTCGAGCAGGTAATCCTTGGCGGCGTCAGTGGTGGTGAAAGCAAACGAGCGATCCGGCGAGGTCGAAAAGATCCGCTGCTGAACCATTTTTAATTCGATGTCGAGGATCTTGCGCAGTTCCTCAGTGCCCAGCGGCCGGAAGGTCACGATCTTGTCGAGACGATTGATGAACTCCGGAGTGAACTTGCGCCGCGCGGCCTCAGTTCCGGTGCGGGCGATTTTCCCGTTCATCTTTTCGTCCGTGATGCCGGTCAACGATTGACGCGACGTTTCAAAAGCATTGAAGCCCAAGCGCGGAGACATCATGGAACTCATCTCGCCAGCGCCTAAGTTGCTGGTCATGAAGATCATGGCGCGCGAAAAATCTACTTTGCGGTTGTCGCCCAGCGTCAAGGTAGCTTTATCCAGAATGCCCAGCAATAAATTCCATAGCGCATCGCTGGCTTTCTCAATCTCGTCGAACAACACGAAGCTAAGCTTCATGGTGTCGGTGTGGTATTGATTCAACACTTCCTGGCTGAGCAGTGGATGTGTTTCGCGATGTCCCAAATATCCGGGAGGGGATCCAATCAGCTTGGCAATCTCGTGGCTGTGTTGGAACTCCGCGCAGTCCACTTTGATAACCGCTCGCGGATTTCTGAGCAGCGCCTCCGCGGTGGCTTCCACGATTCGCGTCTTGCCAGAACCGGTGGGGCCGAGAAACAGGAAGTTGCCGATCGGACGGCCAGGCGCAGCCATCCCCGTAAGGTGCATTTGGTAAATATTTACAATCTGCTCGATGGCCTCTTCTTGGCCGACGATGAGCTTACGCAAACTGCTTTCAAGCGTCGTCGCTTCACGCCCCGTCTTAGACGGATCTAAAGGAACATTCACCCGCACCATGTCCGGCCTCCCTTTCCTTGCCCTCCCTCACTTGACTTCCAATGTCGCTATGAGCAAGTGGCGTGCCAATCTCAACCGGACGTATCAGTCTCAGAACGCGTCACTCTCAGGACGAACCTCGGAACGCGTCAACCTTGACTCCGTCGACGGGACGGAGCGCTTGATTCACTTGACCGGTTTTGTCGGCCTAACCTCAACTCTGCTCACTAGACATCTATCGGGTGTTTGCAGTAGAAACATAACAATGCTGGCAACGTCCGATGGATCGATCTTCCAACTTGCGGATTTTTTTTCCGAATCGTCATTTCCCGATCCGAAAGCCGTGTTGACGCTTCCGGGCATGATGTAGCTGACACGCACGCCGTGATAACGGTGATCGAGCATCATGGCTTCGCTGAAGCCGTTCAGGCCGAACTTGGAAGCGTTGTAAGCCGCGCCGCCGGCGAACGGATTCTTTCCAGCCAAGCTGCTGATGTTAATAATGTAGCCGCCAGCTTGGCGCCGCAAGCGGGGCAGCGCCTCATGGCAGCAGTAGAAGACACCGGAGAGATTCGTATCAAGCACGCGATGCCAATCCTCGATGGTGAGATCCGCGGTGCTTTTGAAAGCGCCCACTCCGGCGTTATTCACCAGGATGTCGAGCCCACCGAGCCGCGCGTCGGTGAAGGAAAAGAAATCTGATACGTCTGTTGCATGCGCGACATTGCAAACGCGCCCGTGGATGCGGCCGTCGTGTTTGACTTTCATCTCGGATACCGACGCTTCTAAGACGGCGCTGTCGCGGCCGCAGATTGCTACCTCCGCGCCCGCCGCCAGCAAACTTTCGGCGATGGCGCGTCCGATGCCGCGGCTTCCGCCGGTCACAATTGCTCGTTTTCCTGCCAAAAAATTGTCCATATGTGCCTTTCTGTCACTTGCCCGTGTCATTGCTTACCCATTCTGGCTCACCCCGTGGGGCTCACCCAGCGCCGCGCGAATTGGAATCGGGTGAACGCTCATCCGCTATGATGGTTCTTTCGAAGGGAGTTTTCCGATGAACAATTCCGTCCTGGTACCGATGGTGGTGGAGCAGACGTCGCGGGGTGAGCGCGCTTTTGATATTTACTCACGGCTGCTTAAGGAAAACATCATCTTTCTCGGCACCCCGATCGATGACAACGTCGCAAATCTGATTATTGCCCAGATGCTGTTTCTGGCGGCCGAAGATCCGGAAAAGGATATTTCGCTGTACATCAATTCGCCTGGCGGATCGATCACGGCCGGCCTGGCGATTCTCGACACCATGCGCTTGGTGGAACCCGACATCGTGACGTACTGTCTGGGACAAGCCGCTTCCATGGCCGCGGTTCTGCTGGCCTGTGGCAGCAAGGGGAAACGCTACAGCCTCCCCCATTCGCGCATCCTGATTCATCAGCCATCGATGAGCGGTCTGGGCGGGCAGGCGGCGGATATCGACATCTACGCCCGTGAGATTCTGCGCATGCGCCAGTCGCTGAATGAAATTCTGGCCGAAGCCTGCAGTCAGCCGGTGGAGAAAATTGCCCGCGACGTCGACCGCGACTATATCCTCGAGCCGCCGCAGGCTCTGGAATATGGACTGATCGATCGCGTGATCACCACGCGCGAGCTGCAACCCGTGCCGACGCGCTAATGGGCCTGTCATGAAACAACCAGTTCAACCGCTCCCTAACGGTCGCGGCTCAGAAGGCGTGACTGAGCCGCGACCGTCAGGGAGCGGTCCGGAAGGACTGGCTAGGTTGTTTCATGACGGGTACTTAGTGCCACGTCACCCATGTTTGGCATAGACGTCCGCGCCGCGCGCGCGGCATGGACGGTGTTCCTGGTGGCGTTAGTGATCGCCACCATCTACGCCATCCGGCAAACGGTGGTCGTGCTGGCGTGTGCGCTGCTGTTCGCTTATTTGTTGATGCCCGTGCTGGCGCTAGTGGAGCGCTACAGTCCCCGGCGCGTCAGCCCCACTCTAGCCTTAGCGATCGTCTACTTGGGATTGCTCGGGGCCCTCATTGGCGCGGGGTTCTCGATCGGCGGCCGGATCGCCGATGAAGCCACCATGCTGAGCGACCGCCTGCCGAGTCTGCTGCAAAACCGCGAGTGGATCGATAGCATATGGCTCCCGGGCTGGCTGGAGCCGGCGCGGCAAAAAATTGTCCTGTACATCCAGGGGGAGTTCGCGACCGGAGGCAAGGACCTGCTCCCGTATGTCAAGAACTTCGGCGCGCAAGTACTGTCGAGCGCCAAGTACTTGCTCGATATCATCCTCGTCCCGATCCTGGCGTTCTTTTTTCTCAAGGACGGCCAGGCGATGCGCGAGGCGCTGGTGGACAGTTTCGTCGAGACCAGCCGCCAGCCGATGGTGGAGGATATCCTATCCGACATCAACCACCTGCTGGGCAAATATATTCGGGCGCTGGTGTTGCTGGCGCTGTCGTCGTTTATGTGTTACGCGCTGTTTCTGGGAATTACCGGCGGTCCGTACGCGGTGTTACTGGCCGGAATCGCCGGACTATTCGACTTTATTCCCGTGATCGGCCCGCTCGCGGCGGGACTGCTGGTGATTATTGTCGAAGGCGTGAGCGGCTATACGCACCTGCTGTGGTTCGTGATTTTCTGGCCGATTTTCCGGCTGTTCCAGGATTATGTTTTGGCGCCGGCGCTGATGGGCGCAGGGGTGGAACTGAATCCCACGCTGGTGCTGTTTGGGGTACTCGCGGGGGAGCAGATTGCGGGCGTGCCGGGCATGTTTTTCTCGGTGCCGGTGCTGGCGACATTGCGGGTGATCTTTGTACGGTTGAAGCGGGCCCGGGCGAAGCGGGTGGGGGTGGTGGAAGTAGCGTAGAGCGCAAACTATTCCGGTTTGGCAAATCAAATTCGACAGCGTTTTGTCGGTATTGGTGATACCCTCCATAGAGTGATCAAAAATTCGGCTGCGTTCGCCTTGCTTGTGCTGTGCCTGTCCGCGCCTTTGGCTGCGCAACTAACCAATTTTAATTGCGCCGCGACTGCGGTGACGCCCAACAACGTTCGCGCGGAAGGCGTGACAGAACGGCTGAACGATATTATTCTCACTTGCTCCGGCGGAACTCCGACGGCCAGCGGCGCACTCGTTCCTGCAACAAACTTCCAGTTGTTTATCAATGAAAGCGTCAGCAATCGGCTGGATGCGAGTGGCTTCGTGGACGCGTTCCTGATCATCGACGAACCACATTCCGTCGCCAACCCTACTTCTCCTTTGCTTGCGTGCACGGGCGTGTGCCTTATCAGTGGCTCCGGCACGGGAACCACCACTTATGATGGGACATCCGGACGTCCTAACTTGTTTCCCGCGCAAGCTGTAACCGGGGTTTCAAACTCCCTGGCTTGGTTAGGTGTTCCGCTTGATCCTCCCGGCGTCAACGGTGTCCGGACGATTCGAATCACCAATGTGCGTGCCAACGCTTCCCTTTTCTCATTAGCAACCGGAAATCAGCTTACCGCTTATCTGGCTGAGAATGGGGGCCAGCAAGTCACCATCTCTCAGCCTAGCGCGCTGTTGTCATT
>Ga0209040_10004118_pt1 | contig 11027 bp, 11 predicted proteins | sample BogFormECP12_OM3_FD_188240 | JGI IMG/M metagenome (GOLD analysis project Ga0209040, IMG submission 188240) | Bog forest soil microbial communities from Calvert Island, British Columbia, Canada - ECP12_OM3 (SPAdes) (version 2) | ecosystem: Environmental > Aquatic > Freshwater > Wetlands > Bog ... | reverse complement strand
GATCGCGCTCCCGGGATTGACGCTGTCCACGGGTCGTCCGGATGTGGCGCGCCGTATTTTGTTGGCCTTCGCTCGCTACGTCGACGACGGCATGCTCCCCAATAATTTTCCGGACGCCGCCGGAGCCCCGCAGTACAACACCGTGGATGCCGCCATGTGGTATTTCGAGGCCGTGCGGCAATATTTTGCGGCCACCAAGGATGTCGACACCCTGCAAAAGCTTTTCCCCGTGCTCGCAAGCATTATCGAAGCCCATGTGGCCGGAACGCGTTACAACATTCACGTCGATGCCGCGGACGGGTTGATCTACGCAGGCGGACCGGGAGTGCAGCTCACCTGGATGGACGCCAAAGTCGGCGACTGGGTGGTGACGCCCCGCACGGGTAAGCCCGTGGAAATTAACGCTCTGTGGATCAATGCGCTCGCAACAATGAAAGAGTTCTGCGCTGTCTTGGCCAAACCATCCGACGCTTACGAAGCTCTCGCGGCCCGCGCCGCCGCAGGCTTCGCGAAATTCTGGAACGCAGATCGTGCTTGCTGTTACGACGTTATTGACGCTCCAGGAATCGGCAACGATTCGACGCTGCGCCCGAACCAAATTTTTGCCGTCTCCTTGCCCGTCAGTCCGCTTTCTTCCGGGCAGCAAAAAAATGTTGTCGATGTTTGCGCGCAGCAACTGCTCACCTCGCACGGCTTACGCAGCCTGGCGCGCGGTGAGCCCGGCTATCAAGGCCACTACGGCGGAGACCAGCGCTCGCGCGATGGCGCCTATCACCAAGGCACGGTGTGGGGCTGGCTGCTTGGGTCCTTTGTCCTGGCGCACTTGCGCGTGTATGCGGATCGCGCCGCGGCCCTGCGCATTCTCGATTCTCTCGGCCGGCAGATTTATACCTACGGGCTGGGCACCGTTGGCGAAATTTTTGATGGCGACGAGCCTTGCGTTCCCCGCGGTTGCATCGCCCAGGCTTGGAGCGTGGCGGAGCTGCTGCGCGCCTGGCATATCATCGCTGGCCCCTCCGGGACTTAGTCTTTTGCGACGCCATAGAGTGCCGCAGCCCGGCTCCCGCTTTCTTCGCTTTCCGCCGACACGCGCCCCTCAAAAGCGAGCGGCGGTTCCCCTATTCGATAGAATCGTATAGAAACGTATTGTTCTAGCGACTCAGCCTGGGGTATTCTAACGATTCTTAAGAGGGCCGCATGCAAAAGCTATTGGCGCCGCGCGAGGCCGCGCAAGTTCTAGGTATCAGCTATCCCACGCTGAAGCAGTGGATCTACGCCGGCAAGATTAAGACTGCCAAGACCCCTGGCGGGCATCACCGCGTGCCGGAAAGCGAAATCGACCGCTTGTTCCCGCAAAAGCTGGAGCGCGGCGAACCCCGCCAGCGCCGCGGCGATTTTCGCCGCATCAGCGGCAGGAACCAGTTAATTGGGCGAGTGCGCGCGATTAAGTTCAGTGGCTTGCTCGCGCAAGTCACGCTCTCCATCGGCGAGCAGAAAATCACCTCCATCATCACCGCGGATGCAGCGCGAGAGTTGCGGCTCAAGCCCGGCGAGCGCGTAGCGGCACTGGTCAAGTCGACAGAAGTGATGATTTTGCGCGTGTGAGCAAGCCTTCAGGACATAGCGCCATGCGATTCTCAGCGATAAACGCAACGCGACGCCGGAATCGGTTCGTTCAGGTACTGGGAACGATCGCCGCCTTTCTGTTGGCGCTCGGCGTTGCTGTACCGTGCGCGCTCGCCGGACAGAAGGCGGCCGCGGCGCCGTTGCCGGTGCTGCGCGTAGCCGCCGCCGCGGACCTGCAATTCGCTATGCCGGAGCTTGCGGAACAGTTTGGGAAGAAGGGTATAGCCACGCTGGAAGTAACCTACGGCTCCAGCGGCAATTTCTTTTCGCAAATTCAGAATGGCGCGCCATTCGATCTATTTTTTTCCGCGGACCTGGACTACGCAAAGAAACTCGACGCCGCGGGTCTCGTGGAGCCCGGCACGCTTTGCGAATACGCCGTCGGCCGCCTGGTGCTGTGGACCCGCGCGAACGCGGTCGTCGACGTAGCCAAAGACGGTTGGAAAGCGCTGCTCGATGCCCGCGTGGAGAAAATTGCCGTCGCCAATCCGGAGCACGCGCCTTACGGGAAGGCCGCCGTGGCGGCCATGCGCACTGCGGGAATTTACCAGCAAGTGAAAAACAAACTGGTATACGGCGAAAATATTTCGCAGACCGCGCAATTCGTACAGTCCGGAAATGCTCAGATCGGATTGTTGGCCATGTCACTGGCGCTCTCGCCGGCGATGAAAGACGGCCGGCGATGGGATGTGCCTGCGGATGCGTATCCGCCAATTGAACAGGGCGCGGTAGTTTTGCGCGACGCGAAAAATAAGTCCGCAGCGCAGCAGTTTCTGGAATTTGTACAAAGCACCGAGGGTCGCGATACGCTGAAAAAATACGGATTTTCGTTCGCTGCACCCGCCAGGTAACGAGCGCGTTCGCCGTGTAGTCGCGCTGTGCGACCAAAACTCAGGGGAAGTTCTCAATGGAACCATTGTGGCTATCGATGGAACTGGCCCTCACCGCGGCCGCGCTATTGCTCCTGATTGGATTGCCCGTCGCCTACTGGCTGGCCTTTTCCACCTGGCGATTTAAGTTTTTGCTGGAAGCCGTCGTGGCCCTGCCGCTGGTGTTGCCGCCAACGGTGCTCGGATTTTACGCGCTCGTGGCCATGGGGCCGCAAGGCCCGCTGGGAAAAGTGTGGCGCGCCATCTTTGGCCATGGACTGGCATTTACCTTCGCCGGATTGGTTCTCGCATCCGTCCTTTACAGCTTTCCTTTCGCCGTGCAGCCGCTGATGAGCTCCTTCGAAGGCGTTGACCGCAGGCTTCTGAATGCCTCGGCAGTTCTGGGCGGCAGTCCCGGGCGCACGTTTCACTCGGTGATTCTCCCGTTATCCATTCCCGGAATCGTCACTGCCGTAGTGTTGTGCTTTGCCCATACCCTTGGCGAATTTGGGGTGGTGTTGATGGTCGGGGGTAATTTGCCCGGCGTCACGCGCACCGCGTCGATCGCCATTTACGATCAGGTGCAGTCGCTCGAATACGGCCCGGCCAATCGTATGGCGCTGCTGCTGTTGCTAATTTCCTTTGCCGTATTGTCGCTGGTTTATGCGGTGAACCGCCAAGCGCGACGAAGCTTGTGGACGCCATGGGCCGCAAAATAACCGCTCCGCTCACCGTGCGCGTGCGCAAAGCGCGCCGGGGCACCAACCGTCAGCCATTCTTTTTGGACGTTGCTCTGGAGATTCCTGCAGGCGTCACCATTCTGTTTGGCCCTTCCGGCGCCGGCAAATCCACACTACTGGACTGCATCGCCGGGCTGGTGCGCCCGGATTCCGGAGAAATCTGCGCGGGCGGAGAAAAACTGTTCGATTCCGCCGCGGAGATCAACGTTCCCGTGCACCAGCGGCGCATCGGGTACGTATTTCAATCCCTGGCGCTGTTTCCGCATCTGACAGTGGAGGAAAATATCGCTTACGGAATTCATCGTCTCCCGCCGCCGGAAAGAAACCGCCGCATCGAGGAAATTCTCGCTGCCTTTCGTATCGAAGAACTGCGCCGCCGGCGGCCCGCGGAAATATCCGGCGGTGAAGCACAACGCGTGGAGCTGGCGCGCTCGCTGGTGACCGAGCCGCGCGTGCTGCTGCTCGATGAGCCCCTCACCGGACTCGACGAAGAACTGAAAGATCGCATCATCCAGGATTTGCGCGCGTGGCGCACGGCGCGACACATTCCCATTCTTTACGTCACTCACAGCCGCGCTGAAGCCAGAGCTCTCGGCGATCATCACATTGCCATGCGGGAAGGAACAACCGTGTCGGAAGCGCAGGCGGAACTGGCGCGGACGAAGCTAAAGCAGTGAACCAGGAGTTTTAGTGAGGAGCTTTTACCGGCACGGAAAATTTAATTTCATCGGCTTCCAGGCCGCTGTCCGCTTGCGTGGCGTGAACCACGACGACATCGCCAACGGCCAGGTCGCTGGCCTTGGCGGATTGGTCGGCATTGTTACTGCGTAATGTATAGACCGTGGTTTTGACCAGCTTCACTTCGACCAGCTTGCCGTCGGCCCCTTTTACCGTGATGCTTGCGGTGGACACGTTCGTGACGGTTCCCCGGATGTGGACCTTGTCACCATGCGCATAGGCGCATACGCCCAGCAAAGTGAACAGCACTCCCGCGAGCATGGCACAGAGTCGCATTGGGTTCTCCAGCAACAGATTAACCTTTCGCTCGCCGTGATTCCTCACGGCCAAATTGAGCATCGTCTTGCTTCGCCAAGCGAGGAATTCGCTCGCCGAGCTACTGCGGTGATGCATCCTTTTTCTTGGATGCCGCCGGAGCCGATGGGGTTTGTGGCGGTGCGGCCTGATTCAGAAAATCGTCTTCCTGCTGCTCCTCCTGGCGTTCCCCTGGTCCTTTCGGATTGTAATGCTCCATCTCGGACCGCTCCGCCGCGGTAAGCTGCGGCAGGTGGCGGACGAATAGCACCAGTTTCCAACTGTCGTGGATATCGCCATGCCCCTTAAATGAGGGCATGCCTGTGAAGCGTACGCCGTTTTCAATGATCCAGAAGAGTTCGCCATCGGAGAGATTTTGTGTAGCCGCCGCGCGCATATCCGGCGGCTTCGGGTACATGGCGCGGCCGTACATGGTTTGCCCGCTGCCGTCGTTGCCATGGCAGGTGGCGCAGTGATCCGCAAAGTGTAGTCGCGCATCATGCAGATTCTGCTCTGAAGGCTGCATGGGATTGACCATCGCTCGCGCATTCGATGGGGTGGCCAGCCGCCGCGCGTTGCGCGCCAGAAATTCCTCAAGCTTGGTCGGCGTGGCCGCCGCGCTTACCCCGTCATGCAGCACCAGCGCAGCAAATACTCCGGCCAGCGCCAGCAGCAGGACCAGTGTGCCAAAAAGCAGCGCCGCGCGGTTCATGAGCGCTCCGTAGCCCTGCCCGGCGCAAAATCGCGCGCTAAATATTTCATTTGCCAGCCTCTCGTCACACCGCACAGCCGAATGCTCGTGGCGCGCACCGCGGCAGATCCGCGCTCACTCGGAGGTGATCACAATCGCGCTGCATGGACTCGTGCCGGCGCGTGTGTAGCCGTGCGGCAGCAGGGAATCGAAGTACAGCGAATCCCCGGCCTCCAGCACCTCTTCGTCCGTGCCCACCTTCAGTGCCAGCTTGCCCTTCAGCACATAGATGAATTCCACGCCGGTGTGTTGATGCAGCCGCAGCTTGTCCGCCGGCACGTCGTGGAAATCGGCGAAATAGGCGCTGAATTTGCGGTCCGTCGCGGCGAAGTCCAGCGACTCAAATTCGAAGGCCGCGGCTTCCAGTCCCGGCGCTTCCGGGAAACGCAAACGATCCTTCTTGCGCGTAATAGCGAATGTATGTTTCAGCCGTTCGTCGGTAAAAAAATGTTCCAGTCCTACGCTGAAGACCTGCGCGATGCGCGAAAGCGTGGGCAGCGTGGGATAGAGTTTGCCGTGCTCCAGTTTGGAAAGCAGCGCGGGAGAGAGTCCGGAATGGCGGCTGAGCTCCACCAAACCCATTTTGCGGCGCAGGCGCAGCTGCCGCAGCTTGTCCCCCACGTGATAGCGGTCGAGCGTTTGTTTTAGTTGAGCGGAAACCATGGCAGCTTCAGTCTGTTCCTGTCAGGAAATTGCGGTCCCGGTTTGTTGCAATATAGTACCGGGAAGGCGAAAGTCCTCTTCGAGACATTCTTAGTATGCAAAACATGTTTCCTTGCAGTCAAATGGCGTCCACGCAGATGACTGCGAATTGCCGCACTTACGCCGTCCCAGTTCCACCCCCGCTTCGACGTGGCCTCGTTCCCTCTTTTGATACGATAGTGTGAATGATTACAGTCTCCGGACTCTGCTCGTGAAAAGCAAAATTTATGCCCACGTAGACGCCGCCGTGGAGGGCGTTCCCGACGGCGCGCGTATTATGTTTGGCGGATTCGGCGGCTCGGGCTTCCCCAATAATTTAATTCAAGCCCTGGTCCGGCGCGGCACCAGAAATATCACCGCCATCAGCAACAATTGCGGCACGCGTGACGGCGAACTCTCCCCGCTCTTCAAAAACGGCCAGATCCGCCATGTGATTGCCGCCTTTCCCGGGCCGCATTCCTTTGCCTTTCAGGAGCGCCATGCCGCCGGCGAATGCACCATAGAACTCGTCCCGCAGGGCATCCTGTGTGAAAGGATGCGCGCCGCAGCCGCGGGCTTGCTAGGCTTTTACACCACCGTCGGCGTAGCCACCGAAGTTGCCGTTGGAAAAGAAGAACGCGTCATCAACGGCCAGCGCTGCATTCTCGAGATGCCCATTCACGCCGACTACGCCTTCATTAAGGCCGACAAGTCCGATGAGCTTGGCAATCTGACCTATCGCCTCGCGGCGCGCAATTTTAATCCCATCATGGCCCAGGCCGCAGCGACAACCATTGCCGAGGTGGAAGAAGTCGTGCCCGTCGGCTCCATCGATCCGGAAATCGTGGTGACCCCGGCAATTTTTGTGCATCGCGTCGTGGTGGCCAAAGGGATTCGCTATGTCTGAGAAAAAACGCCTCACCCGCGAAGAGATTGCCGCGCGTGCGGCACGCGAACTCCCCGACGGTGCCTACGTAAACTTGGGCTGGGGTATTCCGAACCTGATTGCCGATCATTTGCCAGCTGGCATCACCGTCTATTTTCACAGCGAGAATGGCATCCTGGGCATGGGCCGCCGCGCCAAACCGGGCGAAGAAGATTTTGATTTGGTGGACGCCATGAAAGTGCCGGTAACGCTTATTCCCGGAGCCTCCTTTTTTCATCAAGCCGACGCCCACTTAATGACCCGTGGCGGGCATCTTGATGTCGCCGTTCTCGGCGCCTTTCAAGTCTCCGAACGCGGCGACCTCGCCAACTGGAAAGTCCCCGGCGCCAAAGGCGTCGGTGCCATCGGCGGAGCCATGGATATAGCCGCCGGCACCAAGCGCGTAATCGTGTGCATGGAGCACACCACCCGCGACGGCCAGCCCAAGATCGTCCGCGAATGCACTTATCCTCTGACCTGCCTGGCCTGCGTGGACACCATCGTTACGGATCTCGCCGTAATCGATGTGACCGAACATGGCCTGCTACTGCGTGATTTGGCGCCAGGCTGGACCGCCGAAGAGGTACAAGAATTCACCGCAGCGAAACTCATGTAGGCGCCGGGCTTTAGCCCGGCTTCACCGGTTTTGGGGTCGGAGCTTCAGCTCCGACGGTAAGCGCTGGGCTATCAATGGGCTTTTAGCCCCTGAGGAATTGTTTGTATTCTGAGCCGCCTCAACCCAGTCTCACAAAAGCTACAGCCGTGCCGCCACCCGCGCCGCAACGTGCCCATCGGGTGTGCGAATAACCATCACTAGGCTGTCGGTCAGCGGCACTCCGGCGCTAGGGACGGCCAGCGCGTAATTCCACTCCAGCCGCTCCGGCAGGTCCTTGGCATCCGTGTTGTAGGGGAAAATGGGACGCACGGAAAAATTCACCGGCTTGTAGCCAGTCAGCGGCCGCAGCTCCAGCCCGCGCTTCCAGAACAGCGACAAACGAAACTCGCTGACCATCGCCCGCGTCAGATAGATGCGCGAGCCGGTAGCCTGCAGTTTGCCGCTGCAAGGCATATCGAAGAGGGTAAACTCCAGCAAAACCTCCGCGGGAAATTCCGTGACCGATTCGTCCCCGCGGCGGAAAACCGTGTCCACCCCGATGCCATCAATGCGCTTGAGATTGTCGAAGAAGTGCCCGGAGCTAACGCGCCCTTTGACGTGGAAGCAGATGCCGTTCGCCAGCGATCCTTCGGTCTCGACGAAAACCCCGCCGTCATAGTTCCACACTGTCTGCTTGTCATGCGCAGCAACGGGTTGCGCAACGACGAGGCACACGAGCGCCACGAAGAGCAATAACGCAGGAAAATGGGCAGTACCGCGGTCAGCTTCCATGTGGGTCCGCCGTTCGAGTCACACCGCAGCGAGTTTACACCGGTGGCCCTGCCCATCCAAGGGCAGGCCCAAGAGGGTAGTGGGTCAGTTTCCGATTACCCGACTTACCAGGAACCTATGCTTGATTAAACGTTTCCGCACGCCAATTAGATTCCCAGATGCCATAGGAAGAGGTCGCCCGCAGAACGCGTGACCTTCTCGCAATTAGAGGCCAGAATCCGCAACTTCCTCACGACCGTTCGCCTCGCAAGATTTAACTGTTTATACCGATGAGTTTTCCCATTCGGTGAGAACTCATACAGACCCGTTAGATGTAAGCGGACTGGCCCCTGCGACAACAAGATTGCCCAGTTCTCAAATACGCTTTTGGCGACCGGCGCGCCGTCCCGACCCATTACCGTGACGCCGCAGAAATTGAACCCATTTTGCCTAGTGGTCTTCGTGTAGCTCGGGTTGTAAGTGGGTATCCATTTAAGCGTGTCTGCAATATAGTGCAGGAAATCATCGTGCAGAGGTACGACCGCAAACATCCGCTGTCGTACGCCGTCATAACCCAAGTGTGAGTGCTCGTGATAGTCGCCACTGGGGCAGTGAACCAAGCCAAATTTATGTTCGAGAGACAAGTTTTTGTAGGCAGAAACTGAGCGGTCAATCTGCCTTTGGACGATAGTATGGGCGCTCGGCAACTCGTACAAGACCCAACCAAACGCTTCCAACTCCCGGGTAAACGCCCGCCATAACCGGAAAACTGACCCCCTACCCGCAAGAGTAAGCGCGAGAGCCAAAAAACTCGCCCGTCGACAAACCAGAAACGGTGGTTCGCCCCGGCGCTCTCGCACTCAGCTGAGGTACTACCACAAAACAGTACTTGACTTCCACATGCTGATTTGTTACTATCCGCCTGTAGGAAACCTGCGTCCGCCTCGTCCTCATCCCGCAAGCCTAAGTTCCCCCGAATGAATAGAATCCGTCGCCGCGTCCGGTACTTTAGCCCCTATTTCCGCCCGCGGCTTGCCACCTTGCTTGAAAATATTTTCGTTGCACACCCTACCAGTAGCCATGTCTTTTAGAATGAATACTTGCGAAAATGTATCAAAACAAAACACTTTAAACTCTTTAGAATGCGCACTTGCAAGAAAAACAGTGTGGCACCCCTCCCAGCGAGGAGCCTTTTCGTCACGCACGCTGTCTAACACCACATTTGCGGGAGCCGAGATCCCGACCATGGTGAAACTTTAACGCGCCGCCCAATCCTCTACGGGTGGGTCATTTCTTCGGGCCGCACCTGCGCGTCAAACTCTTCAGCGGTCAGAAAACCGAGTCTGACGGCGGCTTCTTTTAGACTGCTGTGTTCGTGGTGCGCGGTGTGCGCCACCTTCGCGGCGTTGTCGTAACCAATCTTGGGTGCCAGCGCAGTCACTAGCATCAGCGAGTCCTGAACGTAGTGGGCAACCTGTTCCCGATTCACCTCGATGCCTCCCACGCAGTGATGCACAAAGCTGTTCATGGCGTCCGCAAGCAGCTCGACCGAATGCAGATAATTAAAAATCATCACCGGCTTGTACACGTTCAGCTCGAAATTGCCCTGCGAACCGGCCATGCCAATAGCGGCGTCGTTGCCCATAACCTGCACCGCCACCATGGTCAGCGCCTCGCACTGCGTAGGGTTCACCTTGCCGGGCATGATCGATGAGCCCGGCTCATTCTCCGGCAGCGTTAATTCGCTCAGCCCGCAGCGCGGCCCGCTCGCCAGCCAGCGAATATCGTTGGCAATCTTCATCAGCGACGCAGCCAGAGTCTTCAGCGCCCCGCTGGCAAAGACGATCTCGTCGTGCGCGCTCAGCGCCGCAAATTTATTCGGATGCGACCGGAAAGGCAGCCCGCTAAGCTCCGCAATTTTCCGCGCCGCGCGCTCCGCAAACTCGGGGTGGGCGTTCAAGCCGGTGCCCACGGCCGTGCCGCCAATGGCCAAATCGTAGAGCCCGTCGAGAGCCACGGCAATGCGCTGGCCGTCGCGGTCCAGCAGGCTGACCCACCCGGAAAATTCCTGGCCAACCGTAAGCGGCGTGGCGTCCTGCAAGTGCGTGCGCCCAATTTTTACAATGTCGGCAAATTCCTTGCGCTTGGCTTCCAGCGCATCGCGCAGAGCCTTCACCGCGGGCAGCAAACGTCGCGCCGTTTCCGTGGCCGCGGCGATGTGCATGGCGGCAGGAAAGGTGTCGTTCGAGGATTGCGACATGTTCACGTCGTCGTTGGGATGAATAGGCTTTTTGCTGCCCATCTGCCCGCCCGCCAGCTGAATGGCGCGGTTAGAAATGACCTCGTTGACGTTCATATTGGTCTGCGTGCCGCTGCCGGTCTGCCAGATGCGCAATGGAAAATGCTCAGCCAGCTTGCCGGAGATGACTTCATCCGCAGCGATGGAGATCAGCTTGGTCTTTTCAATATCCAGTTTCCCAAGGTCGTGGTTAACGAGCGCGGCTGCTTTTTTGAGGATGCCGAAAGCCCGGATCAGTTCGGGCGGCATAGTGTCTTTGCCAATAGCAAAGTGAATCAGCGAGCGCGCCGTCTGCGCCCCGTAGTAGCGGTCGCCGGGCACTTCGATTTGGCCCATGCTGTCAGATTCGGTGCGGGTGGAGACTTGCTGTGCGGTGTCGCTCATGTCGGCCATGGGTGCGGCTCCTACTTGAATTGGCAGATCAGTTTAGCAGTTCAGAAGGGAAGAGGTACCTTTCAGTCGTCAGCTCTTGCATGCTGTTTAGAATGAATAATTTGAACGAGACAACAGCCTGCCGGAGAGAGATTGCGTCTGGACAGGAATGCCGAGCCGCACCACGTACGTAGGTGAGAAAATGGCGGGAACGGTCTAGTCAAATGAAGGCACGCAACTAATCCGGGGCCACGGGGTTTGGGTTCGACTACACTCAGGTAAAGTCCGACAGCGGACCAGGGAAGTTGTTCAGAGATTCTTTCCAACACTGAGTGGGGCTGTACGGGGTGACCAGATGAGCCTGCC
>Ga0209040_10004117_pt1 | contig 11029 bp, 10 predicted proteins | sample BogFormECP12_OM3_FD_188240 | JGI IMG/M metagenome (GOLD analysis project Ga0209040, IMG submission 188240) | Bog forest soil microbial communities from Calvert Island, British Columbia, Canada - ECP12_OM3 (SPAdes) (version 2) | ecosystem: Environmental > Aquatic > Freshwater > Wetlands > Bog ... | reverse complement strand
ACCGTAGGCCGACAGCGTCATGCCGAGCCGTGCGCCGCCCGAGGCGACCGTGGCTCCGCGGCCGGTGAAGCCCACACGCAGACGCTGTGCGGGATTGACGGCCCGCAGACCGCGTACGCGGTAGGCCGGCTCATCGCGCCCCAACGCCGCCGAGACCGGGCCCTGCGCGGCCACAGGCAGGCTCCCCAGTCCGTGACGCGCCGCCGCATGTCGCCCAGGGTGCGCACCGGGCAGCACGACGAGCGCCGCGGCACACCCCAGCGCCGCCGCAGCAGCCACCGGCCCGCCCACGAGCCCGAGGCGCAACCGGCCGCTTCGCCTCGACGCCAACTTTGGCCCGGGCACCACACCCCTCAGGGCGATCGCACCCGGTGTGCCATCACGCCCCATCACGTCGAGCATACAGCTATCCCGAGGGGCCACCAACACGGCCGTCGAGGTCCAGCGACGACCGCCCAGAGCGCTCGCGGGCGTTGCGCACGCAGTCGGGCCAGAGCACCCGGTGCGCCAGAGGCCTAGGTGGTGCTCACGCTGACCGCGTGCGAGCGTGTTTTCCCACACCCCTTCGCCTGCACGGTCAGCTGATACTGACCCGGCGGGGCCGGCAACGTGCCGAGCCAGCCGCCCCAGACGAGCTCGTTGGCCCCCTTGGGGACGTTGCGGGTGACCACGGTGTTCGATGTGCCGCCGACGGGCGAGACGAGCAGCGAGGCCTTGGCGGGCGCGGATACGTGGAAGGACACCGCGATCGGTTTGCCCGCCTGGCCGGGCGAGGGCGCGGCCACGACGCTGCTCAGCGACAGCGAGCAGGAGCTGCCCGAGCCCCCTTCGGAGCCGGATCCGCCGCCCGAGCCACTGCCGGAGCCCCCGGCGGGCGGCGTGACCGAGAAGGACCAGATGTGCGTGTAGCGGTGGCTGTCTTCGGAGTCCCCGCTTTCGACCATCTTCGTGCGCGGTAGCGACGTGGGCTCGGTTCCGGAGATCGGCAGGCCCTTGGCGCTCACCAGTTCCAGCGATTCGCTCATCGCGTGGGTCGTGGTTGCGTAGCCCGTGTAGTTTGCGCCGCAGTTGTAGTTTTCGTTCGTCTCGGTGGCGTCGGGGATCGCCAGCTTGAGCAGCACCCTGCCGTGGCTCGCGGAGCCGCTGACGTCGACCTTGAAGGCTGCGGCGGCGACCGGCGGGCTGCAGCCGAATGAGCCTTCCTTGCCGTTGACGCCGGAGAGGTGCCAGTGCGCGTCGGTGTAGTAGCCGCTGCCGCCGCCGACAACCTCGCTCTGGCCGCTCAGGCTGAATGAGAAGCTCAGCTCAACCTGGTAGTCGGTGATGCTGGTGGACTGGACTTCGTCGGAGTGAAGCTCGCTGTCACCGACGAGGATCCCCTCGGCCGTGCCCTTCCACACGCCGCCGGCCACAGCGTCGGCAGGCGCCCGCGCGAGGCTCCAGAGGCTCAGCGCGAACAGCAGAAGGAGCAGCGCCCCCACGCGCTGCGAGCGGCGCGATCTGTGCAGCGCGCTCATCGCCGACGAGTCTACTCCGTCGCACGCGAGCGAGCGAGGGGCGAGCGCCCGGTCCCCGCCCGCCTGCTGCGCGCGGGGACCGAGGAGGCTGCGCTGCTGCTAGGCGGGGACGGCCGTGGGCTCTTCGGCGCGGCGCGGCAGCAGCGTCTCGCGCGCGATCACGAGGCGCTGGATCTGCGATGTGCCCTCGTAGAGCTGCATGATCTTGGCGTCGCGGAACAGCTTCTCGACGGGGTACTCCTTGATGAAGCCGTAGCCGCCGTAGACCTGCACCGCTTCGGTCGCGGTCTTCATCGCCGTGTCCGCCGCAAAGCGCTTGGCGTGCGAGGAGACGAGCGTGTTGCGTTCGCCGTTGTCGAGCATCGACGCCGACTTCCACGTCAGCAGGCGTGAGGCCTCGATCTCGGTCGCCATGTCGGCGATGATGAACTGGATCGCCTGGTGCATCGCGATCGGCACGCCGAACTGGACGCGTTCCTTGGAGTAGTCGGTGGCGAACTCGAACGCCGCGCGGGCGATGCCGACAGCCATCGCCGCCACGCCCGGGCGGGTGCGGTCGAGCGTCATCATCGCGAGCTTGAAGCCGTGGTTCTCCTCGCCGAGCAGGTTCTCGGCGGGAACCTCGACGTCGTTGAAGGAGATCGTCGCGGTGTTGGAGGCGCGCTGACCGAGCTTGTCCTCCTTCTTGTCCACCACCACGCCCCAGTCACGCTCGACGACGAAGGCGGAGATGCCGCGGTGCCCGGCGTCCTTGTCGGTCTTGGCGTAGACGGTGTAGTAGTCGGCGTAGCCGCCGTTGGTGATGAAGCACTTGGAGCCGTTGATGACGTACTTGTCGCCCTTGCGCACCGCGCTCGTGCGCATGCCCGAGACATCCGAGCCCGCGTCCGGCTCGGTCAGGCAGAAGGAGGCGAGCTTGGGAGCTTCGGTGAGCATGCCGAGGTACTTCTTCTTGGTCTCCTCCGAGCCGCCCAGCGCGATCGGCGCAGTCGCCAAGCCGTTGCAGCCGAGCGAGGTCTGGATTCCCGAGCAGCCCCATGAGAGCTCCTCCTCGATCAGACAGCCGTCGAGGTAGCTTGCGCCGGCACCGCCGTACTCCTCGGAGATGTGCGAGTTCATCAGGCCGACGTCCCACGCCTTCTTGATGATGTCCTCGGGCCAGGTGCCCTCCTTGTCGTACTCCCAGGCGACCGGGCGAATCTCCTTGACGGCGAAGTCGTGCGCCATCTCGCGCAGGGCCTTCTGCTCGTCGCTGAGCGTGAAATCGACCATTCTTGGATCTCCTTACGGGCTTGCGCAGAAAATAGATTGACTGGTCAGTCAACGATGCCTCATCAGGGTAGCGGAGCGGGCTGCGATGAGCAACAATCCCGGGGGTGCAGATCGCGACCTCGATCGTCGTGCCGGCAGTCAGCGGGACCGCACTCAGCTACGTGGTGTTCGGGGCGGTCGCCTTCTCGCTGCTGATGGCGCTCGTGTTCCTCGTGACCGGCAGCGGCGAGAGCATCTACGACCAGATCGGCGCGGGCGGGCTCTCACGCGAGAGCGACCACGGCGCCGGCGGGGGCACCCACGCGCCCGACTCGCCGGCCGAGCACGCCGAGCGCGAGCGCGAAGTCCGCCAGATGATCGTCGCGCGCAGCGAACGCCTGGTGCGCCGGGGCCAGCCGCCGCTGGACGTCGACGCCGAGGTCGCGCGGCTGCTGGCGCCGCCGGCGCAGGCGACCACGCACGAGGCCGGGCTCGTGCTGGAGGTGCGCCAGCTCGTCGTCGCGCGCAACGAACGACGCCTCCGCCAAGGCCTGGAGGCGCTCGACGTCGAGGCCGAGGTGAAGCAAACTCTGGCGGAGCTGAATCCGTGAACACGACGGCGCCACGGTCGGGTATAAACGCGCGATGAGCAACCCGCGCCGCTTCCAGCTCGATGAGCTCACGCTCCGCCCGGGGACCTACTTCAACCCCCACACCGAGGTGCTCATCGTGGTCGACGATTCGCCCGAGGTCGACCACGAGATCTTCGAATCGGGCGAGTTCGACGGCGCGGACTGGGTGCTGATCGCGGAGGACACGCCGCTGGACGAGCACAAGCGCGACGACCTCGTCGAGCGCTTCCAGCTCACCCACCACCCGGGCGGCAACGTGCTCGGCGAGGAGGACCTCGAGGACGAGGACGACGACGAGGACGAGGACGACGAGCTCGACGACGTGGACGACGTGGAGGAGCTCTACCCGGAGTGACTCGGCCGCCGCCGGGCGTCGGCACCGGCGCGCGGAGCCGTTGCAGGCCGCGCGGGGAGCGACTCAGGCGCCGCTGGAGGTGGAGCTCAGCAGGCCGAGCCGCTGCAGGGCTCCCAGCAGCCCGGTGATGGGCTGCGGGTTGCTCGGCGCGGAGATGCTCTGAGGCTCGTTCAGGTCGGCGAACTGGAGGGTCAGCGTGAGCGTCGCGCTGCTGATGTCACCCAGCGCGGCACGCGTCTGCGGCGTCGCCGCGACGCTCGCCGTGAGCGTGATCTCGCGCAGGAGATGGTCCTCGGTGCCCGTGTACACGTCCACGTGCGCCGCGCGCACGGAGCTCGCGAGCGCGGAGATCGCCGCCGGGCTGAGCAGCGCCGTCGGCCCCGCGGCGCCGAGGCCGAGCGCCGAGCCCGCGCCGGAGAGCTTCTGGGCGTCGGCCACGAAGCGGGCGACGTCCAGGCCGGCGGTGATGTGCGTCGTCTCGGTGCCTGCGATCTCGTCGGTGCCGACGATCGTGGGGTTCACGAGCCATTCGCCCGGTTCGACGCCGAGCAGCGAGAAGGTCGAGCTCCGGCCCGTCGCGGAGCCCGTGGCCTGCGTGTAGCCCCGCGCCAGCGCCTGCACTGTCGCGGCGGGCGCCGCGAAGGACGTGCCGGCGAGCTCGATGAAGAGCTGCCCGCCGGTGGAGGTCAGCCCGGCCTGGAGGGCGCGCGGGCCGGCCCCGCTCGCCGAGCGCAGCGCGATCTGCAGCGCAAAGTCCGGCAGTCGCCCGGACCCGCGGCTCTCAAAGGGACCCTGCAGCTGCAGCGAGGTCGCCTGCGCGGAGGCGCCGGCGGTGGCGGCGGGCAGCGAGGTGAGCCCGAAGGAGAGGAAGATGCGCCCGCTTTCGATCGGCTTGTGCGACTGGAAGGTGTCGCCCAGCAGCGACAGCGCGTTCGATCCGCCGCTGCCTCCGCAGGCCGCGAGTGCGCCCGCGAGCAGGACCACGGCGAGCCGAGCGAGCACTCCGCCGCGAGCGGGGCGCGCCGGCCGCTGCCGCGTCCGCGCCGGCCGCGGCGGCGCAACCGGTGCGCTCGATGTGCTGTTCTGGGTGGGTGCACTCACTGGTTGAGCCCCGCCCTGCAAGGACGCCTGCAGCCGCGGAGGCGCTCGAGCGTAGCATCCGCGGTGTGCGCGTAAAGCGTCTCCTCGCGCTCGCCCTCGGGGCCCTCACCCTCGGCGCGATGGCGGCTCCCGCGGCCCTGGCCGCCCCGCGCGGGCTCGAGCTCGCGCCGCTCGGGCGCCCGGTCCATGCCCGTGCCGCGGCGCACCGCGGCCCCGCCGTCTCGGCGGCGCTGGCGAGCCTTCAGCGCAGCGGCGCCATCACCCAGCCCACCTACAGCGGCTACCTCGCCGCATACCTCGCCGCCGCCCACTCGCTCACCAGGCTCAGCGGCACCCGCAGGGCGGAACTCGGGGCGGTCATCGCCAACGTGCAGGCGATCGCGGCCGCGGGCGGGTTCATCCCCTCGCGCCTGCCGGCGCTGTTCCTCACGCTCGAACGCAACCGCCAGTGGTGGACGACCGAACCGCTGCCCTCGCCCGGCGAACGCGTGAGCTTCCCGCAGAGCCTGCTCGTGTGGCAGTACTACCCCGGCCAGGGCATCGAGATCCAGTGGCTGGGCACCTTCGGCGAGGCCAACGGCTACTACCTCTCCGGCCACGAAAACAACAGCCTGCGCCAGCTCCTGGGCGAAGTGCTCCCGCTCGCCACCAAACGCGCAGGCGGCATCGCCTGGGAGTACATGTTCAAGTTCGACGGCGGGCTGCCCCCCTGGACGAGCGGGCTCTCCCAGGGCACCGCGCTGCAGGTGCTCGCGCGCGCCTTCTCGCGCTTCAAGCAGGCCGAATACCTCAGCGCCGCCCAGCAGGCGCTCGGGATCTTCCAGATACCGCCACCCGAAGGCGTGCGCGTCGCCACACCGGCGGGCGCCCTCTATGCCGAGTACACCTACGCGCCCGGCGACCGGATCCTCAACGGCTTCATCCAGTCGCTCGTCGGCCTCTACGACTACACCTCGATAACCAAGGACCCACTCGGCCTGGCGCTCTTCGAAGCCGGCGACGCGGAGGCGCGCACGCTGGTGCCCCAGTACAACACCGGGGGCTGGTCGCTGTATGACCAGTACGGCGAATCGGACCTCAGCTACCACGAACTGCTCACCGAATTCCTGCAGCACCTGTGCGAACGCACGCGCAAAGGCCCGCCGCTGACGCCCGCCGGCACCCCGAGCACGGGCGCCCCCGAAGCGGCGCCTGCGGCGGCCTCCACGGGCGCCGGCGGGACCGCTGCGGCGCGCGCCGCCCGCGCGGTCGCGCTGGCCGCACAGGCGGCGACTCAGCCGATCGCGGCCGACGCGATCTACTGCACGACCGCTCAGCAGTTCGGCACCGACCTGCACACCCCGCCGGTCGTTACGCTGCTCACCAACAAGCTCAGCGGCGGGACGCGCGCGGGCGTGGAGATCTCGCTGTCGAAGATCTCGACCGTCGAGCTGACCGTGCGCCAGGGCAGCCGCGTCGTGTGGAGCAACAGCGCCACCGTCGAACACGGCGATCCGAAGCTGCTGTGGCTCACGCCGTCGGGCGGCGGCAGCTTCTCGGTGACGCTCTCGGCGAGAGACCTCGTGGGCAACTTCTCCACCGCCGTCGGTACGATCGTCGTCAGCCATCGCTAGGCACGATGGCCCGCTCCTAGACTGGGCGCGAGTGACGCAGACCGACAAGAGCAGACGCAAACGGGATCTCAGATGAGCCGCCTGACTCATGCGTGGCGCGCGATGGAGGGCGAGCAGCGTCTCGCGGCCGTCGCGGCGCTGTCGCTGCTCGTGACGATGTTCTTCCCCTGGTACGGCCTGCAGAGCCTCAACCGCCGGACGGGCGTCATCTACTCGCACGACATCAGCGCCTTCGGCGACGTCTCCTTCGTGGAGGCCGCCGTCTTCCTGGTGGCGGCGGGCGTGATCGCGATCGTGCTCGCTCGCGCCGAGGGCCGCGATTTCCACCTGCCCGGCGGCGACGGGACGATCGTGATGATCGCCGGCGGCTGGGCCGCGCTGCTGATCTTCTACAGGGTCTTCGACCGGCCCAGCGGCGGCGGCTACCCCGTCGGCATCGAGTGGGGCTTCTTCCTCGCGTTCGTCGCCGCGGGCGCGCTCGCCTTCGCCGGTTGGCGAATGCGCGCCGGCGAACGTCCCGAGCCCCCGCTGACGCGCCGGCGCACACCGCACCGCGAGCCGCCATCCCCCGGCCGCGAACCGCCACCCCCTGGCCGCGAACCGCCATCCTTCGGCAGCGAGCCGAGATCCCCCGGCCGCGAGCCGCCATCCCTCGCCCGCGAGCCGGCCGGCCCCGACGGCGAGCCCACGGTCCTCGCCGCGGCACCGCCGCGCCGGCGCCGCACGGAGCCCGTGCCGGCGCGCGAGCGCTCGCGTTACCCCCCGGCGCCGGCCGAGCAGCTCTCCTTCGAGGACCCGCCCGCCCGCTCCGAGCCCTAGGCGCGGCGGGCGCGGGGGCGGGGCCTGCATATCATTGCGCTGACGATGAACGCGCAACCGCCCCCGGGGCCAGCCTCCGTCGCAGACGTAGCCGCGGGGCTGCGCGAGGTCGGCTACCTGCCGGGCGAGTCCACGGCGCTCGTCGCCTACCTGGCCACCAAGCTGGGCAAGCCGGTGCTCGTGGAGGGCCCCGCCGGCGTCGGCAAGACGGAGCTCGCGAAGGCGCTCGCCGCCTACCTCGGTCGCGAGCTCGTGCGCCTGCAGTGCTACGAGGGACTCGACGAGGCCAAGGCGCTGTACGAGTGGAACTATCGCAAGCAGCTGCTGCGCATCCAGGCCGAGGCGTCGGGCACCGGCTGGGATGCCGTCCAGGACGACATCTTCGGCGAGGAGTTCCTGCTCGCGCGCCCGCTGATGAGCGCGATCGCCTCCGAGCAGCCGGTGGTCCTGCTGATCGACGAGATCGACAAGACCGACCAGGAGTTCGAGGCGATGCTGCTGGAGGTGCTCTCGGACTTCCAGATCTCGATCCCCGAGCTCGGGCTCGTGAAGGCGCGCACGCACCCGGTCGTGCTGCTCACCTCCAACAACTCGCGCGAGCTGACGGAGGCCCTCAAGCGCCGCTGCCTGTACCTCTGGCTCGACTATCCCGAGCTCGAGCACGAGCTCGCGATCGTGCGCCTGCACACGCCCGACCTCGACGCGACGGTCGCTCGCCGGCTCGTCGAGGTGATCGGCATGGTGCGCGCACTCGACCTCAAGAAGCCGCCCTCGATCGCGGAGTCGATCGACTGGGCGCGAGCGCTGCTGCTGCTCGGCGCCGAGGAGATCGACGCGGACACGTTCACGGAGACGATGTCGGTGATCGTCAAGCACCGGACCGACATGGACGTGGTGGCCGAGCGCGTCGGGCTGAAGCTGGGCGCGCCCGCCGATGTCGCCTGAGCAGCGTCCCGGCGGGCTGCCGGCGCGCGTCCTCGAGCTCGGCGAGGAGCTGCGGCGCGAAGGCGTGGCGGTTGGCACCTCGGAGCTGCTCGACGCCTTCGAGGTCCTGCGCGAGATCGACTGGACCTCCCAGCAGGACTTCCGCGAGGCGCTCGCCGCGACGCTCGCCAAGAGCCAGGAGGACCGGCGCGTGTTCGAGCTCGTGTTCGAACGTTTCTTCTTCCGCGCGACCGAGATCGCAGCCGCGCGCGAGGGCATCCGCGAGGAGGACAGAGCGGCACTCGGCGAGCTCTCCGACGAGGAACTCGACGCGCTGCGCATGCAGATCGCGGCCGCCCTCAGAGACGGTGCCGAGGGCGCGATGCGCGACCTCGCACGCATGGCGATCGCCGCCTTCGCGCGCCGCCAGGAGGGCTCGGGCGTGATCGGCGTGGACGTGCAGCGCATCCGCCGCGCGCTCGGCCTCCGCGCCGAGCCCCAGCCCGACCTGCCGGCCGAGGACCCCCGCCGCGACGGGCTGCCGCGCGATGCCCTGCGACGCTTCGAGGCCCTGCTGCGGCGCGAGCTCGAGCGCGCCCAGATCGAGCGCACGGGGAGCCTGCCGCCGGCCAGGCCGCTCGGTGAGCTCGACCGCGCGCTCCCCTCGGGCCCGCTCGCCGACCTCGCGGCCGTCCACCGCGTCGTCGCCCAGCTGCGCCGCCGGCTGGCGACGCAGGGACTGCAGGCGCGGGGACATCGCCGCCACGCCCACGTCGACGTGCGCCGGACGATGCGCGCCTCGCTGCAGACCGGGGGCGTGCCGGTCGTGCTCAAGTACCGCCCGCGCCGCCCCCGGCGCCCGGAGATCTATGTCCTGTGCGACGTCTCCACGAGCGTCACCTCGGCCTCGGTGTTCTTCCTGTCGGTGCTCCACGCGCTGCACGACACATTCCGCAAGATGCGCTCCTTCGTGTTCATCGAGCGCATCTCCGAGGTGACCGACATCTTCGAACACGAGCGCAACTTCAAGACGGTGAGCGAACGGATATCCGGTGACGCCGGCGTCGCCGACATCTCCGGCTACACCGACTACGGGCGCGTCTGGTCGGAGTTCATCGAGCAGGTGGAGGACGATCTGCACCCGCGCGCCACCGTGATCGTGCTCGGCGACGCCCGCACGAACGGGCGCGATCCGCGCGCGGACGTGTTCGCGCAGATCGCGGCCCGCGCCGGGCGCACCTTCTGGCTGAACCCCGAGCCGCGCCTCTACTGGAACTACGGCGACTCGGTGATCGCGGCCTACGAGCAGTACTGCACCGCGTTCGAGTGCTGGACGACGGCGCAGCTCGAGGACTTCGTGCGCGCGCTGACGCGCCCGGTCCTCGGGGCCGCGCGCTAGCATCCGCGCACAGGACAGCAAACACAGGGGTGCTGGCGGGAAGGCCGGCTGAGATGGCGCATGGGAAGGGGATTCCCCCGGCGCCGACCCTTAGAACCTGTGGGGTAATGCCCGCGAAGGGAGCGAAGTGCCAGCCGAACTGCAGTCCCGCGCACGTCCCTCGGCCCCGCCGAGGGCGCCCGTCGCGGAGATCGTGCTCGAGCGCGTGGGGCACGGCTACCGGCGTCGCAACGGCGCCGACGTGCAGGCGCTCGCCGGGGTCTCGCTGCGCGTGGCCGCCGGTGAGCTGCTGGCGGTGGTCGGGCCGAGCGGCTGCGGCAAGAGCACCCTGCTGGAGCTCCTGTGCGGCCTGCAGCGGCCCGACGAGGGCTCGATCGTGTGCCCGCCGGCCGTGCTGATGCCCCAGCGCGACCTGCTGCTGCCGTGGCTGAGCGCGCTCGACAACGCAGCCCTGGCGCCGCGCATCGCGGGCGACTCGCGTGCGCTGGCGCGCCGGCGCGCCGCGGCGCTGTTCGCCGAGCTCGGGCTGGCCGGGTTCGAGGGGGCGCGCCCGCACGAGCTCTCGGGCGGCATGCGCCAGCGGGTGGCGTTTCTGCGCACGCTGCTGTCGGGCAAGCCGGTCGTCTGCCTCGACGAGCCCTTCGGGGCACTCGACGCGCTCACCCGCGCGGAGATGCAGCAGTGGCTCGCGCGCACGCTCGCGCACGAGCGGCGCACGGTCGTCCTCGTGACCCACGACGTCGAGGAGGCGGTCCTGCTCGCCGATCGCCTCGTCGTGCTCTCGCCGCGGCCGGGCCGCGTGCTGGCCGAGCTCGACGTGGACATCGAGCGTCCCCGCTCGCGCACCGACCCCGCCGCGATCGCGCTGCGCGAGCGCGCGCTCAGCGCGCTGGGGATGGACGGGTGCGGATGAGGCGCGCTCGCGGGCACGTGCTGCCGGCGGCGCTCCTGGCTGGCGTGCTGCTCGGCGCGTGGGAGGCCTACGTGGACCTGGCGGGAGTCCAGGAAGAGCTCCTGCCGGCCCCGCACGCCGTCGCCGCGGCGCTGTGGGCCAACGACAGCCTCGTGCTGCACAACTTCGCGGTCACCGCCGAGGAGGTCGTGCTGGGGCTCGCGCTCGCGCTGGCCGCCGGGCTGGCGCTGGCCGTGGCGATCCATCTGCTCCCGCTGCTGCGCCGCGCCGTCTATCCGCTGGCGGTCGGCTCGCAGGCCGTCCCGATCCCCGTGATCGGCGTCCTGCTGGTCTTCTGGTGGGGGTTCGGCATCTTCCCCAAGCTCGTCGTGATCGCGCTGATCTGCTTCTTCCCGGTGCTCGTGACGACCGTCGACGGGCTCGCCGCGGTGGACCCCGAGCAGCCGAAGTTGCTGCGCACGCTCGACGCTTCGCGCTGGCAGGCGTTCCGCTTCGCCGAGCTGCC
>Ga0209040_10004116_pt1 | contig 11030 bp, 13 predicted proteins | sample BogFormECP12_OM3_FD_188240 | JGI IMG/M metagenome (GOLD analysis project Ga0209040, IMG submission 188240) | Bog forest soil microbial communities from Calvert Island, British Columbia, Canada - ECP12_OM3 (SPAdes) (version 2) | ecosystem: Environmental > Aquatic > Freshwater > Wetlands > Bog ... | reverse complement strand
ACTTGAGCGCGCCGGCCTCGTACGCGCCCCGCGCCCCGGCTCCGCTGAGCACCAGCGCCCGCGTAGGCAGCTTCGGTTTGAGCGGCGGGGGCAACGGATACCATGGCGGCAGCGCGGCTTCGGCGCGGGCTGCGCCGGCAGTGGCGCCTGCAGCGCCGAGCGCGGCGAGAAATCCTGATCGCGACAGTTTCATAACGAACTGCGGCTCCTGTTGAAACAAGTGAGAAGTGAAGGATACGCGAGCCGCTCGAGCAACGCCTGTGGCCTGCCGCTTCCCGCTACTTCCGATTACGCCGAGAAGACTTCGGGGTTCTGCGCGTCCTGGTAGCCGGCATCGATCGCGGCCGCGATACCATCGGCGTTGTCAAAGCCCATCGTGGTCACGTCCAGCGTCTGCGCCGGCCGGATGACGCGCATGCGGATAGGCTCCCAATGATCGAGATGCAAGGCGTTGACGAAGTCAGCCACGTCAGGGCTAAGGCCTTCGACCTCTCGATGGCGCGACAAGAGGTTGCGCGTGAACACCAGACGGACATCGCTTTCGAGGATCTGGCGCTGCATCAGATTGAGACACGCCTGCAGCAGGTCGGGCAGCGTGTCCGGCGGCGGCGGCACGATCTCGTCCGGCGCGTTGACCATCACCACGGTGACGTCGGTCGCCCCCGCGTCCACCGCGACGCCGACCGGCACGTTGTTGGCCACGCCGCCGTCGACGTAGGCGTTCACCGCGCCGGTCTCGTCGTGTTGGACGCTCACCGGCTGGAAGACGCCCGGCACGGAGGCCGAGGCGAGCACCGCGTCCATGAAATTGTCGGACGAGAGCCGGTACCGGTGCAGGTAGCTGTCGCGCGGCGTCTGCACGTCGGCGTCTTCGATGATCTGCTTGGCTGCGAGGAGCCGAGCTGCGTTCAAGAACTTCTGCTGCATCGCCGGGCCGAACGGGCCGTTGAAGTTGTAGAACGTGTCGGAGCCGAGCACGGTGATGTTGGTCGCCGTGATGACGAGGCTGAGCTTGAGCTCATCGAGTGTCATGGCGTACTTGCGCACGAGTCCCTGAATCTTGTCGTCGTTGACCGCGCCCATGACGTAGACCAGCTCTTTGGGCGGCCCCATGGCGTGGAACGACTGGTTGGCGCGCGCGAGATAGGACAGCTTCGCAGGATAGCCGTGGTGCGACGATTGCATGAGGTAGTCGACGGCGGTGATGCCGTCTTGCACCTGCGGCTCGAACACCAGGACCTTCTCGTTCGGCAGATCGCGCCAGAACGTCTCGGCTTGCGCGATCGACGCTTGGCTGCCGCGCGCGGCGAACGCCGCGTTGATCGCGCCTGCAGATGTGCCGCAGACGAGATCGAATGGCGGGCCGTCTTTGTCGGCGTCTCTGAACAGGTACTTCAGAACGCCCGCTTCATAGGCGCCGCGCGCGCCACCGCCGCTGAGCACGAGCGCACGCCGTCCGACTCGCTGCTTGGGCGACTTGAGCGGAGGCGGCAGCGGATCCCACGGCGGCTTTGCCGCTTCGGCCTGCGTGGCGACGCCCATGCCGGCCGCAGCGGCGAGCACGCTCAAGAAACCGGCTCGAGAAACGCTCATACGAATAGATCTCCCTCTATGGAGAGCCACCTTTGTCGTCCGCGTCCGGCATTACTACCATGCGCACAACGGCGTCCCGGCGGCGGCGGGTACGCGACAGTCTGCGACGCAACTCCGTCCTCACTCGTCATGTTACATCTTTCACCTGTCAAGTCCAAAGGAGATCGGTCATGGCTCTAGCGGCTGAGGTCGTCGGCACGATCGCTGACCATTGGTGGGTGCTGCTGATCCGCGGCATCGTCGGCATCATTTTCGGAGCGTTGTTCATCTTCTATCCGGGCATCACGCTCGTGGCGCTGCTGTATCTGTTCGGCGCGTATGCGCTGGTCGACGGCGTGTTCGCGCTCATCCAAGCCTTTCGACTGGGCGTCCACAGCGATCGCTGGTGGCCGCTGATCTTCGAAGCGATCGTCGGCGTCGCGGTCGGCATCGTGTTCTTCCGGTTCACCGGCCTGAGCGCGGTGGTGGTCGCATTCGTGATCGCGGTGTGGGCGATCACGACCGGCATCTTCGAACTCGTCGCAGCGTTCCGCTTCGGCGGCAGCGGCGGCGCGCCGTGGCTGCTCGGCATCGGTGGCGTGCTGTCGATCATCGTCGGCATCATCTTCGCTTGGGCGCCGATCGAGGCGCTCTTGGCGTATGTATGGGTGCTGGGAATCTACGCCATCATCTTCGGCGTGATGCTGATCGTCTGGTCCTTTAGATTGCGCTCGGCGGCGCCAACGGCGCCGGCGGACGCCGCCTCTTAACCGCTCTTCGAGTAGCGTTTGATGAATGCGGCCGCGGGCCCGTGCCCGCGCCGCAGCGCCTCGCGCCAGTACGTCAGCGCCTGGTCGCGCTTGCCCACGTGCAGGCTCGCCCAGGCGGCGTAGTCCCACGCGAAGCGGTTGTTGTCGTCGTTCTTGAAGCCCGCTTGACACGCCGTCAGCGCGTTGGGATAGTCCTTGCCGATCTCATAGTAAGCCCGGCATAAAGAGAACGCGAGCGCGCCGCTCTTCGGATTGAAGGTGAGGCCGCGCGTGAAGGTGTCGATGGTGTTCGCGTATTCATCGGGTTCTGAGCGAGCGCGCATCATCTGCAGCTCACCGAGGCCCAGCCAGCCCTCGGGGACTTTGGGATCGACGCTGATGGCTTTGCGGTAATAGTGTTCGGCGACGCGCAGACGCAGCATGTGCTCGAAGCTTACGCCGCGATAGTATACCGAAAACGCGAAGAGCGGTTTGAAGAGCAGCCAGCCGCCTAACAGCACCAGCACGAGGATGATCCAGCGGTCGTAGGTCTTGATGATGTACGGACGTACATCGGGTGTCGCGTGCGGCGCGTTTGCGGGCACCACGGCCTCCGGATCGGCGCTCATGCGATGACGACGAAGAAGAGCGCCAAGAAGACAAGGACATAGCCGGCCGCCATCTCAGCGGCGAGCTGCCATTTCTTGACCGCCGGGTGGTGCGTATACCACGGCGCGAGCACGCCGACCGCGAACACCGGCAGCCCGTGACCGATGCCGAACGCCAGCATGAGAAGCGCGCCGAGCGCGAGCTCGCCTTGGAACGTGGTGACCGCTAGCGCGCCGATCATGAACGGCGTCGCATCGGGGGCGATCAGGAACGCAAAGCCTAAGCCGAGCAGGTATGCGCCGGCCAGTCCGCGCCCAGCAAAGCCGAGCGACGGCGCTTTAAAGGGGATCTCGATGAGCCTGATCATGGACAGGCCCATCAACAGGCACAGCGCAGCGGTGAGGTAGTACAAGAAGCCGGTCATCGTCAGCAGCGCGCCCATCGAGCCGGCCAGCGCGCCCACGGCGCAATAGACGGTGCAGATGCCGGCGATGAACGCCAGCGAGAGGACGGCCGCGGAGCCTGGGCCGCTCGCCTCGCGTCCGGCATAATTGAGGATCGCCACCATGCGCGGAACGCTGGACGGGCTGAGGCTGCTGAGCACTCCGCCCAGCACCATCAGGGCGAGCGCGACCGGCAGATGGCCGTGGATGACGTCGCTGAGCTTGTCCGCCAGCGCATAGATACTGAAGTAATCCATCTACGTCTTGTATCGGCACGGACCGGCAAAACGTGTAGCAAATACCCGGGACAGGCCGGGCCGCTGCAGAGTTGTACCTGCGTTCCGAAGAAGTCAGCGTACGTGATCACACCGATCGAACTGACAGCACTGGTCCGCCGCGCCCTGCCGGACGCCCGCGTCGAGATCTACGACCGCACCGGCACGCACGATCATTACAATCTCAAAGTCGTGTCCAAGGGCTTTGCTGGACTGACCCCGCTTGACCGGCACCGGCTCGTCTACCGGGCGCTCGGCGACGCGCTCGGCGACGGCCGCCTGCATGCGGTCGAACTGACGACACTAACGGAAGAAGAAAGATCATGAGCGACGACCTCAAGCACACGATCAGCGACGAGATCAAGAACAACAAGGTGCTCGTCTACGGCAAGGGCACCAAAGATGCGCCGCGCTGCGGCTTCACCATGGAGACCATCGCGTTTTTCAACCAGTTCGGCTACCCGTTCGAGGTCATCGACGTGCTCGAGGATATGCCCAAGCGTCAAGCGCTCACCGAGCTGACCGACTGGCCGACGCTGCCGAAAGTCTTCATCAACGGCACGTTCTACGGCGATACCGACATCCTCGGCCCGATGCACGAGCGCGGCGAGCTTGCGCCGTTGCTGGACGAGACGTTCAAGACGCCGGTCCGCTAGTCCGTACCCCCACGGGCGCCTGAGCCGGGACGGGCCGCGCCGCGCGTCGAAGACGCGGGGCCCGAACCAGCTTCTTCTTTATAGAGATGGGAAATCGAACTCTGCCGTCAGCGACTCGAGTGCCGACGCGTTTCGAACGCCCGCCGGGGACGATCACCGCCGGGGCCGTCCTGCTCGTCGCCCTTGTCGTGTCCGTCGTCGGGTCTTGGTTCTCGTACACCACCGTCCGCACGCTCTTGCTACGGCACGAGGCATACGACCGGGCCCGCGAGCGGCTCGCGCAGATCTTGCAGCTGCAGACCGACGAAGAGACGGCGCTACGCGGGTATCTGAGCACGGGCAAGCCGTACTTCCTCGATCCGTTGGTCAACGCGCAGTCGCAGTTCGATCCGACCTATGCCGACCTGGTGCGCTTCGTCAATGACTCGGGCGTGGTCGGCGCCTCGGCGCCGGTGCTCGACATCCGGCGCGAGCACGCGCTTTGGGAGCTGAAGATCGAAGGTCCGCTCGTCAAGAACGCCAACGCGCCGGACGTCGTTGCGCGCTTGGAGCGCGGCAAGATCATCATGGACCGCATCCGCATCGACTATGCGACCGTCGCGCGCATCTTCGACGACGAATCACAACGTCTGTTCGACGAGTCGACTAGGTTGCTCCGCAACGCTTCCGTCGCGACCGCCGGCCTGATCTTGCTGTTCGGACTGGCCGCGCTCATCGCAGACGCCTATCGCAGCCGCAGCCAGGCCGCGCTGGCGCGCGAACGCACGGTGACCGATACGCTGCAGCGGGCGTTCCTGAGCGGCTGGGACGTCCTGCCGTATCTGCGCATCGGTACGGCATACGTCTCGTCCACGCGCGAGGCCGCTATCGGCGGCGACCTTTTCGACGTGTATCGCCTCGACGACCATCGCGCGCTGGTCATGGTCGCCGATGTCAGCGGTAAAGGCGTCGCTGCCGCCGTCGAGACCGCGCTCGTGAAATACTCGATCCGGACGCTCGCCGAAACCGAGCCGGATCCGGCCTCTATCTTGCACCGCTTCAACACCATCTTCGAGCGCTCGGCAGCGGACCCGGGGGCCTTCGTGAGCGTGTTTCTCGGCATCGTGGACGCTCGCGATTTGACGCTCAGCTTCGCGAGCGCGGGCCACGGGTCGGTGTTCGTGCGTCGCGGCAGCCACGTGTCCACGCTGCCGGCCACCGGGCCGCTCATCGGACTGGAACGCGACTTGCCCTTCACCAGCAGAAGGGAGCAGCTCGGGGTCGGCGATGTCGTCGTGCTGGCGACTGACGGCTTGACCGAAGCGCGCGATCAGGCGGGCATCATGCTCGGCGAGGAGCAGGCGAGCCGTTGGATCGAGCGGGGCGATGCAGAGCCGCAACGCTTGGCTGACGAGGTGGTCGCGAATCTGCGCCGGTATGCGGGCGGCCGCGTCGCCGACGACCTCGCCTTACTGATCATCCGGGTACAACGCTCGCCGGTCACGGGCGAGCCGCTCGACGGGCAGACGCGCCACGAGGTCACGCCGGAGCCGGCGGATGGACGGGTGAGCTGATGGCGCAAGGGGGACTCGCCTGCGAAGACTGCGGTGAAGTCGTGTGGCTGGCGCAGGGTGCGACCCACGTGCGTTGGCTGCACGACCGCGAGCATGTGGCGCGCGAGGTGGGCGAACACGCCTCGGGCGGGCTGGACCTATGGATGAGCGACGGTTTGCGCTTCCTCGACGAGCATCGCGGGCACAGCGTGCTCGTAGTCACCCAGGACTGAGGAAAGAAAAAAAGAGCGAAGGAACGCTTCGCTCTTCTTCTTTGCGCTAGACGTTACGCCTAGTGCTTTTTCTTCTTGGTCTTCTTGGCCGCTTTCTTCTTCTTTGCCATTCTAACTCACCCCCATTCTGCGGAGTAAATGGATGTGACACGCTCGTACTGAGCTTGATGCGACGTTGCCCAGCGCGCGGACCATCTCCTTCTTTTCCATCGGCATACCGCCGAGCGATTTTACGATGCGTGGATGCGCTCTTCGGCGCGATCTTTCAACTTCATACCGGTGCGATCGTACTTCGCCGCGATCATCTCGGCGAGAATCGCGACCGCGATCTCCTCGGGTGATTGCGCGCCGATGTCGAGCCCGATCGGCGCATGCACGGCGTCGATGACCGCCGCGGGAAAGCCGTCGCGCTCCAGCCGCGCGCGGCGCGCGGCCTGCGTTTTCCGGCTGCCGATAGCGCCGACATAGCGCACCGGACGGCGCAAGACGTACGCGAGGGTCGGGTCGTCGAACTTCTCGTCGTGGGTGAGCACGGCGACGTACGTGTTCTCGTCCGGTTCGAGGGCGGGCAGTTCGTCCTCTGGCCAGCCGATGACCAGGCGGCGCGCGGATGGGAAGCGTTCGCGGTTGTTGAGCCGCTCGCGCGGGTCGACGACGGTCACCGCGAATCCGGAACGAGCCGCCAGTTCGCACAACGCAGCAGCGATGTGCACCGCGCCGACGATGATGAGGCGGGGGTCCGGGAGCAGCGGCACCACGAAGACCTCGTGCGCTCCGACCGCTGCGGTCTTGGCCGTTCCGCGCGCGAGGGCGGCACGGGCCAGCTCGTCGATGCCGGCGTCGAGGCCCGGGGCACCCGTGCTGCCGGTCGCCGTCAGCGCGTCGACCGTGCGCTTGGCGCCGACGTGCGAGGGTCCGCGCACGACCGTGGCCAGCACGAGCGGGCGTTTGATCTCGGCGCTCTGCGGCGGGCCTTCGAAACGCGCGATGAAGACGTTGATCGCACCGCCGCACGACAGCCCGACATCCCACATCATGTCCTTATTGATGCCGTAGCGCACGATCTTGGGCGGCCCGCCGGCCAAGACGCTGCGCGCCTCGTCGACGACCGCGCCTTCCACGCAGCCGCCGCTCACCGAACCGGCGATCTTGCCGCTGTCCGCGATGAGCATGGTCGCGCCCTCGTCGCGCGGCGCCGACCCGTCGACGCGGATCACGGTCGCCAGCGCGAAGCGCTCGCCTTGCGCGTGCCAGCGTTCGATGGTCTCGAGGATGTCCTTCATGACGCGCTCGGCTGTGCCCGCACTGGGCGGCGGTCTTCGATGGTGTTGAGCAATTCGGCAAGCTGCATAAGGCTGCGCAGATTATGCGCGGACAGGAAATTGTCGATGTACGGCAATGCGGCCTGCATGCCCACGGTCTGCGGCCGGTAGCGCGAGCTTCCGAGCAGCGGGTTCAGCCAGATCAGCCGGTATGAGCCGCGCTGCAAGCGGCGCATCTCATCCGCCAGCAGATCGATGTCCCCGCGATCCCACCCGTCGCTGATCACCAGCACGATGGCTCCGCGGCCGAGGACGCGATCGGCCCACTCGAGGTTGAACGTGCGCAGGCACTCGCCGATGCGGGTCCCGCCCGCCCAGTCGGCCACGCTGGCCGCCACCTCATCGAGGGCCTCGCGGATGTCTCGATGGCGGATCTGGCGCGTGATGCGCGTCAACCGCGTGCCGAAGACGAAGGCCTCGACGCGCCCGACCGAATGCCGCACCGTATGCACGAACTGCAGCAGCAGGCGCGAGTAACGATCCATCGAGCCCGATATATCGCACAGCAGCACGAGATCGCGCTGCTTGCGTTTGCGCGTCCGCGTCGGTAACGAGAGCACTTCGCCGCCGCGCCGCAGGCTGTTGCGCAGCGCGCGGCGATAGTCGAATGCGCCGCCGCCGGCGCCGGCCTTCATGCGGCGCGAGCGTTTGGTGCCGAGCTCCCAGACGTGGCGGCGCGTGAGTTCGCGCGCGCGCTCCGCCTCCACCTCGCTGAGCTGCGAAAACTCTTTCTGATATAGGCCCTCGGCGAAGCTATAGGTGAAGGCGCGATCGCCTTCGACGACCTGCGGCTGCTCGCCTGAAGCGCCCGCGTCGGCGGCGTCGCTGCGCAAGAACGACGCCTGCGGCCGCGGCACATTTGATCCCGCCGTTGGCGATTGCGGCGCGTCGCGTGGGTCTCCCGCGACATCGGGCGGCGGTTGCTCGGGCAAACCTGCGGCTTCCACCGGTGCGGGCGGCATCACCGCTTTGCTCCAGAACAGGTCGAACGCGGCGTTGAAGACGGGGATCTCTTCGGGCTTGCGCACGAGCACCGCGCGCGCGGCGGCCTTGACGTCCTCGCGCGAGCGCATGCCGACGGCGTCAAGGGCTTGGTCCAGCAAGATCACTTTGTCCGGCTGCACCCCGAGGCCGAGATCGCGCAGCACGCGACCGAAGATGACGACGTTGCGCCCGAGGTGCGCGAAGCGCACGAGCTCGTCCGCGTCGACGATGAGGCCGCGCTCGCTCACGCCTGCGACGCGACCTTGTGCGCGCGCTCGACGCGCGCGGCAAGCGCGGTGTCGCGCGCTTTGACGACGTCTTCCTGATACTTGAGCAGGCAGCCGATCGTCTCCGACACCGCGCGCTCGTCGAGCGATGACTTGCCGAGCGCGACCAGCGCCGCCGCCCAGTCGATCGTCTCGGCCACGCCTGGATGCTTGTAGAACGAATCGCTGCGCAGCGTGGCCACGAGGGCCGCAGCTTCCAACGCAAGCCGATGTCCGACGCCGGGGACTTTTGATTCGACGATCAGCGCTTCGCGCGCGACGTCGGGATAGTCGATCCAGTGATAGAGGCAGCGCCGTTTGAGGGCGTCGTGCACTTCGCGCGTGCGATTGCTCGTCAGCACGACCAACGGCGGCGTCGTGGCCGTGAACGTGCCGACCTCGGGCACCGTCACCTGGAAATCGGAGAGCAGTTCGAGCAGAAACGCCTCGAACTCCTCATCCGCCCGGTCGATCTCGTCGATCAAAAGCACCGCCGGGGCTGCATTTTGATCGTCGATCGCTTGGAGCAGAGGCCGCTTGATGAGGAATTCCGGACCGAAGATCTCGCGCTCGATCTTGGCGCGCTCCTCGCCGCCGGCGTGCGTTTCGGCGAGCCGTATGTGGAGGATCTGCTTGGCGTAATTCCACTCGTACAGCGCGTGGTTGACGTCGAGGCCCTCATAGCACTGCAAGCGGATGAGCCGCCGGCCCAAGCCCGCGGACAGCACCTTTGCGACCTCGGTCTTGCCGACGCCGGCTTCGCCCTCTAAGAACAGCGGGCGGCCAAGCGTGGCTGCCAGATAGATGGACACGGCGAGCGTGCGGTCCGCCACGTAGCGATGCTCGGCCAGCAGCGCCTGCACGTCGTCTATGGATGAGATCGTCTTCACACTGCGCCTATTTCGCGCCGCGACGGCGACCTACCCGCGCTTGGGCCGCGCCGTACGGCAGGGCCGCATGCACGTGCTCGCAAAGTGGTCGGCGTGCTTCGCTGGATCGTCGGCGCAGTCGTCGCGGTCGCGCTGGTGGTCCTGATCGCTGCGTTTTTCCCGAGCGAGATCGACCAGAGCCGCGGGCCGGCGCAGGTGGTCGGCATGACCACGCCGGCCCTCACCGTGCCGCTCGTCGCGGGCGGTGATCTGGATCTGCAGACGCTGCGCGGACACGATGTGCTGTTGAACCTGTGGGCCTCGTGGTGCGGCCCGTGCCGCAGAGAGATGCCCGCGCTCGAGCGCCTCGCGCGCGAGCAGCGTGGCAAACTCGTCGTGGTCGCGGTCGACCAGGGCGAGGCGCCCGCGACGGCGGCGCAATTCGCCAAACGGTTCGGCGTGACGTTCCCGGTCGGGTCCGATCAGGATCAAGTGCTGGGAACGCAGCTGCACCTCGCGGGCATGCCGAGCTCGTTCTTCATCGATAAGAACGGCGTGATCCGCGAAGCGATCGACGGCGAGATGACCTACGACATGATGCTGCAAAAGGCGCAGCGCATCGAACAGATGTAGATGAGGACGAGGATCGCATTGCAACGGACACAAGACGCGCTTCGATGGCTGCTCTCGCCGGGAGTCCGCGCGACCGCGGCGGTGGCGATCGCCCTCATGGCGACCGTGACGGTCGCCGGCGGGTGCTCGAACAGCGCCACCAGCACGACGCCGACACCGACGCCGTCTGCGACCGCGACCGCGACGGCCACCGCCACCGGCGCCACCCCGACGCCGGTGCCGCAGAACCTCATCTCGATCTCCAACGGCGTCGCCGCGACGACCGATCCGACTTATGGCGTCGTCACCGGATACGGCGTGCTGACGGCGGTGCCCACCGCGTCTCCGGTGACGACGGCTGCGCCGTCGCAGATCATCACGGTGTCCGCCAACCAGACGATTGTCTTCGTGAATTTCGATCACGCCGTCGCACACACCGCATCCTTGCTCGGCCCGGCCAACGGCATGAACTGGCCCGCCACGTTCACCAACACCAACGGCACGACCGCTCTGCCTGCCGGCACGGCGATCACGTACCCAGAGTTCTCCACCGGCACGCTAGCCCTCGGCTGCGGGCTCTTCGTCTGCTCGCAGACGTATTCGACGGGCGCGACGACGGGGATGTTCTACTTCGGCGATTTCTTCGGCTACTTGTCGAATCCGCCGATCCGCACCGTCATCATCATCCAGTAGCAGCGCCGGTCATCGTCCAGTGACGGCCGCGTCCGTGCCGGATAGATAGATCACCACCTGATTGCCGCTGACCTCAAGGTGAACGCTGCGCCGGCGATCGTCGAACAGGGCGAGCCTGTTGAACACCGGCTCCACGAAATCATAAAATCCCCATCCGCCAGTGGACTGGAAGAATTCCTTATATACCCGGTCGCCGGTGTTGTAGATGAACGTCT
>Ga0209040_10004115_pt1 | contig 11033 bp, 12 predicted proteins | sample BogFormECP12_OM3_FD_188240 | JGI IMG/M metagenome (GOLD analysis project Ga0209040, IMG submission 188240) | Bog forest soil microbial communities from Calvert Island, British Columbia, Canada - ECP12_OM3 (SPAdes) (version 2) | ecosystem: Environmental > Aquatic > Freshwater > Wetlands > Bog ... | reverse complement strand
GCGACGATGCAGAGCGCAGTGATGCGGAGGAGCGGCGCACATGACCCGCGTCGGCGACGATGCAGAGCGCAGTGATGCGGAGGAGCGGCGCACATGACCACCGTCGAGCAGCCGCTGCTGAGTGTCGCGGGCCTGGAAGTCAGGTTCGGCGACGACGCTCCCGCCGTGCATAACGTCGAGCTGACCGTGCGCAGCGGTCAGACCGTTGCCGTTGTCGGCGAATCCGGCTCCGGAAAATCGACGACGGCCGCTGCGATTCTCGGCCTGCTGGCGCCCGGCGGACGAATCACCGCCGGCCGCATCGTGTTCGACGGCGTCGACATCACGTCGCCGGATCCGCGACGGCTGCGCTCGATTCGGGGGACTGGCATCGGCTATGTGCCGCAGGACCCGACGACCAACCTCAACCCGGTGTGGAAGGTCGGCTTCCAGATACGGGAGGCGTTGCGCGCCAACAATATCAGCGACACTAGGCAACGATCACTGCAACTGCTCGAGGAAGCCGGAATGTCCGACCCGCCGACTCAGGCGCGACGGTATCCGCATCAGCTGTCTGGCGGGATGTCTCAGCGTGCGCTGATTGCGATCGGGCTGGCCGGCCGCCCGCGCTTGCTGATCGCGGACGAGCCGACGTCTGCACTAGACGTCACCGTGCAGCGGCAGGTGCTCGACCACCTGCGGCATCTGGCCGCGGAACTGGGCACGGCGGTCTTGCTGATCACCCACGATCTCGCGCTCGCGGGCGAGCGAGCCGAGCAACTGACCGTCATGCGCCGCGGCCGCGTAGTAGAAACCGGCGCAGCGCAATCGATCTTGAGCGACCCACAGCATCCCTACACCCGACAGCTGGTTGCCGCGGCACCGCGCGCGGCCGGTGGGACGACGGCTCGACCGCGGACCGGCAATGCAACGTCCGGCGGAGAATCCGACACCGACGTCGGCGATCTCCTGGTTGCCTCCGAGCTCACCAAGGTCTACCGGTCAAGCCGCGGAACACCTTGGCGGAAAGCTGAATTCCGTGCCGTCGACGGCCTGTCGTTTCGTCTGCGCAGAGCGACCACACTGGCCATCGTCGGCGAATCCGGATCTGGGAAATCCACTCTGGCGCGCATGGTGCTGGGTCTGCTTGCGCCGTCCTCCGGGACGGTGACTTTCGACGGCCTTGACGTTGCCGCGCTGAACCGGCGAGCGGCCCTGGGGTTTCGCCGGCGCGTGCAACCGGTCTTCCAAAACCCTTACAGCAGCCTGGATCCGATGTTCACAGTGTTCCGGGCCATCGAGGAACCGCTGCGCATTCACCGCGTCGGTAGCCGCCGCGAGCGGCGCGCGGCTGTGCGAGAGTTGGTCGAGCAGGTGGCGCTTCCGTTGTCGTTGCTGGACCGCCGCCCTCGCGAATTGTCGGGTGGCCAGCGCCAACGGGTTGCGATCGCGCGGGCGCTGGCGTTGCGGCCGGAGGTGCTGGTCTGCGACGAAGCTGTCTCCGCGCTCGACGTCTTGGTGCAGGCGCAGATACTCGAATTGCTTGCCGGGCTGAAGGACGCGCTGGGCCTGAGCTATCTGTTCATCAGTCACGACTTGGCCGTCATCCGGCAGATCGCTGATGAAGTGCTGGTGATGCAAGCCGGCCGGGTGGTTGAACACGCGCCCGCTGACGAGGTATTTACGCAGCCGCGGCACGACTACACCCGGCAACTGCTGGCGGCGATTCCCGGCGGGTCGCCGCGAGAAACCCGCGGCGATCGCAAGGGCGGCGAAGCCGGGCGCGGCGGGTCGCCGCGAGAAACCGAGCCCTATCGTGACAGCTCGTGACTTCTGACCCGTTGGTTCCGCTGATGGAGCTGCCCGGTGTCGCCGCCGCCAGCGACCAGGCCCGGGATGCGCTCGGCCGCGCGCATCGCCATCGGGCCAACCTGCGGCGCTGGCCGGTGACGGCGGCCGAGGCTTCGCTGCGGGCCGCGAGGGCCTCGGCGGTGCTCGACGGCGGGCTGAAACTGGACGAGCAACTGGACGTCTCCGCGACCAGCGACCCGGTATTCGCCGGTGCGCTGCGCGTCGCGCAGGCGCTGGAAGGTGGCGAGACCGCCTTGGTCGGCGTGTGGCAGCGGGCGCCGCTGCAGGCGCTGGCACGACTGCATATGCTCGCCGCCGCCGACATGGTCGACGAGAGCCGATTGGGCCGGCCACGCGCCGACGCCGATGTCGGGCCGCGCCTCGAGTTGCTCGGCAAGATCGTCACGGGTGGCACCCGGGCGCCGGCCCCGGTGATCGCCTCGGTCGCGCATGGCGAACTGCTGACCCTGGCGCCATTCGGCAGCGCGGACGGTGTGGTGGCGCGGGCGGTGTCGCGGCTGGTGACGATTGCCACCGGGCTCGACCCTCATGGGCTGGGCGTACCGGAGGTCAGCTGGATGCGTCGTGCGGCCGAGTACCGCGACGCCGCGCGGGGCTTTGCGGCGGGAACGCCCGACGGCATGGCCGCCTGGTTGGTGCTGTGTTGCCGGGCCCTGCGCACCGGCGCGCAAGAGGCGTTCTCGATTGCTGAAGCGCTTGCTGAATAGGTTGCCGAAGCCGCGTCGCGGTGAGCGGTTCAGCGGCCGGCGGTAGCGGTACGGACGAATAAAGCGGGCGACGATCCGAAGGATTTCGGCTCGCCGCCCGCTAGCACGGAACTCGGTTACCAAGCGTGCAACTCTGGGTTGCGTGGGATGGCCTCGGCGATCTTGCGACACTTCCGGCTGCAACCCCACCCAAAGGGCTGTCGACGCCGTCCACTTTTCGCAATTACGCAGGCCCGCAACACTTCTGCCATTATCGCGGCTGTGACTCCGCGTGGGTGCCGGGAACCGTGCTGGGTTGCCCGATTTCGGGAGATTGTGCCTTCTCTTCCGGCTCGATCTTGGCCTCACCGGGCTTCCGTCACTCCTTTGTACTCCGTGACTCGGGTCACATCAAGAGTCAATTGCCGTGAAAACGCTGAAGTGATATCGACCAGTGACCCGGAGAAGTTTGCTGTAGCAGCGACGGCGCGCTGCTACAGCGAGAACCGGCGGAGCAGCGAATACGTCAGCGCGCCGGCGGCCAGCGCGCTGACGCCCACCGCGGCGGTTGTGGCGACCGCGGCTCCCGACGGTGTTCCGATACGGTCGCGCAGCGATACCGGCCGCGAGAATGCCAGCACCGGCCAGCCGCGGGCGGTCGCTTCCCGGCGCAGCGCGCGGTCAGGGTTGACCACGCTCGGATGGCCGACGACTTCGAGCATCGGCAGGTCGGTGATCGAATCGGAGTAGGCGTAGCAGTGTTCGAGCGGGTAGCCCTCACGCGCAGCCAACTCTCGGATCGCCTGCACCTTGCCTTCGCCGTAGCAGTAGAACCCGATCTCTCCGGTGTACTTGCCGTCCTCGACGACCATGCGGGTCGCCATCGCATGGGTGGCGCCGAGCGCACGCGCGATCGGTGCCACCAGCTCCTCGCCGGACGCCGACACCACCACGACATCGCGGCCGCACAGCTTGTGGCTGGCGATCAGGTCCGCGGCCTCGGCGAATACCAGAGGCGTGACGATGTCGTGCAGCGTTTCGCTGACGATCGACTTGACCTGCTGGACATCCCAGCCGGTGCACATGTTGGTCAGATGGATGCGCATCCGGTCCATCTGATCGTGGTCCGCGCCAGAGAGCAGGAACAGAAACTGGGCGTAGCTCGACTTGAGCACGGCGCGGCGGTTGATCAATCCCTGATCGAAGAAAGGTTTGCTGAACGCCAGCGTGCTGGACTTGGCGATGATGGTCTTATCAAGATCGAAAAACGCGGCGGTGCGAGGGCTGGAACCGGTGCCTGTTGGTGATGTTTGCTGGTCAGCGGCCGAGTCCGGGACGGTCACGGCCCCAGCATAGGGGGACCACGCGACAAAACGCGAGGTGGCCCACAAAACACCCGGTCAACCATGGTTCGGTTGCTCGCGACGACCGCGCTGTCCTGGCTGAATATGGCCGAATGCCATGCGTGCAACTTCAAACAGCACTTGCGCCGCGCGATGCTGTCATGTGTATAGTAAGCAGTACTCGGCTTAGCCGAGGGTGTATCAGCCCGACCCCCCGGGGCTTATACACGACGACCCTCGCCTCCTCCCCCCCTGGCGGGGGTCGTCCCTTTTGTGGGGTGAATTCCCGCCGTCGGCGCCGACTTTGACGGGCGCAGGCCGCGAATTGTGCACAGATCGGGCGTTGTCCACAGATCCTCGTTCGGGACTGGCGGCGCAGGATCGCGCCCGGGCACGGTGGGCCAATGACCACCCCTACCGGCACTGGCGGCGCCCGCGGGATCCTGGCTGTCCTGGCCGAATCCGCAATGCGCGATGAGGTCGACCGGGTCGCCGCGGCCGTCGGTGTGCGGGTCGTCCACGCCGGCAGCACATTTCCGATTAGCAGGAAAACGTGGTCGGCGGCCGCAGCGGTGGTGCTCGACGAGGCCGCGGCGGAAGGATGCGCACGCGCTGGACTGCCACGCCGCGCGCACGTGATCGTCGTGACCGGCGGCGAACCGGCGTCGGCGACCTGGGCCGCGGCCATCGAGGTGGGTGCCCGGCACGTGCTCAGGCTGCCCGCACAAGAGCGCGATCTGGTCCGCGGATTCGCCGATGCGGGCGAATTCGCGCGCGACGACGGCGCTCTCGGCCAGGTAGTCGCCGTTATCGGTGGGCGCGGCGGGGCGGGTGCGTCACTGTTTGCGGCCGCATTGGCACAAGTCGCCACCGATCCGTTGTTGGTCGATCTCGACCCTTGGGGTGGTGGCATCGACCTGCTGGTGGGCGGCGAAACCGCCCCGGGCGTGCGCTGGCCCGACCTGGCGTTGCAGGGCGGACGGCTGAACTGGTCGGCGGTGCGCGGGGCGCTGCCGCGACACCGCGGGATCTGCATGCTGTCAGGCACCCGTCGCGGATACGAATTGGACTCCGGGGCCGTGGACGCCGTCGTCGACGCCGGCCGCCGCGGCGGGGCGACCGTGGTCTGCGACCTGCCGCGTCGGTTGACCGACGCCACTCAAACCGCCTTGGACACCGCCGATCTCGTCGTGGTGGTCACCCCGTGCGATGTGCGGGCGTGCGCGGCCACGGCGACGATCGCTGCGGTGCTCATCGGTATCAATCCCAATGTCGGACTGGTCGTACGCGGACCGTCGCCGGGCGGCCTGCGCGCGGAGGAGGTGGCTGCGATCGCCGGCGTACCGCTGTTGGCGGCGATGAGGCCGTACCCGAGGTTGGCCGAGCAACTCGAACACGGTGGTCTGAAGTTCGGGCGGCGCTCTGCGTTGGCGGCGGCGGCCCGCCGGGTTATGGCTGTGCTGCCTGCGCGCCCGGTGGTCCGGTCGGAAGGCCGGGCAGCATGACCGGTTCTCTCATCGACCGGGTGCGTGAGCGGCTGGCGACGGAGTCCGGCCCGCTGCGCCCCATGGTGGTCGCCGACGCGATCCGCGCCGAATCGGGCGGGGTGCTCGGCGACACCGAGTTGCTGAGCAATCTCCGGGTATTGCAGACCGAGCTGACCGGCGCCGGGATCCTCGAGCCACTGTTGTGCGCGGACGGCACCACCGACGTGTTGGTCACCGCACCGGGCGCGGTGTGGGTCGACGATGGAAACGGTTTGCGGCGCACCGATGTTCGGTTCGCCGACGAAGCAGCCGTGCGGCGCTTGGCGCAGCGGCTCGCCCTGGCGGCGGGTCGACGTCTCGACGACGCGCAACCATGGGTGGACGGTCAGCTGACCAGGGTGGGCGCCGGAGGTTTCGCGGTCCGGTTGCATGCCGTGCTGCCGCCGGTCGCCGTCGGCGGGACCTGCCTGTCGTTGCGGGTGCTTCGACCGGCCACTCAAGATCTGCCCGCGCTGATCGCGGCGGGTGCCATCGTGCCGACGGCCGCCGCACTGCTCGCCGACATCATCGCGGCCCGGTTGGCGTTTCTGGTGTCCGGCGGCACCGGAGCAGGCAAAACGACGTTGCTGTCGGCGATGCTGAATGCAGTGGCGCCGGACGAGCGGATCGTGTGCGTCGAGGACGCCGCTGAGCTGGCGCCGCCGCATCCGCATCTGGTCAAGCTGGTCGCGCGATGCGCCAACGTTGAAGGCGTCGGCGAAGTCACGGTGCGGCAACTCGTCCGGCAGGCGCTGAGAATGCGGCCGGACCGCATCGTCGTTGGAGAGGTCCGGGGCGCCGAAGTGGTCGATCTGCTCGCTGCGCTGAACACCGGTCACGACGGCGGTGCCGGCACGGTGCATGCCAACAATCCGGGCGAGGTGCCGGCTCGCTTGGAGGCGTTGGGCGCTCTCGGCGGCCTGGATCGTGGCGCGCTGCACAGTCAAGTGGCTGCAGCGGTGCAGGTGCTGTTGCACGTCGCCCGCGACCGCGGCGGGCGGCGGCGACTCAGCGAAATCGCCGTGCTGCGCCAAACTGACGGAAGGGTTGGGGCGGTCACCGTGTGGCACGCCGACACCGGACTGACCGACGAGGTCGCCGGTTTGCGCCGGCTGTTGCAGAGCCGGACAGCGAGATGAGCGCACCGATAGCGGCGCTGGCGTTGTCAGCAGCTGTGCTCGTATTGCCGTCATCGCCGCGTCGACGACTCGCTCGCCCCGACCGCGGCCGCAGCTGGTCGTCGGCGCGGGTCGCCGCATGCTTAGCGGTGTGCGCTGGGGCCGTCGGTGCCATATTGCTGCCGCTGACAACGGTTTACGCTGCCGGGGTGTTCGCCGCTACCGCAGGCCTGCGCTACCGCCGCCGTCGCCGCAGCCGTCGTGCGATGGACGAAAGCCGGGAACTAGAAACCGCGATCGATGTGCTGGTGGGTGAACTGCGGATCGGTGCCCACCCCGCGCAGGCCTTCGCCGTCGCGGCGGACGAAACGGCTGGGCCGGTCGCGCAGTCATGTCGTGCCGTGGCGGCGCGCGCCCGCTTGGGGGCCGACGTCACCGCCGGTTTGAGCGGGGTTGCCGAGGCTTCTGCGCTACCGGCGCAATGGAATCGGCTCGCAGTGTGCTGGCAACTGGCATCGCAACACGGTCTGGCGATGTCCACCCTGATGCGGGCGGCTCAACGCGATATTGCTGAGCGACAACGATTCTCGGGGCAGGTGACGTCGGCAATGGCCGGCGCCCGCGCCACGGCGGCCATCCTGGCGGGCCTGCCGGTGCTGTCGGTGGTGCTTGGCCAACTCATCGGCGCGGACCCGGTGGCGTTCCTGCTGGCCGGGCACGCAGGCGGCTGGCTGCTGATGGTCGGGGTGACGCTGGTCTGCAGCGGGCTGCTCTGGTCCGACCGCATCACCGATCGGGCGACATCGTGAGTACGGCGGCGCTGTTGCTGGCCGCCGCTCTATTGAGTGGTGCCCGACCGTCGACGGTGCGGGCGCGCGCCACGCTGGTGACCCGCGCACCCGCGACGCCGCGGCGACCGGTGCGTGGCACCGATCCGCTGGCCGTCGCCTCGAGCCTGGATGTGCTGGCGGTCTGCCTGGCAGCGGGCATGGCAGTGTCGACCGCCGCGGCTGCGACTGCGCCGTCGGCGCCGCCGCTGCTGGCCCGAGTGCTACGGCGCGCCGCCGACCTGCTGGCGCTGGGCGCCGACCCGGGCGTCGCATGGTCGGCACCGCCGGATCTGCCGCCCGGTTCCCTCGACCCGCAGACCGATGCGTTGCTGCGGCTGGCGCGCCGGTCTTCGGCCTCGGGTGTGGCGCTCGCTGAGGCGGTGGCCTCGCTTGCCACGCAATGTCGACAGGACGCCGCACACATGGCCGCGGCGACTGCCGAGCGAGCCGGGGTGCTGATCGCCGGTCCGCTCGGACTGTGTTTCTTACCCGCGTTCGTGTGCCTGGGCATTATTCCGGTGGTGGCCGGACTGGCCGGCGACTTACTGCGGTCAGGTTTGCTGTGACGGCGCGTATCAGCGCAGCACGTGGTAACGGAGGAGGGAATTATGAAGTTAACCAACATGTTTCGTGCGCTACGAGCGCGTGTGACGCTGTTGGCGGTAGACGAGTCCGGGATGTCCACCGTCGAATACGCGATCGGGACGATCGCGGCGGCGGCGTTTGCTGCGATCCTCTACACGGTCGTGACGGGCGACTCCATCGTCTCGGCGTTGACCAACATCATCGCCCGCGCGCTCAACACCAAGGCCTAGTCGACGATGTCGGCGCGAGCACCGTGGAGGCGGCGCTGGGCGTCGCCACGCTGGTCGCGGTGCTGGTGTTGTGCCTGGCCGGGATCACCGCGGTGTCGATGCAGGTCCGCTGCATCGACGCTGCCCGCGAGGCTGCCCGGTTGGCCGCACGTGGCGATGATCGCTCGGCCATCGCGACCGCCGCTGGTATCGCACCGGGCGGCGCCCTGGTGCAGCTGCGTCGCGACGGCGACTTCGTCGTTGCGACGGTCACCGCGCGGTCGAATCTGCTTCCCGCGCTGGGCATCACGGCCACCGGCGTCTCGGCTGTGGAGCCGTCGCAGTGAGCGCGGATCTGCCACCGTGGTCGCGGCCGCGATGGTCGCCGTACTGCTGTCCATCACCGGCGGCGGCGCGTACCTGGGCTCTGCAGTGGTAGCGCGCCACCGGGCCCAGGCGGCGGCCGATCTGGCCGCACTGGCCGCCGCGGCGCGGCTGGCGGCTGGAGCCGAGGCTGCCTGTGCGCAGGCGAAAGCAGTGGCCCGTCAGATGCGGGTAAGCACCACCGGTTGCGACGTGGACGACCTGGACGTCGTCGTCACAGTCGACGTGCGTCTCGCCGTGGGCGGATGGGGCAGCGCCCGGGCCGCCGCCCGGGCAGGCCCGGCCGAGACGGCCTAATCGCCGCTTGGACCCGGATCGGACAGGCCCGCGTCGGCGAGTTCGGTCGCTGTGGGCAACCGCAGTGCGACCAGCCCGGCGAACGTCTCCTGCTCGACTTCCACCCGGTTGACGGTCACATGCACCGGAACCCAGCCGCCGTCGTGGCCCGGCATGCGCAGCACCCCGGTGGTGGCCCCGCCGGCGAACTCGGCGGTCATCGCTGCCATCCTCGCCTGGTCGCTGGGATGTATTCGCAGGGCATCGGTCGCGATACGTCGCCAGTCATAGAAGGGGCACGGCTCGTCGAGCCATTTCAACAGGGTCCAGTTGCTCGGATCGAACAACGCCCGGTGCACGCCGGGCTGCGCCAACCCGTGCAGGATCCGCTGCGCGAGTCGGTCGGTTGGCCGCGCCGGGTCGGCCGATTCGGCGCGCCAATTCATCCCTCGTGCGATGACGTGGTCGCGGCCATCCGGCCCCGGCTCCAGTCCATTGCGAGCGACGAAGCTCACCCGAATGTGATTGCCCTGCCAATCGGTGCCGTCCCAGGTGTCGCACAGGGTCTGCCCTGGTTGGGACTTGACCGCCGCCGCGAGCGCCTTGCCTTCGTTGGGTTTGAGATCACCCGACGGCCAAATGTCCGCGAATGCGCGACGCTCAGGGTCCTCGACCTCGAGATTCCTGCCTATGTTGACCAGCGATTCCGGCGTATCGGTGGCCACTTTGAGGGTCATATCCCATTTCAGCGGGCCCGGGATCGGCCGCTCCGGCGGTTCGGCCTCAGCCGGCCCGCTCCAGATATGCACACCGTGCATGCGGCCGTCGGACATCAACACCGGCTCGGTGCGGATCACCCGGTGACTTTTGGGTGTGATGCTGACCAGGCTTTGGCCGGTTTGCAACGACTCGGCGATTGCGCTCTGGATGGCAGCAAGGTGCGGATTACGCCGCAGAAACGTGGTAACCGGGACGAGATTTTTCAATTGACGGCCTAGCGCTACTACGGCCGGTTCCTTGCCCAGCGTTTCCACAAGCAGCCAGTCGGAGGCCATACCTCGACATTTTACTGGTCATCCAGCGGATAACTCGTTGCCTCCCTGCCCAATCCGGCGACATTTGACGGCGGTCAACCTAAGGGTGACCTTTACACGTCAGCCGGTGACTTGCACAGGTTAGCGCGGCCGGGTATTTTGCTGCTGCACCCATTGGGATCGCGAACGGATTGCGTTGTCCGACCGTTCGCCGCACTGCTTCGTAATTTCGGCATGTGCGCGTTTCTTCGGCAGTGAGGAAAAGCGCTGCCACGACACAGACGCGTGGAGGGCGACCGTCGAGGGGTCGGTCGTCATCGGTATGTCTCGCCCTCGTGAGTCAGCGCTGTGAGCAGCAAGCGCAACACGCGCACAGCCCCGGCTTTATCCAGTGGTTCGTTACCGCTGCCGCATTTCGGTGACTGCACGCAGGACGGGCATCCCGACGGGCATTCGCATGCCTCGATAGCGGCAGCGGTAGCGCCCAGCCAGGTGCTCGCCCGGCGGAAACCCTGCTCGGCGAAGCCCGCCCCGCCCGGATAGCCGTCATAGACGAAGACGCTGGGCAGTCCGTCCCATTCGGGGCCCACCGGGGTGGACAAACCGCCGATGTCGCCGCGGTCACAGCTGGCCACCAGGGGGAGCAGTCCGATCGCGGCGTGCTCGGCGGCGTGCAGCGATCCGGGGATCTGCGGCGCGTCGATCCCATTGCGGCTCAGGGCCTCCGGTGTGATGGTGTACATCACCGCGGTGGTGGCCAGGGTGTGGGCCGGCATATCCAGCTCGATGAAGTCGATCACCTCCCCGCTCAGCCGACGGCGCAAGTAGCCGACGACTCGACTGGTGACCCTGACCGGTACCAGGCCCAGCGTGACCGATCCGAAGACTCGGCGTTCACCCTCTCCGGTGACCGCGATGTCGGTGAGTTCTCTTGCGAACGTGGCATATCCGGGATCTTCGCCGTGAACGAAAGCCATGCCCTCTTCGAAGTCCAGCGAATCGACAACGTAACTCTCACCCTGGTGCAGGTATACCGCCCCGGGGTGCACCGAAGCGGCGGCCTGGCCGACACCGGCGGTCCCCAGCAACCGTCCGGTCTCGCTCTCCACGATGACGATCTGGCCGCCCGTCGACCCCCGAATGTCCACCGCCGGATGCGGATCCACGCCCGGCGCCGGGTAGTACCTGCCG
>Ga0209040_10004112_pt1 | contig 11036 bp, 7 predicted proteins | sample BogFormECP12_OM3_FD_188240 | JGI IMG/M metagenome (GOLD analysis project Ga0209040, IMG submission 188240) | Bog forest soil microbial communities from Calvert Island, British Columbia, Canada - ECP12_OM3 (SPAdes) (version 2) | ecosystem: Environmental > Aquatic > Freshwater > Wetlands > Bog ... | reverse complement strand
AGCCGGCATCGAAGTCATCCTTGACATGGTCTTCAACCACACGGCCGAGGGCGATGAGCACGGGCCAACCTGGTCGTTTCGTGGCATCGACAACGCGACCTACTACATCCTCGACCCCGTGACCGGCAAGTATCTGAATTATTCGGGATGCGGTAACACGGTGAACTGCAACAATCCAGTAGTGCGCGATTTCATTGTCGACTGCCTGCACTACTGGGTGACGGAGATGCACGTGGACGGCTTCCGCTTCGACCTGGCATCGATTCTCGGCCGCGGTCAGGATGGCACGGTTCTGAAGAACCCTCCCCTGCTGGAACATCTCGCCTACGATCCAGTGCTGGCGAACATCAAGCTGATTGCCGAGGCCTGGGACGCGGCTGGTCTGTACCAGGTCGGTACATTACCTTCCTGGGGGCGCTGGGCGGAGTGGAATGGCATCTTCCGCGACGATGTGCGCAGGTTTGTGAAGGGTGACGCAGGCATGACCTCGGCGTTGGCGACGCGCCTGCTGGGCAGCCCTGACCTCTACGAGACCAGCGCGCGTGAACCGTATCACAGCATCAATTTCGTGACCTGCCACGACGGCTTTACGCTCAACGATCTTGTCTCGTACAACGAGAAACACAATCTGGCGAACGGCGAAAACAACCGCGATGGCGCGTCTGCGAACTTCAGTTGGAACTGTGGAGCCGAAGGCCCGAGGTCCGATGCGGCCATTAACGAGCTGCGCGCCCGGCAGCGCAAGAACTTCGCAGCTATCCTGCTTTTCTCGCACGGCGTGCCGATGATTCTCGCCGGCGACGAATTGGGACGCACCCAGCAGGGCAACAACAACGCCTATTGCCAGGACAACGACGTGAGCTGGGTGAATTGGGATATGGCGAAGACCAATGCCGGCCTGGTGCGCTTTTTCCAGCTCTTGATTGCGTTCCGCAAGCGCTGTCCGATGCTGCGGCGGGACACCTTCGCACTCGACGCCGGGACCGGCTTCCACGTGACGTGGCATGGGACCAAGCGCATGTCGGCGGATTGGGGTCCGGAGTCGCGCTCAGTCGCCATGCAGTGGACGCAGCTCTATAAGGACGGCACGCGCGATGATTTGCACTTCATCGCGCATGCGCACTGGGAAGACCATGAATTCGACCTTCCGGACATCGGCGAGCGCGAATGGTTTCGGCTGCTGGACACGGCACTTCCATCGCCTAGGGACATCGCGGAAGAGGGGCAGGAATTTCCATTGTTATTGCAGGAAAGCTATCCCGTGAAGGCGCGCAGCGTCGTGATCTTCACCGCCAAGTGAGCGGAACTCTGCGTGAGCCGCTTTAAATGCTTGGGAACTTCAGACCGTGAGCGGCAAGTCTGCAGGTGGGCGAAGTCGGTACAAATGGCAATCACGCCGGCCCAGAAGGGGCGAAATATCCAAGCCCAGCACCCAGCCGCGATGAAGCGAGGGCATTGTCCTCGCTTTTTCACGTGCCGACGAGTTCGCGACCGCCAAACTCGCACTCCGCTCCCCTGTTAGACTGAAGCCCTATGGGTGAAGCGAACAATGCGCTTGCCGGCGCTTCGTCGGCTTATTTGCGCTCCGCGATGCACCAGCCAATCCAGTGGAACGAGTGGGGCGAAGAGGCCTTTGCCGCCGCCCAGCGCGAGAACAAGCCGATTCTGCTCGACATTGGCGCGGTGTGGTGCCACTGGTGCCACGTCATGGACCGCGAGTCCTATGAGAGCAGCGACGTCGCCGCGATCATCAACCGCGAATTCATCGCCGTGAAGGTCGATCGCGACGAGCGCCCCGATGTTGACAGCCGCTACCAGCTCGCCGTGTCGGCGATTTCCGGCACCGGTGGATGGCCGCTCACCGTGTTCCTCACTCCAGAAGGCAAACCGTTTTACGGTGGGACGTACTTCCCTCCTGTCGATCGCTACGGGCGGCCCAGTTTCCAGAAGATCTTGCTGGCGATATCCGAAGCTTATCGCGAGCGTCGCGACGAAGTGTTGAAATCCGCCGACGAAAGCATGAACATGCTGGCGAATGCCGAGGGCTACGCCGGACGTCACGCTGATTTCTCGCCGCGCATCGTGGGCATTATGGTGCAGTCGGCACTGCCCATCTTCGACGCCAAACATGGCGGTTTCGGAGGCGCGCCGAAGTTTCCCCACTCCTCGGCCATCGACCTGCTGATCGACTGGTACGCGCGCACCAAAGAAGAGCGAGTTGCCACCGTGGTCACCACCACGCTCACCAAGATGGCCAATGGCGGCGTCTATGACCAGCTCGGCGGCGGCTTCCATCGTTACTCGGTCGACGATCGCTGGATCGTGCCGCACTTCGAGAAGATGTCGTACGACAATTCCGAGCTGCTGAAGAATTACGTCCACGCCTACCAGGTTTTTGGCTACGATTTTTACCGGCGCATCGCCGGAGACATCGTTCGCTGGATGGACGAGTGGCTTACCGACCGCGAGCACGGCGGCTTTTTCGCCTCGCAGGACGCCGACATCAACCTCGACGACGATGGCGACTACTTCACTTGGACCGTCGACGAAGCCAAGGCGGTGCTGAGTCCCGATGAGTTCCAGGCGATTTCGCTGCACTACGACATCGCTGCAGTCGGCGAGATGCAACACAATCCGGCGAAGAACGTGCTCTGGGTGGCCATGATGGCCGACGAAATCTCCAGGCGCATGGGCCGTGACATCACCGACGTTCTGGAGTTGCTCGCCATCGCGCGCGCCAAGTTGAATGCGGCGCGGCTGCAACGGCCGACTCCGTTTATCGACAAGACGATCTATACCAACTGGAACGCCCTGTGTGTTTCGGCCTACCTGCACTATGCGCGTGGCTTGGCACGTCCGGATGCACGTCAGTTCGCTCTGCGCTCGCTCGATCGCATTTTGGCGGAGGCGTGGGATGAAGAGCGCGGCTTGTCGCATGTGATTGCCTACGGCGATGTCAACGCCGGGAAGCGCTTCGTGCGCGGACTGCTCGATGACTACGCCTACACCGCTATCGCCTGTCTGGACGCTTACGAAATCACCGGCGACCTCAGTTACTTCCGCTTCGCCCGGCAGGTCGCCGACCAGATGATCAGCCGCTTCGCCGACTCGACATCCGGCGGCTTCTTCGATACTGAGCCGCCACTCGAAGAGCGGCTGAAGCTGGGAGCTCTGTCGGCGCGGCGCAAGCCGTTCCAGGACGCACCTACTCCCGCGGGCAATCCCTGTGCCGCAATCGCCCTGCTGCGCCTGCACTCCTATACCAGTGAGGCCAAATATCGCGACAAGGCCGAAGACACGTTGGAGGTCTTCGCAGGGGCAGCAGAACAGTTCGGCATTTACGCGGGCACCTACGGTCTCGCCGCGAGTTGGCTGGCGCGGTCGCATACGCAGGTGATCATCGTCGGTGAAGACGACAAGGCCGAGGCCCTGCTTAAGTCGGCCTCTGCCCCTTACGCCGTCAACTTATCGGTCGTGCATTTGACCGACAGCGAAGCTGTGGCTGAGAACCTGCCTGCGGTGCTGGCCGAGACGATTCCGAATTTGCCGGCACTGAAAGAAAACAAGTCGGTCGCGGTGGTGTGCACCAACTTCACCTGCCGCCCACCTATCGACAATCCCGAAGAGCTCTCAGCAGTGGTGCGGGAAGCAATCGCCGCGCAATAATCTCCGAACCCCGCAGGGGTGGCACGGGGCCTCAACACATCTGGTCGCACCCCCTGCCGCTTCCATCCATCGTCAACGCCCATGGCTCGCTACGCACGGTTCCGGCTATGCACCCAGGCCACGGAGCGACACCCCGTTCAATACGCCTCATCGAGCAGCTCGACCACGTGCGCCACCCGTGCGCTCATCTTTTGGCGCTCAACCCCCGCGCGGAACTGCAGCATGCAGCCGACGTTGGCGGTGGCGATGATCTGTGGCTCGATGCTTGCGATGAATCCCATCTTCTCATCCAGCACCCTCATCGAGATCTCGTTCTGCACCACGTTGTAAACCCCAGCACTGCCACAGCAGGAGTCGGGCCGCGGCGACTCGACCAGTTCCGCACCAATATGCCGCAGCAGTTGGCGGGGCGCGCTGCGAATGCCCTGCGCGTGCGCCAGATGACAGGGGTCCTGATACGTCACGCGGGCACTCAGCGTCCGCTTGGGTTCCAGCAATCCCACCTCGGCGAGATATTCATTGATGTCCCGCACCTTGGCTGTAAATTGCTGCGCCCTGTCACTGTACCCTGTGTCGTCTTGCAACAGTCCCTCGTATTCCTTCATCGTCGACCCGCAACCGGCGGCGTTGCTAACGATGGCATCGAACTCCGGGCTAAGCATGGCATCAATATTGCGCCTAGCTTGTTCGCGAGCGAGATCGAGATGGCCTGCGTGCAACTGCAACGCCCCGCAACAAGCCTGTTTCTCGGGAACATGGACTTCAATTCCGTTCTTTGTCAGCACTCGAATGGTGGCGCGATTCAGTTCGGCAAAGGCGACGCTGGCCACGCATCCGATTAGCAGCGCCACTCTGCCACGCTGCTTGCCTTCCGCGGAAAACACCCTGCCCAGGTCCACGAACGAGAACTCGCTCTCGATCTGGGGCGACAACGCATCCAGTTCCTCCACTCCCAGAAACCTGAGAACTCCCGTCGCTCGCGCGAGCGATTGCAACCCCGATCGCTGATAGATACGAATGAATCGCGCGTGGCGTGCGAGGTGGTGAAACGACGGCAGAACGTCGGCATAGAAGTGTCGGCGCAACCTGGTAGCCAGCCACGGACGCTGGTAGTTTTCGGCGATCTGCGCCCGCGCCTGCTCCAGCAGGCTGCCGTAGGCCACGCCCGACGGGCACGCGGTCTGGCAGTTCAGGCAGCCAAGGCAGCGATCGATGTGGGTGACGAACGAATCGCTCAACGCCAGACGGCCTTCGTCCACCTGCACGATCTGGTAGATGCGGCCGCGTGGCGAATCCATCTCCGTGCCCAGCACGCGATATGTCGGGCATTGGTCAAGGCACAGCCCGCAGTGCACGCACTTCGAGTACAAATCCCACGTGGGCTTCTCGTGCGCAGAGAAGTTAGAATGGTGAGTCTCGGCGGTCGCGGGCGCGGTGCTCAAAAGATGGTCCTCCCGCGCAAGACATTCTTCGGATCGAGCGCCTGCTTCACCGCACGCATACAAGCAAGATCCGCAAGTGCAATCGGCCACGGGTTGGCCCCTGAGTCGATCTTCACGCTGATGTCTGCGCTGAATTTCTTACGCAGCGCATCAACCACCACGCCAGCAGCCTCTTCAGGGTTTGAACCGTTGTTCCGCACCACCGCTACCACATGACCAACTCCGACACGCCCAATGAAGGCAACGCCAATGTTTCCGCGCTCAATGTCATTCAACACATCGACCACGCTCATGACATCCCGTGGCGGTACGGTGATCTTGATGCGTTGGCCGTAATCCGCAAGTGTTCCATCCTCGCTTTCCGCATCCGATGCAAACGGAAACTTCTCGATGGCCCTCCACATCTTGCTCTCGCCGTCGCCCTCGAGTTCTCGCGTGACGGCCGCCCCCAACTCCTTGCGATATCGCGTCAGCACCGCGTCGCTGCCGGCTGCACGCACGCAGATCACCCATGCATCGGATGCCATTTCCGGCCGCATCAACTTGCGGGCGCCGGGCGAGACCAGTTCCAGGCAGACGGGCGACAGTGGCAAGCGGAGCATGAGATCGCGAAACTTCAATGCCTCAGCCGCGGTGCTGAACTCGGCGAGATAGGTCCGGGTCTGGCGCGACGCGGGAAACAGTTTGAAGCTCGCTGAGGTGATGACGGCGAGGGTCCCGTAACTTCCGATCAGTAGCTTCATCAGGTCATAGCCGGCGACATTCTTCACCACGCGGCCACCGCCCTTCGCGCGTCTCCCATCGCCGGTGACAAAGCGAATTCCGATGCAGAAGTCACGCAGCGCGCCATAGCCATGACGCAGGGGCCCGTGACTGGCCGTGGCGAGAACGCCACCCACCGTCGCTCGTTCGGGAAACGGAGGATCGAGGGCAAACAGCAGTCGATCAGCGCTGACCATGTTATTCAACCGCGCCACTGTCATGCCCGCGCCCACGCCAACTGTCAGATCGGCATGGTCGTAGTGCTCAACCTGAGTAAGGCGACTTGTACGCAGGAGAATATCGGCGGGTTGCAGAATGCACCGATTCGTGTTTCCGCCCTCTGGAATAATGCTGAGTCCTTCTGCGTTGGCGAGTTGCAGAATGGCCGCAACTTCCTCCGCGGAGCCGGGCTTTGCCACAACAATCGGATGGCCGGGATCGGGGAGAAAATGATGCGCGAATGTCCCCTCCTCGCTGACGTTTTCCTCGCCGCAAATCGCGCGCAGCTCACGCTCGATGCCGGTGGCGCTGCTGACTCCGCTCACATGCCCTCCGCTGCCAGCACCGGGTTTTGCGACGGTCCGCGGGTTTCGGCGCACATGCGCGTGGTGGGAAATAGCTTGCCGGGATTCAGCACGCCCTCCGCATTAAACGCGTTGCGCAGGCTCAGCATCACATCGAGATCTTCATCGGTAAACAACAGCGGCATCAGGTCACGCTTCTCCAGTCCCACGCCGTGCTCGCCGGTGATCGACCCACCCACCGACACACAATATTCCAGGATGTCGCGGCCGGCCGTCTGCACCAGTTCCAGCTGTTTCGGGTCGCGCGGATCGAACAGGATCAGCGGATGCAAATTGCCATCGCCCGCGTGGAAGATGTTGCCGATGCGCAGCCCGTACTTCTTCGCGACGCCCTCGATGAACTGAAGCACAGCAGGAATGCGCGTGCGCGGCACCACGCCATCCTGCGAATAGTACGACGGCGCCAGTCTCCCCATCGCGGCGAACGCGTTCTTGCGGCCCTTCCACAGCAGCGCGCGTTCGGTCTCGTCCTTGGCCCGGCGTACCTCGCGCGCCCTCTGCTGTGAGCAGACCTCCCGCACCGCCTCAGCCTGTTCTTCTACTTGCTCTGCCAAACCTTCAAGCTCGATCAGCAACACCGCGCCCGCATCCAGCGGATAACCAGCATGGCAGGCGGCTTCCACGGCCCGCAGCGTCCAGCCGTCGAGCATCTCCAGCGCCGCCGGAGTAATGCCCGCAGCAGTAATCGCCGACACCGTTCGCGCCCCATCGTCAATGGTCTCAAAGATCCCAAGCAGCGTGGCCACTCGCTCCGGCCGACGCAGTAGCCTCACCGTGATTTCCGTGACGATGCCGATCGTACCTTCCGAGCCGACGAAAAATCCCGTCAGATCATAGCCACTGCACTCGGCCGCCTTCCCGCCAAAGCGCACCACCTCGCCGCTCGGCATCACCATGGTCATTCCCGTCACGTGGTTTACCGTAACGCCGTACATCAGGGTATGCGGTCCGCCGGAGTTCTCCGCCACGTTGCCGCCGATGGTGCAAGCCTTCTGGCTGGAGGGATCGGGCGCGAAGTACAGCCCGAGATGCGCCACATTGTCAGACAACTGCTGATTGACCACCCCCGGTTGCACCACGGCGCGCATGTTTTCGGAATCGACTTCAAGTATGCGATTCATGCGCGCGAACGCAAGTACCACTCCACCCTCGGGCGAGATGGCGCCACCGCTCAATCCCGTACCGGCGCCGCGCGCCACCACCGGGAACCCGGCCGAGCTGGCCAGCCTCATGATCTGTGAAACGTGATCTGTGGATTGGGGAAATACGACCGCGGCTGGGGTGCGCTTGCGCACTCCGGCGTCGTATTCGTACAACATCAGGTCTTCGGGACGGTCTAGTACAGCGTCGCGCCCCGCGATCTTCCGCAGCTGATCGACAACCACCGGGATGCGCATAGGACGACACTGAGTTTAGCACCGCAGGCGCGGCGGCGTGATAATCGCTGAGAGCCGAACGGGCGAACGCGGTGGTAGAGCTGGCCTTTAGGCCAGCGTCTAGCCCGCTCATAGTAATCAGGGGCTTTAGCCCCGGAAAAAGCCCCGGCTCACTCAGCGAGTCCTAACACCGCTCGGCTCACACCGAGGTCTGGATATAGGCGCGCATCATATCGGCCTCGCCGGATTTTTCGTCCAGCGTTTGCCGCAGCAGGTCGCGCAGCGAGAGAAAGCCCACCAGCGTTCTGCCGTCGCACACCGGCAGGTGCCGGATGCCGTGCGTCTGCATCACGACCATGGCGTCTTCGCAACTGGAATTGGGCGCCAGCGTTCTGAGCTCGGTGCTCATGACCTCGGCGATGCGCGTGGTGAGCGGATCCCGGCGCTGGGTCACCACCTTGCTCATGATGTCGCGCTCGGAAAAAACTCCAACCAGGGTGGTGCCCTCCAGCACAGGGACCGCGCCGACTTTACAGGCAACCATGTATTCGGCGGCCTCGATCACTGTCTGGTCTGGTTGGACATAGTGGATGGTTCGATTGATAAGCAGATCTCGGATCGTTGCCATAGTGCCTCCGCCGAAGGGGGAGCCCGTAGATTGGGGGAGTATATGCCCTCCGTCGCCAGGAAGAAAAGAAGAATATTTGTGGGCCCGTCACCACCCTGCGCCAATCCTGCTGGTCCTCTCCTCTCGTTACCCTGAGCGAGGACCGGGCGAACCGTCCCGGTCTGAGTCGAAGGACCTGTTTTCTCTTCCCGCCGTCATCCCGAGCGCAGGCGGCCCAGCCGCCGGAGTCGAAGGACCCCTATCCCTGCAACGATCTCGGGCGTCCGCGGTGCTCACGCTGTTCCTGCGAGACATCCCCGCCGCGAGGCTGCTATCCTCAACGATTGATCCACTAGCCGGGTGCCCCACACAAGCCGGTTTTGCTTGTGTGGGACTCACGGTTTAACGCGCCTCAGGAGGGGCTTCACCCGCATGGCGATCAGCATGGAAGGACGCACGGTGGTGGTGTTTGGCGTGGCCAACAAGCGCAGCATTGCCTGGGCCATCGCCCAACACATGCAAAAGGCAGGCGCGACCCTGGCCGTAACCTATCAAAACGAGCGCCTCAAGCAGGAAGCCGACGGCATGATCGCCGCCCTGCCCAACGCTACCGGCTTCCAGTGCGACGTCTCCAACGACGACGAGATCGCCGCGCTCTTCGCCCAACTGAAGGCGAAATACGGCAAGCTCGACTCCCTCGTCCACAGCATCGCCTACGCTCCCGCCGAGGCGCTGCAGAACGACTTCTCCCAGACCAGCCGTGAAGCCTTCCGCATTGCCCTCGATACCAGCGCCTACTCGCTGGTTGCGCTCTCCCGCGCCGCGGCCCCGCTCATGACCGGCGGCGGCAGCATTGTCACCCTGACCTACTACGGCGCCGAGAAAGTTGTCCCCAAGTACAACGTGATGGGAGTGGCCAAGGCCGCGCTGGAAGCCTGCGTCCGCTACCTCGCCTACGATCTAGGCAAGAACAACATTCGCGTCAACGCCATCTCCGCTGGACCCATGAAGACCCTGGCCGCGCGCGGCATCGGAAGCCTGGGCGAGATGATGAAGACCCAGGCCGAAAAGGCGCCCCTGCAGCGCAACATCGACGTGAACGAAGTCGCCGCAACGGCGGTTTTTCTAGCCAGCGAAGGCGCCACCGGCATCACCGGCGAGACGCTCTACGTCGACTGCGGCTACAACATCATGGGGTTCTAAGTTATACAAGTAGCGCAACGTATGGCGGCGACTCGAGCGTTCAATTATTAGGTTTGTATCCCAGCCGGATGGCCTCGTTGTAATCCTGCAGCGCGCCCTTCACATCACCTCTGGCGTGGCGCACGCCGGCCCGGTTGATGTAGGCGAAGGGGGTGTCGGTCTTGAGCCGAATGGCTTCGTTGTAATCCTGCAGCGCGCCCTCGACATCACCGTTGTCTTGGCGCACGGGATCGAGTCGGATCGCCTCGGTGTAATCCTGTAAGGCGCCCTCATCGTCGCCTTTGGCGCGGCGCGCAACGCCCCGGTTGTTGAAGGCGTCGGCATAGTCGGGCTTCAGTCGAATGGCCTCGTTGTAATCCTGAAGCGCGCCCTCCACGTCGCCTTTGTCGTATCGCACAAGGCCGCGGTTGTTGAAGGCGTCGGCATCGTCGGGCTTCAGCCGGATGGCCTCGTTGTAATCCTGCAGCGCGCCCTCCATGTCGCCTTTGTCGCCGCGCGCAAGGCCGCGGTTGTAGAAGGCTTCGGCATAGTCGGGCTTCAGCCGGATGGCCTCGCTGTAGTCCTTCAGCGCGCCCTCCACGTCGCCTTTGTCGCTGCGTCCAAGGCCGCGATTGTAGAATACGTCAGCATCGTCGGGCTTCAGCCGGATGGCCTCGCTGTAGTCCTGCAGCGCACCCTCTACATCCCCTTTCGCGCTGCGCGCAATGCCCCGGTTGATGAAGGCGTCGGAGTAGTCGGGCTTGAGCCGGATGGCCTCGCTGTAGAAACGCACCTGCTCATCGATGTCGGCAGCAGCAAACCCTCGCTCGTACCATTGCTGGGCAGTCAGCTCTTCTTCCTGTACCGCGGGAGCCGCGCTCGCTGCAGCCTTTTGTTCAGTAGCGGCTTGTTGCGCAGAGAGCGGTGCCGGGTGCAGCACCGCAGTCAGTGGCACATTGAGGTATCTGCCGCGCAAGCGTTCCATAGCCTCCAGAAAGTACTCTGGCGGGATGCTTAGTCCGTTGTAGTGCTTCAGTGCAGATAGCGTGCCAGTGAGTTGACGAGCAATTTTAGGCGTTCCAAAGTCAAACCCTTCGAGCATAAGCGGCACGATATTACGCTGGCTATTCAACGCAGTCTCGATCTCGCGGCGCAACCAATCCGCTGGGTCGCCGCAACGCCTCAGTGCCGACGGGGTGAGCACGACAAGAAAATGCGCCCTTGCGTGGATGTTTTCGAGTATGACGCGCTCGAAGTCGCCACCAGCGATGCCGTTGAAATCAAAGAACACATCATAGCCGTTCTGAGTCAGATTCTGGTAAATAGCGAGTGCCCACGGAAGGTTGGTGCGGCGATAACTGATAAAAACGGTCTTCTCGATACGTTCCATAGCCCAGCCTGATGTCTTTCGCAAAAG
>Ga0209040_10004111_pt1 | contig 11038 bp, 5 predicted proteins | sample BogFormECP12_OM3_FD_188240 | JGI IMG/M metagenome (GOLD analysis project Ga0209040, IMG submission 188240) | Bog forest soil microbial communities from Calvert Island, British Columbia, Canada - ECP12_OM3 (SPAdes) (version 2) | ecosystem: Environmental > Aquatic > Freshwater > Wetlands > Bog ... | reverse complement strand
CGCGGGGTCGTCGCGCCCATCGATGAGAGCCGCCACCATCAACCGCCCCGACACCCGGTGATGTCGGTGGCCACCGAGGACAGTTTGATCCCGGCGTCCTCGAGCAGCTTCTCGAGTCGGTGGATCTCCCGGGTACGCTCCTGGGTGATCACCGTGCGAGCACGCGTCAGATCCCGCAGTACCCGGATCGGCTCTGGCGGCACGAACGAGGCCCGCACCAGCCCGTGAGCGCCCAAATCGGCGAGCCAGGCGGCATCAGACACATCGCTCTTACGGCCCGGCACATTCCTGACGTCACGGGCGTTGACCAGCATCACCTCGAAATGCTCTTCGAGCAGATAGTAAAACGGCCGCCAGTCGGGTAGCTCCGGCGCGTCGCCGCGCCGGAGCCCCCTAGTAAGTAGCGGTAGAGGGCGGAGTTCATCGCAGCAGTCTTCCTTCCTGGGTGATCGGATTCTGGGGCAAGTCATCGTGCTACTACCGAGGAGGATTCGTGTCCCGTGCCAAGGCCCTTACCCGTGGTGATCGTCGTCGGAACGAGCGGCTGGTTCGGTTGCGGTCGATCGTGCGCCGCGATTACGCGATCGTGGCGGTGGATCTGGCGTCGGCCAAGCAGGCTGCGGTGGTGGCCGATCACGATTCGATCGTGCTCGGCCGGCGCATGTTCAGCGGGGATGCCTGGGTGATCGACGACATCCTGGACTGGGCCGAACCGATCGCTGCCGCAGCGGGATTCGCGGGTGTGGTACTCGGCTGCGAGCCGACCGGGCATCGGTGGAAGCCGGTGCTGGACCGCGCACGCGCACGTGAGCGGGAGCTGGTGTGCGTGAACCCGATGCTGGTGCACCGCGGCCGTGAGGAGGAGGACTTCACCCGGGACCGGTCGGACTTCAAGGACGCCACCATCATCGCCAAACGAGCCGCCGAGCTGCGCTGCTACGTGCCGTACGCGTTGGAAGGCCACTGGTGCCGGTTGCGGCACCTGGGCGCGCGCCGCAACGACGTGCTCGTCGCGGCCGGATCGGCGCGGCTACGGTTGCGCGATCTACTCGAATGCGCCTGGCCCGCAGTGCTTTCCGCCGTTGGACGCGCTCACCTGGCGGGCGGCGATGGCGGTGGCCACCGACCCCGAACAGATCGCCGCGATGAGCTTGGACGCCTTCGCCGCCGCGGTACGCGAGCAGCTGCCCCGCTGGGGCGGTGCCCGCCGCAACCTGCGGATCCTGCGCGCGATCCACGCCGCCGCCCAAGCTCCCGGCGGCGTGGCCACCGAACGCGCCGCAGCCTGCGAACGCGCCGCCTACGCGCTCGACGACTGGCACCGCGCCCTCGACCAGCTCGCCGACGTCGAGGCCCGCATGACCGCCGTGCTCGACACGCTGGGCCTGACCGAACTGGTCACCACCATCGACGGGCTGTCGGCGGTCGGCGCCGCCGCGATCCTCGCCGAGACCGGCGACCCGGCCCGCTAGAGCTGGCACGGTTTCTCCAGTCTCGTCCTGCCATAGTTCATGCCAGCGCGCCCGGGGTGGGGCGAAAAATGTTTCGCCGAACGAGGTCTTATCTTCTAGAAGTTCCGCCAGGAGTTCCGGATTGTCCTTCAGATGCGCGAACTCTTTGCGTCTCAAGTGATCACGCTTACGATCGAATTCATCTGACAGGCGTTTCAAGAACAACATCCCGAAGATGAACTCTTTGAATTCTGAAGCATCCATCTTCCCGCGAAGAATGTCTGCCGACTTGAATAGGAAGGATTCGAGATCGCCCAGCGTGATTTTGCGTTGTTCCATTCAGCCTCCGCATCCGTGGTCGAACTAGTGGGTAGTTCTTTGACTGAGCGCGCCAGCGGTTGCGTGACATTGACAAACCAAGCTTCCCCCTCTTGTCGACATCTCAGTCGCTTGACGCTCCGTTCGTCCGGCTTCTGCCCTGTGCTCCCGCGTTACGCGCCCGTCCGCCTAGCGCTGGGCGTCGACTAGCTACTCGCTGCGGCATCGGCACCTTTGACGTTGGTGGGTAACGCTGCGCTAAATCCGCTGTGACAGCTCGGCAGCCAGGCTATGGCATGCGGATAGCCTACCGGGTCTATTACTAGGACTTGGCCGCTTCTGAGAACGGACCTACCTGGCGTCGCCGGAGCCGGACAACGGCCAACACCATGGAGCCGTTTAGATCCCGAGCAGCTGCCACGCTCGCGGCGTTATCCGATGATCGGCTTGCCTCGGCGACGGGTCCCTTCGGCCGCGGCTCGTGTGCTCGTCGGCGGGAGCATCAACGGCCGCCTGGCATGGAAGAACGTCGCGGGCCAGCCTAGCAGCCTGACGCTGGGTCACTGCAGTCTCCGACGCAGACCTGACGCCCGCTGTACATGCCGCGCCACCGCGGCCGCGACCACTTCAGGCGTACCGACAATGCGCACCTGCTGCTGCGCTCGGGTGATCGCCGTGTACAGCAACTCCCGTGTCAGCAAAGGGGATTCGCTGACCGGCAGGATCACCGACACGCTGGCGTACTGACTGCCCTGACTGCGGTGAATCGTCGTCGCATAGGCGGTCTGCACGTCGGCCAGCACGCTGGGCTCCACCACCAGCGGCGACCCGCCGCGCTCGATCACCGCGGCCAGGACTCCGTCGCGTTCGATCACCACACCGATGTCGCCGTTGAACACTTTCAGGTCATAGTCGTTGGCGGTGACCAGCAGCGGCTGCCCTGCGTAGAAGTCATCGAAGCGACGCTGCCCGCCGGTGATCCAGTCCCGCGCCAGCGCCGCCCACCGCTCGCGACCGGCCGGGCCGTCGCGGTGCGCACACAACACCCGGTGCCGGCGCAACGCGTCGAGCGCCGCACCGGCGTCACCGCCACGCGCGGCGGTGACCATGTCCGCACCCGCGGCGACCACCGCGGCCTGGATCTCGGCGACGTCGCCGGGCGCCAACAGCGACACGGCGCCACCGGCCGACAGCAGCTCCAGCACAGTGTCGGCCCGCCCGGCCCGCACCGCATCGGCCAGATCCGAGATCTCCGAGTCGAACCGTCGGCCGCGCTGCAAGCGCACCACCCCGCGGCGCAGCGCCGCCCGCTCGGTGTCGTCGAGTGCGGGCTCCTCGCCGCTGGCATCCGGCGCCAAGTCGGCACCTGAGATCTGCTGCAGCAGCGGGCTTTCCGGTCGGGTGACCGGCCGGTGCACCAGGTCGGCCAGCACGGCGCCCGCGTCGACCGAGGTGAGCTGGTCGGGGTCACCGATCAGGATCAGCCGCGCACCCGGCGGCAGCGCGGCCATCAGCCGCGCCATCAGGGTCAGCGACACCATCGAGGTCTCGTCGACCACCACCAGGTCATACGGCAGCGGGTTGGCGGCGTTGAACCGGAACGCGCTGCCGCTGCGGCGTGCCCCGAGCAGTCGGTGCAGCGTCGCAGCGGCCGGCGGGTCAGCAAGGCCGAGCGCACCGGCCTGCGCGGCGACGGCCTCGGTCAGTGTGGCGGCCGCTTTGCCAGTCGGTGCGCACATCGCCACCCGCAGCCCCGGGCCGTGTAATCGGGTCAGCAGCGCCAGGATCCGCGCCACCGTATAGGTCTTGCCGGTGCCGGGACCCCCGGTCAGGATGGTGGTCCACTCGGTGGCAGCCACGGCCGCGGCCAACCGTTGTCGGTCAGGCGCCGGTGTCGGTGTCCCACCTTCGGTGACGAACAACTCAGCGAGCAGCGCGCCCACCTGCGCGGGATCCACCTCGGGCCGGGTGTCGTCGCGCGCCTCCAGCCAGTCCCGCACGGTGTTTTCCTGCCGGAAATACCGCTCGAAGTACAGCAACGTTCCGCCATCGCTGTCGGCCAAGGTCAGAGGCCGCATCGGCCCGCGGTCGGAACCGATCACCAGCGGGCTGGCCCGCAGCGCCGACAGCACCGCATCAGCGCCCGGCCACTCCAGTGCGGCCGCGGCCGGGCCCGCGGCGGCGACATCAGCGATGAGCTGCTCGTAGTCGTTGAGCGCCACACACACCGAGCCCTGGCGCAGGGCCCGGACCGTCAGCGCCGCCGCCAGCAGCACCCGGTCGTCGGTTTCCCCGCCGAGCCGGCACAGCGCCACCGCGGTATGAATGTCGGCGGGGGTGAACACCCCGGCGTCCTGGTAGGCGCGAAGCTCGGGACGCGTGGTGATCAATGCTGACGTCATGACTGCGCCAACATATTCGACAGTTCGACGATCAGCTGCGCGGGCGGGGACCAGTCGAACACCCCGCAGCCGGGCGGGGTGTCGGGGCCGATCATCGCGCGCACGAACAGATACAGCACCCCACCCAGGTGCGCCTCGGGTGTGTAATCGGGCTGGCGCCAGCGCAGATACCGGTGCAGCGCAACCGAATACAGCAGCGCCTGCAACGGGTAGTGCTCGCGGATCATCTCGGCGGCCATGGCGGCGCGGTCGAGCTGCGCCGCGTCGACGTCCCCGGCGAAGATCCGGTTGGTTTTGTAGTCGACCACGACATACCGCGGACCGGGCGCCCGCAACACCGCATCCAGGCTGCCGGTCAGATAGCCGCGCAGCTCAGCATCGGGCAGGGTCCGCAGCACCTGCGGGTAGCCGCGTAGCGGATCATCCTCAGGCAGATGCTGGTCGAGCAGGTCAGCGATCGCGCCCATCGATCCCGCGGGCCCGGTGTCGCGGGCCGCGGCCAGCGGCAGTTCGAAGCCGACTTCGGTGAGGCGATCCCTGGGGTCGATGCCGGCCAGCGGACCGACCGGCGTCGGGGTGTTCAGCACCGCGGTCAGCGCGCCGCTCAACGAGTCGACGTCGGCGCCGCTGAACAGCCGCGCCACCCAGGTGCCGCACTGGCGGCGGACCTCGGCGCCCAGATCAGCGGCGGCGGTGTCGACATGCTCGAGCACCGCATGGACCAGAGTGCCGAACGCGGCGCCCGACGGCAGCCCGTTCATTAGCGATGGGGTGCCGGCCGCGGCGCCGGGGGCTGCGGCGCTCTGGTCGGTGGATTCGTCGGTGGTGCCGGGATCCTCGGTCTCGCTGAGCTGGCCCGGTGACGGTGGGTAGGTGTCGGCGGTCAGCGCACTGAACGAGGTGCGCTGCCAGGTGTCACTGAGTGTGCGCCCAAAGCGCGCCACCGCGAGCTCGTGGCGGTCCCGCTGCGGCGGCGAATACCGCGCGTTAGTGGGTTGCGCAGCAACGGCTTCCGCCGCGACCAGCCCGCCGGCCGACTGCGCCCACGCGCCGAGCCGGTCGGCCACATCGGCGTCGGCCGGCACCGCTGGGTTGGCGTCCGGCTCGGGCTGGCCCGAGGTGCGGCCGAACAACAGCCGGTGCAGCGGCGAGCCGGCGGTGGTTGTGGCCGGCGCCCACCACAGCACCACCCGGCACTGCGCGCGGGTCGCCGCCACATAGAGCAGCCGCAGTTCCTCCCCGGCGTCCTCGCGGTCCATCTGCGCCTTATGCGCGTCGAAGTGCTGCCCGTCGCGACCACCGACGTCGAGGATCCGCTGGCCGTCGACGTGCAACAGCAGGGTCTCCGGCTTGCCGAAGCCGACGCGGTCCCACCCGTACGGCACGTAGACGATCGGGAATTCCAGCCCCTTGGCGGCGTGCACGGTCACGATCCGGGTCGCCTCGGCTTCCCGGTCCAGCAACCGCCCCCGGTCAACGGCGTCGGTCAACTCGTCACGGGCGATCCGCTCGGCCAGCCAGCGCCCGAGCTCGGTCACGCCGAGATGCTCGGCGGCCGCAGCCCGATCCAGCAGTATGGCCAGGTGCCGCAAGTCGGTCAGGGACCGTTCACCGCCCCGCACCCCGACCAGCCGGGCGGCCAGATCGGTTTGCGAACACAGGGTCTCAAACATCGACGCCGGCCCGGCCGCGGCGCAGATCTCAGCCCAGCGGCGCATCCGGGCGCTCAAACCGGCCAGCAGCGTGTCGCCGCCGTCGGCCAACTCGGTGGCGCTGTGACCGATCAGCGGCGTCAGCGCCGCCAACCGCAGCCGTGCCGCCCGGCGCGGCTGTTCCAGAGCGGCCAGCAGCCGCTGCCAGGCCAGCGCCTCGGGCGTGCCTAACACGCTGGCGCCACCCGTCAGCACGCACGGCACCCCGGCGCGCGTCAGTGCCTCACGCACCAATTTGCCTTGATCGGCGGTGCGGACCAGCACCGCGATATCGCCCGGGCACACCGCCCGCCATTCATTTCGTTCGCAAAACTCCTCACCCGAGCTCAGGGTGGCCACGATGTCGTCGGCGACGTCCTGGGCCACCCGCGGGCGCACCACTCCCACCCGGGGCACTTTGCCCGGCCGGGTCGCCCCGGTCCGGTCCAGATAGCGCAGCCGCAGCGGCGGCGACGGCGACCCACGAAGCCGGCGCTCGTCGTGAGCGGCGTGCACCGGCCGCACCGTGATCGCCGAATCGCCCAGCGCAGCGCCGCCGTAGAGGTGGTCGAGTGCGGTGAGCAGATCGGCGTCGCTGCGCCGGTTGGTGTCGAGTTCCAGCGTCTGGTCGGCCGCGGACACCGCCTGCAGGTAGGTGGTGACATCGGCGCCGCGGAACGCGTAGATCGCCTGCTTGGGGTCACCGACCAGCACCACGGGGCCGGCGCCGTGGAAGCTGTGCTGCAGGATCTCCCACTGCACCGGGTCGGTGTCCTGGAACTCATCGACCAGCACTACCCGGTAGCGGTCGCGGATGCGCTGCGCGGCCGCCGGACCGAACGACGGGTCGGTCAGCGCGTCGCGCAGCAACCCGAGCAGGTCGTTGAAGTCACGGCGCCGGGTCGCACGTTTATGCCGGGTCAGCTCCGCGCGCACCGCGTCGGCGAACCGGACCCGTTGTGCGACAGGAGAATCCGGATCGGCGTCGGCCGGAGCCAGGGCGGCGAACGGGATGTTCGCGGCGGCGGTCGCGATCCGGCCCGCCACATCGCGCCCCACCGCCGGCGCGGAATCCGCGCAATACTGCGCGGCGTAGACATCGTCGGCGACTTCGCTGAGCAGCGCCGTGGTGTTCTCCAGCAGCCGCGCCTCGGGCTGATAATCCCCGGCCATACCGATGCCGTCGAGCATGCGTTCGCAAAACGCGTGGGTGGTGACGATGGTGGCCGCATCGAAGTTCGACAGGGCCGCCCGCAGCCTGCCGCGCCGCGCCGCCACCTCGGCGTCGGTGCCGGTGGCCAACCGGGCGATCGCCGCATCATCGGAGGTGCGCGCGGTGGCCGGGTCGCCCAGTGCGGCTACGCAGGCGCCGAACCTTTCCCGGGCACGTTCCCGCAACTCCTGGGTCGCCGCCCGGCTAAACGTGACCAGCATCAGATGATCGAGGTCGGTGATGTCCTCGGCGACGTAGAGCACGGCCAATCCGACGATCGCGTAGGTCTTTCCGGTCCCGGCGCTGGCGTCGATCACCGTGGTGCCGGTCGGCAGCGGTGACCGCAAGTCGAAAGTGCTCATCGGGCCCCCGTCACATCGTCTCGCTCAGCACGGGACCCCATACCCGAACGGCCAACTGGGCGAACCAATTCGGTTCATCGAACCACCGGTGCCCCGACGGGGCGGGCTGGTCCCACAGCACCGCGAACGGCGCATCCGGGCCGTACACGCAGACCAGCGCCGGATCGGCGTTCTCGTCACTCCTATCCCAGGAACCGCCGGGAGCGCACCACGTTTCGGCCGCGGCCTGGTAGCCGTCGGCCGGTGGTGTGCTCAGCCGGTGCTCGGCGTACACGAAGGAACTCTCAGTCGCCATCGGCAGCGGGTAGCGCAACCCCGCGCTGCGCAGATCGAGCAGTTGCGCGAGCAGCGCGGCCGGATCATCCGGCACCGTCAGCACCGAGCGGCTCACTCCCGGGTTGCGACCGCCGATGCGGCCCAGCGTCACCGCGTCGCTGATCGGGTATCCCACGGCGGCCAGGGCCAGCAGCCGCACCCAGCTCGACAACCGGTGCTCGGTTTTCAGCTGCGAGTACGAGACGCTCAGCAGCCGGTCGGCATGCACCCCCGACACGGTGCCGGTCAGCCGCACCTCCCCCAGATCCAGCGAAATCCGCTGTGTTTGAGGCTGTTCGGTACCGACAGCTGTCGCAGCGACCCGGGCGATGACGGCGGCGCCGGCGTCGATCTCGGCCATGGTGGCCCGCCCGGACGGCCCCGGGGGCAGGGTGCCGCGGCGCTGTTCGGCGGCGGCGAACCGGGCCGCGGTGTCGTCGCCGGGATGGGCCAGCGCCTGCGTGAGCAAGCGGTCACCGATCTTCCACTTCTCCAGCGGCTCCAGGGCGAGCGGCAGCGCGTCTTTAAGGGTGTCGTCGGCCCGCCACAGGCTGATGTCGAGGCGCTGACGCAGGAACGCTTTCGCGGGATGCACCACGAACGCGATCAGGTCATCGAGACTGACCTCCGAGGTGGCCACCGGCGCCAGGGGCCCGGGCAGGAACGGTGGACGCGGGTGGGTGTCGTGCGTCATCTCCCGGGCGGCGGCGAAATTGTGACCGTCGTAACTAAACGGCTGGGGCGCTGCAAAATTGGCCGGGTCATGCGGTTGCAGCGGCTGGTGGCAGACCACGTTGGCGCCGGCCTCGACGGTGGCGGTGACCGCGTCGATGATGTCGGCCAGCGGCGCCACCGGTGGGAGCCTTTTGCCGGTGACCGGGTCGGCGCCGGTGTAGCAGATCACCATCCGGTCGACCGCCGACATCAGCGCGTCCAGCAGCAGTTGGCGGTCCTCGCTGCGCGGGTCGCGTTCCCCCACACACGGATCCACGCCCAGGATGTCGTCGCCGGTGAGGTGCCCCACCCGCGGGAAGTGGCCGTCGTCCAGGCCGATGACGGCCACCACCCGGTGCGGCACGAACCGCATCGGCACCAGCGTGGCCACCGTGAGGTTGCCGGTGCGGAAGTTCGCCCGCGTCGGCCTGGGCGCTAGCACCCCGGCGAGCACATCGCGCATGTCGGCCAGTGCGATGTCCCGCTCCCCCGCCCCGGTGAGTGCCTCGGTGATCCGCCGCGCCGCGTGCGGCCGTTGCCACGCCTCGGCGTCACCAGCGGCGGTCAGGGTCTCCAACGCATCGTGTAGGGCCTGCTGCCAGCGTTGCGGGCTCTGCGGGCCGCCGAGTCCTGCCAGCGCGGCGTCGAAGCGATCCAGGAATTCGGCGAAGCGGCCGGCCAGGTCGACATCGCCGCTGTCGACCCCGTCCAGCGGCAGCGCGCCACCCAGCCAGGCCAGCTCGGAGGCGTCGGCGGCAACGCCCAGCAGCAGCCGGTCGCGGGCCGCAGCGAACGTGTTCTGGGTGATGTGCGGCAACCCGACTCGTTGCCGCTCTCGTTGCCACAACCCCCACCGGGCGCCCCCCTCAACGGTCCACTGACGCAACACATCTTGGTCAGCGCCGGTGAACCCGAACCGGCGCGCCACCGGGGCGGTGGCGGCCAGGTCGAGGACCTCGCTGGCGGTGACCCTGCCGTCGGCCAGCGCCACCAGGGTGGCGACCGTCTCGAGCAGCGGGTTGACCTGAGCCAGACCCCGGTCAGCCAACCGCACCCGGATGCGGTGGCCGGGATGGCTGGCCTCCGGCGCGGCGAACGCGGCGGTGATCAGCGGCGCGAACGTCTCCACGTCGGGACACAGCACGACGATGTCGCGTGGCTGCAGGGTGTGATCCTCCGACAGCAGGTGCAGCAGTTCCTCGCGCAGCACCTCCACCTGGCGGGTCGGTCCGTGGCAGGCATGGATCGTCACGGTGCTGTCGGCCGGCAGCCGGGGCTGGCTGCCGGGCGGGCGGTCGTGGGCCACGTCGTCTTGGATGCGGCCCAGCACGGTGCCGGCCGCAGAGTCCACCGGGTGGTGGCGGTCAACGAACCCTGCGGGCAGGCGCTGCTGCAGCTCGCGCATATCGCGGGACAAATTGGCCAGCAACGGGTTTGATAGCGTTAGGGCGCTGCTGTCGGTGCGCCGTCGCGTCGGCGGCGGCCCCGGCGCCAGCAGGTCCCACATGGCTGGGCTGGGGTGCGTCAGCCACAGGTGCACCTTGCGCTGCGCGGCCAGCGCGTCCAGCACCACCAGCTGGGTGCGGCTCAGCCGGGTCGGCCCGAACACCGACAGCCGCTCAGGCAAGTCGGCCGAGCCGGGGTCGTCCCGCAGCCGGGCGCACGCCTGATCCAACCGCTCGGCCGGGCTCGGCACTCCCAGATGCGCCCGCAGCCGCCGCCACAGCGCCGGTTGCCAACGCAGGTCATCCATCAGTGCGGCCCCGGCGCCGTCGGTGTCGCGGTCGCGTGCCCAGTCCGTCAGCATCGTTGGGCGGTTGTCGTTGTAGGAGGCGAACAGCCGCGCCAGCAACGCCGCGGTGGCGTAGCGGCGCCCGGCGCGGTCCTCGGGCGCGGCGCCGTCCAGGCCGAGATGGTGAGCCAGCACCGCCGTCCACGATTCGGCGGTGCTCGCGTCGATCACCTCGAGCAGACCCCACACCAGCCGCGGGCCCACCCAGGGGTCCTCATCCGCCGTCAAATCGGCGGCGCGGGCCAGTACCTCACCGACAAGATCTGCGGGGCTGGGGAACTCGATATTGGCGGCCACACCGTCCTGGGCGCCGGCCGCTCCCAGCGACAACGCCAGTTGCTGCGACACCCAGCGTTCGACACCGCGGGAAGGCACTGCGATTACCTCGGGAACCAGTGGGTCATTCGGTGCTGCCACCAGCACTTCGGTCAGGGGCCCGATCAGGCGATCGGCCCTCTCGGCGCGATGCACAATCAGCATTAGTTGTCGGACTCTCCCCCTTGCCCGGCCCATAGGCCGCCGCGCTGGCCGCGATCTCTCACAATCGCACAGCAGACCGACATACCGGTGGGGTATTGCGGACGCTGCTGCATTCGCGTGTCTTCGGCGATGTTCAGTCGATGACCGACTGGCCGGCCGCGGTGCGCCCGCCGCGACGCCCGCGACGACCGGAGTTTCGACGGCACTGTCACGTTAATCGAAATATATAGTGGCGCAGTTGGTTTTGGAGCTGTAGCTATGGATCAGCCTTGGGTCGTTGACATTTCAGGCTGCAGCGTC
>Ga0209040_10004110_pt1 | contig 11038 bp, 11 predicted proteins | sample BogFormECP12_OM3_FD_188240 | JGI IMG/M metagenome (GOLD analysis project Ga0209040, IMG submission 188240) | Bog forest soil microbial communities from Calvert Island, British Columbia, Canada - ECP12_OM3 (SPAdes) (version 2) | ecosystem: Environmental > Aquatic > Freshwater > Wetlands > Bog ... | reverse complement strand
GAGCGATTGGGGGTTGAGTAAGGTGTCACCGTAATCCCCGTAATCCCGTAATCCCGAGTAAGGTGTCACCGTAATCCCCGCGGGCCCGTCTCGTTTCCGGCCACGCTCGCGGGACGATCAGACGCCTTACTTACCGTCGGTGTCGTAGTACGGATAATTATTTGGTTGAGCTTGTGTCCAAGCTAAGAATGCTGGTAAAAGTCCGTAAGGCATCGATGGACCGCCTTCGTAGTTTGTCGCAGAGGCTTTGCGGATAGGAACAAGGCCTGTGAAATAGGCATCAAAGTTATTGTCTAGCTCCATGACTGATGCCATTCCTTCCGTTACGTTGGTGATGATCTCACCCGGCGTATCCGCAAAACCTTCTTTGGTGGCTGACGTCAACTTAAGCTTACGAGCGACAGTACCGGGAGGCACATCGGCAAGATAATCAATTGTCGTTGTCCAGTACGGGCAGTTGTTGTTTGCGCTTACCTCAAGATAGGGTCGTTCTACCGTGCCTTGGGCAAGATTCATCATTGAACAAGGTGTCGTAGTCATCATCTCATTCTCTTGCACTTCAGTAGGATTAGCACAGCTTACAAGCCAAGTTGAACCACTCCCGACGCTGCCTGAAATGTTGGCCCAGATCACGCACGTATTGCCTGAAACGCCATTTCCGTCGCCATCCTGAATTTGCTGACCGACGCCGATTGTTCCTGTATCCAGTATGTCAACAGTAAGAACTTCATAATAGGATGTGATAGTCTCATTGGTAGTTGTAGGTAAATGTGTCGGGCCTTGTCCTACGAACATCGAAAGCGTCTCGACGTTCGGCCTTGAGCCCGGATTTTTGGTTGTATCGTTGTTGAGAAAAGCCGCTGAGTAAACCATATTCTGGTTGTCAGTGAGCTGGCCTCCTGTGCATGTCGAACCTTTGTTGTTTCCATTGAAAGCCGCATCACAGATTTGCGATCCAAGTGGTGGTCCGCCAATACATGATCCGTTGAATGTCACGTTGAGATTGGTGTAACTTAGATAGCCAGCAAATTGGCAAGAATGCGGATCTAATGAGCCAGAAAAACTCGAAATGACGGGTAGATTGGCGTTGTTAATCCCATTCATCGCAGCCGTAAGATTTATCGAGTTAGACGCCGTGGTTGTTGTCAAGACATCAACGCTTGATATCCAGTTGTATCCTTGAGAGGAAACTTGGAACTGACCATTGCCACTTAGTGAGCCTAATGTAGCCGCCAAGTTGCCGCCAAATATGTGGGCGCGAGCAGCTAAGACGGGAAAGCGCACGAACTTGATCGTTTGTTGGGTACAAGAGCCTCCCGGTGGATTGGCGAAAAATTCATTAGCGATGGATGTCTCCGGATAATTTCCGAAGAAATTAGAGACATCATTAGCGCTCGTAAACTCTAGCACTTGGTGCATCCGTGAACGGATGGTCGTATCTAGAATCATCAGCGTGCAAGGGAGGGGAACGGTTGCATGAGCCTCACTTAAGGCAAGGAAACTTAAGTTGAGAGCGAGGATCGCTGTTTTCATAAGATCAGTCTCCCTTTACTGGACGCTGCCGTAGGCCGAGAGTAGTATGCTTACCGTAAGCAACGCTACGCGCGCCGGTAAAACCAATAGGAAAACAAAATCCCGGATCAGGGACATGGATTGCGGGGATTGCGGGGGATTGCGGTGATTGCGGGGGGATTGCGGTGATTGCGGGGGGATTGCGGGACATGATTGCGGGGACATGATACGAATTCCCCATTGAGCGCGAGCGCCGCCGCTCTCATTTTTTGCGGATATCTCTTTCGGAAATACGAAAAATCTGCTATGCTCCTTTTCGTCATGGAATTACGGTGACACGCCCGCCTTTACCTTTTCTTCCGCCATGCGATCTTATCAGAAGACTTGCATAGCCGGCATCGTAGTGCCCGGCCTGCCGCATGAGCCCCCGCCTACCAACTATCATCCATGGGCAAAGGCCTCAAGCGACTCCCGGAGCGTCGAGATCGACTCAAGGATCGAACCGCGCCCTGCGATATTGGCCATTACCCCCTCGACCTTGGGCTGAATGAACGCCTCGAGGTCTTCCCAATGAAGCGGTCGGGTCGCGTCGGGGGCCGCGAGGGCGGCGGTGCGGGCGGCGGCGTAGAGCGGCGCCGTGGCGGGCGAGAGTACGACGCGGGCGTCGAACGTGTCGGCGGTCAGTTTCGCGCGCAACTCCACAGCCTGGACGGCGCACACCAGCGCCAGGCTCAGATAATGCTCGAGCACGTCGAGCAAATCACGCGCGAGGTTGGCGGCGTTCATCGCCTGGCTGTTGATGTTTTGGTTGAACTGCTCTGCGTGGGTCGGGAAGCGATCGACGATCGACTGGCCATAAAAGCTGATGAGGGGCGCCATCGAGTTGCCGCCGATCTGCAGCGACTTGAACCCGACGTTTGTCCCGCGCGTCGTGTCGCCGACCAGCGAAGGGCTGAGGCCATTGCTGAATTCCGGCGACATGACAAGAGAAATTTGCGCATCGAGATGCTTGGCGAGCAGGCCGAGCGCATAGCGTAGCTGGTCCATCGCCACGCCCGTGTATTGCGCGAGAAAATTGCCGGTGTGAAAGATTTCGCCGCTGTCGGCGTCGATCAGCGGATTGTCGTTGGCGCTATTGGCCTCGACCTCGATCCAGCGCGCCGACTGCGCCAGCGTGTCGACCACCGGGCCGAGAAATTGCGGCAGGCAGCGCAGCGAGTAGCGGTCTTGTATAAGCTGGCCCTCGCGCTCCCGCATATCGCCGCGGCGCTCGTCGCGGATGATCTTCGAGCCGGAGATGAGTTCCGCCATGCGCGCCGCCGTCCAAACCTGTCCGGCATGCGGTTTCATGCGATGGACGAAGGGCTGAAAGCTCTGATCTGTTGCGAGCAGCGCCTGGGCGAACAGCGCATGGATGGCGAGCGCGAGGCTCGTCAGGTCGAATGCGCGGGCGCAGGCGTTGGCGGCGACGCCGGTTGAGGCGCCCGTGCCGTTGTTGAGAGCGAGGCCCTCCTTGGGCTCGAGCGTCAGGGGAGCGAAGCCAAGCTTGGCCAGCACGGAGTGGCTGTCGAGCGTCTCGCCGCCCATGTCGACGAGGTAGGCCTTGTCGAGCCCCAGGATGGCGCCGGCGATGTAGGAGAGGGGGACGAGATCGCCGGAGGCGCCGATCGAGCCGCGTTGGTGGACGTGCGGATGCGCCTTGGCGTTGAGGAAGGCGATCAATCGCTCGACGAGCTCGAGCCTCACGCCCGAGGCGCCCTTGATGAGCGAATTGGCGCGCAGCAGCATCGCGGCGCGCACGTCGGCCTCGGGAATACGGGGGCCGGTCGTGCTCTTGTGGTGCCAAAGCGCGACCTTTTGCAGCTCGACCAAGAGCTCGGGCGCCACGCGCTCATTCGCCATCCCGCCATATAGAGTCGTGACGCCATAGATCTCCTGTCCCGCCTCGACGCCGCGCTTAATGACGTCGCGGGAGCGATGAAAGCGGTCGAGGATGCGCGCGTCGGTCGTGAGCGCGACGCTGTCGCCGCGGCTGACGGCGGCGATGTCAGCGATGGTCAGGCCTTCCCCGGAAATAACGATGGTCATGTCGGACGTCTCCTCACGCCGCGAAATGCGGCGGATGACAGAGAATATTGCTCCAGTCGAGGGCGGCCGCCTCTTGCCTGAGCCACGCGCGGAAGGCTAGCACATTGGCCGAGTCTCGCCGCTTCTTCGGGCAAACGAATGCGTAGCAGCGGCCCGGAGGCAGGGTCAGGTCGAAGGGCATGATGAGCCGCCCGGTGCGCAGATCGTCGTAGGCGAGCGCGTCGAGAGCGAGCAGCACGCCGGCGCCTTCGACCGTCGCGTCGAGCGCGTGATCGGCGCTGTTGAATCGAAGGCCGCGGCTGACGTCCGCGTCCTTCACGCCGGCCGCGGCAAACCAGTCGGCCCAGGTCGGCATGACGGCGCAATTGTCGGGCCGTTAACTCCAGGCTGATAATGCAAGTTAGTCCGAATGCTTCGGGCGAACCGATCCTGCTTGAGGAAATTGGCCTCGCGAGTTGGATCAGCGCCATGACGGCGACCCCCTCCCAATCGAAAAGAAAGGTTTCTCAGCCATGGCCGTTGCCTCTGTTGGCTCCGCTGCTCCCCCGCCACCTCCCCCTGCGCCCGCCGCCGCCTCAACCTCGACGACGGCTCGCGCCAAGGACGGCGACTATCTCTCCCGGAACTCCCATTCGGTCAGCACCAAGGACGGTGACGGCGACTATAAGCCGGTCGCAACCCAAGCTCCGACCCCGGCGGTTGCTTCGTCGTCCGGTTCGACCCAGGCCGCACTTTCGAACATCAAGCTAGGCGGTTGAGCAAGGCATCGCCTTAAGCGCGCTAAACACTCCAAGCGCCCTAATTGTTGTACCAAGCGCTCAAGCGACGAACAGGGCTCCTGTCTTATCCATCTTGCTGCTCACGAAGCAGGGGGTAGACAGCAGCCACAATATGAGATGAGCGTCTCCGCCGTTGGCGGCAATGAGGCGACACCGCAATAAGACTTGCGTTGCCGGGCGCGTCGAATCCGGAGACGGGCGGAGCAGACTTTCTCTCCTCAAAAACTTCAGCGTGTCGCGGACGAGCCCGCCGCGGGGCGCGTTCCGGCTGGGCGCGTCTGGCGCTTGCTCAAGTCGAGGGCGGCCGCCTCTTGCCTCAGCCATGCGCGCAAGGCCCGCACATTGGCGGCCTCTCGCCGCTTCTTCGGGCAAACGAATGAATAGCAGCGGCCTGAAGGGAGCGTCAGGTCGAAGGGCATGATGAGCCGCCCGGTGCGCAGATCGTCGTAGGCGAGCACATCGAGAGCGAGCAGCACGCCGGCGCCTTCGACCGTCGCGTCGAGCGCGTGATCGGCGCTGTTGAATCGAAGGCCGCGACTGACGTCGGCGTCCCTCACGCCGGCCGCCGCAAACCAGTCGGCCCAAGTCGGCATGGCGGCGCGACTGCTGAGACTGTCGTCGTGGATTAGCGGCGCGCCTTTGAGCATGTCCGGCGACGTGAAGGGCCCGTGCTTTTCGACAAGCGCCGGGCTGCAGACCGGCGCGAGGGATTGGTCGAACAGCTTCTCGACCTCGAGGGCTTCATCGTGCGCCGCATCCACGGCAAGGTTGCGGATCGCAGCGTCGACGCCGTCGGTGGTGAAATTGGCGTTGTTGATCGACGAGGAAACGCGCACGTCGATTTCGGGATAGGCGCTCGAAAAGCGGTAGAGCCGCGGCGCCAGCCATTTCGAGGTGAAGCCGGGCGGCGTGCTGATCACCAGCACGCGCTCATCGGCCAGCCTATTGAGGCTCGCCAGCGCGTCCCGGATATGAAGGAAGCCGGCCTGCAGGCCGGGGTGGAGCGCTTTGCCGGCCGCCGTCAGGGCGATCGACCGCACGCCGCGGTCGAAGAGTTTGAGGCCCAGATGATCTTCGAGTCCGCGAATTTGGTGGCTGAGCGCTCCCGGCGTGACGTTCAGCTCCACCGCCGCCTTGGTCAGGCTGAGATGCCGGGCGGCGGCCTCGAAAGCGCGAAGCGCGTTCAGCGGGGGAGGAGCGTTATGCACGAGAGTTTCTCATCCATAAGCTGAGACAAGATCCTTTGCCATGTAAGGGTTTTCTTGCCAACCTAGGCCACATTCGAGAGCATGGCGGATGAGCATATCTCATAAAGAGCCATGGTCAATCATGAGGTTGGTCCGATGGCCTACACCACACACAGCGCGGATTGCGGCCTATGCAGCGGTCGCGCGGCGCCAGTCGCAAACGGCGTCGGCGCAAGGCTCAAGAGGCTAGTTCGCCGTCTGAGCTACGCCTTTGCCGCGCAGCGCCAGAGGGAGGTCGACCGGGAGATTGCGCGCCTCCTGGCGCGCTCCGGCGGACGCCTCACCGACAGCATGGAGCGCGAAATCATGCAGAAGGCTTTCGCGTCTGACTGGAGCCTGCCGCAGTAGCGGCCTCGTCCAGCATCAAACGCAACCTCTCAATGCGGTTCACACTGATGGTCGCCATGCGTCTGTATGACCGTTTCGTTGAGCCTGCGCCTCACGCGTCGCTCAACCAAAGCGCCTTCGGCGCAGGTCATTCGGAGTTCCGCATGCTGCGTGCGAAGAGCAGGCCGGACATTTGGTTGGCTCTTCGTCCGGCCCGCTTGAGTGACGGCGACGCCTTGCAAACCTATGTCCGAGGGCTTTCTCCGCAGTCGCGTTACAATCGGTTCCTGGGCGCCGCCAACGAACTCCCGGCGTCGGAACTGGCGCGCGCTTTGGCCGCTAACGGTCGTGACGCTCTGACCCTGCTCCTAATCTCGACGGCAGCGGGTCGTGAAACATTGGTCGGCGAGGCCCGCGTGGCGCTTTCGTGCGCGGAACGCGCCGGCGAATTCGGCATGTCGATTGCGGACGACTGGCGGCGTCTTGGCGTCGGCTCGGCCGTGCTTGAGGAAATCGAACGCAAAGCGGCGGCCGACGGCATCGAATTGCTCTTCGGCGATGTGTTGCGGACCAACGAGGAGATGATCGGACTGGCGCGCCGCCGTGGCTTTCGCCTTGGACCAGGGTTCGAAGCGCGCCTGGCGAGAATTGAGAAGCGGTTGGACGACGCAGCTCCTGACCTGCCGTGCCGGAAGTGGAGCGAAATCGCCGGCGGCGCCGAGTTGGGCACGGGCTAATCGGCGCCATGCCAAGATTGCCGCGCGACGGCGGATGTCATGATTGGACGATCTCCGGTCATGGCGCGTCGCCGCCGTCCACTTCGGGTCTGGAGCCTTAAGACTTCTCCTCTTCCTGCGACGGCAGAACGAACCCCGAGTTCGGCTCGATCCAGTACATGTGGTCGTGCACGGCGACGCAGCCCGGCGTGTTCTCGGCGATCACCTTGAGGCCGGAACGCAGTCGTTCGTCGGTGATTGCGCCATCGAAGGTGGCGACGCCGTTCGCAACCTCCACGCGCACGCTCGCGCGCGGCGCCCAGCCGAGCTTGTTAAGCTCGGCCTCAATGGCGGCCTTGATTTCCGCGTCAGGATGGAGGGCGTTCGCGCTCGGCAGCGCCGCCAGCAGGCCCTTGAGCAGGTCGGACCGCGCAATGACGCCGACGACCGCGTCTCCGCGCAGAACCGCCAGCCGCTTGACACGCCTATGCAGCATCAGATCGACGGCTTCCCCGAGTTCCGCGTCTTCGGAAACCGTCGCGACAGGCGTCGTCATGATCTCGCCGACCTTGCGTCCGTGCGTATGAGCGTAGGACTCGGCGAGCGGGCCGCCGCTCAGCAGGAACTCCAGCCAGCGCGGGCGTTTTTTGTCCGTGCCGAGCTCGCTGCGGCGTAAGAGATCGCCTTCGCTGAGCACCCCGACGAGCGCATGATTGGCGTCGAACACGAAAAGAGCGCTGACGTGCGAGCGCAACAGGGTTTCGACTGCCTCGGCAAGGGTCGCGGTCTCGGGCACACCGATCACGCCATAGGTCATCACGTCCCGAACCCGCATTGTCTCGTCCTCGCGTGGGGTTGCCGAAGGCGGTAGGCAATCGGCATCGGGAGCTGGCGGTGGTCGGGCTCGGCGGCGATGTCGAGATCGCCGAGCTTGACCATTTCAAATTCGTCCGACGATATCTCGATTGGAAGTCGCCGAGCGCCTATTGCCGACTGCCTATTCCCTATAGCCTGCCGCCTACTGCACTAGGAAACGAACGATGGCAAATCCGGTTGTCGTCGAGGTCACGCGCGGCAATCGGATCGAATCCGCCCATCGCGGCGCCGGGGCGGTCGTCGACGCGGACGGCCGAATCGTGACGGCCTTCGGCGACGTGGAGCGGGCGGTCTATCCGCGCTCTGCAGTGAAGGCGCTGCAGGCCTTGCCGCTCATCGAAAGCGGCGCAGCCGACCGCCTGGGTTTGAGCGACAAGGAAATTGCCCTCGCTTGCGCGTCCCACTCGGGGAGCGAGGACCATGTCGCGACCGCCCGCTCGATGCTTGCCAAGGCCGGCCGCGACACGAGCGCGCTCGAATGCGGCGCGCATTGGCCGCTCGGCGAAACGGCCGCGCGGGCGCTCGCCCGCTCGGGCGGAACGCCCAACGCGTTGCACAACAACTGCTCGGGCAAGCACGCGGGTTTTGTCTGCCTGGCGTGCGCCATGGGCGTCGATTCGAAGGGCTATGTCGCGCCGGATCATCCGGTTCAGCGCGAGGTCGCCGCGGCGATCGAAGCGGTGACCGGCGCGCGCTTGAGCGAGGAAACGCGCGGCGTCGACGGCTGCGCCATTCCGACCTACGCCATACCGTTGAGCGCGCTCGCGCAGGGGTTCGCGCGCTTGGGGACCGGACAAGGGCTTTCGTCGACGCGCCGCAACGCGGCGGCGCGCATTCGTTCAGCCGTCGCTGCGCACCCCTTGACGGTCGCCGGGGCAGGGCGTTTCGACACGGAAGCAATGACCATTCTTGGGGCTCGCGCCTTCATCAAGTCCGGGGCTGAAGGCGTGCTCTGCGCGGCGCTGCCCGAGGCCGGACTCGGCCTCGCCGTCAAGGCCGACGACGGAGCGGGGCGCGCGGCCCAAGTGATGATCGTCGCGCTCATCAAGCGGTATGGGAATCTCGACGGCGAGACGCTCGCCCGGCTCATGCCTCTCGCCTCGCCGCGGCTCTTCAATTGGAATGGCGCAGAGGTCGGTCTCCTGCGTCCTGCGGGTCCATTGGCCTGAGGCGACCGTTCGTGGTTCTGTTTGCCGGATAAGGATTGAGTCTCGTGCGGCTGGTCGCCAAAGCCAAGTTTCGATGGGCGTCTCTTCACGCGATCCATAGCCCCTCGCTAGACGGGCGTCCTTGCGCACGTCCTATGGACCGCGTCGATTCTCTCTGGTCAGCGGTCGCGAAAGAAGGGCCGCCGCGCCGACGCTCGGCGAGCGGGCCTCCATGGCTCCGGCTCACGGCCTCAGCGAGCCTCGCGCTCATCTGCGCCGCATGCCCGTCGCGCGCCGCCGATCCTTGCGCCGACAGAGCGCGTGTGGCGGAGGCGCTTCATGAGGGCGACGAATATCAGGCGGCGGCGCTATTGTTCGCTGCTGCGCGGCTCGGCTGCGAGCGCGAAGCGCGCGCTCTCCTCGACCGCGGCGCGGCGGTCGACGCCAAGGACCGAGAGGGCGCGACCGCGCTCGCGAGAGCCGCGCAAGCGGGCAAGATTGCGGTGGCGACGCTACTGATCGACAGGGGCGCCGACGTCAACGCGCGCGCCATCAACGGATCGACGCCCCTCTTCTATGCCGCCGAGGCGGACCGCGCCGCAATGACCCGCCTGCTCCTCGATCGCGGCGCCGATCCTAACATCGCCGGACGAGGGGGTTTGCGGCCGCTTGCCGCCGCCGCCTACAACGGTTCTGAGGAAAGCGCCGAACTCTTGCTCAAGCACGGCGCCGACCCCAATGCGCTCGACGGCGACGGCAAGGGCGCGATAGTCTACGCCGCCGGCCGCGCCTATGCGCCGATCGTCGCCCTCCTGATCGCAGCGGGCGTCGACGTCAACCGCCGATATTCCCACGACCTCACCGCGTTGATGTGGGCGGCCGGCCACGACGCGTCCGCGGGCGTCGACGACGTCGATGCGACGCTGAAAGTGCTCATCGACCACGGCGCCGCGCTCGACCTCAAAGACGACCGGGGCCAGACAGCCGCCGACATTGGCCGCGAGCTTGGGCATGAACGGGCGGCGAAGCTTTTGCAACAATAGCGTTGCTGACCCAGCCGCTGGCCGCGTCAGCCGCGGTCATCGACCGCGGCTACAGGGAGCCGTCTCACAAGCCCGCGAGATAGTTCGCCATCGCGGCGAGCTGCTCGGGTGTTGCGGTGTTCATGAGGTCCGACATTCCCGGGTTGTTGGCGCGCGTGCGATTGCGGAAATCCACTATGGTTTTGAAGAGGTAGTCGCGCTTTTGCCCGGCGAGGCGAGGCACCGATGAATCGCCCTCAAATTCTTCAAGGTGACAGCTGGTGCAGACGATCGACTTGTTGGTCGCGTTCGCGATTTCCGTGTCGGCCTTCGAAGCTGCCGGCGCGCCGGTGTTCGGCCAGGGCTTGGCGGCGAAATATTCGGCGAGCGCAAGCGCATCTTCTTTTACGAGGCCCTGAGCGATCGGCGTCATGCGGTCGTCTTTGCGCGCGCCCTTCTGAAAATCGCGGAACTGCAGATAAAGGTAGCCGGCGTTCTGGCCCCAGATGATGGGCGTCGTCGGGTCCTCGGGCACGCCATTGAGACCATGGCAGGCGCCGCAGAGCGCCGCCTTCTCCTCGATCGTATCGTCGGCCCAAGCAACGGTTGCGCCAGCGAGGAGCGCGGCTAGAACGGCGAGACGCAGCATACAGGGATTCCCTCGAGCGCAATAGTCGCGCTCATCTGCGCGCCGCATCGTCACAAGGTCAAATGGAAAGGGCCGCTCCGCTGGTCAAGCGAAGCGGCCAAGGGGACAAGCGAAGATCAGTCGGTCGTGAACGCGATAATGGTGTCGCCGCGCTTGGCGTCGATCTGGGCGTTGCCGCCCGCGCCGACGACGATGTACTGCTTGCCGTCAACCGCATATGAAGACGGGGGCGCATTGACGCCGGCGCCAGCCTGGAACTGCCAGAGCACCTTGCCGTTGGTCGCGTCGTAGGCTTTGAACCACCCGTTGGCTTCGCCGGTGAAGAGCAGGCCGCCGGACGTAGCGAGAATGCCGCCGATCATCGGTTGCGGCGTCTTGACCTGCCAGGCGATCTTTCCGGTGTTGTAGTCGACCGCGCTGATGTTGCCGAAGCTCTCCTCGCCCGGGATGATCGTGAAGGCGCCGCCGAGCCACAGTTTGCCGTCCGGATAGGCCGTGCTGGCGACTGTATAGGTCATCGGCTGATGCAGGTTGATCGCATAGGCCATGTGCGCGCCCGGATCCGTCGCGATCGGCGACCACTCGACGCCGCCATTGGCGCCGGGGAACATGCGCGCCGACTTGGGGTCGAGCGGCTGGGTCGGGGTCGGCAGCGTCCACCTGTCCTGCTCCGA
>Ga0209040_10004109_pt1 | contig 11039 bp, 8 predicted proteins | sample BogFormECP12_OM3_FD_188240 | JGI IMG/M metagenome (GOLD analysis project Ga0209040, IMG submission 188240) | Bog forest soil microbial communities from Calvert Island, British Columbia, Canada - ECP12_OM3 (SPAdes) (version 2) | ecosystem: Environmental > Aquatic > Freshwater > Wetlands > Bog ... | reverse complement strand
CCAAGTCTTCTTGGCTTCATCGGTGCCGCTGGTGGTGTCGAACTCCCACTTCTTCGCGCCCGTAGCCGCGTCGACGCCGAATATCGGGCCGCGGTACGGCCACTCGCCTCCCTGCGCGCCGATGATGACCATGCCCTTGGCGTACAGCGGCGCCCCGGTGAACCCGACCGTTAGCTTGGCGCTATCGATCAGCTTGGTCTCCCAAAGCACCTTGCCGGTCTTGGCGTCAAGCCCGAACAGGCGCCCGTCCACGCTGCCGACAAACGCCTTACCCTCACCGAGGGCGAGGCCACGGGTGTAAGGAGAGTGCGTCTGGCGCGACACCGTGGCGTCGTCCAGTTCGGGCAAGAACGACCAGATCAGCTTGCCGGTCGCGCCGTCGAGGGCGAAGGTGCGGCTGTACGAGCCGGTGTAATAGAGCACGCCGTCGGCGACCAGCGGCATCGACTGCAGGCCGCGAGTCGAGCGTCCCGGGACATGGGTCCAGGCGACCTCCAAATCCCTCACGTTGCTGGTGTTGATTTGGTCGAGGCCGCTAAAGCCGTAGCCTTTGTATGACCCGTGATAGGTCAGCCAGTCGTTGGCTCCGCCGGCCGCGATGCGCGCTGTGTCAACCGGTTGCGCGCTCGCGGTCCCTGCGGAGAGGACACCGCCCGCAGCGACAGCGATAGTCATCGCCAGAGTCTTGGCGTTTGATCTCATTGAAGCGTCTCCTCGTCCCCCGTTGTCTATTCCGACCAAGCCGCCCGGGGATGGGGGAGTCCGCCCGGGGATTCTTGAACTAAGCCGTCCACCGTAACGGAATGATGCCGCCCAGATCGCAAGCCTCGTTAGCCACTATTTGCTACCGGCGAGGCTGTTGTGTCAAGCGCTAGCGACGGGCGCCAGCGGAGAGCGTCCGTTCGAGCCGAGGGTTTTAGGCGCCCGAACTACTCTGTTCCCGTGACATTGGCGATCAGGCGCACCGACACCATGGCCATCTCGTCGGCGCCATAGATATAACCGACGCGAAAAACCCCGTTGATTGGGTGCTTCCCGGGCTTGGTGGCCCGCAGGGGAACCTCGAAGACAAGAGCCTCTTCGTCCAACGTCGCGGGCACCATCTTATGTTCGAAGGCGACGCCGTCATCGAACGAAGACAATTCGATCACGCGATTGTTGTAGTGTTTGAGAATTCGGTAGCCGTCGCGGACCCTAAGCGTCGCGCGCATGACCGCGGGGTCGCCGACCTTGGCGGTGACATCGGTGACTTCGACGACATACGCGGACGGCTCCTCGGCGACTGCCCGCACGCCGGCGCTTGCCAGGAGGGCTGTTGGGGCCAATAGGCAGAAGACGGCGATCGCTGCTGTTCGAGCACGTAACATAGAGGCATTCCGAGAGTTGACGGTCGGAGGAGCGATATGGGCCAGCCGTCAATTCTGGCGGCTGGCCCAACAAGACTTTCTACGCAAGCCTGCGCGGCGGCGTTCACTTCTGAACGGCGAACACCCAGACGACCCCGCCCTGCGGCACGTCCGCGTTCCAACCGACCAAGTCGGCCATCAGGCTCTGCTGGAACGCCGGATCGACGCCGTAGCCGGACGCCACCGCGACGTACTGCACGCCGTTGACCTCGAACGTTGACGGCGGCGCGATGATGCCGGAGTTGCTGCGGAAGTGCCAAAGCTCCTCGCCGGTCTTGGCGTCGTAGGCGCGGAACATCCGGTCGTTGGTGCCGCCGGCGAACAACAGATCGCCTCCAGTCGCCAGCACCGAACCCCAGTTCATCGAGTTCGAGTAGAGATCACGCCAAGCGCGCTTGCCGTTGTCGACGTAATAGGCCTGCAACTCACCGAAGAACCCCGCCTTCGTATCGACCGAGAAGTGGAAGTCGGGGATCGCAACACCGGTCCACCACTGGCCGGGAATGCGCTGCTCGACCTTGCCTTCGAGGTTGTTGCAGTGGTTTTCGTTAGACGGGATGAAGACCATGTTCAGCTTCGGATTGTAGGCCTCATACGGCCAGTCCTTGCCGCCCCACAGACCGGGGCAGAACTGCGCGGCCTTGCCGGTCCCCGGCTTGTGCGCGAGGTCGACATCCGGTCGGCCAGTCTTCGGGTCGATGCTCTTGAAGACGTTCTGCGGGACGTAGGCTTCCGAGTTGACGTAGGAAATGCTGCCGTCGGAGTTGCGCGCCAGCCAGTACAGGTAGCCGTTGCGCTGCGGCGTCAGCAAGCCCGGCGTGGTGGCGCCGTTCTTCTGGATATCCACCAGCATCGGCGCGTTCATCGCATCCCAGTCCCACGATTCGTTCTGGTGGTACTGGAAGTGCCCCTTGATCTTGCCCGTGTCGCCGTCCAGCGCGACCGTCGAGGACGTATAGAGGTTGTCGCCCGGCCGCTGATCGCCGAACCAGGGCGAGGCGTTGCCGGTGCCCCAATAGACTGTGTTGCTAGCCGGATCGTAGTTGCCGGTCATCCAAGTGGAAGCGCCGCCAGTCTTCCAGGTGTCGGGCTTCTCCCAAGTCTCGCTGCCGGGCTCGCCCGGCGCGGGGATGGTATAGGTCTTCCACGCCGACTTGCCAGTTTCGGCGTCGAACGCTTCGACGAAGCCGCGCACGCCGAACTCGCCGCCCGCCACGCCGACCAGCACCTTGCCCTTCACGATCAGGGGCGCCATCGTCATGTAGTAACCGTCTTTCCAGTCCGCGACCTTCGCCTCCCAGGCGACTTTGCCGGTCTTGGCGTCCAAGGCCACCAGCGTTGCGTCCAGCGTCGGAAAGAAGACCTTATCGCCGTAAAGCCCCACGCCGCGGCTGGTGTTGTGCAGAGCGGCAAACCCTTCCGGCAGCTTGCGCTTATAGCGCCACAGGAACTCGCCGGTGGCGGCGTCCATCGCCAGCACCTGACTGTATGGCGTGCTGACGAACATTACGCCGTTGTTGACGATTGGCGGCGCTTCATGGCCGGAATCGACCCCGGTCGAAACGCTCCACACCGGGACCAGGTTCTTGACGTTTGAGGTGTTGATCTGATCGAGCGGACTGTAGCTCCAGCCCTGGTAGTTGCCCCGCGTCATCAGCCAGTTCTGCGGCTCTGGGTTCGCGAGACGTGCGTCGGTGACCGGGGTGTAGTCGGCGCCGTACGCCGCGCCCACAATCATGAGCATCCCCAGACTTGTGCCAGTAAGCAGCTTCCTCATGCTTTCCTCCTCTATCGCATCGCCCTTGTTAGTTACCCCACGTTGCCGCCCGGCGAGGCGCTGCGTCAACGAGGCTTACTGCATCAACTCGATTGCATGCCGACGCGCCCAATAAACCCGCCCGCGACGATCAGCAGGCCATTCTCAGACTTCAGCGGCAGCGCGGCCAGCGACTTCGGAGCCGGTCCGAAAATCACTTCAGCGCCGTCCTTCGGGTTGTAGGTCGAACCATGACATGAACAGACCAGGGCCTTCTTATCTTGCGACCACATAGTCACCGGACACCCCTGATGCGTGCATATGGCGGAATAAGCGACCACCCCGTCGGCCGACCGCGCGCGCGTTTCCTCATCGAGGCCGTCGGCGCCGATGCGCACCAAGACCACGAGATTGAGCGGTGAGCCATCGCGCACGACACCTCTCGGATCCGCCGGGTAGACCTGCGCCTGGGGGCCGCCGAGCTCCAAATCGTCGCTCCGAGCTGGTTGGTCCTTCTTGGGCCCAGTCAGAAAAACGAAATGATCGCCGATTTGCGGCCGCTCGGACGTCGGGTCTGCCTGATCCTGCGCGCGCGCCGGGAGGTTCAACCAGGGCGACAGGACTAGCGCCGCCCCTAGCATGGCGTGACGTCGACATAACCGCAGACTGCCGAGGTCGCCATCATGCGTCATTCGCGTCCCTCCCAGTAAGCCTAACCGTATACAGAGACGATGAAGATTGTCGAGAAGTTTTTGCCTCGCTGTCGAGAGACAACCCTCAATTTAGCGGGAATTTGTCCTTTTGGCGGGCGGACATCCTCTCTGCGTCGGGCGCACGTCCATACTTTAGAAATAGCTCAACCCTGGCGTAAATAGCCTCATTATGTCTGAGGTCACACGACAACGACCTACGCCCGCCGACAGCGGCGCGAACTCCGATAAATAGTCGTCGGGCAGCGTCGAGGCCGTTACGCTGCCGAGCATATTCGGGCCGGAGGGGGACTCCGGCCCGGTACGTTTAGGCCTTGGCCAACTGCTGTCCGAGCGGCAAGGAGCGGATGCGTTTGCCGCTCGCCGCAAAGATCGCATTCATGAGCGCCGGGGCGACCGGCGGCACGCCAGGTTCGCCCACACCGCCGAGCAGCATATCGTAGCCGTGCGGCACGATATGCACGTGCGTCTCTTTGGGCGCGTCGCTAATGCGCAACACCAGGTAGTCGTCGAGGTTGCTCTGCTGGACCTTGCCGTTCTTGAACGAGATTTCGTTCATCAAGCCCACCCCCAGACCCATGATGACGGCGCCCTCAAATTGAGAGCGGACGCGATCCGGATTGACGGTCGGGCCGCAATCGACGGCGATGTCGACCCGCGGCACAGTGACGTTGCCCTTCTCGTCGACCGCGGCTTCGATGACGGCTGCGACATAGCTCACGAAGCTGCGATGAACGGCCAAGCCGAGACCATGGCCTGGCGGCACCTTGCGACCCCAATCGGCCTTCTCGGCGACGAATTCGAGGACGTTGCGAAGCCGGCCGGTGTCGATCGGGTAGACTTCCGGATTCTCGCCGTAGTCCCAGAAGCTCTTCACCTTCTCTGGCACGTCGAGGATGCGGGGAGGACCGATCAGGTCGAGCAAGAACGCCTTCTGATCCTTGCCCGCCGCATGGGCCAGTTCGGCGACGAAAGATTGGATGGCGAACCCGTGCGGAACGTTCGAGACAGAGCGCCACCAGCCAATCTTGGTGTGCGCTTCGGCCTCGCCGTTCTCGATGCTGATATTGCTGATGGCGAAGGGCATGTCGACGAGGCCCATTCCCTGCTCGAGCGGCGCCTCGTGCTTCGGATCGGGCGCGAAGAGCGAGAAGATCGTCGGCGCGACACTGTTATGTCGCCATGCGACCACCTTGCCGTCCTTGTCGAGCCCCGCCTCGAGGCGTTCGACCGACACCGTGTGGTAGAAGTCGTTGCGGATGTCATCCTCGCGAGTCCAGACGACCTTGACCGGCGCTCCGCCGATCCCCTTTGAGCACAGCGCGGCCTCGACCGCGAAATCCGGCTTCGACTTGCGGCCAAAACCTCCGCCTAAAAGCGTCACGTTGACCGTGACGTTCTCGGGCGGGAGCCCCAGGTATTTGGCCACCAAATCATGCGCGGCCTGCGGGCTTTGCACGCTTGTCCAGACTTCGGCCTTGCCGTCGACGATCCGGCAGGTCGCGGACGGAGGCTCCATCGTCGCATGCGCATTGTGCGGGATGTAATACTCGGCCTCGACTTTCTTGTCCGCGCTCGCAAAAGCGGCGGCGAAGTCGCCATCGCTGCGCAGCACCTTCCCAGGCTGCCGGGCGGTCGCTTCCATCGCCGCGCGGTAGGCCTGCGAATCGTAAGTCGCGTGCGGGCCGTCGTCCCACACGATCTTCAGCGCCTTGCGGCCCTGGATCGCAGCCCAGGTGTTGTCGGCGACAACGGCGATTCCCCCCGACGGCTGGAAGGCCATGGGATAAGACGGCGCCGGGATCTCGACGATTTGGACGAAGCCAGGGACCTTCTTCGTCTCGGTGGCGTCGTAGGAGGCCACTTTGCCCCCCATGACCGGCGGCCGCGCGACGACGGCGTACTTCTGCCCAGGCAAGCGGACATCCTGACCGTATATTGCGCGACCGGTCGTGATGTTGAAGCCGTCGACGATATTGGTCCCTTCCTTGCCGATGTAGCGGAACTGCGCAGGATCCTTGAGGCGCAGGCTGTCGGTCGCCGGGACGGCCAACTTGCTGGCGTCGGCGGCGAGTTCTCCATAGCCGAGCTTTTTCCCGGTGGACTTCTGAACGACCTCGTGGTTCTTCGCCTCCACGTCGGAGACTGAGACACCCCAGCGCTTGGCCGCGGCCTCTTCCAGCATCATGCGCGCGGCGGCGCCGCATTGACGCATCGGCTTGATGAAGTGCCGGGTTGAGCGCGAACCGTCAGTATCCTGATTTCCGAACTTCACTTCGTCGCCGGTCGCCTGCGCGACCTTCACACGGCCCCAATCGGCTTCCAGTTCGTCGGCGACGATCAACGGCATGCCGGTGCGCACCCCCTGTCCCATTTCGGAGCGATGGCAGACGATGGTGACGGTTCCGTCGGGCGCAATCGAGATGAAGGCTTCCGGATTGTTCACCGTGCCGTGCGGCATGCCGTCGGCACCCCACTTGGGCGTATCGGCGCGCGCGAATCGCGTCGGAAGAATGGTGACGGCGAGCACGAGTCCGCCGGTTGTCAGCATGCCTTTCAGCACGCCGCGGCGGCTGACGTTCTCGATGCCCGACGATGCTACTTCGCGAATATGCTTGGTCATGTCACGCTCCCGCAGCTTGCTTGATGGCGGCGCGAATGCGCTGATAGGTCCCGCAGCGGCAGATGTTGCCGAACATCGTGCCGTCGATGTCGGCGTCCGTGGGATGGGGCGTCTGTTTCAGAAGCGCCGCGGCCTGCATGATCTGGCCGGCCTGACAATAACCGCACTGCGGCACATTGACCGCGCGCCAGGCCTTCTGAACCGGGTGGTTCCCTTCCGGGTCGAGGCCTTCGATCGTGGTGATCGACTTGCCGTTGGCGTCGCTGACCGACGTGACGCAGGATCTGACGGCGTCGCCGTCGAGATGGATGGTGCAAGCGCCGCAAGCGGCCACTCCGCAGCCGAATTTCGTTCCCGTGAGCCCGAGTACGTCTCGGAGATACCAGAGCACCGGCATCGACGGGTCGCCGTCGAATGTCTGCGTCTGGCCGTTGACTTTCAGAGTGAGCATGTTTCCATCCCTGTCGAAAGCGGCTGCTTTGAAGTCCGCGCTGCCCAGCGTCGCCAGCTCATAATAGCTCTTCCGGTAACGCCGATCGAATACTAAGAGACAATTAGGGAAGAGGCAACCGAGAATACGTTATATCTGAATGGATACAGCGCGGACTGCACGTCCTCCAAATATTACTTAGCCACATCGCTGAAGAAGGCGGCGGTACTTAAGCCGCAGGAATCTGGTCGGCGCGGCATTTGGTCCGACTGGACGCCGCCGGCGAATTCAAGCGAAGCTATTCCAGCAGCGACGCTTCACTCACCGCGTTGCGCCTGCTTTTGCGACCCCGCCATGGCGAGCGATATGCGCAAGGCCGCGCAAGCCGCGCCGTAGCCATTGTCGATATTGACGACCGATATTCCAGGCGCGCAACTGGCCAGCGCGGCGTGCAGCGCAGTCGCGCCGCCTAGCGCCACGCCGTAGCCGACGGATGTCGGCAATGCGATCACCGCGCTAGAAACCAGACCGCCGACGACGCTGACGAGCGCCGCGTCCATGCCCGCCGTCACGATGACGACGGGAGACAATCGGATATCCTCGATCCGTTCCAGGAGGCGCCAGAGGCCTGCGACCCCGACATCTATATATTCGCGATACGGTTGGCCGGCGAACGCGAGGGTCCGCGCAGCCTCGCGACCGACCCGCAGATCGGAGGTTCCAGCCATGACGATTGCGACCGGCGCTGCGAGGAGCGCGCGGTGAGGTTGGCCAAGAATGGCCGTGCGCGAAAGCGGGTCGAATTCGAGTTGGGCGCCGTGGCGAGCGGCCAACGCCTGATGCTTCTTTCCATCGAGCCGCGTGAGCAATAGCCGGCCCGTCCTCGCGTTGACGGCGTCGACTATCGCCGAAATCTGGTCAACGGTCTTGCCTTCGCAAAACAGCGCCTCATCCAGGCCGATTCTCGCTCCACGCTCAAAATCGACTTTGAATTCCGGCGTCATGCGCGCGAATGCACGAAGGCGCCGCCATTGCGATAAGGCGCGAACGACAAATCGACCACCGGCGCAATTCCGGCGAAAATCCGATCCACCTCGGCGCGCGCCTCGTCCTCGCGATTCCCGGCGATCGCTGCGAGGGTTTCGGGATCGAGCTCGATCACGATTCCCTTCGCTCGGACGCGGCAACGCACGATTCCGGCGGGAAAATCCTTCGCGATGCTGCGCTCCACAGCATGAATCGCCCGCAAGACTTCCGCGCGGATCGCAATGCCAGTCTCGACCCGGCTCGAAAGGCAGGGCGCCGCCGGCAGTTCGGATAAAGCGCCTAAGCCCAGTTCGCGAGCGAGCGAGCGCACGGCCGCTTTGTCGATGCCGGCCTCGAGATAGGGGTGACGGACGGAGTGACGTTTGGCGGCCTCGAGCCCGGGCCGATATTCGCGAAGGTCATCGAGATTGGCGCCGGAAAGAATCTGCGCGTCGCTGTGGCGCGCGATTGAGCCATAGAGATTGGTCTTGCAGAAGAAGCAGCGATCGATTGGATTGGCCAGATAGGTCTCGTCGGTGAATTCCCCTGCGTCCACCATGCGCAGGCGCCAACCTTGAGCCGCGGCAAGAAGCTCGACGCGCGCGGTCGCGTCTCCCGGCACTGCGGGCGAGACGGCATGAAACATCTCCACGCGAGAGTCCGCGGCGCGATGGACGAAGGTCGCCAGCGTAAGGCTGTCCACACCGCCGCTGACGGCGACCGCCAGCGGTCCCGTCATGTTCGACAAGACGGCGGCCAATCGCGGCTGGACGCTCGCGCCCTCAGCCTGCATTCATGAGCCTCCTTGCGCTTCGTCCGCCGCAACGTTCCGGCTCCGATCGCTCGGGTCCAGCGCCTCATCCTCCGCTTCGCGCCGCAGGCGCGCACGGGCAATATGCCCGCGATGGCTCGCCACATCAGCGGCCTCCGCCTTGCCGCTTCGCAGTCCGCCCGGCCGGTCGACGATTTTGACCTGCAATTTTTCGCCCCCGATCTCGACCGCCTTGAGACGGCGCCGCAGGACCGCGCCCTCAGTCAGCTGGTGCCTCAAGCCAATAGTCGTGGTCTCCTCAAAACAGGCTACAATCACATTTTCGAGTTCAGGCGGCGCAACCAGAACCTGGACATGCGCCGCCATGCGCCCTTTCTTACCGACGACGGAACTCTGGGTCACGTCGAAAACGCCCGGCAGCGCTCGGATCTGGTCGAGTCCGGCCGCCAAATCCTCCGGGCATTGATCGTCGACCTCGAATGCGATGACCGCCAATTGCCGGCGACCGATTGCGCCTGCGACCGTCGCGTGCGTCTCTGCCGTCGCTTCGTCGAACGCCAGCGCCCTGAGACAATTGCTGATGCCCGGCAGAGTTCGCGCGCCAAATCCGACGCCGCTGCGCGACAGCCGGCGAATGCGCGCGCTCGGGGGCGCCTCTGCGCCAACGAGATAGCGCGCAAGCGCGGCGCCCGTCGGCGTGACCCGCTCGCCCGGAACGCCGTCGTCGATGACGGGCAGACCCTGCAAGAGGAGCGCCACGGCGGGCGCGGGCGCGGGGAGAACGCCATGTGCGCTATTGATCCGCCCGGAGCCGATTGGCAATGGGGCCGACGTCCAGCGATCGCAACGGATCAGCGCGATCAATTGCGCGGCCGCGACGATATCGACGATGGAATCAACCGCGCCTATCTCGTGAAATATAACCGATTCCGCCTCGACGCCATGCACTTTGGCTTCCGCCTTAGCCAGAAGTTCGAAAATCGCGACCGCATGCTTCTTCACGTCGGCATCGAGGCCTGAGCGGGTGAGCCCGGCACGAATGCCGGCCCACGCCTTGCGGGCGCCGCGATCCTCATGGGCATGAGCATGCTCATGATGGCCGCTTCCCCTATGAGTATGCGAGGGATCGCCAGGGCTATCGGCACGTTGGCGACCCGCCGGATGCTCCGGAGCCTCCGCCGCGACAAGAAACCGGCTTCCGGCGAAGGCGTGATCGCGATGCGGCGCGAGCCGGCATTCGGCTTCGGCCCCAAGGTTCAGCGACGCGATCGTCGATTGGACGCGCGGCCAATATTCGGGGAAGGCATCGAGGAGGGCCGCGACGAACATGTCGCCTGACCAGCCCCCGAGCGGATCGAGATGAATGTCCAAAAAAATCTCCGAACTCGAAGCGGCCCGCCCTCGCCGATTGTCCAATATAGCGCAGCCACGCTTTTTGCGCGCAGCCAGCCGAGTTGCTGTGGTCTCGGTCGGCGGAAGACCACCGTTCACGGTTGTCATTGACAAGGGTGAATGCCGGGAGGACGAATACGCGAGCAAATCCAGAGCCGATGAAAACGAGAGCACCCACGTGACTGAACCGATCGCCATTTCCTACGGCCGCGGCCATCTTACGCTGCGCATGCCCGCCAAAGCGGAAGTCACCATGATTGCCAAGGGAAAGCTCAACAAAATCGTCGATCCCGCAGCGGCGGTTCGACGCACGTTGGCGGAGCCGATCGATTCCCCGCCGCTGGTTGAACTCGCCCGTGGCCGCAAAAGCGCCTGCATCCTCATTTGCGACATCACGCGGCCGGTGCCCAACCATCTCTTCCTGCGGCCGATCATCGAAACCCTGGTCGCCTCGGGCATTGCGCTCGACCGCATCGTTATTCTGGTCGCGACCGGCCTGCATCGGCCGAACGTTGGCGAAGAACTTGCCGAACTGGTGGGCGACCCCTGGGTCATGGCGCGGGTTCGAATAGAGAACCATGATGCGCGCAACGACGCCGATCATGTCGATCTCGGCCAAACCGCGACGCGCGGAACGCCAATCAAGCTCGATCGCCGCTTCGTCGAAGCGGATTTGCGCATCGCCACCGGCCTGGTCGAGCCGCATTTCATGGCCGGCTGGTCCGGCGGCCGCAAGGTCGTCGCGCCCGGCGTCGCCCACCACGAAACCATCCGCACCTTCCATTCCGCGCGTTTCATGGAAGATCCTCTCGCCATTCAGTGCAACCTGATCGGCAATCCGCTTCACGAAGAGCAGCTCGAGATCGTCCGCGGGCTCGGCGAGGTATACGGCCTCAACACGGTCATCGACGAAGATCGCGATCT
>Ga0209040_10004107_pt1 | contig 11041 bp, 6 predicted proteins | sample BogFormECP12_OM3_FD_188240 | JGI IMG/M metagenome (GOLD analysis project Ga0209040, IMG submission 188240) | Bog forest soil microbial communities from Calvert Island, British Columbia, Canada - ECP12_OM3 (SPAdes) (version 2) | ecosystem: Environmental > Aquatic > Freshwater > Wetlands > Bog ... | reverse complement strand
GGAACGCGTCAACCCGCAAGGAATGCTCGCCGCCGGCTGACGGGTCATGTTGAAGGGATAACTGAAAGGCGACCAGTCGATCCAATGGCGTTCGGTCGCCGGGTCGTTGAGGTCCTGCCCCACCGGCAATGCCGGGATCGGCATCATCGGCGTCAGCAGCAGATCGTAATTCTGATGAAATGCCGCCATCTGCTGGCCGAGCGCCGTACGGACCAGGTCGGCACCGAGGTAGTCGACCGCGTTGATCCGCTCGCCTTCGGCTGCCGTCGCGATCAGACCAGGGTCAACCAGTGCCCGCTTATTTGCAGGATACTGGTCGAGGAGCTTGGCCGCGCCGGCGGCCCATAATTTAAACAGCGCCTCGCGCGGCGAAGGAAAGATCGCCTCCACCTCTTCGACTATCGCGCCCAAGCTCTCGAATTGTCGCGCCGCAGCGGCGGCCGCAGCGGCGATCTCGGGATCGACCTTGGCATAGCCGAGCGTCGGACTATAGGCGACCTTCCAGCCCCGCATGCCGGCTTCGAGTGCGTCGCGATAGTCCTTGTCTTCGGGCGGCAGAGCGTAGGGATCGCGGTGGTCCGGTGCCGACAGGACAGTTAGCATCAGCGCCGCATCCGCCACGGTTCGCGCTATCGGGCCAAGATGCGCGAGCAGACCCATCGCCGAGAGCGGGGAGGCCGGCACCCGGCCGAAACTCGGCTTCAGTCCGAAGATGCCGGCGAACGCGCACGGAATGCGGATCGACCCCGCGCCGTCGCTGCCGAGATGCAGGGGCCCGATCCCGGCGGCGCACGCCGCAGCGGCGCCGGCGCTGCTGCCCCCCGGCGTGCGCGAGAGGTCCCACGGGTTGCGGGTGATTCCGGTCAGCGGGCTGTCGCCCAACGCCTTCCAGCCGAACTCGGGGGTGGTGGTCTTGCCGAGGATGACGGCACCGGACTCTCGCAGGCGCGCCGCTGCCGGCGCATCCTCGGACCAGTCCTGGTCTGGATCGACGAGGCGCGACCCGCGCAGGGTCGGGAAGCCGCGCATCAGGATCAGGTCCTTGATCGTCACCGGAACACCATCGAGCCGACCAACCGCCTCGCCGCGCAACCAGCGCCCTTCGGATGCGCGCGCCGCAGCGAGGGCGCCGTCACGGTCGACGACGCAAAAGGCGTTGATCCTGGGCTGCAGCGCGTCGAGGCGATCGAGCAGCAGCCGGGTCACCTCGACCGGCGACAGCGCTTTCTTGCCAAAGAGATCGAGCAGCGAAACCGCCGACGCGTATACGACATCCTGGTCGGCGCTCATTGCTCCTCCGTTCTTTCCCACTCCCGAAATAACAGTTTATGGCGCGGCTTTTGCAGTGTGAACCCGGATCGCGTAAGGTCCTTCCACAACGAAGGCTAGAACGGGAGACCCGATGACCTCCTTCGCCCGGATGCTGCGATTGCCGGGTGCCATTGTGGCGCTCGCCCTCACTTTCGCCCCGGCGACCGGGTGGGCCGAGGCCGGGCCGAAGACTTTGCGCTTCATCCCGCAGGCGGATCTGCGGAGCATCGACCCGATCTGGACCACGGCCTATGTGACACGCAATTTCGGCTATCTCGTCTTCGACACGCTCTTTTCGCTCGACAAGGATTTCAAACCGCAGCCGCAAATGGTCGATCGCTGGACGGTCAGTGACGACAAACTGACCTGGCGTTTTACGTTGCGCGAGGGCCTCAAATGGCATGACGGACAGCCGGTCCGCGCCCCCGACTGCGTCGTCTCGCTGGAACGCTGGGGCAAGCGCGACACGCTCGGCCAGAAGCTGATGGAAGCGGTCGGCGAAATGCAGGCAGTCGACGACAACACCTTCGCGATAAGCCTGAAATCGCCGTTCCCGCTGATCCTCGATGCGCTCGGCAAGCTCTCCAGCAACGTGCCTTTCATGATGCCCGAGCGGCTCGCCAAGACCGACGCCTACCAGCAGATCCCGGAGGCGATCGGCTCCGGCCCATTCAAATTCGTCAAGGAGGAGTGGGTTCCCGGCAACAAAGCCGTCTTCGTCAAGAACCCCAATTATGTGCCGCGCGAGGAGCCTCCGAGCTTCGCCGCCGGCGGCAAGGTGGCCAAGGTCGATCGCGTCGAATGGCTCTACATCCCCGATACAGCGACAGCCGCAGCGGCGCTCAATGCCGGCGAGGCTGACTGGTACGAGCAGCCGCCCGCCGACCTTGTCCCGGTCTTCGCCGCCAACAAGGACATCGTCGTCGCCACGGTCGACCCGCTCGGCAACCACGGCATCCTGCGCTTCAATCACATCCAGCCGCCGTTCAACAATGTGAAATTGCGCGAGGCGGTGCTGAACCTCGTCGACCAGAAGGACTACATGGGTGCGGCAGCCGGTGACCCGAAATACTGGAGGACCTGCGCGGCGCTGTTCGGCTGCGGCACCCCGTTCGAGACCAAGGCCGGCGCCGACGCCCTGCTGAACGGGCCCAACCCCGCTAAAGCGAAACAGCTGATCCAAGAGGCGGGTTACAAGGGCGAGAAGATCGTGCTGCTGTCGGCGACCGACCAGCCGATCGTGCAAGGGCAGGCCCTGGTGACGTTGGATGCTCTGCGCAAGGCCGGGCTCAATGTCGAATTGCAGGCCAGCGACTGGGGCACTCTGATCACCCGCCGCACTTCGAAGGAGCCGGTCGACAAGAACGGCTGGAGCATCTTCCATACCTGGACCTCGGCCCCGGACTTCTTCTCGCCGGCGGTCAATATCCTCGTCCGCGGCAGCGGCGAGAAGGCGTGGTTCGGCTGGCCGACCGACAACAGGATCGAGGCACTGGTCGACGCCTGGTTCAAGGCGCCTGACCTCGCGGCGCAGAAGAAGCTCGCCGCCGACATTCAGGTGGAGGCCTACACCAACGAAATCCCCTATGTCCCAACCGGCCAGTTTGTCGTGCCGACGGCCTACCGCAAGAACCTCGAGGGAATCATCGTCGCCCCGGTCGTCTTCCTGTGGAACGTCGAGAAGAAGTGAGGACGTAAGGGCGTGTTCGCCTATATCGTCAGGCGCATCCTCGCGACGATCCCGGTCATGGCGGTGGTCGCCCTCTTTGTCTTCGCGCTCCTTCATCTGAGCCCCGGCGACCCGGCGGTCATCATCGCCGGAGACACGGCGACATTGGACGACATCGCCCGGATCCGTCAGAAACTCGGGCTCGACCAGCCGCTCTACATCCAGTTCGTGACTTGGGTGTGGGGTCTGCTGCACGGTGATCTCGGCATCTCGATCTTCACCAACCTGCCGGTCTCCAAGCTGATCGCCCAGCGGGTCGAGCCGACCGTCACCTTGACGATCTCGACGCTGATCGTCTCGGTTCTCGCGGCGATCCCGATGGGGGTGCTCGCCGCGTGGAAGGCCGGCTCGTGGGTCGACCGGGTGGTCATGGTCTTCGCGGTGCTGGGGTTTTCCGTACCGGTTTTCGTGCTGGCCTATCTGCTGATCTATGTTTTTGCGATCTGGACCGACCTGTTGCCGGTCCAGGGCTTTGTCACGATCAACGCCGGCTTGGGTCCGTTCCTGTCGCATCTCGTGATGCCGACCCTCGCGCTCGGGATGGTCTTCGCCGCTCTGATCGCGCGTATGACGCGCGCGAGCATGCTCGACGTCTTGGCCCAGGATTATATCCGCACCGCGCAGGCCAAGGGCTTGGCGAACGACAAGGTGCTGATCGGCCACGCGCTGAAGAACGCGGCGGTGCCGATCGCGACAGTCGTCGGCATCGGGGTGGCCGCGCTGATCTCCGGCGTCGTCGTCACCGAGACGGTTTTCGCGATCCCCGGGCTCGGCCGCCTCACCGTCGACGCGATCCTGCGCCGCGACTACCCGATCATCCAGGGGATCATTCTGGTCTTCTCGGCTGCCTACGTGCTGATCAATCTGCTCGTCGACCTCAGCTACACGTTCCTCGACCCGCGCATCCGCTATTGAGACCATGACTGTTACGTCTGCCGATCTCGCCGTTCTTAGCCTGCCGTCAGCCCGCAAGCGCGGCGTCAGGGACTATGTCCGTCGCCATCCGACGATCGTCGTCGGTGCGGCGCTGCTCAGCCTGATGGCGCTGATGGCGATTTTTGCCCCATATCTCGGCACCGTCGACCCGCAGGCATTGGCGCCTATCCGGCGGCTGCGCTGGCCGTCGGCGGAATATTGGTTCGGCACCGACATGCTCGGGCGCGACATCTACAGCCGCACCGTCTACGGCGCCCGCATCTCGCTGACCATCGGCATCAGCGTCGCCTTTGCCAGCACCGTCCTCGGGCTCGCGATCGGGCTCGTGACCGGCTTCAGCCGGTGGACCGACGCGATCGTCATGCGAATCATGGACGGGCTGATGTCGATCCCGGCGATCCTGATCGCAATCGCGCTGATGGCGCTGACCCGGGCCAGCTTGCAGAATGTCGTCTTCGCGATCACCGTCGCCGAGGTGCCGCGGGTCACCCGTCTCGTCCGCGGCGTCGTCCTGACCTTACGCGAGCTGCCCTTTGTCGAGGCGGCGCACGCCAGCGGCACCGGCTTTTTCCGCATCCTGTGGCGGCACATCGTGCCCAACACCTTGCCGCCGCTCCTGGTGCAGGGCACCTTCGTCGCCGCCTCGGCGATGATCGTCGAGGCGATCCTGTCGTTTCTCGGCGCCGGCACCCCGCCCAACATCCCGAGCTGGGGCAACATCATGGCCGAGGGGCGCAGCCTCTTTCAGGTCGCCTATTACATCGTGCTGATCCCGGGGGCGTTCCTGTCGATCACGGTGCTGGCCATCAACCTGCTGGGCGACGGGTTGCGCGACGCGCTCGACCCGCGCCTGGCGCGGCGGATGTAGCGCATGGCCGAGGCGGCCTATGTCGCGACCCTTCCGAAGGCGCCGTCCGCCCGCGCCGAGCCGATCCTTGAGGTCGCCGATCTCAGAACCTGGTTCTTCACCCGCGACGGGGTGGTGCGCGCCGTCGACGGCGTCTCGTTTTACGTCATTCCCGGTGAGACGCTGGCGATCGTCGGCGAGAGCGGCTGCGGCAAGAGCGTCACCGCCCTCTCGGTCTTGCGGCTGATCCCGTCGCCGCCCGGGCGCATCGTCTCCGGCGCAATCCGCTTTGCCGGACGCGATCTCCTCGGCCTCAGTGGGGCCGCGATGCGCGAGGTTCGCGGCAACGAGATCTCGATGATCTTTCAGGAGCCGATGACCTCGCTGAACCCGGTGCTGACGATCGGCCATCAGATCGCCGAGACCCTGACCCTGCATCAGGGTCTCGACCGCAGAAGGGCGCTCGCCAGGGCCGTCGACATGCTCCGTCTGGTCCACATTCCCGAGGCCGAGCGGCGTATTTCTGAATATCCGCACCAGCTCTCGGGCGGCATGCGGCAGCGGGTGATGATCGCGATGGCGCTCGCCTGCAACCCGAAGCTCTTGATCGCCGACGAACCGACGACGGCACTCGACGTGACGATCCAGGCGCAGATCCTCGATCTGATGCGCGAATTGAAGCAAAAGATCGATGCCGCGATCGTGCTGATCACCCACGATCTGGGTGTGGTCGCCGAGATGGCGCAGCGCGTCGTCGTCATGTACGCCGGCCGCAAGGCTGAAGAGGCGCCGGTCGCGAGCCTGTTTCGCCGCCCGCTCCACCCCTATACCAAGGGGCTCTTGAACTCGGTGCCGCGCCTTGGCGCCACCCTCGAGGTCGAGCAGGTGCCGCGGCTCGCCGAGATCCCCGGGACCGTGCCGTCGCTCAAAGAGGCGACCCCGGGCTGCCCGTTCGAGGCGCGCTGCGCCTTTGCGACCGAGATATGCGGCCGCGAAATGCCGGCCTTCGAGGAGAAGGAGGCCGGGCATTTCGCCGCCTGCTTCCACTCCGACCGAGTGGCCTTCGCGTGATCGAGGCGATGCCTCGCCCCCTCCCATTCCCTCCCCCGCAAGCGGGGGAGGGCCAGGGTGGGGGCCCCGCGCCGCTGCTTTCGGTTCGCGGGCTCGTCAAGCATTTCCCGGTCAAAAAGGGCCTGCTGCAGCGCACCGTCGGGCAGGTCCACGCGGTCGACGGCATCTCCTTCGACATCGCCGCGGGCGAGACTCTGGGCCTCGTCGGCGAGAGCGGGTGCGGCAAGTCGACCGCGGGCAAGACGATCCTCAAATTGCTCGACCCGACCGCGGGCGAGATCCGCATCAACGGCGAGCGCATCGATGCGCTGTCGCGCGGCGAGATGCGGCCCTACCGGCGCCAGCTCCAAGTGGTGTTCCAAGACCCCTACTCCTCGCTCAACCCGCGCCTCAGAATCCGCGACATCATCGGCGAGCCGCTGATCAATTACGGTGTTTCCGGCGGCCGCGAATTAGCGGGGCGGGTCGCCGCGCTCGCCCTCAAGGTCGGCCTGCGCGCCGAGGCGCTCGACCGCTTCCCGCACGAATTCTCCGGCGGCCAGCGCCAGAGGATCGGGATCGCCCGCGCCTTGGCGCTGCAGCCGCGCCTGATCATCTGCGACGAGCCGGTCTCCGCCCTCGACGTCTCGGTGCAGGCCCAGGTGATCAATCTCTTGGGCGATCTGCAGCGCGAGTTCGGGCTCTCCTACCTGTTCGTCGCCCACGACCTCGCGGTCGTCGAGCACATCAGCCATCGCATCGCGGTCATGTATCTGGGCAAGATCGTCGAGATCGCCGACAAGCGCGCCCTCTTCACCAGCCCGCAGCACCCCTACACCGAGGCGCTCTTATCGGCGGTGCCGGTCCCCGACCCCGAGGCGGCACGCCGGCGCATCATCCTGAAGGGTGATGTGCCGAGCCCGATCAACCCGCCCTCGGGCTGCCGCTTCCATACACGCTGCCACTATGCCTTCGCGCGTTGCTCGAAGGAGGAGCCGGAGATGCGCGAGATGCTGCCCGGCCACCACGTCGCCTGCCATCTGCGCGAGGTCCAGCCCACGGTGCTCGCGCAGGCCGCCGCGGTCCCGGCGTAGCAACCCCGCAAGATTCCCCTTGTCGTCAGGGGAAATACGCGCTTTTGAGCCCAAAAATCACCCCTCCCGCGCCCATAATCACTTGATATCAATGCCTTGGGTGCGATTTCGCCGAGTCGGCCGTCAGCGGAATTTTGTGCCTCGGCAGCGGATTGGCAGCCGAATTCGGCTGTATATGCTTCTCTTGTGGAATGAGCGGGCAGCCTCCAACCGTACCGGCACCCGAAGTTGCCCGACCGGCCTAACAGCGGGTCGCCCCGGTGCTTCCCATCAGCCACCGTACGTTCCTGGTTGGATCGTCGATCCATCCAGACCGACCACGGCGCGAACATACAATGCTAATAACGCAATTATATGATAATGTCAATCCAAAAAAGGGCGTCCCAAGGTCGCTCGCACCGTGCCTGTGCCCTTTCCGCAAGGGTCGGGTGACGGTGCCAACCCGCGAAAGATCTGCCGACCGGCACTGTGAGAAGCATCGAGCGCCAAGCCGGTATTCGACTCCTGCCGAAGAGATACGTAGGATTAGATGACCAGCTATATCGCTCTGATCAGGAAGGACGCGCACAGCGATTTCGGGGTGGACTTCCCCGATTTCCCGGGGTGCGTAAGCGCCGGGGCAACTCTCGATGAGGCGCGCCGCATGGCCCAGGAAGCGCTCGAGCTTCATGTCAGCGGTATACTCGAGGGCGGTGAGGAGTTGCCCGCCCCGAACTCCCACGACGCGATCATGGCTGACCCCGCGAACGCCGATGCCGTGGCCTTTCTCGTCATCCTGCCGGAGGCCGCAGACCGCACCGTGCGGGTGAACATAACCCTGCCCGCGCGGTTGCTCCGCCGCATCGACGAGCGCGCCAAGAACCGCTCCGCGTTCCTCGCCCGCGCCGCCGAAAAGGCTCTCGCGGAGGGTTGACCGAGGTAAATCGCAAACCGTCGGCTCTGCAAGACCCGCCATTCAATATTCATGCGACCAAGACCCAGTTGTCGCGTTTGGTCGACGAGGTCGCAGCCGGCGAGGAAATCATTATCGCCAAGTCGGGCAAGCCGGTAGCCCGCTTGGGGCCCCTTGTCGGCCAGCGACAACTTATTCGGACTTGGTCGGGCTAGCCGAAGCGCTTGCGGGCGCGACACCGGCTCGAAGCACATTCCGCGCCAGTGACAAGGCGCGGACCTTCTCGGCGAGCGCGGCAAGTTTGAAGCGCGGGCTCTGCCCGTGGCGATCTTGCACTCTTGCTGGCAGGGCGGGGGACACAAGCGTATCTTCGCGTGTGGTAATGGGTGCTAGGCGAAGGCGATGCCCGACGATACCGCGGCCGATCTCGGCCAAACCGTAGCCGAGTTGCGGCGCGAGCTCGATGCGAGGACGGCCGAGCGCGACGAGGCATTGGAGCAGCAGACCGCGACCGCCGAAGTATTGCAGGTCATCAATTCTTCACCCGGTGATCTCGGGCTGGTCTTCGAGACCCTGCTGGGGACCGGGGCCCGCTTGTGCAAGGCCGAACAGGCGGTGATTACGCTACGCAATCCACAGGACGGGCTTTACCACTATCGCGCTTCTTTCGGTTATGGCCCAGACTTCAAAGATTTATTGATACGCAACCCGGTGGCGCCCGGTCGGGCCTCGCTGATCGGCCGGACGGCGCTCGAAGGACGGGTTGTGCACATCGAGGATGCAGCGGCCGATCCGGAATACAAATGGGCGGAGGCGCTTCGTCTTGGCCGCTGGCGCACCGGGCTCGGCGTACCGCTACTGCGCAGCGGCACCGTTGTTGGCACCCTCGCCTTGACGCGCCGGCGTATCGAGCGCTTCACCAACAAGCAGACCGAGCTGATCAAAACCTTCGCCGACCAGGCTGTTATCGCAATCGAAAACGCACGGCTTTTGGGCGAACTGCGCGAAAGCGAGGAACGCTATGGTCTGGTAAGCAAGGCGGTAGCAGAAGGCATCTACGAATGGGATGTCGAGCACAATTCGCTGTGGGTATCGCCACGGCTGATCGAGATTTTTGGGTTTCAGGGTCGCAATCTCACCGCCGCAGACTGGAATGATCTGGTCCACCCGGAAGACTTTCCGCTGCGGGATTGCTTCAAATGCATCACGGCACGGCTCGATTGCGAATACCGGGTCCGTCACGGCGATGGGCAATATCGCTGGATCGAAGACCGCGGCGTCCCGGTCCGCAACGCTTCCGGACGGGCGGTGAGACTGGTCGGCGCGGTCAGCGACATCAGCGCGCGCAAAGAAGCGGATGAGGCCCTGCGCGAAGCGCTGGAGCAGCAAACCGCGACCGCCGAGGTGTTGGGGGTCATCAATTCCTCGCCGGGCGATCTGGCCCCTGTTTTCGAGGCGATGCTGGAAAAGGCGACGACCCTGTGCGGAGCCGCGCACGGCGCCCTGTTCATCAAGGATGGCGAACGGTTTCGCGCGATACCGTCACGCAGCACTCCAGAAAGCTTCGCTGAATTCCTGACGCGCGAGCCTATCCACTTTGGGACGGGGTCGATCATCGCGCGGACGTTTCGGGAACGGTCGATCGTTCAGGTCGCTGATCTGAGGTTGTCCGAGCCCTACCGCAACCGGATTCCGATCGCGCTCGTCGCGGTGGAAGCGGGCGGCACCCGCACACTGCTGAGCGTACCGATGTTCCGAGAAGATGCATTCGTCGGCATCTTTCAACTGGCCCGCCAGGAGGTGCGTCCGTTCTCCGATAAACAGATCGCGCTGTTGCAGAACTTCGCCGAGCAGGCGGTGATCGCGATTGAGAACGCGCGGCTGATCACCGAGACGCGCGAAGCCCTGGAGCAGCAGACCGCGACTGCCGAGGTGCTCCAGGTCATCAATTCGTCGCCGGGCGACCTCGTGCCGGTTTTCGATGCTGTGCTCGAAAAGGCGATGCATCTGTGCGAAGCCGCTTTTGGCGTCTTACGGACCTATGATGGCGAGCGGTTAAACGCCGTTGCAATGCGCGGCGTGCCGGGCCCATACGCAGATTTCGCGCGCGAGCCGTTGAGGCCCGGTCCGGAAACCGGACTCGGCCGCGTGCTTAGCGGGGACCGCCTCATCCACATAACCGATATCAGGGCCTCCGAGGCCTACAGGTCGGGCGATCGGTTACGCGTCGCCACTGTCGAGCTCGCCGGGGCGCGCACCCTTCTCGTTGTGCCGTTGCGCAAGGACGATGCGTTGCTCGGCAGTCTCACAATCTACCGTCAGGAAGTTCGCCCGTTCTCCGATAGGCAGATCGCGCTGCTGGAGAATTTCGCCGCGCAGGCGGTCATCGCGACGGAGAACGCGCGGCTGATGACCGAGACGCGCGAGGCGCTGGAGCAGCAGACCGCGACCGCCGAGGTACTGCAGGTCATCAATTCCTCCCCCGGCGATCTCGCCCCAGTGTTCGAGGCAATCCTGGAGAAGGCGCACGGTCTTTGCGGGGTCGCCTCTGGGAGCTTGCAGATCTATGACGGCGAGAAATTCCGTGCAGTGGCGACGCACGGTTTGCCGGAGCCCTTTGCGGACTGGTTGCGGCGAGGCCACCCGGGTCCCGACGTGCGGCGACTGCTCGATGAGGGCTTCATACAAAACACCGATTTGGCGGAGATCGACGATCCATCGGCGCGAACTATCGTCGAGCTAGGCGGCATCCGAACCACGCTGCATGTGGCGCTGCGCAAGGATGGTGCGCTGCTCGGTCAAATCGTCGCCGCGCGCCAGGAGGTCCGTCCGTTCGCAGAGAAAGAGATCGCGCTGTTGCAGAATTTCGCGGCGCAAGCGGTTATCGCGATGGAGAATGCGCGGCTGCTGACCGAGACGCGCGAGGCGCTGCAGCAGCAGACCGCGACCGCCAAGGTATTGCAGGTTATCAACAGCTCGCCTGGCGATCTCACACCGGTGTTCGAGGAGATGCTTGAAAAGGCGACGCGGCTCTGCAACGCCGCGTTCGGCATCTTGTGGACCTACCAAGACGAGCGCTTCCACGCCGCGGCTCTGCATGGCGTGCCGATCGAGTTCGTCGAGCATGCGCGCGTACCGCAGATTCCGCATCCCGAGATCGGGCTTGGGCGCGTGCTCGCCGG
>Ga0209040_10004105_pt1 | contig 11050 bp, 13 predicted proteins | sample BogFormECP12_OM3_FD_188240 | JGI IMG/M metagenome (GOLD analysis project Ga0209040, IMG submission 188240) | Bog forest soil microbial communities from Calvert Island, British Columbia, Canada - ECP12_OM3 (SPAdes) (version 2) | ecosystem: Environmental > Aquatic > Freshwater > Wetlands > Bog ... | reverse complement strand
ATGGCGGCCTGTTGCGCGGCAGCGGCACTCTGTTGCGCGCCGGTTCCGAATGGGGCGAGAAGATTGTCCAGGAATCCCATGTCATGTCAGCCTTATCTGTACAGCATTGCCCGTGCGATAGAGTTGCCCGATCTTGACGCCTGCCGTTGCCGCCGCCCCGTCATTGGCCGCATTGATCAGCCCGGCCTGGCCGGCGGTAAAGCCCCGGATGAGTTTATCGAGCGCCACCATGTATTGCGCAAAGGACTGGATTGGCCTCCCTGTCTTTTCATCGATCCAGGGAAACGCAACAGGCGGTTGCGGGCCGACAAGTTGAGCCATCAATACTCCCGCATATCGCTCGATTGGGTTGCCGACAAGAACGCGCAATAGACGGGATCGCTGATATCCCAGCGCCACCGATCCCCGGCCGCGCCCGACAATCCCGCATTCTTGATCATCACCCGCGTTTTGCTCTTGGCCTGCTGGCCGAGGCTGCGAAGCCAGGGATTCCCGAAGGTCAACCCATCATCCCGCGATAGCGATATGGCAACCGTCGGATCGACCATGTTGAATGGCGCCGTGATATCGGTTGCCGTGCCGCCCGAGGTATAGGCATGCACATATACGCTGCCGATGAGCTCGACATGCGTGGCGTCCACGATATGACACGTCCATGCCCCGTTGGCCTCTGTGGTGCCGCCGACATTGGCCACGTTGAGAAAATCGCCCTCGACAATGCCCCCGATGTTATTGAGCGTCAATCGCACGGCGCCCATGTTGCCCGCGGCCGTTCCGCCGACCAGCTTGACGAGACTGTTGGAAGCCAGCCCGACGCCGGTCACGAAATGAAAGTCTGCCCTGGCAATCCGCAGACGATTGGGAAAGTCCGTCACCGGCCCGCTTTCCATGCGCGACAGCAACGGCGAGCCGTTTTCCGTGTAGTTGTGCTCGTCCATGAACAAGAGGTTCGGCCCGAGCGTATCTCCGCAAATCCACTTACCAAAGGCCGGATGGCCGTAGATCGCCCGCCAGCGGGTAAGATCGATCCCGGCTACCGTGCTTGCCCGTTCCGACCATTTCTGCGTTTCGCAATTGAACTCCCAACTCCAAGTCGGGGACGAGATCGCCCAGAACTTATGGCCGTCGATGATGTATGCCCTGGCATCGAGCAGCACACCGTTCTCGATGGCAATGGATAGCAGCCGATCGAGATCGGGCGGGCTGATCTTGATTGGCTGTGCCGAGCCGGGTTGCAACTGCCAAACGCTGTAATCCTGCGCAACCCAGGTGAGGATCGAGAAACCATCCTCAAATCCGGCAATGGCGTTCTCCTGTGCCAGGCCGTATTCGATCACCACCATGCGGGAATATGGGAAGGCCGGTGCCGGTTGTGCCGTGTCCTGCCATATCTCGGTCACGCTCGAGCAGAAGATAAAAAGCAATCCCCCAAACGGGATTACCCGCATCAGGATATCCGACGATTTGGCCTGGACGCTGGTGAAAGAGAGCGCATTCATGGTCAGCGCGTTGAGGTCGGTTGCGAACACCCGCCGGTCGGCAATGCCGAAAAACAGGTAGCCGTCCTGAAAGCAAACCGTTTTCGGCTGTGGCAAGATACCGGTCGCATTATAGGCGGTCACGGTGCCGGTATCGAGCTGGAAGGCCCCGTTATCGAGATCGACCGCGATCACTTGCGGCGAGGTATTATTGTTGCGGGCGATCTGCACGCCCTTGGTGCCCGGCAAGTTGGCAACCAGCGTAATGACCGCGCCGGTCTTGTCCACGGTAAGCACGTTGGTTCCCCCGCTGGTGAAAACCTCATATGCCAGCGTTCCGACGAGCAACCCGCCGCGGTAACCGCCGGTCTGCCCCGTAATGGCAAATAGCGTCAGGCCCGACGAGCGGCGATAGACAACCGGATTGGCTGCCTCCGGCCCCAATGGCTCCGCAAAGACGTTTATGAGCCTGCCGGCGCTTTCCTGGGGCGATCCGCCGGGAAAGCTCGAGGTCGGCCAGGGTATCTTCCTAGGGCCTCCTGCGGCCATTCAGCACCCTCCTGATCACCGATCATCTATTACAGAGGAATCCATGCCCTGCCGATCAAGGGCCCTCTTGATGCGTTTCAAAGCTTCGTCACTATCGGCACTCTTGATAAGCCGATTCAAATGGTTTTGATCCTTAATGACCAATCCACCATACTGACTCCCTGCACCACCACCTACGGGGATCACATCTGATTTTGCATCAGATGGGACATACATTTTTGGTTGTATTGGCATCATCTTCCTCCCGAATACATGCCAAGCGGGTTCTGCGAGCCATAGCCCTCGCTGGTCTGCAGCCGCGCCTGCTTGTCCTGGGCGTCCTTGGGCGAGGCTTGATTGGCCGTATGCAAGGCTTGAAGCTCCTGGAGCATGAGCATGACGCGGCGCTGCTTGTCGCCCGGCGGCAATGCGCCCGTCACCCGCGAGCGCAGTTGATTGTACGGGCTGGCCTTGTCGGTCTCGTCAATGCCGGCCATGCGCTGATCGGTGGAAAGCGGACGTGACAATGGGTCCGAGGATTCCGCCTTGGCGTCACTTGGGATGTACATCTGCGGTTCTATATTCATTAGAAATAATTTACCCTCAGTTCCTCGAAGGTCGCCGGGCGAGCAAAGATGAACGTTCGCTCCTCTGCATAAAGCCCCCAGCAGTCCCGCACTTGTTGCCCGCCCCCGTCGGGGAGTTGATAACCCGCGCGCAGCAGCATCGGAATGTACGGGTGATAATGTGACTTTCTCGTGCGGCGCCAAGATCGCGGGCGCGAGTGCTCGATCAGCGAAATGTTCGGCTCGGAGAAAGCAATATCCAGCCCAAGCGAGAAAGCCAGATTGAATAGCGCGGCGAGATCAGATTGTGGATAGTAGCACAGCGTCCCGTGGGCACAAATCATGCCTGCTTCACCAACACCGGAATGTCTCTTTGCGATGGTCTCAATCATCGATAGAGTATTGGGGCCAAGCGTCACGCCGTCGAGCTCGCGCTCGACCACGAAGTCCCGCGTGATATCGAGCGCATAGATTTTGATCGCGGGGGACTGCCTTAACATTAACTGCGCCAAGCGGCGGCTGCGGATTGCGTGCAAAGCGCCGATCTCGATGATGAAAGCGTAGCGGCCCTCTGAGGCAACGCGGAAGAAGAAATTGAGGTTATGGTCGTTGAAGCTATCCGAGGCTGCGTCCGTGCCAAGCTTTTCGCCGACAGTCCAATAATTCACGGCACCATCGCCGTATCGGCTACGAAGAAATTTGACGCAGCGTGAGACGAAGCGGCTCAAGTTGAGCAGCCAAATTGTGAAGATACTGCGTTCGCAAATGTAGCACAGAGCCCGTTTGATGGCGGATCGGACGGGCGCGGGGACATCACTGGTAGCGAACATGGTACGCTGTGGCAAATCAGAAATAATTTCCCCTCAGTTCCTCGTAAGTCGGCCGCCCACGCAGTATCTTGTGCAGCGACATTGCCGCCGAACCCGTACCGGGCGGATTTCCCAGGCCGCGCATGTTGAGCTTCATTGAATCATCCGGCGACAGGCCGAACTTGGGCGATACAAGATCGGCCACAATGGAGCCCAGATCGTCAAACCAGGCTCCGGGGATATTGCCACCCATGGGACCGGGCGAGCCACGATCCGACACGGATACCAGATCAATCGCTTCCAGCTTGCGGCAGATGGACTCGATTTCCGTATCGACATAAAGCACGTCCTCGAGGTCCGCCGGCTGGTTGGAAATCGCCACGCCAAGCTTGGCGAGCGCATTGTCGATCAGATCGCGCCGGGTACGGGTAGGCGATGAGGTCATGCTCTCTGCAATCCCGCTTTAATTATGTCATCATCGCGCATCGGATCAAGTTTCGACCATTCCGACAAAGCATAGACCCGGCAATCAAATGCCTTGCAGACCGCCGGATGATTCGGCCATATCCGGCAACCATTCTCTTCCAAATAGATGCATGACCCATCCGGTTTGCGCTGCAAGACAATGCCGAAATTCGGAATGAACTGAGTTGCATATCGACGGGGATCGTCCCCTAGCGATGGATGCAAGACAATAGCTCCTGTCTTGCAACAAGCCGTGCATCCATTACAGGGAACAATCGTCACGCCGCGGCCTTCCTCAATTCGAAGTGCCGCGCATCGAAGAACGGCCGCAGATACGAAACGATCTCGCCGTCGTCATGCACGCCGAGCTTCTCCCGCAGCGAGGCTTCCGCCTCCCAGCGCTGTGCGAGGGCCGTATGGTTCTCGGTGCGCGCAAACCATGCCATGGCAAAGCCCTTGTATTCGTCCGCCGTCTGCGGCGTGCGAGGCCGGCCGGCCTGCTTCTTGGGCGGCTCGGGTGCACCTTCCACGCGAAAGTAGGGGTTTTTCTTCAATATCTCAATAATCGGCACGTTCTTCTCGACGGCCTTTGAGCGGATATCGCCGGACGGCTCGTGCAGTTTCTTCTCGACTATCAACTGCAGCACCATTGCGTCGTTGGGAACCTCGACCGGCTCGCTGGCGCTGAATTTCAACCCACAGCATGTAGTGTGAATGGGATCGCCGTTTTCCTGCGGAACATAGGTAACGAGAGGCATGTAAACTCCTGTGGTTGATATTGGCGGCCGGCCAGGGAGGAGGATGGTGAGGGCTCTTGGCCGGCCGCCGTTTGCTGCGACAATCCAGGGGGACTAGAAAGCCGCAGGCAACACTTAGTTGTCGTCGTCCGGTACGTACTCGAACACGACAGTGACTGACCCGACGGTGGATGTACCCGCGGCACTAAACACCTTGCCGAAGATGTCCCATCCACCACTTACGCCGGTCGGGGTTGCGGCACTGGTCACGGCCATGCCAAGGCTGGCTGCCGTGGTCATGTTCTGATAACCGGCGGTCGTAAGCACGCAAGATGATGTGGTGCCGGTGATGCCGTTGAGCCAATCGCCTTGACCGGCAAACGTGCCGGCCGAGGTTGTAGCCAGACCAAGATAGTTGTTGGTCGTGCTGAGGTTCTGCCAGGCATTCGTGACATAGCACATCACGCGCGAGACAAACGCCTTGGCAGGCACGGCACCGATACGCACCGCCGGCTTGTTGAGTCCGGTGGCCAATCCATCTGCCGTGATGTCGTTGTAGTTGAACGTCCACCGATAGTGCGTCGTGGTCTGCCAGGGAACGCGGCGGAGCGCGACGGTCGGCGGAACGGTCAGGGCATACGCGAGCGTTGACAGTCCGACAACGGCCGCGGCTGCAAAGAGCAGGCTGCGAGGGAATCTCATGATTCTGTTCCTTTCCGTTATCTTATGTGTCGGACGGCGCATAGAAGAATCCCGTGAAAACGCCCCACTCTTTGTAAGCTCCGGCGGGATTGAGTTTCGCGATTTTCTTCAAGCCATACGCCATCTGCACGCCGACGCCCCGGTAGAACTGGTAGTCATCCTCTTTCAAGAATGTGGGCATTGGCATGCGGCCCCAGCACCAGGCCATTGCGCTCTGTCCGCAGAGGAACATCGGCGCGACCTGAATGCCGCCCGTGCCGGCCGACTGATACGTGACTGGCAGGCGCACGGTGAGCTCGGGAATCTCGCGGATGATCATGCCGTTGTAGAGCAGATCACCGTCTTGGAACAACGGATTCTTTTCCAATCCGTCGCCTTCACGAGGCCGGGCTGTAGTGTTGGCCGTGATGATGGTGGAGTCGGCCTGCAAGTCCCGGAAGTTCAGCGAGTTCGAAAAAACCACAAAGTACTCGCGTCCGTTCTTGAGCTTGTAGGGCCGAATGCGGGGATTGGCGAGCTTTGCCAACCGTTTCATCTTGTTGAGCGCCACTGCGCTCGCGCCCATGGCAGTCGTGATGTTGCCGAGGGCGGTGGCAAACGTGGCGGAGTAGTTGCCGACACTGCCGCCGAACAACACGCGGTCGACGTTATCGGCCGTCCACGTATTGCGCTGGGCCGCAGTTGCCGCATCCAGAAACGCGCCGTTCACACGCTGGCCGCTGGCAGAACCAAGGCCGGCCGGTGCGGTGGATGCAAGCGGGATCGTGTAGAGAGTATCGCAGATTTCGTCGCGTTGGAGTTCCTTGCCCCAATCCTCGAGCAAGGGCCGTGCCTCCCCGAACAGATCGATACTGGATTTCTGTTCTTCGGAAGCCGCGATCTTGACTGCGTTTCTTGCCCAGTCAATCCACGCCCGGTCACCGTAGTTGTCGATGTTCTCTTCGTTTCCGACGAGCGTTCCGGTTGCGGTTGGCTGGTTTTTCAGGCGGGCAATGAGCGGAATGTTGATCTGCTCGCCGCCTTTCTTGAGGTCGTTGATGACCCGGATGATGGCTGTCGCTTCCGAGCCGATATACGGGGAGAACAGGTTTTGCCTGATATATTCCCGCGTCATCTCCTTTCGGAAGACGATTAGTTTATTGTTGGCTTGGATGGTCGTTCCGGACACAGCCATGGCCAACTCCTTTCTTTTCAGGCGCTAGCGGGAGTCCACCCGGAAACAAAAGGCTGTTTACAGCCGTCTTGTCGTCTAGCTACCTATCGAGTAGCGAAATTGAACACCGATCTCTCGCTCGGATCGTACATGTCCGGATCGTCCACGTGATGGGTTGATCCGGTTTGTGAGTTGAGCGAGGGCGGCATTCGCGAGGGTCGATATTCCCTGGCTCCGCTTTGACGGGCTGACCCGCGGGCGCGCTCGACGGCGGCTGCGAGAAAGTCTGGATCGTTCAGACGTTCCTCGAGCTTCTTTTCGAGCCACGCATTGGGATCGCTGCCGACTTCCTTGATGGTCGATTGCTGGCTATGCCAGGTCATGAGCGCCCGCCCTGGATTGGGCGAGTTCCAGACCCTTGCGACCGTGGGGCTGTTTCCGAATTGCGCCCGCTCGTTCTGACCGAGCGTTTGCAACTCGCGATAGGCGGCCTGGAAGGTCTCGCCGTGCTGCTCCGCTGCGTCCTGCAGCGATGCTTCCACATGGCGAAACTGTGCCGCCTGATTGGCCTCATTGATCACATGCCGCCGGAAGCCGTCCGGATCGGCAAACATATCCGGCGGTTCGGCCGGCTTGGGAGGTTCGGCTGGTGCTTGCTGTGGACGTTGGCCAATGCCGGCCTTGAAGGCCTCGAACTCGGCCCTTAAGGCGTTGAGCTGCGTTTCCGCTGCCCTGGCGCGTTCCGTCTGTTCACGCACTCGACCAGACGGAACCATTCCCGGCCTTTGACGGTCCTCGGCCGGCGCAGCGGGTATCTCCGCTGGTGCGGCCGGTTCCTCATTGGCTTGGGCTTCGACTTCTTCCGTTTCGCCCGCTTCATCATCGGCTGGTTCCTCGTCGGTTTCCTCTACCTGGTCGCCTTCGAGGCCGTCGCCCATTTCTTCAAGCGAGCGATCGCCATCATTGTCCAAGGGATCGGTGCCGAGCGCATCACCGAGAATTTCCTGTTCGGTCTCGGCAATGGCTTGCGCCAACCCCAAATCCTCAGCAGTTACCGTCTGCGTTGCCACAGTTGTTCTCCTTATCCGTGTCGCTGGATTGCGTGCTTTGGCCTTGTCGCCGGCCCGGCGTGACCGCTATATCGTCAGCGGTTAACGAGCTTCTTGATTTCGTTCAGATGCCATTTCAGGATTGCGGAATGCGGATTGGTCCGCAGGGCTTCCTCAACGATCCGAATGGCGTCCTTGTTGGTTCTGTTGTCGCGGAACCGCATGTAGAAATATGCCGGCCCCATTCTGATTTCGAAATTGAACGGCCACGCACGGGCGGCGTTATCGAGATGCCGCGCGATGGTATGGAAGCCTATTTTGTCCCAGAACGGATGGCTGAATTCCTCTTCGGCGTAGAGGGAAAAACCGGCATATGACAGGGCTGCGCCCAGCAACATGACCCGCCACGATAGCGAACAGGAACGCCGTAGCAGCCAGGTGGAGCGGGAAGCCGAATACGGCGATAACCGCGAAGGTGACAAGGACAAGGCGTTCCCGCTCCTGCGCATGTCTTGCAAGAACGACAAGCATGCCCGCGAATAGGACCGATCCGATACCAAATTCAAAGGCGAACTCGAGGAAGTCATTGTGGGCATGGTCGGGGCGTATGAGATCGATGTTGAATGTCGCATAGGGCGGAAAGCTTTGCCAGAACGAGCCAACGCCATGACCGAAGATGGTCAGGCCGGACATGGTGTCTTGCCATATGTTCAGCCGCTCGAATATCCCTCCGGGGTCCTTGTGGGCAACCGCGGCGGCGGCAAGGCCAAGACATAGGATTGCTATCGTGCGCCATCGAGAGCGCGGCCACTGCCAGACAAGAATGGCCGCAAAGACCCCAAGAAGCGAAGCTCGTGAACCTGACAGGATGAGTGATGGCCAAACGGCAATAACGATCCACCACAGACCGGACATGGCGAGTCCCGCCATGACCATCGCGGCTGGTTCCCCATTGCTGCCAGGGTTAAAGAATAGCCCGAAGTGGGGGAGGGCTTGTCCATAGAATACCCTTTCATAGATCAGGAGGCCGGAATTGACGGCCATTCCAAGGCCGAAGCCGATGTAGACCTGCCTCAAGTTTTCAAGCCGCGATCCTACGCTGTAGATGACGGCCATAATGGCGATCTTCATCAACTCATCGGCTGCATCATAGAATACCGGCGACCAGAGCAGCGACAATGCGGCGTAGAGCAGGAAGGCCAGGCCAAATACGTCGGCCTGGGTAAGGCGCGGCGATCTCACATGGCTAGTTGTCAGGACCGCCGCGCCGACCGCCATGACCGCCCAGCGCGGTGTGATGGCAGCCCCGGACAACCATGGAACGTAGGCAACTGCAACAAGAAAGGCATAGATGGCACTCATTTCATTGGGCGCGTTCCGTATAACCCTTGAACGGCGCTTCCTGGCCGGGATCGTCGTCGTCCGCATCAACGTCATACGGCTCCATGGTCACATAATCCGGCCCGACCACAATGTTCCATATCCGGCCCTGACGATCGACCGCGATCTGCGTGCAGTCGAATACCGTATTGGGCTCAAAGTCTGGGCGGACCTTCATGGCCATGTTCCTCTTATGCTGCCGATTTCGCCTTTTGACGGCGCTCAATAGCTCTCTGTCTTGTCGCTTCATTGCGTTCCAGCCTCCGCGCCGCCAGTTCCTCTAGCTTGTCCTGATGCTCCTGGCGTTTGAAATCCATTTCCATCTGCAATTCCTGCCGGCGGTTGGCCAACTCCTGATTGTTCATGGCCATCTTCTGCTGATTGGCAATCGCATCCTGCTTGGCGTTGAACTCTTCCGCCTGGGCAGCCATGTTGGCCTTCTGAATCTCAGCCTGTGCCTTTGTTTTCTCCGCCTGCGCCTTGACCTGCTCGGATTGCACCTTCGGATCGGGCTGCTGGTTCTGGCTGGCCGCCTGCATGATCTGCTTAATGCGGGATTTCGTCGCCTCCTGCACCGGCATCAACTCGAACTTCACCAGCGGCGGAATAGTCGGATCGTCCTTGATCAGCATGTACGCATCCTGCATCATGGACGCCGTATCCGGCCCCTCGTCCATGATGATGTCGACATCGAGCGCCCCCACGTCATTGACGATGGATGGCCTGCCGAAATTTGGCGATTGCGGATTGCGATCTATTCCAACGCCGTTCAATTGAACGAAGCTTTGCACGTTTTGGTCGTCGGTAATGCGCAGCCAGCGCTCGCTCGTCCAGAATTGCTGTACCGTATTCCAAATGAACCTGTAGCATCGCATTTTCCAGCTTCGGTGATAAAGCAGGAATTTGGAAAGCTCGGCAAGGCCGGCGCGCTGCATGAGATCGATAGCAACTCCTGAATGCTCAGAGGGGTCTCCTGCGGCCAAAAGCGCAGGATTGACATTTGCAAAGGAGTCAATTTCATTCTTGGCCTCGTTGAGAAAGTCCAATTGGTTCTTCAGGTCCACGCCGGCCAGATCGTCGGGCTTGATCTTGTCGGAATAGTTCGGGTTTACCTCGATAATGCCGTCCGGCCGTGCCCATTCCCGCCGCATGGTCTCTACATCATCCACCGCCCCTTTTTCCATGATGATGCGCCGGGTATTTGCCAGGTGCAGCCCCTTCGATCGTCGCTGGTTAATCTCGTCCTGTGGACCCTTGAGATTTCGGACAAATCCATAACGGTCGCCGTCATGATCAACTGCGGCAGACCATGCAATGAAACGGGAGACCGAGCGTTTGTGCTCGTCGAGGAACGGGGAGACGCCCTGCGCAAGTACAAGATTTGCGACGTAAAAGCACCAATACCAATTGTTTTTGTGACGATACCAATGTTCCACCATTCGGATGCGTCGTTCATTGGTATAAACCCATTTGTATTCCTGATCGCTGTGCGTGGTCAGGTCGAATCCGCTGTCCATGCTGTCGCGGATATCTTGCTCCTTGTCAGGGAAGAGCTCGATGGCCGCTTCGATGTCGAGCCATTTTGCAATTCCATGGTATCGAGCATCAGAAAAGTCCGGGCGTCTGCTGCGAGGATCATAGAACCAATCTTCTCCAAAGAAGTAGTCGGCGGCAATATCAGGATCGCCATGATCTCCTTCTGAGAGTTTGAATTCAATTCCTCCGATACCTTCAATAGCGCATCGTTCAGTTGAATTGTGCTCAAGGGTTTTCCAATCTATCGAATCGAGTACAAATCGGATCGACTGCGTAGCGACATCAGCGCCAGCAGCATTGCGTGGGTTACGTGGGAATGCTTTTGGGTCAGCCCGTAGCTTCTCAACAAGACCAACAATTCCATCGATCTTTCGATTGATTCGATTGTAAGTAACGACAGGTTGCCGGCGCTTTTTGAGCATCCGGATTTCTTCCGCCGTCCAGTGCGCGCCATGGTAGTAATGCCTTCCGACACGGTGTTCCTCGATCTCGAGGATTTTGGCCTTGATGTAGTCGATGTATTGCTGCTTGAGCCGGCTGACCGGCAGAAAGCCGCTTTCGTCCTGGCCCCAATCGCCCTCGCTGGGCGCATTGGTCATCTGCTTCCCGACGGTGGAGTCGCCGGAAACGTAGCGCTCCAACGCGCC
>Ga0209040_10004104_pt1 | contig 11050 bp, 9 predicted proteins | sample BogFormECP12_OM3_FD_188240 | JGI IMG/M metagenome (GOLD analysis project Ga0209040, IMG submission 188240) | Bog forest soil microbial communities from Calvert Island, British Columbia, Canada - ECP12_OM3 (SPAdes) (version 2) | ecosystem: Environmental > Aquatic > Freshwater > Wetlands > Bog ... | reverse complement strand
GAGATGCGCCGAGCCGAGCCAATCGAGCGTGGCGTTGGTCACCGACACAGCGCTGCCTCCGGCAATTAGCACCAGCAGGCCTTGCAGAATGGTCGCCATGGCGAGCGTCATGATCAGCGGCGGCAGCCCAAGGTACCCGATCGCCAGCCCGTTCACGCCGCCGATGACAGCCGCTACCGCGAGCGAGAGCGCGATCGCGCCGAGTCCGGAAGCGTCGGCGTCGAAAGTCAGAAGGGGGAGGACTATGGCTGTGACGGTGATGACTGCACTGACCGAGAGATCGATCCCGCCGGCGATCACCGCCACGGTCTGGCCAACGGCGACGAGGCCGATCACCGTCGCAAGCTCGACGATATAGCGCAAATGCGCGTAGGCTCCGAAGCCGGTGATCAGGACGGACGCTGCAATCCATAGGACCAACACGACGCCGTAGGCGACAAGCGATCGACTATAAGCGGCGAGAAAGCGGGGCGCACGAAGAACCGCGTTCACAACGCCCTCCGCCAAGACGACCGCAGGAGGGGCAGGGACACGGTGCAGACGATGATCAATCCTTGAACGACGTATTGCGCCACCAAAGGCAGGTCCATGAAAAACATGACGTTGATCAGGATGCTCATCAGCAGGCTGCCGGCAAGCGCGCCTCGCATGGCGCCCTGGCCGCCAAGGAAACCGACTCCGCCCAGGACCGCCGCCGCAATGGCCGCAAGAGTCATCGGCTCGCCAATGACCGGGTCGCCTGAGCCCGTTTGCGCAGCAACGTAGAGACCGGTGAAACTCACCAGGACGCCGCTCAGGATGTAGGCGCACAGGCGTGCGGTGGCGACACCGACTCCCGAGCGGTAGGCGCCCTCGGCATTGTCTCCAACCGCGACTAGGCCGATCCCCAATGGCGTCGCCTGATAGACCTTCCAGAGAATCACGAACAGAATAAGCAGAACCGCCGCGGTGGGATGGCTGCCGGCGAGAAACTCAGACAACGATGGCGGGACAAAGCCGCCGGGCCGCGGCAGGAGGAGAAGCGCCACTCCGCGTAAGACGAACGAAAGCGCAAGCGTCACGATGATCGCCGGATACCGCCCGATCGCCACGAATGAGCCTGTGACCGCACCAACACAGCCGCCGAGCGCGAGGACTGCAAGCAGGCCGCCGAGAATCCCCATTGGTCCTTGCATCGTGGACGCCGCGACCACCGAGCCGAGGCTAACCATGGGACCCACGGAGAGATCGATGCCGCCAGTCAGCATGACGATGGTTTCCGCCGCGGCGACCATCGCGGTGGGAAACCAGCCCTGCACGAACTTGGCGAGCGCGCCGACGCCGAGGATGCCGGGAAACAGGATCGCGTAGATCACCGCGAATGCAGCGAGCACCAAAAAGAGCGCGCCTAGACCATCGTTCCGCCGCCACTGGATCGACCAATAGAGCCGATGTCCTCGTGCGGGCGTCAAACCGTCGTTCATTGTCGCGTCTGCGCGCTCCCCACGCCCATGGCGGCCGCGACAATCGCCTCTTCCGACGCCTCGACGTGCGCTAAGGTGGCGGCTACTCTGCCTTTTTGGAACACCATCACGCGATCGCAAAGATGGACGAGCTCGGGGGTGTCCGTGCTCAGCAAGATGACCGCTTTGCCCTCGGCCGCCATCCTCCGCAAGGCGACATAAATCTCCCGCTTGGTCTCGACGTCGACACCCCGCGTTGGGTCGTTCAGGAGCAGCACCGACGGCTCCAGCGGCAGCCATTTGGACACGGCGACCTTCTGCTGGTTTCCTCCAGACAGCGCCTGGACCGGCCGACGCCGATCTCCCCGGATGTTGAGCCGCCGCGCAAGAGCTTCGGTAATCCTCTCCTCCTCTGCGTTTCGCCGACGCTCCGTCCCATGGCGCGCAAAGAACGGCAGGAGCAGATTGAAGTCGATGGAATGGGGCAGGAGAAGCCCTTCCTTGCGTCGATCCGCCGGGACATATGCGACGCCGGCCGCGTTGGCTTCTGAGACATGGGCGAAAGGCGCCGTCCGCACCGAGCCGCCTCTGGCGCGCGCCCAAAACTGATCGGCCTTGGCCGGGGCCGCGCCGTAAAGTCCGAGCATGAAGTCCTCTTGCCCGTGACCAACTAGACCTCCGATTCCAAGGATCTCGCCGCGATGAAGGCGGACGTCGACGCCGGCTGCAGCGCCGGACCGAAAGTTCCTGGCCTCGAGCACGAGATCGTCAGTGCGCTGTGTTGCGTACTGCGGAAACAAGTTCTGTGGATCGCGGCCGACCATCAGACGGACCAAACCGCTTGGATCGAGGCCCGCCAGCGGACGATCGGCGGTCACAGCCCCGTCCTTCAGGACGGTCACATAGTCGCAGAAGTCGATGATCTCGTTCAGCCGATGCGAGATATAGAGGATGGCCACACCCCGGTCGCGCAACCGCCGCACTAAACCCATCAGCTTCGCGACGTCCGGCGCAGCCAGCGACGACGTCGGTTCGTCGAAGATGAGGACGCGCGGCTTGATCGAGAGCGCTTTCGCGATCTCGACGAGCTGCCGACGGCCGAGAGGCAACCGACCGACCGGCGTGTCCGCCGGTTCGACTATGCCGAGCTGACCGCCGATTTCCTCGGCAAGCGCCGCGAGCCGACCGTAATCGACCAGTCCCCACCGGCGCGGCAAAGCGCCGAGACCGATGTTCTCCGCGATCGAAAGATGAGGCGCAAGGCTCAGCTCCTGCTGCACCACCGCGACGCCGAGCCGGCGAGCATCGCGTGGCTTAAGCGCAACCGCGTTGCCGTCAATCAGGATTTCCCCGCGATCGGACGTAAGCGTGCCTGACAGCAGATTGATGAGGGTGCTCTTGCCCGCTCCATTCTCGCCGAGAAGAGCATGGATTCGGCCAGGAATGAGCTCGATCGAGACGTCGCGGAGCGCTTCATTTCCGAAGAAAGCCTTCGAAACATTGCGCGCTCCGAGAATCGCCTGCCGGTCCCTCATGACGCGACACGCACGCCAGAACCGAGTCGGCCGGCTATTTCTTCAAGCTCTTGGCGATCAGCTCGTCGAACAGCTTGGTGTCGTAGGCGGAATAGATGTAGCCGTCCGTTGCGAAGTCCTTTGCGCGCGCGAGATAACTGCCGAGATTGCTATCGTCGATGATCGGCAGGGGCACGTCAATGTAGGGCGGAATGTCGGCGCCCTGAAGCGCCTTTACCGCAGCATAGACTGCGAAGGCCGCCAGCCAGTTCGGCTGCTGCGTCGCCCAGGCGGTGAGCTTCTTCGCCTTCCACATCTCGAGGAACGGGCGGTAGTTCTCCCCAGTGATCGGAACGAGCTTGCGACCCTGTTTTTCGAATGCGGTAACCGCCCCCGCCGAGAGCGCTCCTCCCTGACTCCAGACCCCATCGATCTGCGGGTTGCTGAAGAGCAGGTTGGTGACGGCCTCCTGCGCCGGCGCCGCGTTGTAGGCCGTGTTGGTTTCCGCGAGGATCTTGATGCCGGGATTCGCCTTGAACACCGGTTCGGCGCCCTTCCGCCGGTCGTCGCTCACCGAGACCCCGGCTGGACCGTTGAGAACGATGATGTTGCCCTTGCCGTTGAGCTGCTTCACAAGCCATTCCGCGGCAAGCTTGCCCCACAGGTTCTGATCGGTGTCGATCTTGGTGGTCAGGTCGTTGGTGTCGACGAGACTGTCGAAATTGGTGACGGCGACGCCCTTCGAGCAGGCGTCGGCGATGACGCGATCGAGCGCCGTCGCCGATCCCGCATCGACGATGATGGCGTCGAGTTTGGCGTCGATCATCGACTGGATTTGCTGGATCTGCGTGTTGGCGTTGCCCTGAGCGTCGGTGATTGTAAGGCTGTCGACCAGCCCCTGCTTCTTCAGCTGGTTCGCCATGTCCTCGATCGTGCCGGTGGTCTCCTTCATCCAGGTCGGGATCGAATAGATGTTGGCCCAGCCGAGCTTATACGGCGGCTTGTGCTCGCCCTTGATGCAGTTCGCCGCCGCGAGCGCCGGTCCGCCGCCCGCCAGTTGCACGAGCACAAAACCTGCGGCGAGCGCGGGTGCGACAGCAAGACGCAAGAGATTCGTCCTCTTCATGTGAGCGGTTCTCCCTTTCCTTTCTTACACCCGACATCATGCATCGCTCGAACGGATAGAGGCGCGATTCCCCAGCCGAGAGAAACAGGGGTCCTTCGGCTCCCTCGTCGACTTCTCAGGCAGTTGATGTCTCAGGGAAGGTTAGCGGCCGGCGCATCGTCATGTCAACGCGATCTGGCGTATAGTCGCTTATGGCGACGCGTTCAGTAGGTCGGCGCGGCAACGACTGGCGATGGAGCGGTGCGCCAACAGGGCGGGAAATGGACGCGGAAAACGAGAAGCAGGGCATGATCGGTATCGGCGACGTTCTAGCCGCCGCGAAGCGGATCGCCGGTTACATACGGCGCACGCCCTTGTTGCACGCGGATCAATGCGCCGAGCCGATCGGCGACGCCGACCTGTGGCTGAAGCTGGAGAGCCTGCAGCCAACCGGCTCCTTCAAGGCGCGCGGCGCGACCAACAAACTGCTGACGACGCCTCGCGCGGCGCTCGCCATGGGGATCGTCACCGCGTCGGGAGGAAATCACGGGCTCGCTACCGCGCGCGCCGCCCGCATTGCCGGCGTGCCGGCGACCGTCTTCGTCCCAGAGACGGTTGCCGCCGAAAAGGTCGAAAAGCTGCGCCGATGGGGCGCCGAGGTTCGCAAAAGCGGCGCACTGTGGGACGAATCAAATCGTGAAGCAATCGACTTTGCCCAGCGCACCGGCGCGGTATATTTCCACCCTTTCGCGGATCCTGCGGTCGTGGCCGGCCAGGGAACGCTCGGGATCGAGATCCTCGATGAGCTCCCTGATGTCGAGACGCTCATCGTCGCGATCGGCGGCGGCGGACTCATCGCCGGAATCGCCACGGCGGTCAAAGCGAAAAAGCCTTCCGTCCGCATCATCGGCGTCGAGCCGGTCGGCTCGCCGACCCTGCAAAGATCGCTGGCGGCGGGAAAGGTCGTGCGTCTTCCAGAGGTGACGACCCGGGTCGCCACAATGGCCTGCGGCAGAACGGTGGAACCGATCTTCGAGATCGTGCAGCGGAGCGTCGCGGAAGTCGTGCTGATCAAGGACGAAGATATGCTGGATGCCGCGCGCTGGCTGTGGTTCGAGTTCGGGATCGCTGCCGATCTCAGCGGCGCCGCGGCGGCCGCGGCGCTTCGGACGGGCCGCGCGCCGACGAAGCGCGGCGAGCGTGTGTGTGGGTTGGTGTGCGGCGCCGGCTCCGAAGGCGTGGCCGGCGCGTAGAGCGGAGAGCTTCGCATGGCCGGACCGTATCGCGGACCGATTGTCGACGCCCACCACCACCTTTGGGATCTGGGCATGAACCGACATCCTTGGCTGCGCCCGGCCGGCGGCGCCGTTACGGCGCTCGGCGATTTGACTCCCATCCGCCGAAGCTACCTCGTCAATGACTACCGGCGCGACGCAGCGAACCAAACCGTTGTCGCCTCCGTGCATGTCGAGGCCGGCTGGGATCGAAGCGACGATCCGCTCGCCGAAATTCGCTGGCTCGAGACGCTCGACAAGTCGTCCGGCGTCGCCGCGCGCTACGTCGGCTTCGCCAATCTTGCGGCGTCGGACGCCGCCGCAACGCTCGACCGCCTGGCCGCGGAGCGCCGCTGCGTCGGCGTTCGGGAAACGCTGAGCTGGCACCCGACTCAGCCGGCCAAAAGCTTTGCAGCACGGGCGGGCGTCGCCGACGAACCAGATTTCCGCCGCGGCGTGGCTTTGCTGGCCCAACGCGACCTGCTGCTCGAGCTGATGCTCTACCCTTACCAGGCGGAGGAGGTTGCCCGGCTGGCGCAAGATTTCCCCGATCAGCCGTTCGTCATCAATCACTGCGGCAGCCCGATCGATCGCGACGCGGAGGGCATGGCGCGCTGGAAGCAGGGCCTAAGGCTGCTTGGGCGTCCACCAAACGTCTGCATCAAGATTTCTGCGCTGACCGCCTACGATCCAAGGCCGACGCCGGAAAGTCTGCGCGAGGTCGCCATCCATTGCATTGACAGCTTTGGCGTCCAGCGCTCGATGTTCGGAAGCGACTTTCCTGTAGGCCGGCTGTGGACGACGTTCGACGCAATCTTCGACGGTTTCAAAACAATCGTCCGGGATTTCTCCGAAGATGAGCAGCGCGCACTCTTTTACGCGAACGCCAGGCGCATCTATCGCCTCGATCAACCTGCCGTGGTCAATGCGTGACCGAGTGGAAGGCGATGGTCGCGACAGACAGGTTCAATCGGAGAGAATGACCTCGCGCCCCGTCCTTAGAGACTCTGTCATCGCGTCGGCGAGCCTCAGCCCGGCGATTGCTTGTCGCAGGTCGACTGCCGGCTTGAGAGACCCGTTCCGTACGCAGGAGAAGAAATGATCGTGCTCATTGGTCAGGGAATCGTCTGCCTCACTCGGAAGAAAGTCGATCCGTTGTCCACCGCAATGGACCTGCAGACCTCCTTCGACCACGAGCTCGACGCTTCCGCGTCCCCCAACAACCTCCACCCGGTCACGCGGTAAGTCTCCACTCGTGAACGTCCATGCGGTGCGCAAATCGCACGCCACGCCGGTCATGGTCATCGCATGGCTCACGGTGATGGACCGAGACTGGGGACCGCCCAGACGGCGCGCCGCCACGGAGCGGAAGCCCGAACCGGTGATCCACTGGGCCAAATCAATGTCATGGATCAATGTCATGAGGATGGGGTCGTCGGCAGCGTAGCGAATCGCATGGCTATCGTCCCTGTACCGGCGCGAGTTCACGTAGATTGTGTCGCCGATTTGGCCGGATCGGACGACTTCGACCAACCGCTGATGATCCCTTGAAAAGCGGAGCACGTGGCCCGGCAACACAAAGGCTGTTGACCGTAGCTCTGCCTCGAGCAGGGCTCTGCCCGCCGCCGCCGACGTCGCGATCGGCTTTTCCAGCAGCACGCACAAGCCTCGTGCGAGGGCATGCATGCAGATTTCGACATGCGAAGCAGCGGGCGTCGCGACGATGACAGCGTCGGCATCCGATTCGTCGATCATCCGCAGAGGGTCGTCGTGACACTGCGCAATGCCGTGCAGGCGACGGCCACGCGCGAGCGCGGCGGGACTTGTATCAGCGATGCCGACGACATTGACGTGAGCGCGGCTCATGAGCCGGCCGAGATGCTCGCCGCCAAACGCGCCCAAGCCAGCAACCATCACGCGGACCGGATCGGAAGGAGCGGGCATGACAGATTCACTCAATCGGGGACGAAGCGCGTGCGTAGATCAGCCGGTAAGATTGAGGTCGACGAAGGACGCGCAGCTCGCCTCAAGCTTCAGGCGGCGCCGCGCCGCTGTCATTTCACGATGGGAATTTTCGTACGGTCGATCGTGATCGCCACCGCGCCGATCAGAACAGCGCCGAAGACGATGTTCTGCGCAAATATGTTGACCCCTAGGAATGTCATGCCGATGCGCACGACAGAGATGATCAAAGCCCCGACCAGCGTGCGCCAGATGCTGCCGACGCCCCCGGTTATCGCGGTTCCGCCGACGACGACCGCGGCTATCGAAGGCAGCAGGAGTTCGGCCGCCAGGGTCGGCGAGCCGCTCGCGAGCCGGCCTGCGAGGATGACGCCGGCGAACGCAGCGAAGCCGGCGGAGAGCGCGAAGGCGAAGATCTTCTGCTTCCCTACCTTTACGCCGGAGGCATAAGCGGCGGGCTCACCCGCGCCGATAGCCGCGCTGTAACGTCCGAACCGGGTATGCGCTTGCAAGATGTGCGCTATGGCGAGGACAATGAGTCCGACGATGACCACGTTCGGCCAACCGAACGATTGGCCGGTAATCCAGGACTGATAGGCGCGCCCGGATTCGTCCAAAGTGATCGAGCGCTCCTTTGAGATCACCAGAGCCGCGCTGAAGAGGATGCCGCCCATCGCCAGCGTGGCGATGAAGGAGGGGATCTTCAGGCGGACGTGCACAATCCCGGAAGCCAGTCCGGCGAGCGCGCCGATCGCAATGGCCAGCAGGGCCGCCCCGTAGCCCAGTCGCGCGACGGTCAGCGCGACGACGACGCTTGCAAGCGACGCCATCGACTGAATGGACAGGTCGATGCCGCCCAGCATGATCACGAACGTGACGCCAGTGGCCAGCACGAACAAGACCGCGGTGTCGCCGGCAAGGCCGAGGAGCGTAGCGGGCTGGAGAAAGCTCGGCTGGACGATCCCGACGACCAGGACCAAAACAACGAGCGTCCCCAACGGCAACCATTTTCTCAGATCCTCGGTCTTCAACCTCGCTTCTTCCTTTTCTCACTCATGGCTAAACCATGTATTTGATGAGGTCGATCTGACGGGGCTTCGCGCCCGGGGCGGCCTCGGTTCGGTGCGTGATCTCCCCGTCGCGCATGACGAGAACGTTGTGGCTCAGTCCGATCGTCTCCTCGAGGGTGTCCGAGGTCAGCACGATGGCAAGCCCTTCGCCTGTCAAACGGCGAATGAGCTGGTAGACTTCCTCCTTGGCGCCGACATCCAGACCCCGGGTCGGATGGTCGAGGACGAGAATCCGGGCGTTCGCGTTCAGCCATTTCGCCAGGACGACCTTCTGCTGGTTCCCGCCAGACAGGCTGAGACACAGCGTTCGAATGCTCGGCGTGCGTATCTTCAGCCGAGAGACCCAGGCTTCCGCCAAATCTCGTTCTTTCCCAGAATCGATCAGCCCAAAGCGCGTCAGTTCGGCGAGAGCGGCAAGGGTGATGTTGGCCGAAACGGACAAAAACAGCACCAGTCCCTCGACGCGGCGATCGCGGGGGATGCAGCCAATGCCGCGCTCGACCGCATCGGCAGGCGTCGCCAGCAGCGCCTCGCGGCCGGCGACCCGGAGAGCGCCGGCCGTATGGGGCGAAAAGCCTGCCAGCGTGCGCGCCAGCGTCTCGCGCCCCGAGCCAATGACCCCTGCAATGCCCAGGATCTCGCCGGCGTGAAGCTTGAAGCTGACGTTTCGATACGCTTTGCCGCACGAGAGGCGGTCCGCCTCCAGCACAACACGATCCTGAAAGGGCCGCTGCAGAGGTTCGTAGTAATAGTCCGCCTGCAGGGTTCTGCCGACCATGAGCCTGTGCAGCGTCGCGACATCCGCATCGGCGGTCGCGAGCTCGGCGACCACCTCGCCGTCCTTCATCACATAGACCCGGTCGGCGAGTTGCAGCACCTCGTCGAGCCGATGCGAGACGAAGACGAAGGAGGCGCGCGATTTGAGGGCCCGCACCCGACTGAATAGGACGTCGATCTCCGCGCGCTCCAGCACTGAGGTCGGCTCGTCGAGGAGAATGACAAGATGGCCAGCCGAGTGGTCTTCGAGCGTCAGAGCCTTGGCGAGCTCAACCATTTGACGGGCGGCGAAGCTGAGCTCGTCCGTTCGCATGCGTGGATCGACATTGACACTGACCTTGTCGAGCTGTCGCGCCGCTGCGGCGTAGAGAGCGCGCCAGTCAACCAGACCCATCCTTACGAACTGCCTCTCAGCGCCAAGATAGATGTTCTCGCCGATCGTCAGATTGCCAAGCAGGGACTGCTCCTGGAACACCATGCCGATCCCCTTTCGGTTGGCGTCCGCTGCGCTTTCGATGCGAGTCTCCTTTCCGGCGATGAGAATCCGTCCCGAGTCCGGCTGGTAGACGCCGCTCAAGATCTTCATAAGCGTGGATTTGCCGGCGCCGTTTTCGCCGATCAGGCCAACGACCTCGCCGCGCCCGATGTCGATCGACACGTCCTTGAGCGCATGAACGCCCGGAAAGCGCTTCGCGATCCTGACCGTCGAGATCGCAGCTTCTTGTCTCGCGCTCATTTGACGATCCGCGCCTTGCGATCGATGGACAGCGCCACAGCGACGATGATCATGAGGCCCTGAAGCCCGATTTGCACGCTCGGAGGAACGCCCATAAGCACCATGCCGTTCGACAAAACAGAGACAATCAGCACGCCGACAAACGTCTGCAACACGCCGCCCTCTCCGCCCGAGAGGGACGTTCCCCCAACGACGACGGCGGTCACCGTGGTGAAAAGCCGACCATTGCCGATGAGCGCATTGCCCAGACCGAGCTGGGCCGCGGCGAGGATTCCGCCGACGGCGTAGAACACTCCCGCGAGCGTGAACGTGATAACGCGAACCGACGACACCGAAATCCCAGATAGGGCGGCAAGCTCTTCTCCACCGCCGAGAGCGTAGATATAGCGACCGAGGCGCGTGTGGTTCTGGATGACGAAGGCGATCGTTAGACAGACGAGCGCGAGCCAGACGCCCCAGGGAAAGCCGAGCGCCCTTTGGATCGCGAGACCCCGGATCCAGGGGTCGTTGATCCTGATCGCCATGCCGCCCAACATGGCGTTAGCGATCCCGACGCCGATGAACCATGAGCCGAGCGTCGCCATGAACGAGGGCACCTTGAGCCGGACATGCACGAGGCCGTTCGCAAAGCCGACGGCGGCGCCGACGGCCAGCACGAGCAGCGTCGCGAAGACGCCGAGATTGTTGTCGTTCATGCCATTGAGGACCGTCATCGACAGGATCACGGCGCCAAGGGTGAGCACCCCCTCGACCGACAGGTCGATCGACCCCATCAGGATGATGAAGGTTTCGCCGAGACCGAGGACGAGCGGAATCGACGCATCCTGGCTGATCCGCACGAAGTTGCCGAAGGTCAGGAAATTGCGATTGATGGCGGCGATGATCAGGCACAGAAGGACCAGCACCGCCAGCGGCGCCCAGGCCGCGACGCGGATGCGATAGGCTCGGGCGGCCCGGCGGGCCGAGGGCGCAAGTCTCACGGACGCGCTCACCGCGTCGCCCTTCGCAATTCTCTGGCCTTGAGAGACGCGGGCGGCGAGATATCGCGCGCTCGCGTCTTGCGATGATCTTCTAGCCCGCATTATGCAGCCCATGCTGACGGATGTGGCTTAAAGATCTGATTTGGCGTATGATTTGGTTATCGACTCCAATCCGCGCCATTTCAGAAAG
>Ga0209040_10004103_pt1 | contig 11052 bp, 8 predicted proteins | sample BogFormECP12_OM3_FD_188240 | JGI IMG/M metagenome (GOLD analysis project Ga0209040, IMG submission 188240) | Bog forest soil microbial communities from Calvert Island, British Columbia, Canada - ECP12_OM3 (SPAdes) (version 2) | ecosystem: Environmental > Aquatic > Freshwater > Wetlands > Bog ... | reverse complement strand
CTCCCGGCAGGCGCTGCACCGCCTCGAGCACCTCGGGCTGGAGCAGGCGGTCGATGAAGCCGCCCATGCTCTCGCTGGCCGCGCGGGAGTCGGCCGGCGGAGGCTCGCCCGGGCGGTACTTTCCCGTGAGCACGCCCTGGGCCAACGGGGACCAGACGATCTGAGAGATGCCCTCGCGTTCGCACAGCGGGATCACCTCGGCCTCGGGCGCCCGCCACAGCATCGAGTACTGCGGCTGGCTGGAGACCCAGCGCTCGACGCCCGCCGGCGCCAGCGACTGCTCGATCCTGGCGACCGGCCACTCGCTGAAGCCGATGTGCCGCGCCTTGCCCGCGCGCACGACCTCGGTGAGCGCCGCCATCGTCTCCGCGAGCGGCGTCTGCTCGTCATAGCGATGGCACTGGTACAGGTCCACGTAATCGGTGCGCAGGCGGGCCAGCGACGCGTCGATCTGCTTGTGGATCTGTGCGGCCGACAGCCCGCGATCGGCCGCGGACATCGGGAAGTAGACCTTCGTGGCGAGCACGTACGAGGCGCGATCGCGTCCCGCGAGCACCTCGCCGAGCAGCGTCTCGGCCGCCCCCCGGCCGTACACGTTGGCCGTGTCGATGAAGTTGATGCCCTCCTCGAAGGCGGCGTCGACGCAGGCCTTCGCCTGTGCGCGGCCGACCCCGCCGGAGTAGGTGAGCCAGGAGCCCAGACTGATCTCGGAGACCTCGATGTCGCTGGAGCCGAGTTTGCGGAGATTCACCTGGAACATGAGACTACTCTGGAGGTGCGATGAACCCGATCGACCCCGCTCTGCGGATCCGCTCGGTGGAGCTCGGCGTCAGCGACCTGGCGCGGAGCGCCGACTTCTATCAACGGGTGCTCGGACTACCGCTGATCGCCGTCAAGGGCGACAGCGCGCGGCTCGGCCCCGATCGTGAGAACCCGGCGCTGGTGCTCACCGCGATCGCCCGCCCGACGCCGCTGACGCCGCGCAGCACCGGCCTCTACCACGTGGCATGGCTGCACCCCTCGCGGGCCACGCTCGCTGCGAGCGTGCGCCGCGTGGCCGGCGAGGGCTGGCGCTTCGAGGGAGCATCCGACCACGGCGTCTCCGAGGCGCTGTACCTGAGCGACCCGGACGGCCTGGGGATCGAGATCTACGTCGACCGGCCGCGCGAGCAGTGGCAGCGCGGACCCGACGGCCGCGGCGTGGACATGCTCACGCTGCCGCTCGACCTCGACGACCTGCTGGCGCAGTCGAGCGAGCCGCCCACCGACGCGATCGACCCGGCGAGCTCGGTGGGGCACGTTCACCTGAAGGTCGCCGACGTACCCCGCGCCGCGGCCTTCTACGGCGGCACGCTCGGGTTCGAAGAGCAGGCGACACTGCCCTCCGCCGCGTTCCTGTCAGCCGGCGGCTACCACCACCACGTGGGCATGAACTCCTGGCAGAGCGAGGGAGCGAGCGCCGCCGCGGACAGCGCGCCGGGCCTGCGCCTGGTCGAGTTCGAGCTCGGCGGCCCCGACGCGCTGGAGGCGCTCGAGCGCGACTTCGCCGATGAGCCTTCGACGCCGCCCGTTCGCGGCGAGGACGGGGCGCTGTCGGTGCGCGACCCGGACGGTCAGCTGCTGGCGTTCACGAGCCCCTAGGGCGAGCTCAGGCGCTCGAGCTCCGCGGCCGAGAGCTCGAGCTGCGTCGCCGGCACGAGCTCGGCCAGCTGCTCGGGGGAGCTGGCGCTGGCGATCGGGGCGAGCACGCTCGGCTGAGCCAGCAGCCAGGCGAGCGCGACGGCCGCGACCGTGCTGCGATGTGCTGCAGCGATTTCGTCCAGCGCGGCGAGCACCGCAAAGCCGCGCTCGTTGAAGTAGCTCTGACGCACGCCCGCTGCCCGGGGGCTGTCGACCGGCGCGCCCTCGCGCCGGTACTTGCCGGTGAGAAAGCCCCGGGCCAGGCCGAAGTAGGGGATGCAGGCGAGCCCGTGGCGCTCGCACAGCGGCGCCAGCTCGCGCTCGTAGTCGCGCTCCATCAGGTTGTACTGCGGCTGCAGGGCCACGTAGGAGGCCATGCCCGCGTCCCGGCCGATCCGCAGAGCCTCGCTGAGGCGCCGGGCGCTGTAGTTGGAGGCCGCGGCATGGCGGATCCGGCCCTCGCGGATGAGCGCCTCGAAGGCGCCCAGCGTCTCCTCCAGCGACGTCTCGGGGTCGTCCTGGTGGGCGTAGTACAGGTCGACGCAGTCGATGCCCAGGCGCAGCAGCGAGCCCTCGATGCCCTGCCGGATCGTCGCCTCCGAGAGCCCGGACAGGTCGGGGGACATGCCGACCTTGGTGGCGATCACGAGCTGCTCGCGATTGCCGCGCGCGGCGATCCAGCGGCCGATGATCTGCTCGGAGCCACCCGCACCCAGTGCTCCGCGCCGGCCGTAGACGTCGGCGGTGTCGATGAAGTTCCCGCCCGCCTGCGCATACGCGTCCAGCACCGCGAAGGAGTGCTCCTCGTCGAGCGTCCAGCCGAAGACGTTCCCCCCCAGGCACAGGGGGAAGACGTCCAGGTCGGTGTTGGCCAGTCGAGCGATGGCGAACACGGTACCCCTCCCGGGCGCCGCGCATCTGTGGCGGGTGTACCCTCCCAGCTGTGAGGAGCCGCCGCCGGACGCGCCGCTCGCCGAAGATCCGCACCGCCGCGGCCACGGCCGCTTGCGCGCTGGCCATGAGCGGGGCTCTCGCGGCCTTCTCGGCGCCGGCGTTCGGCGGCGCCTGCGGCCTGATCTCCACGACCGCCGTCACCAAAGCCTTCCATATGAGCCATGCCGCCTACAGGACCCTGCTGTACATGCCGCCGAAATACGGGGGCGAAGAGTCCCTGTGCGACCTCTCCGTCTGGAGCGGAAGCGAACCAACGACCGAAAAACGGATCGCGGGCAAACTCGCGAGGGGCAAGCTCGCGTCGCTCGTCATCACGACGTGGATGCTGGGCACCGGGCTGTATACCCCCGAAGGAGCGAAAGACAGCTTCACCAAAACGCTGGCGATGTTCACCGATGGAGCGCAGGCATCGCTCGTCACGACGCTGCACGGCAAGAGCTTCGCCCCCCCGGCGCTGGGCGCGGAAGCGGTGGGCTACAGGGCGAAGAAGGGGCCAAGGCACGTGCTCGTCGGGATCTGGTCGAAGCCGACGATCTACCGCCTGCTCACGGTGAGCATCACCGAGGGCAAGACCAGCCCGCTCCTGGGACCGCTGAAGACGATCGCCGCGACCGCCGTCCCGGCGTTCGGACTGTGACAGCGGCGCTCTGAGAGACGCTCTCTACCGCCGCCGCCCCGCGGCGAAGCTCTGCACCTGCGGGGCTGCGGCGCGCATGCTCGAGCCCACCTCGGCGCCCTCCAGCTCCTCCTCGTCCGCCGACGGCGCGCGCTGGCCGCGACCGGGCCGGCGCCGCTCGCCGAGCGTGTGCTCGCCGCCCGGCAGGTGGTGCACGCCCGCACCTGCGTTCGTGCCGTCTGACGCCTCGAGGCCGTGCACAAGGAAGCGCTCGAGCGGCGCCAGCTCGCGCACGATCACGTTGATCACCGGCCGGATCTGCTCGCGGTGCGGGCTCCAGGCGGTCATGTCGGTGGGCTCCTGCGAGCGCTCCAACCGCCCTCGGGCGAGCAGCAGCGGCTCTGCTCGCGCCAGCTGACGGTGGCGCTCGTAGACGGCCTTCGACACGATCAGGTTGATCGTGCCGAACTCGTCCTCGAACAGCAGGAACATCGTCCCCTTGGCGGTTCCCGGGCGCTGCCTGGCGATCACCAGCCCCGCCACCGCCACCTCATAGCCCGTGGGCAGCCGGGCGAGCTGGGCGCTGGTGACGAGCTTTGCGACCGTCAGCCGCTCGCGCAGGACAGCGAGCACGTGCTCGCCGATCGTCACCCCGCTGGTGGAGTAGTCGGCTATCAGCCGCCCCCAGCGCCCGAGCTGACGCAGGCTCGGCGCCGCCGGCAGCTCCAGGGGCAGCGCCAGCTGGGTGCTCTCGTCCTGTGCGGCGGCCCCCTCGCGAGCGGGCCGGCCCTGTTCGCGGAAGGGCTGCGCCGGCGTGGCCAGGCCCAGCTGCCACAGGGCCGAGCGCCTGCCTGCCTGCACGTGCCCGCTGATCAGGCCATCGCAGGCGCCCGACCAGGCCAGCTGTTCGAGCGTCCCCCTCCGCACCCCCGCCCGCGAGGCCAGGTCCCCAAGGCTGCGAAACGGCCCGTTTCGCTCGCGCTCGGCCACCAGCGCATGCGCCTCGACGCTCGGGATGCTCTTGATGTAGCCGAGGCCCAGGCGCACCCCGCCCTCCTGCACGGTGCACTGGACCCGGGAGGCGTTGACGTCCAGCCCCAGCATGGCGATCCCGCGGTTCTCGGCCTCGTGCACGAGGCTGTCGGGGGCGTAGAAGCCCATCGGCTGCTCGTTCAGCAACGCGCAGAGGAACTCCGCGCCGTAGTGGACCCGCAGCCAGGTCGACTGATAGGCGAGCAGGCCGAAGGCCGCGCTGTGGGCCTTGGGGAAGCCGAAGCCGGCGAAGCCCTCGACCATCGTCCACACGCGCTCGGCCGTCTGCTCCTCGACATCCGCGTGGCGCTGCGCACCCTCGAGAAAGCGCTCGCGGTGGCGCTGGAGCGTCTCGTGCGAGCGCTTGCGACTCATCGCCCGGCGCAGCCCGTCCGCCTCGCCGGGGCTGAACCCGGCGAACACTTCGGCGACCTGCATCACCTGATCCTGGAAGATGATCGTGCCGAGCGTCTCTCGCAGAACCGGCTCGAGCGAGGGGTGCTCGTAGGGGATCTCATAGGTGGGGTCTTCACGCAGGCGCCGCCGCCGCTCGATGTAGGGGTTGATCGCCCCGCCCTGGATCGGGCCGGGCCGCACGATCGCGACCTGGATGGTCAGGTCCTCGAGGTTCATCGGTCGCGTCCGCAGTAGCGACTGCATCTGCGCACGGCTCTCGATCTGAAAGACGCCGACCGTGTCCGCCGCGCGAATCGCCCGGAAGGTGGCAGGGTCATCGAACGGGATGCGGGAGAGGTCGATGCGCTCGCCGTGGGCGCGCGCGATCTCCTCCACGCAACGCTCGACCGCCGAGAGCATCCCCAGGCCCAGCAGGTCGATCTTCAGAAAGCCGGCATCCGCGCAGGAGTCCTTGTCCCACTGGACCATCTGCCTGCCCTCCATCGCGGCGGGCGCCACCGGGCAGCAGTCGATTAGCGGCCTGGTCGCGACGATCATCCCGCCCGGGTGCTGTGAGAGGTGGCGGGGCAGGCCGTAGGCCTGCTCGACCAGGCGGGTCAGCCAGCGCCAGCGCTCCGAGCCGCCGCCCGGCGCAGCGGCGATGTCGTGCTCGACGCCCTGGCGGGCGGGTCCATATACGTCCGCGCCGCGCGCCACGCGCTCGATCTCGCCGGTGGGCAGACCGAGGACCTTGCCCAGCTCGCGTATCGCCCCACGCGCGCGGAAGGTGGGAAAGGCCGCCACCAGCGCCGCGCGATCGTGGCCGTAGCGCTCGTGAACGCGCGGAATCAGGCGCTCGCGGATGTCCCGCGGGAAGTCCAGGTCGATGTCGGGCAAGCCGCGCAGGTCCTCATGCAGGAAGCGCCCGATTGCGAGCTTGTTCGCGATCGGGTCGATGTGGGAGAGCCCCGTCAGGTAGCACACGAGCGAGGAGACAGAGGACCCGCGCCCGCGCCCGGGCGCCAGCAGGGCACGCACCGAGTCCGGGCCGCGAACCTCCAGGGCGACCTTGCGGGCCAGCTCGAGCATGTCGTGGTGGAGCAGGAAGAAGCCCGCCAGCCCGAGCCGGTCGATCACTCCCAGCTCCTGCTGCAGACGTGCCCGCGCCTCCTCGTGGAGGGCGCGCGGCGATGCTCCATAGCGCTCCTGCAGGCGCGTACCGCACAGCTCCGCCAGGCGGCGCGAGGCGCTCTCGTCCTCGGCGCCGGGATAGCGATAGCCGAGATCCCTGCTCAGGTCGAACGTCAGCCGCTCCGCCAGCAGCAGGGTCTCGCGGACCGCCTTCGGATGGTCGGCGAAACGGCTGGCCATCGCCTGCGGCGAGCTCATCACGTGGCTGTTGTTGCCGCGGCGCAGCGGCTCGGAGGCATCGAGGGTGGCGTGGTGGCGGAGCGCCACGAACGCATCCTGGAGCTCGGCCCTGGCGCGGGTGTGCGCGTGGACGTTCCCGGTGGCCACGCATCTGATCCCCAGGCGCCGGGCGAGCGCCGCGAGGCCGCGGTTGCGGGCGCGATCGTCGCGGGCATATGGGCGCTGGAGCTCCACGTAGAGATCACGCGGCCCGAACGCGTCCAGCAGGCGCCGGACGGTCGCCTCATCGCGGACGCCCCGGCCGGCGCAGCCCGTCAGGCAGACGAGACCCTCGGCATGGTCGATCAGCGTCTGCACCGCGACCGCAGGCTGGCCCTGCTCGCGGCGGTGGGATCCCTCGCGGGTGTGGGCATGGGCGAGCGTAATGATCCGGCAGAGGTTGCTCCAGCCGCGCTCCTCGCGCACGAGCAGCGTGAGGTGATGAGCCGCCCGGCCCTCGCCGGATGCGGGCGGGCCGTCGGTGAGGCCGGCCTCCCCCGCGCGAGCCGCCCGGCCCTCGCCGGATGCGGGCGGGCCGTCGGTGTGGCGGACTCCCCCCGCGTGGCCGCCGGCGGGGTCGAGGAGGATGTCGATCTCCGCGCCGTGGATCGCCCGCACCCTGTAGTCCGCGGCGAGCTGGGCCAGCTCCATCGAGCCGGAGACCGAGTTGTGGTCGGTCAGCGCAAGCGCCGCATGGCCGAGCTCGCCCGCGCTCCGCGCCAGCTCCTCCGGCAGCGAGACGCCGTCCAGGAACGAGTAGGCCGAGTGGCAGTGAAGCTCCACGTAGGGAGGGGTGGGATCGGCCATCTCAGGAGGCCTGGACGAACCAGCGCCCGGAGCACAGGTCGTGGAAGACCACCACGTTGCGGCCCCGCGCGCCGACGAGCTCCCAATAGCGGCGACGCAGCGGCTCGGCGGTCCACCAGCGATCCTCCACCAGCCAGGACTCGCGCAGCGACTCGACCGTTTCGCCGTTCACCTCGGCCGGGAAGCCCGGGCGGGCGGGATTCAAGCGCACGCGCGCAGGCCGGGGAGAGTTGAGCGGGCGGGCGCTCACTCCGGAATCGGCGCGAGCACCACGCGCCGCTCGGGCACTCGCGAGTCGGGGTCCACGCAGACGGCGCGCAGCGCCGCATCCCGTCCGGCCGCGATGCGCATCTGGGCGACCGCCTCCCGCAGCCGCGCCGCGCGGGCCGCCCGGCTCTGGTCGAGCAGCGCGCCCTGCTCGTTGGCGGGAGGGCCGAAGCGCTCGACGGTCAGCCGCAGGGCGGATGCGGGGGCGGGCAGCAGTGGCAGGCGCCCGGACAGGGCCAGACGGATGCGCCTGGGGTCGTTGAGCGCCTGGCGGAAGACAACCTGCTCGCGCCAGCCGCCACCCGCGACCAGGCGCGCGGAGAGGGTCACGGCGCGCAGCGTGCGCCCCCGGCGCTCCGAGCGGGCCAGCAGCCGATTGACCAGCACACCCAGCACGCGCTCCAGCACCGTGCCGGAGCCCACGTCGCCGACCTCCATCGACTCCTCCAGGCGCTCCTGCAGGCGGCGCCCCCGCGGGGGGGTGTCCTGCGCGCAGGCGAGCCTGTGGGCGAGCGCGCCCGCCGCTCCGAAGCGGTCGCTGAGCGCCGGCCGTCCCAACCTCGCCAGCTCCCCCAGCGTGCGCACGCCGAGGCGACCCAACGGCTCCGGCAGCGCCGCCGTCTCCTCCCTGAATCCGAGCAGCTCCACCGGTCGCCCGGCGAGCCAGCGCCGGGCCTGCCCGCCGTCCACCAGGAGCGGACGGCGCGAGCGCACCGCGAGAGCGGCCGCCAGCGCACAGAAGCGCGTCGGCCCGCCCCCGATGCGCGCCGGACGGCGCAGCGCGCCCCGAGCCGCTGCGAGCGTCGCCGCCTCCGTGCCGTGCAGCCCTCCCAGCCCATCGGTCTCGAAGTAGGCGAGCCCCGGGCGGGCCGGCTCGACGGACGCGCCGATCGATTCCAGGGCACAGATGGAGCTCTCCCAGGCCTCGGCCACCAGCACCGGGTCGCCGGGCACGAGGACCAGCTCGGGGCAGCGGGCGAGCGCCTCGCCGAGGACCATCCCGCGGGCGACCCCACAGGCCTCGGCGGCTCCCGAGACCTCACCCACCCGCTGTGCGGCCCCCGCCGGCGGCGCCACCGCCAGCGCCCGCCCCGCCAGCGCCTGCTGGACGATCCTCGATCGATCGCCGGCAGCCACGACCAGCTCGAAGCGGGGCAGATATACGCAGATGACCATACGAACATATGTTCGCATATGGCCGGCGGGACTGTCAAACCGGGCGCCCCGGGCTCGCGCGGGCGAGGTGGGTGCGCTGCTGCGCTCGCGCGTTGCGCTTGGGCGTCGCGCTCGGACGCTCGCGCGGCCGAGATCAGTCCATCGTCAGCGGACCCTCGGCGGACCCGCTGAGGAACTGGCGCACGAACTGGTTCTCGGAGGAGAACATCCGCTCGGCATCCCCCGCTTCGACGATCCGGCCCCGCCACAGCACCGCGATATATTCGCCAATCTGCCGCGCCGAGGCGATGTTGTGGGTCACGACGATGTAGGTGCCTTTGTGGATCGCGTGCATCTCCTGAATGAGATCGCACAGCAGCGCGGTGCGGACTGGGTCCAACCCCGAGTCGGGCTCATCGAAGATCACGATGTCCGGCTCCATCACCAGGGCCCGCGCGAAACCGGCGCGCTTGCGCATTCCGCCGGACAGCTGGGAGGGTGCGGCGTCGATCGCATCCGCCAGCCCCACGTCTCTCAGCCGCTCGGTCACGCGCTCCGCGATCCTCGCCTCAGAGAAGTCGGTGTGCTGGCGCAGCGGGAAGGCGACGTTGTCGTACACAGTCATCGACCCGAACAGGGCGCCGTCCTGGAAGAGCACGCCGATCTTGCGGCGCAGCGCGAGCAGGTCGGGCATCGTCAGGCTCGGCACCGACTGCCCGTGCACGACGACATCGCCCGAGTCCGGGAACATCAGCCCGATCAGGTGCTTGATCAGCACGCTCTTGCCCGTGCCCGAGGGACCCAGCACGACGGTGATCGTGTCCTCGGGGAAGGCCATGTTCAACCCGTTGAGGACGGGCACGCTGCCCAGGCGCTTGTGCACGTCGGTGCAGCGAATCGACCAGTCGCCGGCTACCTCGTCGCCGGAAAGGTCGAGATCGCTGGTGTGGTATTGGAAGTCGTCGGCGGTCATTTGGCGGGGGTCCGGTTCGAATCGGTCATTTGGCGGGGGTCCGGTTCGAATATACGACGTGCGGGAACTGGCTGGTCTGCCCGTTGAACGTGAACGGGCCCTGCTGGAGGCAGGCCGGGGCGGGAACGTCGTTGGGCGTTTCCGGCGCGTTGGCGACTTTGAACTGGACGATCTGTTCGATGATGCTCTGCGAGATGGTTTCGTTCGCCGGCCCGCTGACCGCCGGGGCGGAGTTGGCACAGTTGGCGGCGCTGAGCACCGGCAGCCCGCTGCTGAGCGAGTTGAAGGCGCCGGGGTGGTCATAGGGGTTGTTTCTGGCCGTCCCGTACGGCTGCGGGTAGATGGCGAGGCTCTGGGGCCCGAGCGAGAGCATCGAGGTGAGGTAATGCTGGGAGGGTCCTTCCGGTTCGCCTTTGGAGTTCAACGGGAAGTTTGTGTTCGAGGCGTGCGCGCTGGTGGCGGCCGTGAGGTTGGCGAAGAAGGCCTGCAGCTCGGGTGTGTATTCGCCCAGGGACTGCAGGAACGGATCGAGGTTGTGCAGGATCGGCCTGAAGTTTTCGAGGATCGGAACGGTCAGGTCGAGTGCCACCTTGAGGTCCGGCAGGTCGCTGTTGGCGGCCTTGGTGATGGGACCCAGAGAGGTGAGGAAGCCGTCGAATTCCGGGGCGAAGGGCTTGGCCGCCTGCAGCAGCAGCGCAAGCTGGCGCTCGGTGGGACGGAATTCTTCGAAGTACGGGTTGGCGACGAGGGAGAGGCGGTCGATCGCTTTGAGCGCCACAGTCGAGTTGTGCTCGAAGGTCGGCAGTGCTTCGAAGGCTTCGGCGAACGCCCGGCTGCCTTCGGCTGCCGCGTGGAAGGTGCGCTCGCCGTTGACGATCAGCCCTTCGAGCTCGTGGTCGCGCCCGGCGAGCGCGTTGAAGACAACCCCCGTGTTGTGCACGAGCGCCCGCACGGCTCCTTCCTGGGTGTCGAGGATGCTCACCAGCCGGTTGGCGCTTTCGACGAACGGTTCGAGCTGGGCGAAGGAGGCGTTTATCTTTTCGCCGCGTCCGGCGATCCCGGCCGCGAGGTACTGCTGCCAGATCTGGAAATCGCGGCGCGTCTTGGCGTCGAACAGCGAGAGGATGTCATCGAGCGTCACCGACGGTTCCACCTGGCTGTCGGCGAGCTGTGCCTGATCCTGCAGGTACGGACCCGTGTTGCCGTGGGGGATCAGCTGCACGTAGGTCTCCCCCAGCAGCGTCTTCTGGCGCAGGATCGCGTGCATGTTCGCGCGCAGCGGCGCGTACTGGCTGGAGATTTCAAGCGTCGCGTCGGTGCGGCCGTCGGGGCCGAGTTTGAGCGCGACGACGTGGCCGATGTCGACACCGCTGATGCGCACGTCGGACTGTTCGGCCAGGGCGAGCGTGCGCGGGAAGGTCACGACGACGCGATAGCCCTTCGGTTTCAACGGCAACGGGCCGCCGAAGGACTCCCACAGGAACATCAGCAGCCCGAAGCAGCTGAGCACGAACAGGATGATCACGAAGATGTTGCCCAGCGTGGGAGCGCGCTTCTGCATCTCAGCCGCCTCCTCCCCGCGAGCTCGGTGCGGCAACGGCGGAGTGGCCGAACACGTTCGAGCTCAGCCCCGAGAACAGGTCTTCGGCCGGGAGCTTGCTGCGCGGGCGCTCACTCGCCGCTTTCACGCTTGATTTGGAAATGCCGAGACTCTGGCATTCGGCCTTGGTCGGCGGCTTGAGCAGGTTCACCAGCAGGTTCA